>ULQL01070634.1_pt1 | contig 9779 bp, 7 predicted proteins | sample 1954411 | NCBI WGS metagenome assembly ULQL01 (sample SAMEA4835654, study PRJEB28245) | human gut metagenome | biome: gut microbiome; material: fecal sample | place: Denmark | collected 2008 | reverse complement strand
CCCCCGACAGCACCTTCACCTTCTTGGTCGACTCTTCTCCGCCAAACATAAAGGCCCCCAGTAGGTCGCGTATCTTGTTGCGCACCTCGCCTTTAGCTACATCATCAATGGTTTGAAACACGGTCAGTTCGCCATCAAGCAGCGATGCCTGGTTTTGGGCAAAGTAGCCTATCTGCACGTTGTGCCCCAACTCAAGTTTGCCCTCGTTTTGCAGCTGGCCCATGATACATTTTACCAGTGTCGACTTTCCTTCGCCATTTCTACCCACAAAGGCTATCTTGTCGCCTCGCTCAACGGTGAGGTTCACGCCACTGAAAATGGTCTTGTCGTCAAACCTCATTGCTACATCGCTCATCTGCACAGGGTAGGCTCCGCTACGTGGGCTGGGCGGAAACCTGAGGCGCAGGTGGCTGGTGTCTTCTTCGTCTACCTCAATCAGCTCAAGCTTCTCAAGCATCTTTACGCGGCTCTGCACCTGAAAGGTTTTCGAGTAGGTGCCTTTGAAACGCTCGATAAAATCTTTGGTCTCGGCTATCATCTTTTGCTGTTCCTCATATTGCTTCATCTGCTGTTCGCGACGTTCTTTGCGTAGCTCCAGATAGTGGCTATATGTGGCTTTATAGTCGTATATGCGCCCCATGGTTACCTCGATGGTGCGCGTGGTGATGTTGTCAACAAATTTGCGGTCGTGGCTGATAACTACTACGGCCTTCGAACTATTGCATATAAAATCTTCCAGCCAGCCTATCGACTCAATGTCGAGGTGGTTGGTGGGCTCGTCAAGCAGCAGCACGTCGGGCGACTTTAGCAACAGTTTAGCCAACTCGATGCGCATACGCCAGCCACCTGAAAACTCGCTCGTAGGGCGGTTAAAGTCAGAGCGCTCAAAGCCAAGACCCAACAGCGTTTTTTCAACATCCTCTTCAAAGTGGGTCATATCTATGGCATAAAACTTCTCTGAAAGGGTCGACACCTTTTCAATGAGCTGCATATATTCGTCGCTCTCATAGTCGGTGCGAATGGTGAGCTCGTTGTTTATGCGTTCTATTTCAGCCTGTATCTCGTGCAGATGGGCAAAGGCCTGACAGGTTTCTTCAAAAACGGTGCGCCCGTCTTCGGTCATCAGGTGCTGTGGCAAGTAGGCCACAACGCAATCTTTCGGGGCCGATACGGTGCCGCGTGTGGCTGTGCGTACGCCTGCAATAATCTTTAGCAAGGTGCTCTTGCCAGCGCCATTTTTGCCCATCAGGGCTATACGGTCCTTCTCGTTTATCTGAAAGGAAATGTCTTTGAATAAGGTGGTGCCGCCAAACTCGACGGTCAGTCCATCAACTGTTATCATATCTGTTTCTTGGGCTTATTGTGAAATAACCCTACAAAATTAACGAAAATAATTCAATTCTCCATGCAAAACACAACGTAAGGCGCGTATATTTTTATACATACCAAATCTGGTCGTGGCATAAAAATAAAACATTTAAAGCCATAATTTCCTTAAAAATCATTTATTTTTTGTAAGTTTGCACATTAACATCCCACAGCGTAATAGAACAATAAGATAAAGACATAAACAGCCTATGAAGCGTTTCTTCCTCGGTGCAATATTTCTGTTAAACGGCATGGCCCTCAGCGCCACCGTTACGGTGCCCCTCATACCACAGCCCCAACAGGTAGAGTGGGGACAGGGCGAGGTAACGTTGCCTCGTCATTTTACCATCCGCGTAACCCATCCCTCACTGAAATCTCTGGGCCATTATCTTTCTTCTATCTTGGCACAGTATGGCATCGATGCTCGGGTGGCAACCTTTGGCCAAGGCTTCATACGCCTCGCCCTTGAAGACGACAATGTTTTTAAGACTTCGGCCTTATCGACCAACACTGCCGCCCTGGCCGAACGCTATCTGTTGAAAACAGAAGGCAAAGGCATCAAGATATCGGCCCCACGTGTGGCTGGCTTGGTAAACGGTGTAGCTACACTGCGCCAATTGCTGCCCACCAGCACCCAGACGCCCGCTGTTGTGCCCCTGGTAACGGTGGCCGACGCGCCACATTATGGTTGGCGTGGCTTGATGATAGACAGTTCGCGACATTTCTTCACCCCCGATGAGCTGAAGCAAACTCTCGACCTCATGGCCTTGTATAAACTGAACAAGATGCACTGGCACCTGACCGACGACCAAGGGTGGCGTATAGAGATAAAAGCCTATCCGCTGCTCACCGAGCAAGGGGCATGGCGCACGCTGAACAGCCAAGACCGCTGGTGCCAAAAGACCGCCACTATGACGCATAACGACGACCTACAACTTGAGGCCCACAGCCTACGCATCACCCAGAAGGGCGACACACTGTATGGTGGCTTTTATACGCAAGACGAGGTGAAAGACATTGTGGCTTATGCCCAGGCACGAGGCATTGAGGTGATACCCGAAATAGATATGCCGGGCCACTCGCTTAGCGCCATTGCTTGCTATCCGTGGTTGGGTTGTGGTGCTAATAACCAGTGGGCCGACTTCTCGTCGCCACTATGTTTGGGTAACGACCGCGTGTTGCAGTTTTGTCGCGATGTATGGACCGAACTGTTCAACCTCTTTCCTTCGCCATACGTACACATTGGTGGCGATGAGGTAGACATGGTGTTCTGGAAAAATTGTCCTCGTTGTCAGGCTCGCATGAAAAGTAACCGCTTGGCCGATGGCCATGCACTGCAGGCCTGGTTCACCAACAATATGCAGGCGTTTTTCACGGCTCATGGCAAACGTATGATAGGATGGGACGAGATGCTGGATGGCGGACATATGCCCTCGGCCACGGTTATGTGGTGGCGTGGTGGCAATGCCGATGCTGCTGTAAGAGCCACGCGCGCTGGCAACGATGTGGTGTGCTGCCCCACTACTCATTTCTATTACGATTATGTTGAAAACGATATCGATGTAGAGAAAATTCTCTGCTTTGATGTGCCCGCCGCGATGACCTCTGTCGAACGGCAGCATGTGTTAGGACTGCAAGGCAACCTGTGGACTGAACATATACCGTCATTCAATCGCCTTACCTATATGGCTCTACCGCGCATGATAGCGCAGGCCGAGGCTGCATGGGTGCCTGTTGAGAAACGACAGTATGCCGACTTCAGTGCGCGCCTTACAGCTCATTATCAGCGCCTTGAGGCTATGGGTGTGCGCTACCGGCTGCCTGGCCTGACGGGGCTGTTTCAGCAAAACATTTATTTTGGTAAGGGGCAAGCCCATGTAACCTGTGCCGACCCTTCGGCAGAGATACGCTATACCACTGATGGCACGGTGCCTGACAGCAATGCACAGCTCTATACACAGCCCATCATGGTGAGCCAGCCCACCACCTTCTGCTTCCGGGCTTTTGGTAAGGATGGTAACAAGGGCGATGCAATACATGCCTCTTTTGCTCCCGCTGTTTACCGCGAAGCTGTGGCGCACCCCGATAAGCTTGTTCAAGGTCTTACGGCTACGTGGTACGACTATACGGGCCCCTCGTGCGCTGGCATCACCACGGCTCCGCTTAAGGGCACTTACCATATCAACCAGGTGACCATACCTAATGAGGTGAAAGGCAATATTGGCCTCGTTATCACAGGCTTTATCTATGTGCCTGCCGATGGCGCTTACGGCTTCGTGCTCACCTCTGACGATGGTAGTTTGCTTAGCATCGACGGACAGGTGGTCGTTGATAACGATGGCGAACATTCAACCCTACAACGGTCGGCACAGGTGGCGCTGCGCAAGGGCTATCATACCATCAACGTGCAATATTTTGATCATAACGGTGGCGACCTCTCGCTCGACGTGTATGATGCAGAAGGAAAACTGCTGGATGCTGAACAGTTGTTCTTCAAATAAAAACAGAAAACAATAGCAATGTTAGAAATAAGAAATGCTATATGGGTGAAGAACGCCCATACCACGGTGCCTAACTTCTCGATGGCGGCGCCCGACAGCACCCTCACGGCCATCTGTGGGCGTCAGGGCTGCGGAAAAACGGCCCTTATCGAAACGCTGGTGGGGCTGCGTCCACTGGCGAAAGGGTATGTGTCGGTTGATGGCGAACTGTTGCAACCTGCCACAGCTGTCTTCTTTCGCTCGCGCATGGCCTATGTGCCGCAAACACTGCAAGCGCCAGGACAGCTAACGGCCAACGAACTGCTGCAGTTGTATGCCGACTGCAGCAAGCGGTCGCACCAAACGTTGCGCAAAGACGATGTGCAACAGCTATGGCCAGCACTGCAACTCGACGATGCCCTTTGGACCTCGCCCCTCTATCGCCTCTCTGCATCAGAGCAGCGTCGCATCATGCTCAGCTTTGCCTTGGGGGCTCACCGCTCCATATTGGTGGCCGACGACCCTACGGGCGGTCTCGACGATGCGTTGTCGCATGTGGTAACACGTCTGTTCAGCCAATATGCCGCCTTGGGGCATACGGTGCTGGTGGCTACGTCCGACCCTGTCTTGGTGGGTGTGGCCCATCATCTGGTATCGCTTACATAAGCAATGATACCCTTTTCATAAACAAGAAAACGAAATCGTTAAAAAAGAGATATGGCAAATATACAATTGTCTTTCGTGCAAATGGTGCTGGCCTTGCTGCCCGCCCTGGTGCCCTTCTTCTTCATACAGCTGTATGGCTTACGCCTCATGAAAAAGGCTACGGCCGCCTTTATAGGCATGCTGTTAAAATATGCTGTGGTGTGCCTCTTGTTGGTGGGCACGACTATGGTTGGTGCTGTGTGGGCCGACGTGTTGGCATCATTGCTGTTTATCATCATGTCGGCCATTGTGGTAACACGTCGCGCCAAGCTTGCCATGAGCGTTCATCTCATGCCCGTGCTGGTGGGCACGGCGGTGTCTGTGGCACTGTTCACGCTCTACGAGGTGTTTATCGTGATGGGGTCGGCAGCGGCCGATGTCAGCACACGCCTGTTGCCCTTGGTGGCCCTGCTCTGTGGCGGCATCATGGAGATAAACGCCCGAGCGCTTACCTTTTATAATATGGGGTTGCAACATCATGCACACCTGTACCACTATCTGTTGGCCAATGGTGCCACACCGTCTGATGCGCTGTTCTATTTTCGCAAGCGTGCAATGGAACGCACCGTGCTACATGGCGTGTCGCGCATGTCGTTGTCGGTTATTGCATCTACGCCCTGGGTGCTATGGACATTGTTGCTGTGTCAACAGTCGTGGGTCACGGCCGTGGTGCTGCAAATAGCCCTTATGGTGGCTGCCATTGCTGCTGCCTTGGTGTCGATGGCTGTATCGCTGTATATGGCAGGACGCTATATGCCCGATGGCTACACCCTGTTACAGGCTGCCGAGGTGGACAATGCCGAAGATGCTGATGCCGAAGAACAAGAGGTAAAAACAACTGAAACCCCGATTGATGATGAAAACAACAATTAAGCATTATATATGGGTGCTGAGCGCCCTACTGTGTGTGGCCTGTAATGGCGTGAACCGACAACAGGCTTATGCCGTAGCCAAAACGCTTGTTGAGGCTGGGGCTGAAAGTAAGGTTGAAGCAGAAAATGAAGCCGACCCTGAAGCGGCTGTAGAAACAAATGTTGAAACACTGCCAGCTAAGGCGGTAAAAGATATTGAAATGCCTGCTGCACGCCCACAAAGTGGCGAACTGCTGCTCTACCGTGATGGTTACACTGTATCTTATAATACCACCACGCTGCAACCCAACTGGGTGGCATGGCATCTTACCCCTAACCGCTTGAAGGGCAACGTAAAGCGTAACGATTATCCGTTTATCTCTGATGATGAGGTGCCTGAACCTCGTGTTGAAACGGCCGACTATCGACAGTCGGGCTACGACCGCGGACACATGTGTCCTGCTGGCGATAACAAATGGAGCGCCGAAGCTATGCGCCAGTCGTTTCTTTTGTCAAATATCTGTCCGCAGATGCCCAATCTTAATCGTGGCGACTGGAACGAACTGGAACAGGCGTGTCGTAAATGGGCTAAACGGTATGATGGCGTGTATGTGGTGTGCGGCCCCATCTTTTATAAATGCAAACGACAACGCACCATAGGTAAGCATCGCATACCTGTGCCCGACGCCTTCTTTAAAGTGGTGCTACGTATGGGCGATGCGCCTCGTGCCATAGGCTTCCTATATAAAAATATGGACGGAAACCGACCCAAAGGCGACTATGCCAACACGGTAGATGAGGTGGAACGCATCACGGGGCTCGACTTCTTTCCTGCCTTGCCTGATGATATTGAACGCAAGGTAGAGGCCGAATGTAACCTTGCCGACTGGGATATCAAAGATACTTTTTAAGGGCCACAGCCACACCGTCGGCATCGTTTGATAAGGTAACGGCGTCGGCATCGGCACGCACCTCGGGGGCCGCATTGGCCATAGCCACGCCCATGCCTGCAAGGTGTAGCATTGATAGGTCGTTATAGCCATCGCCAAAGGCAATCATGTCGGCAGGGGTTAGGTTGATGTGCCCTAACAGTCGGCGCAACGATTGGGCCTTGTCAATGCCCTTCGGCACCAACTCGATAAAGAACGGAGCTGAACGGTAAACATCCATGCGGTCGGCTAACAGTTGCGACAGCTCTTGCTCGGCCCTCTCCATGTCAGCGGGGTGCCCCGTCATCAACAGTTTGGTGGGATGAGGTTCAAGATGTTCCAGCAGGTTATCAACCTTTCGTATCGCCATTTTGTTGATACGGCTTTCTTCACCCACATATTCATCGTGGGGCTTCTCTGTTATTATTTCGTTGCCCACATAGCCTAAAAGGGCATGACCCGTGCGCACAGCATACTGGTAGATAAGGGGTATAACCTCGTTGGGCAAGTGGCGCTCATATAGCACCTCCTGCGTCTGGCAGTCTACTATCTTTCCGCCATTATAGGCCAGTATGTAGCCTCCTGTGTGCTCAAGGTTAAGACATTGGGCCACAGGCATAATGCCATAGGTGGGACGGCCTGAAGCCAAAATAATAGTAGCACCACGGCGTTGTGCATCGGCCAGCGCTTGGCGGGTGCGTGGCGTAACCTCTTTATCGCGGTTGGTCAGCGTGCCGTCAAGGTCGAGGGCAATGACACGAAACGATAGGGGGCGCTGCGCATCGGCCGAGGGCGTTGTGGGGGTGCAATATTCGTTGTTCATCACGTTTTTATAGTATATCTGTATTGTTGTTTTTTAAAATCGGTTGCAATATTCGGAAAAAATATTGAATTATGCAAGCCAACTTGACCTGTTCATGTTTTTTTATTGAAAAAGAAGAATTAAATCAAATAAATTGATGGCGAATGAAAGAAAAACACTATCTTTGCACAAACAGTGGGTATAGACGCTAATAACCAGCTACGAGCCCACACCCATAGAACAAGACCCATTTCTACGGCTACCTGACGCCAACCATCAGTAGCACGTTTCTACTTGTTTGTTGTACCATCAGTATGTCCTGAGATGAAGGCTTGGCTATATATTTTACTCTTATGAAAAAGGTCGTTGCGAGTGTGGCACTATCTTCCAAGGTGACGGTAGTCCATCAAGGTCGTGCTCATCATGCGCATCGCTCTACGCTGAACGATAATGCAAAGATGCTGCGCGCCTTTTCAATCGACATAGAGTAGCAGAGAATTTATGACACTGGATAGTACGAATTCTTCTTCTACGGCCAATGAAAACAGACACTTTTACACATACTGAAAGTGGACTGCTTCGTAATGGCACACCTGTTTCTGGGGCAGAAAAACAGTCTGGCTCAGAAATAAAACTGTGTCCGTACGTCTCGTGGTGTTACCTCTTCGTGCATAACCGAAAGGTAAAGACCATTGAAGACCGACTGAAGGCCGACCATATGCCCCATTTTGTGCATAAAAGCATACGCTACATGCCGCGTAGCCGAAAGGGTGGGGGCGTAAAGCAAACGATGGTGCCTTCGGTAAGCGGACTTATTTTTCTTCAAGGCGAGGCCAAATCTCTTCAATCTTATTTAGACGAACGGTTTCCTAACTACCGCCTGTGCAAAAATTGTAGCACAGGACAGGTGGCGGTGATACCTGATAGTCAGATGCAACCCTTCATGCGCGTGGCTGAGGTCGATCCTGACCGCGTGCGCTTCTTGCTGCGCCCCTTCCTCTATTACGCTAAAAATCATACCCTTATTCGTATCACATCGGGCGATATGGCTGGACTTGAAGGCTATGTCGTGCGCATTGCTCGCGACCGCCGACTGGTGATGGAGGTGGGTGGTATGAGCATCGCCGTGTCGGGCATGCATGCTGAACAGTATGCCGAGGTAAACAAAAACCAGACCTCAAGAAAAGAGTGTGAACGTTATTATAAACGCCAACTAAACGAACGCAACGCCTTCATCGACCGCTATTTTCATCAGGTAGGCTCGTTACAAGAGGCGCAAGAACAGGCCGCCAACATCGACCTCTTGCGCACGCAGACGCTCAGCGATATGCAACAAGGAACGTTGAACATTGTTGAAGCCTTTGCCACCTACCACTTCATCATCGAAGAGATAGCCTATTATTACGCCCCCATCTTCGATACCTTCACCCATCAATTAGCTCCCGTGCTTGAGGCGGGTCGCAAGGTGTTGCAAGGCATAAACCACCTCCTCACCCTGTTGCCCGAAGGCAACGACGTGCGCCTAAACCACGAAAGCGCCTACGAGGAGCTAAACACCCATTATGGATATTTGTTTGAGTAGGGCAATCTTCAACCAACAATAGCACATATGGTTAATGCAGAAATTCTTCAAGCCTTTCTGTGGCACATCAGCCTCTATTCACATTCGCTGGAAGATATTGATACAGAAGAAGTCTTGATAACGCAGGCTCGCTATTTCATAGGCATCGACCTCGGTCTGCTACGAGAAGGCATACGTTTCGACGATGTATTGCTTTTACTCTTGCTTGATATTGAAAGGCAAACCAATAAATGCGACTGGAGCGGTGCCGAACGCAATTGCCAACTCTTCGATCGCTTGGCCCAAAACAAAAAAGTACCGATAACATTATTGTTTGAAAGATGGTATCATGAAGCAGTGGTCCTTCGTCGCCAAGGCCTCTACTATAAAGCTCTTTCGTGCACCTATCAGGCCGAGACCTTTGCCGATAACCCTTTGCATAAATTCAGAACGTTGCTTTTGCGTGGCGATATTGAGAGCGCTAATAATAATAGGTATGAGTTTGGCATCAATTCATTGTCTTTGGCACTTCACGAGGCTGAACAGTTAGGCCAACATTACGTGGCGCAAGTGTATAACAAAATGGCCCACATGTGCTCTATGCGCTATGTAGGTTTAGGCATTTCTTTCTTGCGCAAGGCACAAGTAATAGGTGATAAGTTGGGTGATGCGAAGTTAATTCTTGACAATAAGTTTGCAAGGGCTAATTCGTACATTGTTTTAGCCATGCGTTACCCCAACGAAGAGCAGCTGTTCTTAGACGAAGCAAAGCGTGTGCTTGCCAGCATACAGTATGATAAGTTGCCACTGCCCCAAAACAAGATATATTATAAAGAAATGTGGGCCCGCGTCAACCACGATGTTGAGCCACTGAAAGAAGCCTATGCCTTTTATGCAAAAATCAATGCGCTGGATGACATCTGTAGGATATGTGATGCTATCATCGAAATAGGTATCAACTATCATCAACCCGCACAGGCCCTTCCTTACATCGCTATCTATCGTGAGGCACTGATAAAGCGAAACCGAAAAGATGTGCAAGCCAATCTGCGTCATTTACAACATACTGAAGAGATAATTAAT
>ULQL01027434.1_pt1 | contig 9812 bp, 8 predicted proteins | sample 1954411 | NCBI WGS metagenome assembly ULQL01 (sample SAMEA4835654, study PRJEB28245) | human gut metagenome | biome: gut microbiome; material: fecal sample | place: Denmark | collected 2008 | reverse complement strand
GGAGTTCAGACAAGATCTTGTTCCAAATGCGGAAAGACAGAAACACAGACGCTCCCTGCAACAGGTCACTCCGCAAATCCCGGAAATCTCACTGTCATAACTCCCTCTACATGTACGACCCACGGAACAGCACAATCAACATGCATTTACTGTAATCAGACTCTTACATTAGAGCTTCCCTTTGCGGAACACAGCTTCGACGAAGGAAAAGTAACTCTTCAACCCACATGTACATCCCAGGGAATAAAGACATACACCTGCTCCGTCTGCCAGACAACAAAAACCGAGAACATAGCGATAGATCCCAATGCACACAGCTATGGAGAATATATAACGGTTAAAGAAGCAACATGTACCGCATCCGGTATAAGAAAGCACATTTGCTCACATTGCGCTCATGAAGAAGAGGAAATAATCCCCACTTCCGGTCACACATGGGGCGAACCCACCACCAAAGGCAAAGTAACGACAAAGACCTGTCTTGTATGTAAATCGGTATTCAGCAAAACAACAAAGAGCAAAACGACTATCCTCGATATAACAGTGGACAACAAATTCACTCTCAATATAACGGACAGCGTTCTCGCTAACAAAGATGTAGGCTTCAACGTAAAGAGAGATACCGCTTTCGAACAAGAAAACACTGAATACATCGATTACCTCAACAAGGCATTCGATAATCCGGACAAAAAATACGATTGCACAGTATTCGGCGCATACAAAACCGAAATAACACTCGGCGAAGAGAGCCTTGCTCCGAACAAAGACACAAATCTTGTTATCGACCTCGGCAAAGATTACGCAAAGAAAGAAATTCTCGTAAAATACATCTCCGACAACACGGTAATAAACGTTCCCGTAGAACGCGACGGTTCATCTGTAAAGATATCCGGAGAAGATTTCAGCAAATTTGCCGACGGAACATTCATAGTTATGACGAGCAACAAGAAAGCAGGCTCCACTTCCATCGTTGTTCCGATAATCATCTGCGTAGTAATCGTAGCGATAGCAGGCATCGCAGTTGTTCTCGTTCTCAAACAGAAAAACAACAGAGACGATATGGTATAATCGTTTACAAGAGTAAAACTTTTTAAACTCAAATATAAAAAAGACAAGCCGTTTTCGGCTTGTCTTTTTTTATTTATAAATGTTTTGCAGAAGAATGCGGGTTTTACAGATAAAAATAAAGAGCGGAAAACCGCTCTTTATTTTCAGATAAATTTCTTTATTATTTTCCGAAGTATCTTTCAAGAAGAGCTTCGAATGCTCTGCCGTGACGCGCTTCGTCTTTTGCCATTTCGTGAACAGTGTCATGGATAGCGTCGAGGTTAGCGGCTTTTGCACGGCGTGCAAGATCGAACTTGCCTGCTGTTGCGCCGTTCTCGGCTTCAACTCTCATTTCAAGGTTCTTCTTTGTGGAAGGTGTTACAACTTCGCCGAGTATTTCAGCAAATTTTGCTGCGTGCTCTGCTTCTTCGAAAGCTGCTTTTTCCCAGTAAAGACCTATCTCGGGATATCCCTCTCTGAAAGCAACGCGGGACATAGCAAGATACATACCTACTTCGGAGCACTCTCCGTTGAAGTTAGCGCGAAGATCGTTAACGATATCCTCGGAAACGCCTTCCGTGATTCCTACAACGTGCTCGCAAGCCCATGTTCTCTTCTCTTCCTTAACTTCTACGAATTTAGAAGCAGGAACGCCGCACTGAGGGCACTTTTCGGGAGCAGCTTCTCCCTCATAAACGTAACCGCATACGGAACATACGAATTTTGCCATAATTTAATGACCTCCTGAAAAAATTAAATTTTATTATTGTTTTTTATTATCAAGACACCTTTTGCATACTCCGCGAAAGGCGATACTTGCAGAACTTATTTTTCCTCCCGTTTCATGTTCGGCATAATCAAAATCGCTTGCCGAAACAGGAGAAAATACATCATACACTTTCCCGCACACATCGCAAAAAAAATGCGAATGGGGCGTCAGCGTAACATCATAGCGCTCTTTGCCGGGGGCGCCGATCTTTATTATCTTTCCCTCGGAACAAAGAAACGAGAGGTTCCTGTATACCGTAGCCAGACTCATATCCGGATATTTGTCTTTTACACGACTGTAAATCATGTCGGCAGTCGGATGATCAAGCCTCGATAAAAGAACATCGCATATCGCATCCCTTTTCAAAGAATGTTTTTGCATCTGTAAAATCCTCTTCAAAAATAATAATGATTATCATTTTTATTTATATTACCATAATTTTTAAAAAAAGTCAATATTATCATGATTTTTTTAATATAGAATAATCATATTGCAGATATATCATTTTACACATACAAGTAAGATTTATCTCAAAAATCCAATATAATAATTATAATACAAAAATATTTATAAATACAAACGATTTTGTAAAAAATATCGGACAAATTCAAATCGGAGCAAAATTTTAAAACAAGCTTAATCATGTTTTGACGATTTCAACCGACGCAAGAAGCCACGACACAAAGACATCAGTAGGAGAGATTATAATCATTATCGAAGATCTCTATGTAACCGCCCTTAGAGAAACGCGGGATTTTTGCGACAGTGTCTTATCCATTCCGCAATCAAAACAGACGGATATTTCGCGCTTCGAAAGCCGCTTTTCGATAAAACGATATTTTATCGTGTTTTATGTTGACTTTAATATACGGCTCGGATATAATGGTTAGACAATATTTCTTAACAGGAAGGTCTTTAAAAATGCAACAGAACGAGAAGAGGGGTTACAGAGGGACCGTCATTGCGTGCTACATCGCATATATGGTTCAGGCGCTTGTAAACAATACCTCTCCGCTCCTTTTCGTGTTATATCAGAGCGAATATAACATTTCCCTGCAAATGCTCGCAAATATAATACTTATAAACTTCGGCACTCAGTTTGTATTCGATCTTATATCGATAAAACTTATAGACATATTCGGGTACAGAAAATTATCGGTTGCCTGCCATATCATATCCGCGCTGGGACTTATAGGGCTTGGCATTTTCCCAAAAATAATGCCACCGTCGATAGGTCTTGTAATTGCCACATTATTGTGCGCTGTCGGCGGCGGACTTATAGAGGTTATAATAAGCCCTATCGTAGACGCCATACCGAACGAGAGCAAATCCGCGTCAATGAATTTTCTTCATTCGTTTTATTGCTGGGGAAGCGTTTTCTGCGTTGCGGTCGGCACTGTCGCCGTAAAGCTTCTCGGCAATATGTGGTATATTCTTCCCATATGCCTTTCGGCAATACCGCTTTTCAATTCAGTGGCTTTCATGAGAGCAAAATTTGCAAAATCCACTGAGGATAACGTCCGCGTTCCCGCAAAAAAGCTATTGCGCTCCCCGTTCTTCATTCTTCTTATGATAATAATGATATGCGGCGGTGCGTCGGAGCTTGTTATCTCTCAATGGGCGTCTCTCTTCGCGGAAAAAGCTCTCGGCATATCAAAAGTTGCGGGGGATATACTCGGTCCCTGTCTTTTCGCTTTCTTTATGGGAACCGGAAGAATGCTCTCGGGAGTTTTGAGCAAAAAGATAAAAATCGAAAAAATAATGCTCGTCTGCGCCGTACTTTGCACGCTTTGCTATATCGGAACCGCTCTTCTTCCGGGAGTATTCGCGCTTGCGACATGCGCTCTCACAGGCTTCGGCGTAAGCCTCATGTGGCCCGCCACCCTTTCCGTCGCTTCCGCGCACTTTGACGGCGCGGGTACTACTCTTTTCTCTATCCTCGCATTCGCGGGAGATATAGGCTGCGCATTCGGTCCGTGGCTCTCCGGAAATATTTCCGATCTCGTGGAGGGAAACTCCGCTTTCGCCTCTGTTGCAGATTCTCTTTCACTTACAACGGAGCAGCTCGGACTTCGCTCCGGAATACTCGTATCCGCAATATTCCCCATTATAATATTTTTCTCTTTAACAGCAGTTCTTGCCTACGAAAAAAAGCACAGAGAAAAAAGTCTTATATAATAAAGTATTTTTACAAAAAAGCTATTGACATATTCGTCTTATGAATGTATAATATTCACGTTAAATGAATATTTATTCCAAAAGGAGATATCACAATGATAGATAAAAGCAAGATAAAGAAAGTAGTTCTCGCATATTCCGGCGGACTCGATACATCTATAATAATTCCGTGGCTCAAAGAAAACTACAACAACTGCGAAGTTATAGCGGTTTCCGGAAACGTAGGTCAGGCAGACGAGCTTGAAGGTCTCGAAGAAAAGGCTATAAAGACAGGCGCTTCGAAGCTTTACATAGAGGATCTCACAAACGAATTTGTAGACGAATTTATCGTTCCCACAGTCAAAGCCGGCGCTCTTTATGAGGAATATATGCTCGGCACATCATTTGCCCGCCCCATAATCGCAAAACGCCTTGTTGAGATAGCAAAAGCAGAAGGCGCCGACGCCATCTGCCACGGCTGCACGGGAAAAGGAAACGACCAGGTACGTTTCGAACTCACAATAAAGCATTTCGCTCCCGAAATGCCCATCATCGCCCCCTGGCGTGAATGGAACATAAAATCCCGCGACGAAGAGATAGAATACGCAGAAGCACACAACATCCCCCTCAAAATCAACCGCGAAACAAACTATTCCAAGGATAAAAACCTCTGGCACCTCTCTCACGAGGGTCTCGACCTCGAAGATGTAGGAAACGAGCCGCTTTATGAAAAGAAAGGCTTCCTTGAAATGGGCGTTTCCCCGATCGACGCACCCGATGTCCCCACATATATAACGCTCGATTTCGAAAAAGGCGCGCCCGTAGCTCTCAACGACAAAAAGATGAGCGCTAAAGAGATCATTCTCGAACTCAACAAATTCGGCGGAGATAACGGAATAGGTCTTCTCGACATCGTGGAAAACCGTCTTGTAGGCATGAAGTGCCGCGGCGTATACGAGACTCCCGGCGGCGCTATACTCTACTTTGCGCACAACTATCTCGAAACACTTTGCCTTGACAAAATGACGGCTCACAAGAAAGCAGAGCTTGCAATAACATTTGCAGACCTTGTTTACAACGGTCAGTGGTACACGCCTTTGCGCGAAGCTCTCTCCGCTTTCGTTGACAAAACGCAGGAAAAAGTAACAGGTAAAGTCCGCATCAAACTCTACAAAGGCAACATGATAAAAGCCGGCGCATGGAGCAAATACTCCCTCTACTCCGAAGAAATAGCTACATTCGGCGAGAGCGACTACAACCAGAAAGATTCCGAAGGATTTATAAACCTCTTCGGTCTTCCGATAAAAGTTCAGGCAATGGTAGACGAGCAGAACTCCAAATAATTCTCGAAAACATCGCTTGAAGACACAAAACAAAGAATATTATACAACAGTAAAAAACGGTGAAGTCCGTCGGCTTTTGCCGACGGACTCTGTCTTTTTCAAGACAGCACAAAAACAAAAAGGAATAATAAAATGGAAAAAATGTGGGCAGGGCGCTTCAAGGGAGCGCTCGATAAAACAGCAGACGATTTCAATTCATCGATAAGCTTTGACAAAGTAATGTACCGTCAGGATATCGAAGGATCGATGGCGCACGCCGCAATGCTCGGCAAACAAAATATAATCACACCCGAAGAAGCGGGCACTATTATCGCCGCACTTTCGGAGATACGCGCCGATATAGACGAAGGCAAGCTCGAAATAGACGAGAGCTGCGAAGACATTCATATGTTCGTGGAAAAGGTCCTGACCGACAGGATAGGCGATACAGGTAAAAAACTTCACACCGCACGTTCGAGAAACGACCAGGTGGCGCTCGATCTCCGTATGTACCTGCGCGATGAAATAAAAGAAATATCGGAGCTTTTGAAAAATCTTGTGCTTGTAATATGCGACAAAGCGAAAAAGTACAAAAGCACCATAATGCCGGGATATACTCATCTGCAAAGAGCACAGCCCATCACGTTCGGTCAGCACCTTATGGCTTACGCTATGATGTTCCTTCGCGACATGGACAGACTCTCCGATGTCAAAAAGAGAATGAACATCTCCCCTATCGGTTCCTGCGCGCTCGCGGGAACGACATACGACACAGACCGCATTTTCGAAGCTGAAAAGCTCGGATTCGCCGGGGTCTGCATGAACAGCATGGACGGCGTTTCCGACAGGGATTTCTGCGTGGAATTTCTTTCCGCCGCATCCATTATAATGGTACATTTATCCCGTTTTTCCGAAGAAATAATTCTTTGGGCAAGCTGGGAATTCAAATTTATAGAGCTTGACGACGCTTTCACGACAGGTTCGAGCATAATGCCGCAGAAAAAAAATCCGGACATGGCAGAGCTTTCCCGCGGAAAATCCGGAAGAGTATTCGGCGATCTTATGACAATGCTCACCGTGCTCAAAGGTCTTCCGCTTGCTTACAACAAAGATATGCAAGAGGACAAAGAAGCTGTATTCGACGCCTGCAAAACGGTGAAAATGTGTCTTGAAGTATTCACGCCCATGCTTGAAACCGCAAAAGCCATACCGGAAAACATGAAAAAGGCGGCATCGGGCGGATTTATATGCGCCACGGACTTGGCTGACTATCTTGTTCGCAAAGGGCTTCCCTTCCGCACGGCATATAAGATCGTCGGAAACATCGTTGCAAAATGTATCGAGACAGGAAAGACGCTCGAAACGCTTCCGCTTGACGAATATAAGAAAATATCAGATGTATTCGACGAAGAGCTTTATTCTGCCATCGACCTCAATGTCTGTGTGGAAAAACGAATCTCTCTCGGCGCGACATCTCCTAAATCGGTTGAAAATCAGATAAACTTTGCAAGAAATAAAGTCTCAAAATATTGACCACACCTTTCTTTCGGAGAAAGGTGTGCCAAAGAACTTTGCACCTGCAATACCACTCTATTTGGGCGAAAGCTTTTGAGATTCCAAAGGACTTTTCACGAAAAGTCCTTTGGTCGGAGTTTGAGGCGTAAGCCTCAACTGATAACGCACACGAAAAAACGCGGCAATGCCGCGTTTTTTATTATTGTCGTAAAAAGTTGGAACTGCCGTTCCAAACCTTGCTTTAAGGGGCTTTTAAAAAAGCCCCTTAAAAATCCGCAAAACTTTCACACGAACACACCACTTTATTTTGGGCAAAAGCTTTTTGCAGTTGCTATTCATATCAATAAAAACATAAAATTCTTGACATAGCAATCTTTTACGGATATTATAAATATAAGTAAAATCAAAAGGAACACATATGACAGTAATAAACCTAAAAACAGGAAAAGAGGACACTCTTCCGGAAGGCGCTTCTCTTTCGTGCGCGCTCGGAAATTTTGACGGGGTGCATAAAGGGCACGCGGAGCTTTTGAAAAAAGCCGCAAAAAAAGAATACGGCACAAACATCAGCGCTGTCTGGACATTCAAAATCCACCCCGGGATTTGCAGAAACGATAAAACGGTAAAAATCCTGACATCAGTAGAACAAAAATGCGAAGCATTCTCCGAATTCGGCATAGATTACGCCATTCTCGAAGATTTCGAAAAAGTTGCGGATCTTCCCCCGGAAATTTTCGCAAAAGAGATTCTCGCAGAAAAATTGAATGTTAAACACGCTGTCTGCGGATTCAATTTCTCATTCGGCAAAAAAGCGGAAGGTACACCCGCGCTTCTCGAAAAAGTGTATTCTTCGTTAAACAGAAATGTTTCAGTGCTTCCGCCTTATACCGAAAAAGGAGAAGTAGTAAGCTCTACTCTGATAAGACGAAACATAGAAGCAGGAGAAATAGAAAAAGCCAACAATTTGCTCGGTCATCCTTTTTCGATATTCCTACCCGTAACGGAAGGAAGAAAGCTCGGAAGAAAGATAGGCATACCTACAATAAATCAGGTTTTTCCCGAAAATTACGCAATTCCGCGTTTCGGCGTTTATGCGTGCCTTTGCCACGTAGAGAACGAAATATATATCGGCGTTTCAAATGTCGGAATACGCCCCACAATAACAGAAAAAGAAAAACACATAAACTGCGAAACACACATACTCGATTACAGCGGATATCTTTACGGCAAAAAAATACAGGTCGATTTCTATAAATTCATACGTCCGGAAATAAAGTTTTCTTCCGTCGAAGAGCTCGCAGAAGAAATACGAAGAAACATGGATCAGATAAGAGAATATTTCGCAAAAAAATAAAGGAGGAACAAATGAAGATTTCAAGACGCGCAAAACTTTTTTCATCTGTAACGGCATTTGTGCTTCTTATATCTTTCATGTTCTCTTTTACATCAAGTGCGAAAACATATGATGAGAGCAAGATAAACTCAAAATATGCAGTTGTATATAATATAGAAAACGATATGTTCGTGTTCGAAAAAAATGCGAATGAACACATATCTCCCGCAGGTCTTGCAAAAATAATGACGGCGATAATATCCCTCGAACATTATAAAAATATAGAAAGAGATATAACAGTAACATCAAACGCGCTTTCGGGACTCGAAGGAACAGGCGTCCTCGGTCTTTTAAATTCCGAGAAAATAAGCGCAAAAGACCTGATATATACAATGCTTGTCGGCGGATGCAACGATTCCGCAAATGTGATTGCATACGATATATCGGGAAATATCGCATCATTTTCTGAAAAAATGAATAAAAAAGCGCAAGAGATAGGACTTTCCGATACAGTGTTCAAAAACCCCACCGGACTTGATGTTCAGGGAGCTTATACAACAGCAAAAGATGCAGTAAAGCTCGTCTCCTATGCGATGAAAAACGATATCTTCAAAGATGCCGCAAACACGACAAAATACACCGTAGAAGATACGAATAAACATTCCTCTCGTACCGTTTATACAAAAAATTATTTTCTTTCAAAACAGACACAGTCTATCTATTATTGGAAAGAAGCCGACGGAATAAGCATGAGCTATACAGACTCATTCGGTTATATGCTAATATCCTCGCTTTCGGAATATTCCCTTTCATACATATGCGTTTGCTCGGGCGCAACGAGAAACGAAAACGGAAGAATATATGCGTACGACGATGTAAAAAATCTTTTGACATGGGCTGTAAAAGAATATAAAACGACCAAAGTCCTCGATGAATCGAAAATTTTCGGCGAAATAAAAGTAACACTTTCGGATACGACAGACCATGTAAGCGTTGTACCTGGATCGTCTTTATACGCTTTTCTCCCACATGATACAGACATCGAAAACGAAATAAAATACAAATACGAAATTTACGAAAAAGAGCTTGAAGCTCCGATAGAAAAAGGAAAGACCGTAGGAAAAATAGATGTATACCGAAACGAAACGAAGATAGCTTCGTGCGACCTCGTGACAAAAACAAATGCCGCAAGAAGCGGTTTTCTCGCATTCAAAGCCGCTCTTTTCGGAAAAACTTCGCTTATTATGTTAATATCCGTAATTTTGGCAGCTGTATTGTTCGGTATTATACGTTATTTTGTATTTTTGGCAAAATCAAAAAAATAATTCTTCGGATATAACACATGGAATCCGCAAATAATAAATTTCGGAAGGGATGTGTTTGTTTATGATGAAAGATTTCAGAGAAAACGCAATGGAAAGCGCCAAAAATGCAGCTCATGATATGGAACACGAAATAAGAAAATGCACAAAATGCATGAAAAAGAATATCGTGGAATTAAATATAAAATGCTCGGAATATGATCTTGCGATGTTTTTCTTAGGCGCAACGGCGCTTATCGCAACAGTCCATATCGTTATGAGATGGCGAAACAAATCCAAAATAAAAAAAGAAATTCTATATAAAACGGCTAAAACGGCAGAAAAGGAAGCGAATTAAAATTCGCTTC
>ULQL01047368.1_pt1 | contig 9845 bp, 6 predicted proteins | sample 1954411 | NCBI WGS metagenome assembly ULQL01 (sample SAMEA4835654, study PRJEB28245) | human gut metagenome | biome: gut microbiome; material: fecal sample | place: Denmark | collected 2008 | reverse complement strand
TGACATTGAGGGAGAGGCATCGCACCTGAAAGAGATGAAGGTTACGGGAACGAAAGACAACGAACTGATGAACGGTTTTCGCAAGCAGGTGGTGTCGTGCTCGCCACAAGAGGCTAAAAGCAAGGCCGAAGCCTTCATCAAAGAGCATCCCGCATCAATGGTGAGCAACTATCTGGTGTGGCGCTACTTCATACAAACGCAGCAACCCGACCTGGTGGGCGCCAGCCGTCTGCTAAAGCTCATAGCCGAGGAGCAACCTAAAAACGGATACATCAAACGACAGCTACAGCAGCTACAGGCCATGGGCACCAACCTAACGGTGGGAAGCCCTGTGCCCGCCGTTAACGCCGTGGCTACCGACGGCACACGCATCAACAAGGCATGGCTCACAGAAAAGCCCGTCACCGTGGTGTGTGTATGGGCTACGAGCAACTATACCAGCCAGTCGATGTTGCGCCAAGCCACCGAAAAGGCCATCCAGCAAGAGGGCAATATGCGCGTGCTGAGCATCTGCCTCGACCCCTCGCCCAAGGATGCTGTGACGACGCTGAAACAGCAAAGCATCACACAATGCACCACCGTGTGCGACGGACAGATGCTGCAAAGCCCCCTTTTCCGCGCCCTCGGCCTCTACGATTTGCCCGACAACCTTATCATTCGTAACGGGCGCATCGCTGCCATGCACGTCACCAGCGACCAGTTTATAAATGCATTGGAGAAATAAGAAAACGTTATTGCTTGTGCCAAAATAAAAAAGCGCAACAACATAGAACAACAAAAGGACAACAGGAACAACTATAGTTTCATACTGAATAGTATTGAAAAAGTTGTTCCTGTTGTCCTTTTGTTGTTCAGCGTTGTTGCTTTATTGTGCGTTGTACAATATTATTGTTTGTTGTTCTTTTGTTGCTCAGGGTTGTTGCTTGTTGTAGCGTATTGTCGTTTAACGATCACTCAAAATAAGGATCAAAGCGCTCGGCAGCCTCCTCCACCATTATTGCATCGCCATTGCCATAGCGGTGCCACAGCTTGTTTACAGCCTGTGATAGCGAGGCTGTAGAGCCAGCGGCCGAAGCTGAGGAGGCTGAAGGAGCAGCACTGGAAGAACCTAACAGCCGTTCGCGCCGATGTTCAGGTATGCAAGGGTCTTCAGCCAAGCACAGCTTCAGCACCTGCACCACCTCGTCGGGGGTCACATGAAGGCGTTTGGCCAACAGTTGCACCTCAGGCGTTGTAGCCTTCATCGTGTCAGGAATAAGTTGGAAATAAAGGTTCAGAATGAGGGTGAGCATAGCGGGCGTCATGGCCGTATCGTCGGCCACAGGACAGTAGTCGCGCTCAAAGTCGTTGTCTATGCACACATCGTCGAAGAACAGTCCGCCCGTGCCAAAGCCCGCCATCTGCCTGAGCTGCTTCACGTCGCGCGACAGTCGGCGAGCGTTGCCCTCATACAGTGTGCGCAGGTGTTGTATCAGCGGGCGCTGGTTGCGCTCCACCTCCTCCAGCCTTTCATAAATGTAGAAAGGCGGTATGTGCAGTTCGATGCTCAGGTCTACCACCCCCTTGCTATACATTGCCTTCATGCCCATAGGCTTAGCAAGATATAGCTTAATGATGAGTGGCCAATACTGGTCGTTCCACAGCGGATGCACGTGCATAGGTTTTCTTGGTTTTATTTCACAGCGATACACTCTACCTCTACCAGGGCACCCTTGGGCAATGTTTTCACTGCCACAGCCGAGCGTGCGGGATAGGGCTGCTCAAAGAACTGAGCATACACCTCGTTCATAGCGGCAAAGTTGTCCATATCTGAAAGGAAGACGGTGGTCTTCACCACATGGGCAAGGTCGGTGCCAGCCTCGGCCAAGATGTTACGGGCGTTGGTAAGCGCCTGACGGGTTTGCTCTTTAATGCCTCCGGGCACAAACTGGTCGGTGGCAGGGTCGATGGGCACCTGTCCCGATGCAAACACCATGTTGCCAGCCTCAATGGCTTGGCTGTAAGGACCTAACGCTTTGGGAGCGTTGTCGGTATGTATTGCTTTGTTCATAATTATATTGTTATTATTACACAATCTTAAAGCCTTGCTCTTTCAGCTGGCGTCGTATCTCGTTCACATGCTCTTTGTTCTTGGTCTCGGCCGTGAGGCGCAAGAGGCAAGCGTTTACATGTTCGCTGTCGGCATTGCGTTCGTGGTTCACGCTGATAATGTTGGCGCCCAAGCTGGCTATCACCGAACTTACAGCCACCAGCTGTCCGGGTTTATCGTCAAGCTCAATGCACAGCGTGCAGATGCGTCCGCTCTTTGTCAAGCCGCGGTTTATCACACGGTTCAAGATGGTAACGTCGATGTTTCCGCCGCTCACCACGCACACCGTTTTCAGGCCCTTCACTGGCACCTTGTTAAACATAACGGCGGCCACGCTGGCAGCACCCGCACCTTCAGCTACCATCTTCTCGCTTTCAAGCAGATGCAAGATAGCGGCACATATCTCGTCTTCAGTCACGGTTACAATGTCGTCAACATATTCAGAACACGTCTTGAAGGTGAGCGAGCCAGGCTCTTTCACGGCAATGCCATCGGCAATGGTCGACACCGAGGGCAGCGCCTCTTGCTTGTTGTCGTGCAGGCTGTTTACCATGCTGGGAGCACCTTCGGCCTGAACACCAAACACCTTGATATTGGGGTTCAACGACTTGATAGCAAAGGCAATGCCCGAAATAAGACCGCCACCGCCCACAGGCACTACCACGGCCTCAACATCGGGCAGCTGGTCAAGTAGCTCAAGGCCTATGGTGCCTTGTCCGGCAATCACGTTCTCGTCGTCAAAGGGATGGATAAAAGTGTAGCCGAACTCGTCGCGCAGCTGCAACGCCTTCTGATAGGCATCGTCATACACGCCAGGCACGAGGCACACCTCGGCACCCAAACGGCGCGTAGCCTCTACCTTGCTGATGGGAGCGCCCTCGGGCAGACAGATGAGCGACTTGATGCCCATGGCCGAAGCGCCGAGCGCCACGCCCTGTGCATGATTGCCTGCCGAGCAAGCTATCACGCCCTTCGCCTTCTCCTCGTCGGTAAGCTGCGATATCTTATAATAGGCGCCACGTATCTTAAACGATCCTGTTTTCTGCAAGCACTCGGGCTTTAGGTACACGTCACACTCGGGGTTCACCTTAAGTGCATGCACGAGGTTTGTCTTTCTGATGGTTTTGCTCAACACGTAGCGAGCCTTGTAAAAGTTGTCTAAGTTCAACATTCTTCTTTTCCTGATAGTAACTTAATGCCATTGAGTGCAACGCATCGTCGCGGTACGCTCAACATATATATCTTTTTGCAAAGATACCTATAATTTTCGGGTCGGCCCACTATTTAGGTCGCTTTTTTTATCTTGTCAGCCTACATCTTGACACATTTTCATGCCCATTATCTCACCCCTTTCATCTGGATGGTGAGCGAGGCAGCATCAAGCGAGAGCAAGTCGCTGTCGATGAAGCGGTTTAAGGTGCCATCGGCAGCCCACTGTGCGGGCGACCCCTGCACCAACGCTCCATCAGTCATCACCCATAGGTGGTGAGCAAGCTGCAGGGCAAGCCCCAAGTCGTGCGTAGAGAGCAACACCGTGCGCTGCCCCTCAACAGCCAGTCGGCGCAACAACGCCATCACGGCCGCCTTGCTGGGATAATCGAGAAAGGCGGTAGGCTCGTCGAGCACAATGGCGGGCGTGTGCTGAGCCAGGGCGCGGGCAATGGTGGCCTTCTGTCGCTCGCCATCGCTCACCTCGTCGAGCAAGCGGTGGCGCAGATGCTCAATGCCCACCTGGCGCATAGCCTCGGTGCAGGCGGCATGGTCGGCTTCTGACAGTCGGCCCCAAAAGCCTGTGTAGGGGGCTCGGCCCATAGCTACCAGTCGGCCGATGGTGGTATGTGGCAACTGGGGCGTGGCCGACAGCACCACCGCCACCTGTTGCGCTCGCTGGGCGGCACTCAGCACATCGGTGCGCTGGCCATCAATACTCACACAGCCCCTCAGCGGTTTCTGCAGAGCGGCCACCGTGCGCAGCAAGGTCGACTTTCCCACACCATTGCCTCCCACAAGGCAGGTAAGCTGTCCGGGATGGGCTTCGGCCACAAGCCCTTGAGCCACAATGTGGGCAGAGCCTTGGCGGGCGGCATAGCCTATGGCAAGGCGGTTGAGGGCGATGCCTTGGGTGGGTATATCATAGGGTTGCATAGCGATGTATTGTTGATATTTATGTGCAAATTTATAGAAAAATATCTTATTTGCCCGTCATTTTTTATTTACCTTTGCAAGAAACAGAAAGAAAAACAAGAATTTAAGGCATGCAAACATCAAATACGCCCGTGCAGGCACTCATGCAACAAAAAATGTTGTTGCAGATAGAATATGCTTGCGAGAAGGAGCAATTCAAACAACTGACACAGGCCACATCAATGGCCCGAAAGGTGAAACGTGGCGACGCGTGGCTACAGGTGTCGGTGGGACGCGCCTACTGGAACTCGCTGAACCAAGCCATCGTTGAGCTGGTGCGACGCGACACAGGAACGGCCGACGATGATATTGAACACAACTTTGAATGTGGACGCCCCGTATGCTTCTTCACCCTCGACCCCGCAGCACCCGACAAGCTGCACTGGCTGCCCATGACGGGCACCGTGAGCTGGGCAGGCACCGACCGCATGGCCGTGCAGGTGGCCGATGTGTCGCAAGGCACACAACTGCAACAGGCTACGGGCGTGGGCGTGCAGATAGGCTTCGATGAAACCAGCTACCGGCTGATGTTCGAGGCCCTCGACCGCGCCATCCGTGCCCGTGGCAACCGCTTGGCTTATCTGCGCGACGTGTTCTACACGCCACAAATGGCGCTGCAACACTTCAGCTTCACACCGCCTCGGCTGCCTTGGCTCAACGCATCGCAAGAAAAGGCCGTGGCACGCGTGCTCTGCGCTAAAGACGTGATGGTGCTGCACGGCCCTCCTGGCACAGGCAAGACCACAACGCTGGTAGAGGCTATCAACGAAACGCTGACGCGTGAAAGCCAAGTGATGGTGTGCGCACAAAGCAACATGGCCGTCGACTGGATAGCACGCAAACTGATGGAGCGCGGCATCAGCGTGCTGCGCATTGGCAACCCCGCTCGCGTTGACGACCATCTGTTGGCCAGCACCTACGAACGACGCTTTGCCGACCACCCCGACTACCCTCAGCTGTGGAGCATACGAAAGGCTATACGCGAACTGCGTGGCAGCCGACGCCGAACCGACAACTGGCACCAAAAGGTGGAACGGTTGAAAAGCCGAGCCGTAGAACTGGAGGTGCGTATTCATGCCGACGTGTTTGGCGAGGCACGTGTGATAGCCTGCACACTGACGGGAGCCGGCAGCCGAGCCATGGAGGGACAACACTTTGCCACACTGTTTATCGACGAGGCGGCACAAGCCCTCGAAGCGGCCTGCTGGATAGCCATACGGCGCGCTGGACGTGTGGTGCTGGCAGGCGACCACTGTCAGCTGCCACCCACCGTGAAGAGCGTGGCGGCCATGCGCGGAGGTCTGGCCACCACACTGATGGAGCGCATCGTACACACGCACCCAGAAGCGGTGCAACTGCTTGAAATGCAGTATCGTATGAAACGCACCATCATGCAGTTTTCAAGCAATTGGTTCTACGGCGGAAAGGTGCTCACAGCCCCCGAGGTAGAGCATCGCGGCATACTCGACTACGACTGCCCCATGCAATGGATTGACACGCCACTGGAGGGCGCTCACGAAGAGTTTGTGGGCGAAAGCTTTGGGCGCGTAAACCGTCAAGAGGCTAAACTCTGCGTGCAAACGCTACGCGACTATTATATGAAGATAGGACGCGCGCGAGCCTTAGACGAACAAATAGATGTGGGCGTCATCTCGCCTTACCGTGCTCAGGTGCAATATCTGCGCCAACTGGTGCGCTCTGACGAATGGCTGCGCCCCTTACGACGCCTCATCACTATCAACACCGTCGATGGCTTTCAAGGGCAAGAGCGCGACATCATCATCATATCGCTGGTGCGCGCCAACGATGATGGACAGATAGGCTTCCTCGCTGACCTACGTCGCATGAACGTAGCCATCACCCGTGCTCGCATGAAACTCATCATCATAGGCAATGCCGCCACGCTGGCTCGACACAAGTTCTATAAGGAGCTACACCAGTATGTTATGGGGCTGGCCGAGCAGCCAGAGATATAAGGGCCACCTATAAGACCTATAAGCCTCATAAGCCCTATAACCCCCATAAGCCCTATAAGCCGCCCCATAAGCCCCTATAAGACCCATTAGACCTATAAGACCTATAAGCCCCATAAGCCCTATAACCCCCATAACCCAAAAAAGGCCTGCCTCACGTAATTGTGAGGCAGGCCTTTTTCATTATTTATTATTATCTATTCTTTTCAGAACAGCATTTCATTTATGCCTTAGCTACAACAGTAGCCTCATCAGTCTCCTTGATGCGACGACCCATTACGCGGAAGGCGATGGGCGAAGCCACGAAGATTGACGACAATGTACCGATAACCACACCAAGGCTCATAGCGAAGGCGAAGCTGCGGATGCTCTCTCCACCGAGGAAGAGGATGCAGAGCAACACGATCAATGTAGAGAGTGATGTGTTGATGGTACGTGCCAAGGTCTGGTTGATAGAGTCGTTAAAGAGCGACTGCAGCTCAGCCTTAGGATGCAAGCCCAGGTTCTCACGGATACGGTCGAATACCACCACCTTATCGTTGATAGAGTAACCTATCACGGTAAGCAAGGCACCGATAAACGTCTGGTCAATCTCGAGTGAGAATGGCATCCAGCCCCAGCACAGCGAATAGATACCCAGCACAAATACGGTGTCGACAGCCAGTGCCACGGTAGAACCTACCGAGAAGGCCAGGTTGTGGAAACGTATCAAGATATAGATAAAGATGGCTGCCAATGCGATGAGCACGCTGATGATAGCGCCATAAGTAATATCCTTAGCGATAGAGGGGCCTACCTTTGTTGAGGTAACGATAGAGCCACCGGTACGAATATCGGGGTTCTTAAAGGCCTTCACATCCTTCTGTGTTACCAGGTTAGCCTTCTTCAGTGTGTTGAACAAGATGGTCTCAGCCTGGTCGTCAACCTTCGGATCGTTGCTCTCAATCTTATAGTTGGTTGAGATACGAATGGTCTTATGGTCAGTACCCAGTGCCAGAGCGCTTGATGTGCAGCCAGGGAAAGCCTCCTGCAACAGTGCGCGAACCTGCTCGGGCTCAACAGCCTTCTCAAAAGCAATAACATAGTTGCGACCACCCGTAAAGTCGATGCTGCGGCTCAAGCCACGCACGCCGAAGCTTACAGCAAACACAGCGATGCAAACAATCACGAAGGCGAAAGTCTTCTTATAGATGTTCATGAAGGGGAAGTTGACATTCTGCATCAAGTTACGTGAGAAGCGTGTGCAGAAGGTCTGACCCAACCAGCGATCCTTCTTCATCTGATGCTCGTAAACGAGACGTGTGAGGAACACAGCGGTGAAGAATGAGCAAACGATACCGATAATCCAAGTGGTGGCGAAGCCGCGGATGGGGCCTGTACCAAACACATAAAGGATAACACCTGTGATGATTGATGTCAAGTTAGAGTCGAAGATAGCCGAGAAGGCGTTGCTGTAACCCAGCTGGATTGACTGCTTGATGCCCTTGCCTGAGCGTAGCTCTTCCTTAGTACGTTCATAGATAAGCACGTTAGCATCGACGGCGGTACCCAACGACAGCACCATACCAGCAATACCACTCATGGTGAGGGCTGCCTGGAACGAGGTTAGGATACCCAGCGTGAAGAACAAGTTGACAATCAGTGCCAAGTTGGCCATCATACCAGGGATGACGTCGTACATAACGATCATGTACAGCATCAAGATAACGAAGGCGATAACGAATGAGATAATACCCTGCTGGATTGACTGTGCACCCAGTGTAGGACCTACCACCTCTTCCTGTACGATACGTGCGGGAGCGGGCATACGACCCGACTTCAAGGTGTTGGCCAAGTCTTTTGTATCTTCGATGGTGAAGTTACCTGTGATTGACGACTGTCCGCCAGCAATCTCGCCATTTACGCGGGGAGCCGAGTAAACGCTTCCGTCAAGCACGATAGCGATGGCCTTACCTACGTTAGCCTTGGTCAGCGCTGCCCAGCGGCGAGCACCGTCGGTGTTCATGCTCATGCTTACCTCAGGAGCATTTGAGAGCTGATTAAACTGGTCTTTAGCGTCGGTGATAACGTCGCCTTCCAGCGGAGCGCGGCCATTGGTTGAAGTAACCTTGATGGCGTGCAGCTCATATACATTCTTAACGGTGAGGCCGTCGGCGGGCTTAGCGCTCCACAGCAGCTTCAGGTTAGCGGGCAGAATACGCTTAGCGGCAGCCGAGTTGATGATAGCGTTTACGGCAGCGGTGTCGCGCACGTTAGCATAGCCTACGGTGCTCAGCGCGCCCTGTCCAGTGGTCTGCAGGATGGCCAGCAGCGGGTGCTGCTTCTTCATAGCCTCCTCGGTGCGAGTGTTGGCAGCCTTATCGGCAGCGGTCTCCTCCTTGGTGTTGTCGGCAATCTTAAACTTAGCGTTAGCCTCATTCTTTGCTACGTCAGCCTTAGCCTCTTCAGCTTTAGCTTCATCAGCTTTAGCCTGTGCAGCGGTGTCGGCCTTTTCAGCATGACCACCGTTAGCCACCTGCTGGTCAACCTGTACCAGGTAGGGCACAATCTCGTCGGCGTTGAAGGTCTCCCAGAATTCAAGGTTTGCGCTACCCTGCAACAGCTTACGCATACGCTCGGGCTCACGAATACCAGGCATTTCTACCATGATACGTCCTTGCTGGCCTTCCAGCTTCTGAATGTTGGGCTGCACTACGCCAAACTTGTCGATACGTGTACGCACCACGTTAAACGAGTTGTCGATAGCGGACTGAGCCTCAGTGCGCAAGGCTTTCTCTACCTCGCTGTCGGTGCTCTGCGAGCTCACCTTGCCCTGCATCTGCTGTGTAGCGAATACTTCGGCCAGACGATGTCCGGGGGCGTTACGATGGTAAGCGTTAACGAAGAGGGTGATGAAGTCTTTCTGGCTGGTTTCTTCTTCCTTCTTAGCTTCGTTCATCGACTTTTTGAAGGCGGCGTCGGTCTTGTGGTCGGCCAATGTTTCGATAACATCAGGCACGCTCACTTCGAGGATGACGTTCATACCTCCCTTAAGGTCAAGACCGAGGCCAATCTGTGTCTCCAGACATTTCTGGTAAGAGTAGATGCCAAGGTACTTCACAGAGTCTTTGTAGTCTTGCTGTGCGATGGGGTCTTGAATCTTTGCTGCCTGAGCGTCATAGTAGCGTGTAGCTGCTGAGAACGACAGGTAGAAAAGGCTTGCCAGCGTCAGCAAGACGGCTGTTGTGATTACAATTCCTTTGTTCTGCATTTTCTTGTTTTTTTGTTTATTTATTTTTCAGTTTTTTCCTTCTTTGTTAAGGGGCATTGTCAAGGGGGTTACGTTGTCAAGTTCTTTGTCAAGGGGTTTTCTTTGTCAAGTACGTTGTCAAGGGGATTTCTTTGTCAAGTACGTTTCAAGGGTCTCCTTTGTCAAGGTCGGCATTATGCGCAGCGCTATTGACGTGCGAACATAATACAGGCGTGCAAAGATAACATTTTTTTCACACTACCGAAAATGTTTGCGCCTTTATTTATATAATTATGGCATTTGAAGGGCCAATCGGCATCTTTTCATGCTCTGGCAAAGGCTTTTTGGCAGCCATTTGTTACTTTTTCGC
>ULQL01046213.1_pt1 | contig 9972 bp, 6 predicted proteins | sample 1954411 | NCBI WGS metagenome assembly ULQL01 (sample SAMEA4835654, study PRJEB28245) | human gut metagenome | biome: gut microbiome; material: fecal sample | place: Denmark | collected 2008 | reverse complement strand
AAGAATCAACTATTTTCAAGTCCAAATGAAAAAAATAGTTTAAATAATAATATGAATACTATTTTAAATACCGAAATAGATGCAACAAAATTATTTGGAATTATTACAAATAATCTTGAAATTTATAAAAATGAATACAAATTACCAATAAGGAAGGAATAAAAATGAACTTAAATGAATTAAAACAAAAATTAAATGTCTTAGTAGACCCTTCAAATGGTTTTACAATTGGCGAAACTAACTCCATTAAACACGTTAGTTATGACGAAGAAAAAGATATCGTTATTCTAACAATCGCAATGGGAAGACTTGGTGGTGAAAATGAAAAGAATTTTCGTCGTAGCATTGCTAAAGTAGTTAAAGTTGATTGTGGTTATAAAGGATTACAACTTCAATTAGATGAATCTAAAGTATTTGGTAGCATTACTCAAAAACCAATTCATTTCATTGGCGTTATTAGTGGTAAAGGTGGCGTTGGTAAGAGTAGCGTTGCGGCAAACATTGCTTATAGAATGGCTAAAAGAAACATAAAAGTTGGAGTAATTGACGCAGATATTTATGGTTCAAGTATTCCTACTATATTTGAAACTACTAATGCTAGACCTCATTTTGATGAAAATAAAAACATTTTACCTATTGAAAAAGATGGTATTGAAATTATATCTACTGAATTTTTTACAGAACCTGGTCAACCTGTATTATGGCGTGGCGGAATGCTAAATAGTATGATTTCCCACTTTTTCTATGATGTAAAGTGGCATGATGATACTCAATATATCATTGTCGACTTTCCTCCTGGAACTGGTGATGTTACCTTAGATATTAAGTCAATCATTCCTCAAGCTGAGATGATTATTGTCACTACTCCTCATCCTTCAGCAAGCCACGTTGCAATAAAGGCTGGTCATGCCGCAAAAACTCTAGGTCATAATATTTTAGGAGTTATTGAAAATATGGCTTATTTCATCAATCCTGTTAATGGTGAAAAAGAAAAAATATTTGGTGAAGGTGGAGGATTAATGGTAGCTAAAGGACTTGAAACTGAATTGATTGCCCAAATACCTATTGGACAACCTAAACATCATCAAGATCTTTTCGAAATTGATGAAGAAATTGGTAAAGTATACGATGAAATCGTAGATTATATAATATTTAAAGTAGAAAATTAAGAAAAAGAGCATTAAATAGCAACACCTATTTAATGCTCTTTACTTTTTTTATTAGTTGCGATCTGGACAATCTGAAACTTCACAACCTTCGCAGCTTTCACCACATTGATTGTTGAAATCACTTACAGCAGATTGGATATATTCCCATTCTTCATCAGTTTCAATTTCAGATAATTCTCCACTTCCATCTTCAGTTTCAACATAGCTTGCAGCCATTAGTGGAATTTCATCTTCGTCATTATCGACATCATTTAATTCTGAAACTTCGTAAAATACAACATACTTTTTACCAAATTCTTCAGATTCCAAAGTAAATAAAATTTGGCATAATTTTTCATTACCTTCTGAATCAATAATTGTTAATTGTCCATCGATTGGATTTTGATTATTCATTTTTTTCTCCTTTTTTATCTATTGATACTATCTAAATAAGACTGTAGAATTAGTGTCGCAGCAAGGGTATCAACCTTATTTTTGCGTTTTGATCTACTTAAGTCAGCTGATATCATCATCTTCGTTACTTCTACTGTCGTTAATCTTTCGTCGTATAAAATTACTTCAAGTCCTGTGGCTTCTTCAAGCATTTTTTTGAATTCCAAAACATACTCTGATTGGAATCCTAAGGTACCATTCATATTCTTAGGTAGACCCATAACGATTTTTTCGATTTTTCTATCAACAATATACATTTTAACATATTCAAGACACTTTTGCAAATCTTTTTCTCTAAAACGTACGGTTGTAATAGATGTTGCGATTGTCCCCGTTGGATCACTTATCGCAATTCCACAAGTTCTATTGCCCAAGTCTAATCCTATATATCGCATTTAATTTTTTCCTCTACTAATTTCAAAGCTTCAACAAGTTTATTGACTTCTTTACCACCTGCTTGTGCGAAATCATTTCGACCTCCGCCATTTCCACCAGTTGCGACTGCGGCAACTTTAACTAATTGACCACAATTTACATTGTTACCAACTGCTTTAGCGATAAAATTGATACGACTATTGTCAATTACATCAGCGAAAAACAAAATCGAACTTTGGTAATCAAGGGCAATTTTATCAACAATATCTTTTAGTGCTTTAGGATCAATATTTTCAACCTGTTGAATTATTACTGTTGTACTATTAATAACATAAGCATTTTTTTCAAATACTTTGTAATCAGCAGATTCCATATTACGTTTTTGACTATCGTAAGACTTTTCTAATTCTTTTTGAATTTTTTTAGCATTGTTGCAACATTCACGATAATTAATAATATCTTGATAGCTACCTACTATACTTGGTAAAACGAAATTTGGTTTAGTTAGTTTAATGTTTTCTTTTTCAGCAGTTTTTACTAAATCATTACATTTGTTCATTACATCTAGTATGACATCTTTAGTATTTTTAACGGCATTTTGAATTTCATCAAAAATATTATCACTTGCAACTGCTTCTATTCTAAAAATGCCTGAACCTTTAGATTCAATACTTGTAATAGCAAAGTTTTTAATATCACTAGTGTTTTTAACGTGAGTACCACCACATAATTCTTTACTAAAAGTCATATCTACTAATCTAACAATATCACCATATTTTTCACCAAATAGCGCTTGAGCGCCTAACTTTTTAGCATTTTCCAAAGATGTTTCAATAGTTTTTACTTCATAACCTTTCTTTATGGCATCAAGAACAATTTTTTCAACTTTTAAAATTTCTTCTACTGTTAAATTTTGATAGTGATTAAAATCAAAACGAAGATTCTCTTTTGTTACTTGTGAACCATGTTGAACTACATGTTGACCAAGTACTTCTCGTAATGCTTGATTTAAAAGGTGAGTAGCTGAATGATTTTGGCTTACCGCAAGTCGGTAATCAGCATTTACACACGCTAAAACAATGTCATCAACTGAAATTTCTTGATTCTTAAAATCAACACTATGGGCATGTTGGCCATTAGGAAGTTTGAAAGTATCCAAAACATCAAAGTTTTGACCTTTATATGTAAATATACCTTGGTCACCAGCTTGTCCACCCATTTCTGCGTAGAATGGAGTTTTTTCCAATACAACAAATAGTAAACCATTGGCTTTATTTACTTTCTTACCATCTTTAAATAATCCAATTACAGTGCTTTCTTGTTCTAACGTCGTGTAACCAACAAATTCTGATTTTCTTTTAAAGTTCAAATATTCTTCATTTTGAATATTCATTGATTGTTCATTTGAACGAGCATTTCTAGCGCGATTTTTTTGTTTTTCAAGTTCTTCGTTAAATCCTACTATATCTACTGTGAAGCCATTATCACTTGCGGCTTCTTGAGTAAGTTCAATTGGAAAACCAAAAGTATCATATAATAAGAAAGCAGAAGCACCACTGATAACTTTTTCTTTAGAATTACTCATTATATCATTTAATTTCTTTTCACCAGTAGCTAAAGTTTTTAAGAAATTTTCTTCTTCTGTTTTAATGATTTTTTCGATTATTGCTTGTTTATCAACTAAGTAACTATAAAAATCTTTCATATTATCAATTACGATGCTAACCATTTGATATAAGAAAGGTTGTTTAATACCTAATTTTTTACCATAACGCACTGCTCTTCTTAAAATACGTCTTAAAACATAGCCGCGACCTTCATTAGCAAAAGTTGCGCCATCTGCAATCGCAAATGTAACACTTCTTACATGGTCAACTATAACTCTAAATGCCATTTTGTAAGCAGGGTTATCGTAAGAGCAACCAGTATGTTGTTCTAAGAATTTAATCATCGGCATAAATAAATCAGTTTCATAGTTAGTTTCAGTTTCTTGAAATATACATGCTAGTCTTTCTAATCCGCTACCTGTATCAATATTTTTGCTAGGTAATTCAGGATATTGTTCTCTTGGTAGACCACTAACTGAATTGTATTGACTAAATACAATGTTCCAAATTTCGATATAGCGATCATTTTCAATGTCTTTTCTTAGTAAATCTAACCCGATATTATTAGGGTCATACTTTGTACCTCTATCATAAAAGATTTCGGTATCTGGTCCACATGGTCCTTCGCCAATTTCCCAAAAGTTGTCGGCAATCGGAACTAAATGGCTTGCTTCAACTCCTAATGATTGCCATTTTTCAAAAGTATCTTTGTCTTCAGGGTAATAAGTAATATAAATATTATTTTTATCTAGGGCAAACCAATCTGGGCTAAATAGTAATTCATATGCCCAAGTTAATACTTCATTTCTAAAATAATCACCAATTGAAAAGTTTCCTAACATCTCGAAAAAAGTATGATGTCTAGCTGTTTTACCAACATTTTCAATATCGTTAGTTCTAATTGATTTTTGAGCATTAGTCATTCTTGGATTTTTAGGCTTTTCACGACCATCAAAATATTTCTTTAATGGTGCAACACCAGCATTTATCCATAATAAAGTTGGATCATTATGAGGAATAAGTGATGCACTTGGTATTATTTCGTGACCTTTACTTTTAAAAAATTCAAGCCACATACTACGTATTTGATTTCCTGTTAATTTCTTCATGTTTTTTTCCTTTCAAAATTATTAGTTTATAACAACAAAATAAAAATCGTTCCTATTAAGGAACGATTCTAAATCGCGGTACCATCCTACTTTGCATTAACATGCACACCTCTTTGGTTTTAACGCAGTTCCTGCGGGAAGGATTAATTCCACTATAAAGTAGCTTCAAGTAAGGGTAATATAGTTTTGCACCAACCAACTATTCTCTAAAATTTACTATCTTACTTTACTAATCTTTAATATGTTTTAATTATGCAGCTTTTTCTTCTTCAGGCTTTTCTACTTTTTTAGTTGTTGTTTTTCTTGTTGTGGTAGCCTTTTTAGTTGTTGAAGTTGCTTTTTTAGTTGTTGTAGAAGCACCTTTCTTGGTAGTTGAAGCTGGTTTCTTAGCTGTTGTTGCTTTTTTTGCAGTTGAAGTAGTCTTTCTAGTAGGTGCTTTTTTAGCTACTACAGGTTCTTCAGCTTTAGCTTCTAGATTTTGTTCATCCATTTCAGCTTGTTTTTTAGCTTCATCGAGAATTCTAGCAACTTCTTTTTCAGCTTCTTTAGCTTTTCTTGCGGCTTCTTTTTCAGCGTCTTTTACAGCCTTTTCAGCTTCTTTAGCCTTCTTATCAGCCTCTCTTGCTTTTCTAGCAACTTCTCTTTCAGCATCTTTTACGGCTTTTTCAGCTTCTCTTGCTTTCTTAGCGGCTTCTTTTTCGGCATCTTTTACAGCTTTTTCAGCTTCCTTGGCTTTCTTAGCTGCTTCTGCTTCCGCTTCTTTAACCAAACGTTCTGCATGTTCAGCGGCTTCACGTTTTGTTCTTTCTGCTTCTTCTTCAGCGGCTTTTCTTCTTTCTTCATCTTCTTCAGCATTTGCTTGAAGCTCAGCTTCTTTTGCACGAAGTTCAGCTTCTTTAGCTAATAATTCTTCTTCTTTAGCTTTTCTTGCGGCTTCTTCTTCAGCTTCTTTTGCTTGTCTGATTGCTTCTTCTTTAGCCTTTTGAGCTTCTTCTTTAGCTTTTCTTGCGGCTTCTCTTTCTGCCTCTTTAGCTAAACGTTCAGCTTCTTTAGCTTGACGTAATGCTTCTTTTTCAGCTTCTTTGGCTTGACGTTGTGCTTCTTTTTCGTTATCAGCAAGAATCTTTTCAGCCATCTTAACTTTTTCACGATTCAAACGTTCTTCCTCTTTACGTTTAGCCTCTTCAGCTTTTTGAGCCTCTTTAGCTTCAATTGCAGCTTGTTCTGCAGCTAATTCTGCAGTTAATGATTCTTCAACTAATTTCTTTATAAAATCAGCTTCTAATTCACCTTTATTAACAATCTTCAACCAGTTACCACCTTTAGGGGTATTGGCAACTGAAACAATGCCAGGGAAGCCTTGAAGATAAGTAATTAAATTACTTTCATCAACTACGTAAGTAATACGATAATCACTTGAAGTCTTTTGTGTAATCAAATATGGTTTCTTGCCAACAAGGAATTTATGTTGAGTACCTTTAGGATTAACAACTACGCTTAAATCAGCATGATTTAAACTTGAAGCAAATTTAACCAATTCATCATAAGGATATACAAATTCTTTTTCTTTCTTAGTAGCATCTGTCTCAACTTTTTGAACTGGTTTAGGAGTTTCTTCAACTACTTCTACTTTAGTAGATTCTAATTCGGCCTTTTCTTTAGATAATGCTTCAACTTTTGCTTGTAAATCAGCTTTTTCTTGTTCAAATACAGCAAGTTCTGAATCATATTCAGCATTTTCTTTTTCAATTGCAGAATTTACTAATTCTAATTCACGTTTGATTGCGGCAAGTTCAGTTAACGCAACTTCTTTCTTAACTTGGTTTTTAAGATCAGTATATGCTTCAACGAGTTTATGATTCTTTGATTGTTCAGTTAATTCACGTTCTTTAGTATTTTTTAATTCTTGTTTTAAATTGTCTAAACGGTTAGATAACTTTTCAATTTTTGCATTTAATTCAGGTGCATTAACTTTTTCTTGATAAATATCAACGCTCAATCTTTCACTAGTATAATTTAACATAGAATATAAGATAACTAATTCAGCATTAAAATATTCGTCATCATGGCGTTGTTGCCATTCTTCAAGTAATTCTTCTTTAGATTTTTCAGTAAATTCTTCTCTTGTATCATATGTAGATTTCATTCTTGCAAAGAAAGTTACTAATACAATTGCACTAAATAATAAGCATATGATAATATTCCAAGCATTAGTATTTACAAGTTCAACTGTTGTGTGATAATTGTTAAGAACTTTTGAACGTAAAAGTATCATGTCAACAGCAAATATTACATATACAAATACATCAAATAATGATATTTGGAATTTTGTAGCTTTAATTGCTAATTTATCAACGTTGAATAAGCAAACAGCTAATCCAACAATTTCTAAGCCAAGTGCAATTGAAAGATAAATGAATTTACTATATGTGAACACACTTGTTGGAGTAGCACGCGCCATTAAGAATACTACGTAAAGTGAAGATATAATAGTATATGCAAAAATAGGCATATAGCTAATTAGTGAAACACTACGATCGACAGGGCGATAACCATCAAATTTACGAACAGTAATGAAAATATTCAAAATGATAATAATTGCTGGAATTATTAAATATTTAATAATTACTTCAGCTTTTGGCATATATTTACCACCGAAAGGAATGGCAGCAATAAAACAAATAATTAATGCTATTGATGCTAATTTAAATATTAAACTACGATTTTTTTCAGTCATCATAATTATCTACCTATCCTCTCTATTTGTTGCTTTCTTGTTGTGCTTTTTTTAAAGCAGCGCGTTCTTTTGCACGAGCGGCAGCTTTAGCTTTTCTTTCAGCTTGTTTTGCAGCAGCTTCATCAGCTATTTGTTTTTCTGCAGTAAGAACCGCCTCTTTTATAACCTTACGCATAAATTTAGCTTCTTCTTTACCTTTATTAGTTAACTTAACCCAATAATTGTCTTTTAAATTTTTAGGAGCGATTAATTCACCAGGTCTAGCTTTTAAGTATTCAACGAATTTATTTGATGAAGTTATAAAGCTAATACGATAATCGTTATTAGTTGATTGCATTACTAAATACATCTTCTTACCAATGTAATATTTGATAAGATTGCCTTTAGGATTAGCAACTGCTTTGAAGCCCTCATGATCACTAAATGAATTTGCATATTCAACCATTTTTTCAAATGAAGGAACAATTTTCTTAGTTTTCTTAGTAGGGGCAACAACTTCTGGAGTTTCAACTTCTACACTTTCAAGTTTCATAGCTTGAACTTCAGCAAGTAATGCTTCATAATCAGCTCTTTGTTTACGCAATTCAGCTTTAGCTTCTTCAAGAGCTGCTTGTTTTGCCTCAATTTCATTTAACATTGCATGTTTTTCAGCAACAACTTTTGCAATTTCAGCTTTTTCTGAATTTAAAGATTTAACTTCTTCACTATCAGTTGTATTTATTTCTTCTAAAGTAGGTTCAGCAACGAATACTTCTTGATTATCTTCTTCCTCATCTTCATATTCATCTTGAACTTCCACTGTTTGTACTTCTTCTTCATGACTTTCTTCTTCAGTTACTTCTTCAATTTGAAGTTTTGAATAGTCATCTGAATTTTCATCAAAATACATTTCAAAATCATCAAGAATATCATTGTATGCACGATGATGTTCTTTTTGTTTAATTTCATATTCGTAACCTTCACCGCCAACATAATGAATTAGTTGTTCATCTTTTTTAAAGGTACGAATTATCCATCTTAATGTTAAGCAAAAAGCGATAACTAATAAAATGTAAACGAAGAAAATTAGTGAATTACCTAATTTATATTCTGCAATATCACCATATGCCTTACCATAGACAACATTTATACGCCATTCAAGTAAAATAAAGCAAACAATAAACAAGAAAATAACAACGTCTAGAATGATATTATCTTTCATATCAAAACGCATCATTATTTTGTATGCTCTAAGTAATGCGTATACCGCAAATACAAAATATGCTACAAGTGCAGACACTACAACACCTAACATTTTTTCTGATAATACACTACCAACACCGGCAGAAACATAATCGAATGAAAGAGTTTGAATGATATTAATAATTGTTGCAATTATATAAATAACAATTGGAAAATAAGCCATAACTAAAGTTAGTTTAGAAACTTCACGATAATTATATAATTGTTGATATTTTTTGATTGCTGGATATATTGCAAGTAATATTGCAACAACACCAAGTATAAGTTTTAGAACTGACTCAACGACAAATATATTTTCGCCATTGTTCAATCCAGGAATTGAACGAAAAGGAAGTGCAACAATAAGCCCTAATACAAGACTCACGATTCCTATAGCAATCATCCAATTCTTTTGTGCCTTTGATAACATATTTTTCACTCCTTTAAAAATTATTCAAATATTATTTTATAACAATTTCCTAGACATATTATAACACATTTCAATTTTTTTGTAAATTGAAATTATCTTTTTTTACGTTTTTTTAGTTTGATTAATTGCAAAAAAGATGATTTCAATAATTCTAGACATTGGCACAGCAATTAGTATGCCTAATATTCCAAATAATTCACCGAAAAAAGCAATAGAAAATAATACTATAAGCGGGTTAGTTTTCAGAGTTTTACTTTGAATTTTAGGAACTAAATAATTACTTTCAAGAAGTTGCGTAATTACAATTGAAATTATTACATAAATAAATTTTTCAGGTTTGGTTGCTAACGTAAATATACCTGCAATTGCACCACCTATATATGGGCCAACATAGGGAATTATGTCAGTAATTCCGATTAATAAAGCTAGTAAAAATGCATATTCCAAACCAATAATTTTAAATGTTATAAAAGTAACTAAGCTTAAGATACTCATTACTATTAATACGCCTTTAACATATTGATGTAAAGAAGTTTTAATTTCTTTTAAACAATCATACAATGGTTTTTTATTCATTGTGTGTCTTTTGATAAATTCTTCTACTTTTTCGTAGTAATTCATAAAATATATTGCTAGAATTGGAGTCATAAAAATAGAAAAAATATAGGAAAAACTTCTTTGTATAAAACCACCTAAATTATTAATTATTTTTGTTATTAAATCATTTAATAATTCCTCAATTTTATTATAATCCAATTCATAATTCTTAGATATATGATTGATTTTTTGTTCAAACTTAGCAAATATTACTTTTATTTGATCAATATATGAAGGTATTTGATCTGATATAGCATTGAGTTGTTTTATTAAAAAAGGAACAAAGAATCTAACA
>ULQL01010827.1_pt1 | contig 10004 bp, 10 predicted proteins | sample 1954411 | NCBI WGS metagenome assembly ULQL01 (sample SAMEA4835654, study PRJEB28245) | human gut metagenome | biome: gut microbiome; material: fecal sample | place: Denmark | collected 2008 | reverse complement strand
TCTCTTCCGATACATACCGAGTAGATTTCGCGCATAAAGTCGAGCTCGATTCCGTACACGTCGAATGTGTCGAGCGCTTCCTCTATTATGTCCATGTAGTATTTGCGGACTTCTTCCTGCATATAGTCGAGCGCGAAGTCATAGTACCCCTCGGGTTTTCTGTAAGGTGTGCGGCAATATTCGGGATGTTCGTCCGTGAGAACGCTGTTTAAAATGTTTCCGGGCTCTGCTGCGCCGTGGATGTCGTTCATTCTTATGCTTACCCACGGATTGATTCCGTCCTCGCGAAGGCGTTCGATCCATATTTTGTGAACTTCAAGACCGCTTTCATATGTTTCCGCCATGAGCTTTGCGCCCCAGGAGAGTCTGAGCCCCTCGGCAGACGGGTCTTTTGCGACGAGCGCTTTGTATTTGTCTATTACGTTGTCTGTTTTTTTAGAAGGATACCAGCAATTTCCCGCGTTGAGAGTAACAAGGAAATCCGTAACGGATGTGTTTTTGTATTGGTCGATAAAATCCGTAAGGTCTTTTTTTGTGAGCTTTGTTTTTCCGGCGCGGATTCTTTCGAATACAAAATGGTTGGGGTCTTCGTTAAAGAATACTTGTTTTTTCATGTGTGCCTCCATTTATAAATATAAAAAATTTTAAATGATTATATAGCCTATGCCGAATTTTGTTGATATAAAATCCGAAAGCCCGACCGCTTCGAGTTTTTTCCGAAGCCTTGCCACATTTACGGAAAGCGTATTTTCATCTATGAATGAATCCGTTTTCCAAAGGCTTTCCATGAGCTTTTCGCGGCTTACCGTTTTTCCTCTGTTTTCCATAAGTACGAGAAGTATACGGTATTCGTTTTTTGTAAGCGGTATTTCTTCGTCGTTGTAGATAAGAACATTTTTGTCCATATCGAGAACGGCGCCTTTGTGCTCCATCATCGAAACGGATGAAGCGAAATCGTATGTTCTACGCAAAAGAGCCTGTATTTTTGCTATCAGAACGTCCGAATCGAACGGTTTTACTATAAAATCGTCGGCGCCCATGTTCATTGCCATAACTATGTTTATGTTGTCTGATGCGGAAGATATAAATATTATCGGAACTTTCGATATTTTACGTATTTCGGAACACCAATGGTACCCGTTGAAAAAGGGAAGTCCTATATCGAGTATAACAAGAGAAGGGGAGACCTTTATAAATTCCGCTTTTATGTCCCGAAAATCTTTTGCGCATACGACATCGAATCCCCAAGCGACGGCTTTTTTCTTTATTGCTTCCGAAATTCCGGTATCGTCTTCTGCCAAAAATATTTTATACACTTGTTTTTCCTCCGAATGAAACGAAAGATTTATGTTGTTCAGATTTCGTTGTTTGCGGAAAGCTTTGTTTTAGCGTTTTCAATACCGCCGTTTACAAGTGAGTCGACGCATTTTACAATATATTTCGGGTCTTCTTTCATGCCGTTTTGTATCCAGTTTATCATGGTCGTCATAAGCGCGCTTGTATAAAAATCGTTTATGAGTCTGCGTCCGCATTCCGGAATGTTTTCGAGCGTTTTCGGGTTGTCGGTGTTTACCGATGTCATGACCATCAGTTTTTTTATGAAATCTTCGGCGCGCCCTCTATCTATCGATCTGTATATATCCGTCACAAATTCGCTGTTTTCTTTTATAACGAAAAGAAGCTTATAATATCCTTCCTGCCATTTTTCAAAATACAATTCTTCACCGAGAGTCTTTTTTGCTTCGTCGAGCAAAGACCATTCCACAAGGTCGTATATATCTTTAAAATGGTAATAAAAGGTCATGCGGCTTATTCCGCACCCGTCGGTTATCTCGCTTATTTTGATCTTTTCTATCGGTTTTTTGTGAACCGTTTTTTTCAACATTTCCTTCATTGCCGATTTTGTGGAATACGACATAAAAAATATACCCCATCCTTCTTTTGGTTGTTATTTAAAAGATTTTTCGGATTATATACAATGTTATAAGTCTGTTATAAATTTGTGTTTTTTACTTTCTTCGGCGGTTTTGCGTCAAATTCGTATATATAATCTTTGTTGTGCCCCGTGGCTCCGTGTTTTTTTGCTAGATCGAAAAGATTTGAATTTTCGATTTTGCATATCGCTTTTGCCACATTCATCGCCGCTCTTGCGTCCTCGTCGCTTCGATGCAGGATCATGGTGTCTTCTATTCCGAGCATACTGTACGCGCGCTCTATTCCTATCTGATTTTTGCTTTCGAAAAACGAATCCGCAAGCATCTGTACGTCCATAAACGAAAAATCGAACGACGGGAGAGAATATCTTTTACATTCGCTGTTGAGATATTTTAAATCGTTGACGATGCTGTATCCGCAGACAAGCGTGTCCTTGTCTTCCAGCAGAGCTTTTATCTTACCGTAATGAGCGTCGAATTTCGGTTTTTCCGCAAGAGTTTTTTTCGAATAGGACAGAAGGTTTTTGACGACATACCAATCGTATTTCGAATCCGGATTCATAAGTATATCTGTCTTTTCTTTGATATTGAATTTTTCATCGGAGATGACATATCCGAAGGTTGCGACAGTGCAAAGTTTCGGGCATGCGCCTTCTATGTCAAAAAAGAGATATTTCATTATTTTTTCTGTTTTTTCCTGTGGATTTATTTTTGTTTGCAAAATAAGGATTTTGGTTTATTTCGGTATTAAAAAGCCGTTTTGCTTTTATCCGGAATTATTCTAACATGAAACGTACAAAATATCTACATATTTTTGTTTTTTATAAAAATTTTTTTGTTTACTGAAACTCTGTTTGGACCTCTTGTGAAATACGGTTTTGAAATGTTTTTGCAAAAGAAAATTTCATTTCGGCGTAAACTACATGGCAAAATGTGTTGCAATTAAAAGATATTTAGTATATAATTTATTTAAATATGTGAAATTGCTCGATTGCCGCCGTAAAAGCGCGGAGAAGAGGAGACAAAAATGAAAAATTTTATGGAAGACGATTTTTTGCTTGACAGCGATCTTGCCGAACTGCTTTATTACAACTACGCTTCGGCTATGCCGATAATCGATTATCATTGCCACATGAGCCCGAAGGATATAGCGGAGGACAGAAAGTTCGAAAATATAACTCAGGTCTGGCTTTACGGCGACCACTACAAATGGCGCGCCATGCGTTCATGCGGCATATCGGAACGTCTTATAACCGGAGATTCGAGCGATTATCAGAAATTCGAAGCGTTCGTAGACGCTATGCCGAGCCTTATAGGCAACCCGATATATCATTGGTCGCATCTCGAACTCAAAAGATATTTCGGATACGACGGCGTTATCTGCCCCGAAAATTGCGAACGCATATGGAACGCGACAAAGAGCGTTCTTGCAAACGGACTTTCCACGAGAAAGATAATAGAAAATTCCGGTGTCAAGCTCATATGCACGACGGACGACCCTGCGGATTCGCTGGAATATCACATAGCGCTTCGCGACGACAAGAGCTTTCCCGTCAAGGTGCTTCCCGCATTTCGCCCGGACAAGAGCATGAATGCGGACGCTCCCGGCTTTAAGGAGTATATAAACCATCTTTCAAATGTTGCGGGAACTAAGATAGATTCTTTTGAAAAGCTTCTCGATGTGCTTGACAAGCGTATAGAGTATTTCGCTCTTCTCGGTTGCCGCACATCGGATCACAGCTTTGACAACGGAGTTTACTTTGACCCGTCCATACCGGAAGCGCAGGTCTATGCCATCGCAGACGTTACATTTAAACGCGCTATGGCGGGAGAGAGCGTTCCGAAAGATGTTGCCGCCGTATACAAGAACGCGATGATGCGTTTCCTGGGTCGTGAATACGTAAAGCACGGCTTTGTAATGCAGATACATTTCGGCGCGATGAGAAACACAAACTCCGTTATGGCGTCAAAGCTCGGTCCCGACCGCGGATACGATACGATAGGCGGCAGAAACTGCACGGCGGATCTTGCCGCAATGCTTGATATGCTCAATTCGAACGGAGCTCTTCCTCGCACGGTCCTTTATTCTCTCAATCCGTGCGACAACGAGCAGGTAGCCGCTCTTGCGGGCTGCTTCCAGTATGCCAGCGACGAATCCGAGGGACTTATGGGGCTTCCGAATGTGGTCCAGGGCGCCGCATGGTGGTTCAACGATCATCTTGACGGAATGCGCGCGCATTTCGCTTCTTATGCGAACACCGCGGCTTTCGGGAAATTCCTCGGAATGCTCACCGATTCGAGAAGCGCGCTTTCCTATACAAGACATGAATATTTCCGCCGCGCGCTTTGCTCGTTTATAGCGGGATTTGTCGAAAGAGGAGAGTATCCTCTCGACATAGAAGCGCTTGCCCAAATGGTCTGCGATATATGCTACAACAACACAAAGGATTTCTTCGGATTCAATTTGACTTAAAGTTTTTTGTCTTACTTACCGTATAAAGGTCGTGTTTCGGTTATGAAACTTATTTCTCCGGAATGAGACTTTATTTTACGGATATTATATAATTGTATAAATTAAGGAGTTTTTAAAATGTCAGAAGAATGCACACACGATTGTTCCACCTGCTCGGCTAATTGCTCGGAGAAGAGCAGCGCGCCCTCTTTTGCGCCTGTAAACCAGTTCAGCAGAGTAAATAAACTCATAGGAGTCGTAAGCGGAAAGGGCGGCGTCGGAAAATCGCTTGTCACATCGCTTTCGGCTGTCGAACTTAACCGCCGCGGACTTAAAACCGCAATACTTGACGCCGATATAACAGGACCTTCCATACCGAAATCCTTCGGTCTTCACGGTATGTGCGAGGCGGCGCCTCTCGGCGGAATAGTTCCTATGGAAACGAAGACGGGTATCAAAGTTATGAGCGTAAATCTTCTTATGGAAGATGAAGAATCTCCTGTTGTATGGCGCGGTCCCGTTATATCCGGCACGGTTCAGCAGTTCTGGACGGATGTCGTATGGGGAGATATCGACTGCATGATGATCGACTGCCCTCCCGGAACGGGCGATGTTCCGCTCACGGTGTTCCAGTCTCTTCCTCTTGACGGTATTATAATCGTTACAAGCCCACAAGAGCTTGTTTCCATGATCGTTGCGAAGGCTTACAATATGGCGAAGCTCATGAATATTCCCGTAATAGGAATCGTGGAGAATATGAGCTATATAAAATGCCCCGACTGCGGCAAAGAAATAGAAGTTTTCGGAAAGAGCAACGTTGCGTCCGTCGCGGCTGAATACGGCGTCCCCGTACTTGCAAGACTTCCCATCGATCCGAATCTCGCTCATCTTTGCGACAACGGCACGATAGAGCTTTGCGACAATAACATTGCCGCAGGCATTGCCGACGCAATAGAAGCTCAGCCTATGAGAGCGGAGCTTAAATGACATACGCGGAAAAGACAAAAGTTCTTTTCGTCTGCTCTGTGAACACTTGCCGCAGCCCTATGGCCGCGGCAATACTTTCCGAATTCGGCGGTGACAGATACTCTGCGTCGAGCGCGGGAACGTTCGTGTTCCGCGAAGCTCCGATATCGCGCGCTGCCGCATTCACTCTCGAAAGCGTCGGAATAGCAAAGGGGAATTATCTTATACACCGTTCGCGCCCCGTCACAAAAGAACTCATGGGAAAGAACGACATCGTAGTCGCCATGACGGCGGGACACCGCGATATACTTCTTCGTCTTTTTCCTGAATACGAGGAAAAAACAGTTGTTTTTCCGGAGGAGATAGAGGATTTTTCGCGCGGGGATATCGTGGCGTTTCAGCTCGCATGTGTCAAACTGAAAAAGGGAATCGAAAAGATGTTTCTTTCCGATGATGTAAAAAAGGAAAAAATATGAATATCGAGATAAGAAAAATCGATGCTTTTTCGGCAAAACTTGCGGCGGAGCTTGAAAAGGAAACGTTTTCTTCTCCATGGGACGAAAAGAGCATTCTCACGGAGGCGTCGCGCGGTTATTTTATTGCCGCTTTTGACAAGGATGTTTTCCTTGGATATGCGGGAGCTTTATCGGTCCTTGACGAATGCGATATATGCAATGTTGCGGTAAAGGCGGATTTTCGTGGCCGCGGCGTCGGAAAGGCGCTTGTAAGCGACATAATAGATTTTGCAAAAGAGACAAAAAAGAGCGTTGTCATGCTGGAAGTAAGAAGGTCCAATGCGCCTGCCGTAGCTTTATATGAAAAGCTCGGATTTGTAAAAGTCGGGGAAAGAAAGAATTTTTATGATTTCCCGCGCGAGGACGCCTTGCTTTACAATTTATATATAACTTAAAGAAGATGTCTCGCGTGTTAATTACGATATTATACACTTTTATAAAATTTGATTTTTGATGAAAACGCCGATGTTTGCGGGGGGCTGTAACTTATGCAAGATGTTCCTTTCTTATTACGTCGGATTTATCGGTCCTCATCTGAATTATGGCTGTACCGACTCTTGGCACGTTGCGGCGAGGCAATCCTCTTGTCTGAATTTGTACGCTAACTTAAAAATAAAAACAGGAGCATTTTGAAAATGCATATATTGAGCTTTGAAAGCTCGTGCGACGAAACGTCGTGCGCTGTTGCGGAGTACCGCGACGGAATTTTTAATATAAAATCGAATATTGTCGCGTCGCAGATAGATATACACGCGCGCTTCGGCGGAGTCGTTCCCGAAATCGCCAGCCGCGCCCATTGCGAAGCCATAACAAAGATAACGTATGAAGCTCTTTCGGAAGCGGGAGTTTCGCTTGAAAAAGACATAGACGCTATCTGCGTCACAAGCTCTCCCGGACTTATAGGCGCGCTTCTTGTGGGCGTGAACTTTGCAAAATCCCTTGCATATGCGTATAATAAGCCGCTTGTCCCGGTAAATCATATGAAGGGGCATATAGCGGCGAATTACATAACGCATCCCAAACTTAAACCGCCGTATCTTGCGCTTATCGCGTCGGGAGGGCACACTTCTTTTGTAAAAGTGAGCGATTATACAAAGACCGAGGAACTCGGCGGTACGCGGGACGACGCCATGGGAGAAGCATTTGACAAAGTGGCGCGCGTTATGGGTATGCCTTATCCTGGCGGCGCCGCACTTGACAAGCTCGCATATGAGGGAAAGAATGTATTTCATTTTCCGTCGTCGGCGATAGCGGACGATACGCTCGATCTTTCTTTTTCCGGTATAAAAACTTCTGTTCTGAACTTTATAAATTCCTGCGCGCAGAAAGGAGAAGAGATACCTCGCACCGATATTGCCGCGAGCTTCGTTCACTCCGCTGTGTCGGGAGTCATAACAAAGCTCGAACTTGCGCTTGACAGGTACCCGGAATTTACATCTATCGCGCTTGCGGGAGGAGTTGCGGCAAATTCGCATCTTCGTGCGGCTGTATCGTCTCTTGCAGAGAAGCGCGGAATAAAACTCTATCTTCCGGATCTTAAATATTGCGGAGACAACGGCGCGATGATAGCGGTCGCGGGAATATTCGAGTATTTAAACGGAACGCGTGCTGATGAATTTTTGAATGCGTCCGCGTCCGATAACTGATAAATTGTCAAGAGTAAAATTGACGAAAGTAAAAAATCGGTAAAATGCCCTATGATTTATATATTTTATTAAAATGTATAACATTGAAAACCTATAATTTGTTTTGAAAAAAAGATGAAATGAAATTTTCCACATGCGGTGGAAACCCAAAATGAGCTTTTTTGGCTATATAGATGTCTAAAATGTGAAAAATCTTTAAAAACAGCGGTTTTTTAGCCCTTTTTGGTGGAAAACCATGTTGAAAATGTGGATAAACCGACCTCTTTTTTTCAATAAAACGATGTGGAAAACTTGTTTTCGGCGGATTACAGGTAAAAAAACAAAGCGTGAGAATAAATATTTCACGGAAAAATGATTTTTAATTTAATTCTAATGTTTCTTGTCGAGGTGTCCCGATGAAATACACTCTTTTATATGAAAGATCTGCTTTCTGCCTGCCCGGAAGTGCTCTTGACGCGTCAAAAAAAGCGTCGCTTAACGATATGCGCGTGCTTCTCTCGCTCGGCTCGGGCTCTTTTTCCGAAGAAAAAGAGATTGCTTCTTTTTTGGGAATATCTCTTCCAAATGTTGAAAAGTCCCTTGAATTTTGGAGAGGCGCAGGTGTTGTCTGTCAGAAAGACGATGAAGTGCCGGAATCAACCGAAAATGCGTCCGAAAAGGGAACTCCCAATCAAAACTTCATTAAAAATGATGTCGGCAGAGATGTCTACACGAGCGAGCAGATAAGCTCGATATGCAAAAATGACAAAACGGTAAAGCCTCTCATAGAAGCTTGCGAGGAGATACTCGGAAAGCAGTTTACAAAAACGGAAATAACATCGGTGGTGTATCTCTATGATCATTTGAGACTCGACGGAGAATACATAATGATGCTTTGCACATACTGCAAATCAATAGAGAAGCCGTCTGTACGATATGTCGAGAAAACGGCGATATCCCTTTATGATGCAGGCGTGGACACCGTGAAAAGTCTCGATATATATATAAGAGACGAAGAAAGAAAAAAAGACGGCGAATACAAGATAAGAAAGCTTTTTGGTATAGGCGAAAGAGCGCTTACGCCAAAAGAAAAAAGTATTTTAGACAAATGGATAAAAGAGTGGAATATCCCGTTTGAACTTATAGAAAAAGGGTATGAAGTCATGATGGGCGCGGTAGAGCGTCCGACATTTGCGTATGAGAACGGAATACTTGAAAAATGGCGCGAATCGGGAATAAAAACATTATCCGAGGCGGAGGAAATGCTGTCTTTGCACAAACAAAACTCTGCAAATAAGGCGGGCGCAAAAAAAGCGGCAGACAAAAAGAATGCCGAAAATACAAGCTTTGATCTGGACGAGTTTTTCGAGCTCGCGGTAAAGCGCGGGGCAGGTCGCGCCGACGGTATAAAAACGGAAAAATAATTCGGGAGGAGACATTATATAAATGAGTTATAATGCCGAAAATTTCAAAAAAATAGCCGAAGAATATTCGAATAAAAGCAAAATTGCCGAAGAAAAAGCAGATGAGAGAAAGCTTGAACTTCAAAAGCTTTTCCCGGAGATAAAGGAAATAGATACGGCTTTGTCAAAGGTCGGACTTAAAATCCTTTCCGCAGCCGTTTCGGGCGATGGCGACATCGAAAAGAAGATTGCGGAGCTAAAAAAAGCCAATGACGAGCTTTTGGAAGCGAGACGCATAGTTCTCATTTCGCACGGATATCCGCCCGATTACAGCGATATAAAATACGAGTGCGAAAAATGCAGAGACACAGGGTATATCAACGGAAAAATGTGCTCCTGCATGAAGGAAGCCCTTATTATGGCTGGCTATAAAAGCTCCGGTATAGGGAAGCTTATCGGAAAGCAGAATTTTGAAAATTTTGATCTCTCTTATTATTCAGGTGCCGAGCGCGACCAAATGACGCGTGTATACGAGAGCGTGCGTGATTTTGCACAGACGTTCTCTCAGAATCAGGAGAGAAACCTTCTTTTTATAGGTAAAACGGGTCTTGGCAAAACTCATCTTTCCAGCGCCTGTGCCAAATCGGTTATAGAGCATGGATTTGATGTTGTTTATGAGAGCGCACAGAATATTTTTTCGGATTTTGAATTTGAACGTTTTTCGCGCGGATACAATTCGGACTCCTACGGAGAAAAAACGAGACGCTATTTTGAAACGGACCTTCTTATAATAGATGACCTCGGAACGGAGCTCTCAAATCAGTTTACAACAGCGTGTCTTTACAATATAGTGAATACGCGCATGTGTTCCGGAAAAGGAATGATAATAAATACGAATCTCGGCAAAGAGGAACTTGTCACAAAATATGCCGACAGAATAACGTCAAGGCTTTTCGGTGAGTTTGAAATATGCCTTTTTGTCGGAAAGGATATAAGAAGCCAAAAGCTCGAACGCGGAAAGTATTGATACGGTTGTATAATATAAAAAAGCACGGCTTGTGCCGTGTTTTTTTACGTGTGGCATTGAATGTTGTGGCGTCTGCCGTGGG
>ULQL01013639.1_pt1 | contig 10010 bp, 8 predicted proteins | sample 1954411 | NCBI WGS metagenome assembly ULQL01 (sample SAMEA4835654, study PRJEB28245) | human gut metagenome | biome: gut microbiome; material: fecal sample | place: Denmark | collected 2008 | reverse complement strand
AGTTTGTTAACGATTATAGTGGAACTTATTATTATAATATTTTTAATTATAAAGAAAAAAATAGAGATAAAATATATAAAATATATAAAACCACATATGATGCTGAAATTGATGAAGAAATAGTTATTGGTAATGCTAAATTAAATGAAGACTTGGAAATAGTTGATGGCAATCTTTTTAATGAAAAAAATAGCTTAACTGAAAGAGAACTTGATTTACTAAATGGTTATTATAATGATGAACAAATGGTAGAAAAGTATAAATATGTAACATCTGGCAATGGATTAAAAAGAACTTTGCTTTTTATGTCACCGACATTTACTGCGGAAAGCTATGATTCTGCGGTTTCTGATTCTAGTAACGTGTGGTTTATTTCTATTCCAATTTTGATAATTATTATTATAATTGAAACTTATATATTTAATCGTAGAGTTAAAAAAATCTTAAAAGAATTAAATAAAGTTATTTCATCTTATGAAAATGAAGAAATTATTGTAAATGATACGAATTTACCAAAGGAATTTGATGAAGTTGCAGAAAGTTTTGAAAATTTAATGGAAAAATTAAAAAAATCAAATGCAGAAAAAATTAAAATTTATGAAGATAAACAAAAATCTATTGCTAATTTATCTCATGATTTAAAAACCCCCCTTACTGTTATTAGTGGGTACTCAAAAGCATTTTTAGATGATTTGGTTCCTGATAATAAGAAAAGACAATATATGGAGAGCATCAATAAGAAAGCGTGCGTTGCAACAGATGCTATTGATTCATTGTTTTTATATACACATATGAATAATTCAGAGTATAGTTTATGTAGAGAAAAAATAGATATAGTAACATTTACTAAAGAATATTTAGCGGAAAAATATAATGAAATTGAGTCTGCTGGTATGCATTTAGAAGTAGATATTGAAGAAAATAAAATATTGTTTGATGCTGATAAAAATGCTTTCAGAAGAATATATGAGAATATAATAAATAATTCTATTAAATATAATAAAAAAGGAACTAAGATATATTTTAAAATGTGGAAAGATAAAACATTAAATATAGTAATCGGGGATAATGGTATTGGTATTGATAAAGAAATAAAGGATAAATTATTTGAACCATTTGTTACAAGTAATAAAGCTAGGACATCAGGCGATGGTACTGGACTTGGACTTGCAATTGTTAAAAATTTTGTTGAACTTCATGATGGAAAAATAGTTTTAGTAAGTAAACCACATAGAAAAATGAAGACTGAATTCTTAATGAAATTCAAAATTTAATAAATAATTTGTTGCTAAAACAAAGCAAGCATATACATGTATATACTTGCTTTTGTGCTGTAATAAATAAATTTTATAAAGTGGCTTAAATTTCTTGTTTTTAAAACGTATTTGTAATATAATTAATTTATGGAATATCCAGTTTGATTGGATGTTACCTCTTCAAATTCAATGGAATGGAAAAGGGGTGATGCCTATGAAGGCCAGAGAAGACTTAATAAAACTTCTTTTGATAATTATTTTATTACAATTATTTGCCATTTTGGCGTTAATTATAAAATAAGAAAAGCATCTAAATCAACGGGGCTGGTTTAGATGCAAACCACTAAATTGGTATCATTCAATCTCGACAAAAACTGGATGTTCCTTTTATTATATGCAAATCTTCTTTGCTAAATACATAATAACATAAATGTGGCTAAAAGTCAAATTCAATTTCTTAATAAAAATTAAGGTTTGGTTAAGAAATAATTTATTATATTAATGTATAATTATTTTGAGGTAAAAATGTATGAAAAACGTATTAGAATATTTAGAAAATATTAGTAATGATAATAAAGTAATTGATAAAAATGGAAGTATTACTTATAAAGACTTGCAAGTGGTTAGTAAAAAAATAGGTAGTGGACTTGCTAAGTATGTTAAAAATAATGACCCCGTTCCAGTTTATATGGAAAAAGGAATTTCTTGTCTTGAAGTTTTTATGGGAAGTTTATATGCTGGTGGCTTTTATAGTTTACTTAATGCTGGACTTCCAAAAATGAGACTTGAACAAATAATTAATGTTTTAGATGTAGATTATGTTGTTACTGATAATGAACATTTGGAAAGTGCTAAAGAATTTTTTCCTAATAAAAAGTTAATACTTTATGAAGATTTAGTTAAATGTGAAGTAGATGATGAATTGCTTTCTAATATTAGAGCTAGAAAACTTGATGTTGATCCTGTTTATGCAAATTTTACAAGTGGATCAACAGGTGTACCTAAAGGGGTTGTGGTTGGAAATCGTTCAATAATTGATTTTATAGATAATTTTACAAGTACCTTTGGGATTAATGAAACTGATATTATTGCTAATCAAGCCCCATTTGATTTTGATGTTTCTGTTAAAGATATATATCCAGCGCTAAAAACAGGAGCAACACTTGTTATTGTTCCTAAAGAATTATTTTCAAGGCCTGCTGAACTTATTGATTTTTTGGTAGAACATAAAGTTACAACGATGACTTGGGCAGTGTCTGCGCTTTGCTTAATTTCGACATTTCATGGTTTAGATTATAAAGTGCCTGAAACAGTTAAAAGAGTTATGTTTAGTGGTGAAGTTATGCCAATGAAACATTTGAAGGAATGGATGAAACACTTGCCAAATGCAACTTTTGTTAATTTGTACGGACCAACTGAAATTACATGTAATTGTACTTATCATATTATTGATAGAAATCGTGAATATGAAAAAATACCTGTTGGTATACCATTTAATAATGAAGATGTTTTCTTGTTAGATGAGAATAATAAAATGGTTGTAAATAGTGGAATTAAGGGAGAAATATGTGTACGAGGTAGTGCACTTGCACTTGGTTATTATAAAAATAAAGAACAAACTGATAGAGCATTTGTTAGAAATCCATTAAATGATAAGTATATTGAATATATTTATAGAACTGGAGATTTAGGTTATTATGAAAATAATGACTTGTATTTTGGGGGAAGAAAAGACTTTCAAATAAAATATATGGGACATAGAATTGAACTTGAAGAAATAGATAAAGCTATTGGTAGTTTTGATGGTGTAGAAAGAGTTTGTTCTATATTTAAAGAAGAAAAAAGTAGACTTTATGCCTTTTATATTGGTGACATTGAAGTAAAAGAATTACATGAAAAGTTATCTAAAGAATTACCTGTATTTATGATACCTGGTAAATTTGTTAAATTAGAACAAATGCCATTAACTAAGAATGGCAAGATTGATAGAAAGAAATTGGAGGAGTTTATATGATGGATATTAAAACTATTGAAAGTATTGGAACACCATTTTATGTGTTTGATATTGATGTTTTGAAAAATAGAATAAATTATCTTAAAAGTATGTTGCCAAAAAATGTACATTTATGTTTTGCAATGAAAGCTAATCCTTTTGTGGTTAAAGAAATAGAGGATACCATAGAAAAGTATGAAATATGTTCTTATGGTGAATGGAATATTGCAAATGAGCTTGGCGTTGCACATGAAAAAATGGTTATATCAGGTGTTTATAAAGATGAAACTAGCATGGAGAATATAATTAATCATTATAAACATGGTGAAGTTATTACAATTGAATCATTAAATCAAATAAAATTAGTTGATAAAATAACTAAAGATAAAAATATTGTCGTGGATGTAATTTTAAGACTTACAAGTGGTAATCAATTTGGTATGAGTGAAGAAGAAATAATATCTATTTTGGAAAATAGATTAAAATATAATATGTTAAATATCATGGGTATTCAATATTTTTCGGGAACTCAAAAAAAATTATCAAGAAGAATTATAAAAGAACTTGAATATGTTGATGACTTTGTTCAAAAATTAAAAAATGAATTAGGTTTTGTAACTGAAGAGTTAGAGTTTGGACCTGGTTTTCCAGTTATGTATTTTGAAGCAGAAACTGATTTTGATGAAAATACATACTTAATGGAAATTGCTGATAAGATAAAAAATTTAAAATATCAAGGTCATATTACAATGGAACTTGGAAGAAGTATTGTGGCATCATGTGGAAGTTATTATACTAAAGTTGTTGATAAAAAAACAAATAAAGAAGGAAATTTTGCTATTTTAGATGGTGGTATGCATCATATTGTGTATTATGGTCAAATGATGGCAATGAAAAAGCCTATGTTAGATGTAATTCCTAGAAGAAGTGGTAATGAAGAAAATTGGAACTTAGTTGGAGCATTATGTACAATTAATGATTTAATTGTTAAAGGACTATCTGTTAATGGTTTAGAACTTGGTGATGTATTTGTGTTTAAGAATACTGGAGCTTATGCAATGACTGAAGGAATTAGTTTATTCTTGAGCCGTGATTTACCTAAAGTTGTATTTGTTAAAGATGGTAAAATAGAAATAGTTAGAAGTAATATTCATACTTATAAATTAAATATGCCATTCAAAGGAGGTGAAAATTAATGGAAAAATTAATAGAAATATTAGAAGATTTAAATCCTGAAGTTGATTATAATACTTGCATTAATTTAATAGATGGACATTATTTAGATTCACTTGCAATTTTATCACTAGTTGCTGAAATTGAAGAAGAATTTGATGTTGTAATTCCAACAGTTGAAATAATTCCTAGTAATTTTAACTCTGCTCAAAGTTTGTGGGCTTTAATTGAAAGATTAAAGGAAGAAGATTAGTATGCAATATTGTAGTTTAGTTTATTTGGTTGCTTTTTTGCCAATTACACTATTAATATATGCTTTAACTAATAAGAAGAAAAGATGGCTTGTTTTACTTATAGCAAGCTATATTTTCTTCTTATCTTTAAGTGGTAAGTTAATTGTGTATTTACTATTTTCTACACTTTCAATTCATCATTTTGGGTTATGGCTTGATAGATTAAATAAAGATAGAGATAAAGAAGTAGAGTTAAATAAGGAAAATAAAAAAGAAATAAAAGAATTATATAAGAAAAAAATGGGAAGAGTAGTGTTACTTTCTGTAATTATTCATATTGGTTTGTTAGTATGTTTAAAATATACAGGCTTTTTTGGTGAAAATATTAATAATTTATTGGAAATTTTAAATGTTGATTTTAGATTTAAAATACCTAAAATGTTAATACCTATTGGTATATCTTTTTATACTTTACAGGGGCTTTCTTATATATTTGATGTTTACAAAGGGAAAATTGATGCTGATACTAATTTAGGTAGACTTGCTTTGTTTATGTCATTTTTTCCATGTATTATGGAAGGACCAATTTGTAGATATAGTGATACCGCAACTAAGCTTTATGATGGTGAAGATTTAACTTACAAGAATTTGGCTTTTGGTGCTCAAAGAATACTATGGGGATTATTTAAGAAAATGATTATTGCTGATAGGCTTAACCCTTTTATAGAAAAAATATTTTGTGAATATAATTCTTTGGATGGTGGAGTAATACTTTTGGGGGCAATATTTTATACAATTCAACTTTATGCAGATTTTTCCGGTACAATTGATGTTGTAATAGGTTCTGGTGAACTGTTTGGAATATCTTTGCCTGAAAATTTTAGACAACCATTCTTTAGTAAGAATATATCTGATTTTTGGACAAGATGGCATATTACTTTGGGAACTTGGTTTAGAGATTATATCTTTTATCCAGTTTCGCTTTCTAAACCTATGAAGAAAATGACCCTTAATTTAAGAAAAATTTTAGGTAATCATTTTGGACCTTTGGTAGCTGGAAGTGTAGCACTTTTATGTGTTTGGCTTTCAAATGGATTATGGCATGGAGCAGCATGGACTTATGTTTTCTTTGGTATATATCACTTTATACTTATTGTTTTAGGTAATATTTTTACACCCATCATTGTTGATACTTGTAAAAAGCTCCATATTAATAGAAGTAGTAGGCCTTACGTGTTTATGCAAATACTTAAAACAAGTATTTTAGTTGTATTTGGTGAACTTTTCTTTAGGGCAACTTCCTTATCAAGTGGTTTTGCAATGTTTAAAAAGATATTTACTGATTTTAGCTTTGATTCGTTAAAAATGGGAACTATTTTTAAACTTGGATGTGATAGAGCTGATTTTACAATTATTATACTTGCTTTAATTATTATATTTATTGTTGGTTTACTTAAAGAAAAAGGAATTAATGTAAGAGAATTAATTGCAAAGCAAAATATATTTGTTAGATGGACTTTGTATTATTTGCTAATTATTGCTATTGTAATTTTTGGAGCTTATGGGTTTGGTTATGCACCAGTTGACCCAATATATGCTAATTTTTAGGGAGGTATTATGAAAAATTATTATAAACCTATAGTTTTTGTTATTATTTTATTTTTTATACTGCTTGGAATTTCACATTTTTTTGTTCCTAAAAGTAATGCTAAAGGTAATGGTATTCATGAGGCACGAGCAAATGGTGTTTTTGGTGAAGCAAAAGATACCATTGATGTTTTAGTAATTGGAGATAGTGAGTCTTTTACGAGTATTTCTCCATTACCTATTTGGAATAAATATGGTTTTACTATGTATAATGGTGGTGTTTCAAGACAATATTTGGTTGATACATATGATTATTTAAATAAAGTTTTAAAAAATCAAAGTCCAAAGGTTGTACTTCTTGAAGCAAATGCTATTTATAGAAAAATGAATGTTAATAACGTGTTATCAACAAAAAGTCAAAGTATTTTACCAATTTTTCAATATCATGATAGATGGAAGAGTATGACAAGTAATGATTTTACTAAAAAAATAAAATATACATGGACAGATGAATTAAAAGGTTTTTATTATAATATAAGTGTTGTTCCACCAAAAAGTGTAGGTAATTACATGAAAAATAATAAAAAAAGAACTGGTATAAGTTCTATTAATAAATACTATTTAGATAAAATAATAGATAAATGTCATCAAAATGATATAAAAATAATTTTATACACTGTTCCTAGTACCCTTAATTGGAATGAAAAAAGAGATGAAGAAGTTACAAAATATGCCAAAAGTAAAAATATTGAATATTTAGATTTAAATTTAATAGTGGATGAACTTGGTATAGATTGGACACAAGACTCAAGAGATGGCGGTGATCATTTAAATTATTATGGTGCTGTTAAAGTTACGGAATTTATGGGTAAATATTTATATGATTTAAATATACTTCCAAATCATAAAGGCGATGCTAAATATGATGGTTGGAATAAAGCCTATGAAAAATATGAAAATAAGATACTTAGTAAAAGTATAAGTATAACTAATATTTAATAAGAAAATTTGTTGTATAATTATTTTGGTATATGAAAAGAGATGTTTTATTCTCTGAAAAGGGCTGTTATTATAACAGTCCTTTTAAATTAGTTTTTCTATTTCTTCTTTGGTTAATCCAGTTATTTCAACTATTTCATCAACAGGATAGCTTTTTTTTAGCAAATTAATTGCAATTTCAGCTTTTCTCTCGGCTTTACCTTCGGCAAGCCCTTCATTCTTTCCTTTAGCTTTTCCTTCAGCAAGAGCCTCTCTACGCACTAATTCATCTCTGGTATTTCTAACTAACATTTCATCTTCTTCTGGTGTAAGACCATAAACAAAAGCAGCATCACTATTTAATCTTTTCAAATTATCAACACTCTCCTTAATGATAGCGTTATTCATTTTCTTAGAATACTTTTCTAATTCTTCCTCATCTTTTATACCTATCATAGTTAAAATAGGTGCTTTCTTAACGCTTTCTATGTCATTATCATACCAAAACTTTGCAAACTTTTCAACATTAATTTCATAATATTTAAACCTTGGATCAAGTTCTTCGTTGTGGCTTTTATCATAAATGGTATAACATTTTATTAATGGTGTATCCTTCCTTACATTATAATTGAGAGAAATATGAATAAATTCTGACTCAATATCATATTTTTCTCCGGCGATAGTATATTGACTACAGAAAGAAAAATAATAATTCATATTTATTATTTTATCTTCTTCATTATAAGTAGAATTAAGTTCTAGATTAATTTTACGTTTTCCAGCTTCAAGAAGTAAATCAACTCTTTTATACCTTTCTTTTTTTCTACGAGCATTTAGTTCAATCGGAATAAACTTTATTATTCTATCAACTTTAGTTTCTAAACATTCACTTAAAAGTTCACATAGTAATTCAGTTTTTTTCTTATCTTCTCCGACGAATATAGCCTTAAACATTTTATCATAATTAAATCCATAAAATTTTTTTTCTTTAATTTCATTTAACATAAAATTTTCTCCCTTCATATAAGACTCTATTCTAAGTTTGAAACATCAAAAAAGTCAAGAAAAATCGGTCGACATGGTTCGACAATTATTTTAAAAACGTAGTTTTTACCTAGGCTTTATGGACATCTTTTACTTGCAAATTTTTATAAAAAATATTAAAGTTTGTAGCACAACTAAAAAGTCACTATGAAATTAAAAATTAATTTCATAGTAGTCATTTTTGTTTATTTCAAAAATATACTTAGCTTATTTATTATATAAACTTTCAATCATTTTATTGATTATTTCTTTATCTTCTTCATCTAGTTCATAATATTTGTTTATTATATTATCACTAAACAAACCATTAATTGAAGTACCTAAAGTTTCTGCGATTTTATATGCAACTGGTAAAGATGGTATTCTTTGGTTGGTTTCATAACAAGCAATACTTTGATGAGATACACCGACTTTGGTGCTTAATCTAACTTGTGTCATTTTTCTCTTTTCTCTTAGTTTTTGCATATAAATGAAATTCATCTTACTGTTTTTTGACATAAATATCACTCCTAGTTATATTATGTACCAAAAAATATTAAAAAACTTTCACTCATAGTTGCAATTTGTAAAAAACAATATTATAATATAATTGGATGAAAGAATAAAAAAATAACAACGTTTTACATAATGTTGTCATTTTCTTTCATCTATCCTTTTGGCAATTATATAATGCTGTTTATTGTAGGTAATTAAATCGGCACTGGTTACACCGAGTACATCGGAAAATTTGTCAAGCAGCTCTAAAGTAGGCTTCCTTTTTCCGTTTTCAAGTTGGTTTATATAAGGAAGAGTACTACCTAAAAGCTCTGCATACTTTTCTTGGGACAGATTTCTTTGGTATCTGTAGTATTTTAAATTAATTGCAAGTATGTCCTTGCTTTCAAGCCGTTTTAACAAATATTTTCACCGTCCTTCATTAACAATTATAGAAAATTGCCATAATTAAGTCTTTAATACACTTGTATTTAATAAAATTTTGGTTTATAATATAGGTGTGTATAATAAAGAGGAGTAGTTTTATGGAAAGTAGAAAAACAAAAATAATAAGTGTAGTGGCAATTGTAGCATTAGCGCTCACAGTAATAACGGCAACATATGCCTATTTCAATGCCCAAGGAGGAAGTGCAACATCAACCAATTTAAATGTAACAACATATACCACAGATGTATTTACATTTGCAGCTGGAGATGAAATTAACTTGGAAATAACACAAAGTAATTTTGCAAGTGGAAAAGGAAATGCTGTAGGAAGTACATTTGCAAGTGCAACACTAACAGCAAATAATAAGACAAATACAGCAACAGAACATTATTATTTATATTTAAATATAGAAAATAATGATTTTGAATATACAGTAAATAGTGCAACACCAGAATTAATGTTAACAATAACAGATAGTGAAGGAAATGAAGTAACAGATATAGAAGGATTAACACATACAACAGTAACAGATGCCAAAGGAGCAACAGTAAGTGGATATGATATAACAACCAAAAGTGGGTTACTTACAATATTCAAAAATAGAGAAATAACAACAACATCAAAAAAGGAAGAAAAATGGAATATAAACATAACATTTGTAAACTATGATGAAAATCAAAATGCAAATGCAGGTAAGAGTATGAGTGCAAAAGTGATGATACAAAAGGAAGAAGAAAAAGTATTCTTAGCAGATTATGTAAAATCACTATATACAGGAACCCAAGGGGATAATAATATTTATTATCATGATAGTAGTTTAACAA
>ULQL01075781.1_pt1 | contig 10033 bp, 9 predicted proteins | sample 1954411 | NCBI WGS metagenome assembly ULQL01 (sample SAMEA4835654, study PRJEB28245) | human gut metagenome | biome: gut microbiome; material: fecal sample | place: Denmark | collected 2008 | reverse complement strand
AACAGCCTGCTAGGCTGTTTTTAGCAGCGCGGCTTGCGTAATCCACCCGCGCCCACCAAGAACTCCAGTGTTATAATGACACTGGAGTTTCTGTTTTATCTGAAAGTTTGTAAAGCGCCGCAAGGGTGGATTCGAACAGCAGCGGAGCCGACTGCAACGACGACGAGCGCCGCCAGCGGCGGAAGCAGCGAGGAGTTGTTGGGGCCGCGGCCAGCGATACGCAAGCAAGGCGCAGCGGATGCTGGGTGCCGCAACCCGTCCGCCTGCGGCGGAAACAGGGAGGCGAGGCTGGGGCAGCGCTCCGATTTTTCAAGACCCCGCCAAGGGGTTGCAGAAAAATCGGCAAGCGCAACTCGTAAGGCCCGCCGCTTCGCGTCCCGTCGGACAAAAAGGGGCTGTTGCAAAATGGCGTAGACAGCTCTAGTAAGACTCAAAAATAATCGTAAAATCGAATAACACAAAAAAGCAAGTGCATCACATCTCCATCAAAAATTTTTGATTTTTGAGAAAAAGTGTTGCACTTGCTTTAATTTTAGAAAAATACAGTCAAAATTCTTTCGTTGTACCGTTTGAAAACAGGGCGTTGTATTTTGCAACAGCCCTGTCTATTAATTTTTATTACCATGGCTCTTGTTTGCGCTTAATCTGCTGTGTAAACCGAAGCGTTGTTATCCGCGATCCGGCCAAACACAACAAAGTCGCACACGGCATTACCGCCAATGCGGTTGCCGCCATGCACACCGCCGGTAGTTTCGCCAGCGGCATACAGACCGGGAATGACATTTCCCTGCGTATCAAGAACCTCTGCGTCTGCGTTGATCTTCAGACCGCCCATAGTGTGATGGATTCATCAAGTTGATGGAACAGGTATAAGAAAGCGCAGGAACATTCTCAAGATGCTCCTGCGCTTTCTTTGCTTAATCTTCTAATCCATGGCTACCGGTCACATTCCCCAAATATTTCTCCGGATCACCGTTCAAAATCAAATCCACGTAGCCCAGCGGGTCGTTATAGATAAGGTAGTCCAGTTCCGTCTGCTGCGCCATAGTCACATCCAGTACATCCTCGACCCCGGAGCAGCAGCTCCATGCAGCCGGTGTCCATGTTGAATTTGCAGGCTCTTTCATCGTACTTCATGTTTGTGTTCTTTCTGCCTTACGGTACCTTTACAGTTGTGACCTTTGTGATACGGTCTTTCTTCTGATAAGGTTTCGGACACACAGCCGTTTGGAACGAGCCGGAGCTTGTCGGGGCAAGGCCCCTCCATCTTGCTTGCGCAAGACCGCTCTGCCGCTTAAAAGCCCCACTGGGGCTTTCATTGCTGCGCAACCGCGGCATTCTCATTTCCAAAGAAAACGAAAAATCCGAACCCTTCTCCTATCGAGAAAAGGTTCGGATTTTCATTGTTTGGTGCGGATAAGAGGACTTGAACCTCCACCGAGTTGCCCCGATTAGAACCTGAATCTAACGCGTCTGCCAATTCCGCCATATCCGCATATTCTGTTTTGTTCGCTGCCGTTCGGCTCGGAACGATAGTTATTATACCACGGAAAGCGGGAAAGTCAAGCGTTTTTTCAAAAAAGTTTTTGCATTCTTTTCCGCATATTTTATCTTGCGTCCCTGCGCGCAAAAACACAGGCATCTGCCCCGGTGATGCCTACTGCCGGGGCAGATGTCTGCCAGACCACGCTTCTTATTTTGCAGTTTTTCCTGAATTTTCTCAGATGCCCCAGAACAGCCAGAGGCTCCCCGCCCCCACGAGGACCGCTGCCAACGTGAACGGCACACCGATGCGCAGGAAGTCCCGGGTACGAACAGTCTCACCGTTCTTGCGGAGAATACCGATGGCCGCGATGTTGGCTGACGCGCCGATGGGGGTCAGGTTGCCGCCCAGCGTCGCGCCGGTAAGCAGACCGAAGTAGAACAGCTCCGGCTCAATGCCCGCGCCGCCGTTCATGAGGGCGGCGACGCCCTGCACCACCGGCAGCATAGCCGCCACATAGGGGATGTTGTCGATGAAGGCCGACAGCCCCACCGACGCAGCCACCAGCAGCAGATAAAGATGCAGCGGCTCGTCTCCGGCTGCGGAGTGGAACAGCTGCGCCGCCGCGTCGATGACTCCCGCCCTGCTCACTCCTTCCAGCAGAATAAAGAGGCTGAAGAGCAGCAGCAGGGTGTCATAATCCAGCGCCCGGAACGTCTCGGCCAGCGGCTTCAGGGAGCGGCTGCGCCAGCAGGCGCGGGCGGCACCGAAGAGGCACAGCCCCATGCAGACGAGCCCGCTGCGCAAGGTATAGAGCAGATGCAGCACGCCGCCAGAAGGCTCAGGCAGGAAAGACGCCGCGATGAGCAGACCTACCGTCAGCAGGAGAAGCGCCGTGGGGACGTCGTCCTCCACCTCCGTTTCCACCGTGACATGGACGGGCTGGCGCTGGTCCCGGAACAGCCAGAACAGCACCCCCAGCGAGGCCAGCGCTCCCAGCTCCACGCCCCAGAAGATGCCGGGCCGACCCTCCATCCAGAAGAAATCGAAGAAATTCATCCCCGCAAAGCCGCCCAGCAGGATGCTCGTGGTGTCCCCCACCAGCGTTGCCGCGCCCTGTAAATTGGACGACACCGCAATGGCGATGAGCACCGGCACCGGCGACAGTTTCAGCCGCCGGGCGATGGCAAGCCCTACCGGAGCCACCATCAGCACGGTGGCCACATTGTCCACAAAGGCACTGATGAACCCCGCCAGCAGCGCCAGCACCGACACAGCCCACCGGACATCCGGCACATGGGCAATGAGCTCTTCGGCCAGCCGGGCGGGCATCTTACTCTGGATAAAAAGAAAGACCGTACCCATCATTCCCGCCATCATCAGCAGGACATTGAAGTCTACGGCCCGAGCGGCGTCCGCCAGCGTGAAATCATACACGCCCAGCTTTCCCAGCAGCAGGAACGCCCCGGCCCCGCCCAGCGCGACCCAGGGGCGGTACTGCTGCACCGCCAGCATCAAAATATAAAACAGGACAAACAGGCTCAGCGCCAGTGTCATTTCGTCTCCTCCGCAGGTTCCAGAGGCTTTGCGTCTTCTTCTATCATCCGATAGCCGACGCCAAGCTCGTTGAGGATATAAGTATTGCTGCCCGGGCGGCTGCCCAGCTTTTTGCGGATATTGGCCATATTCACCTGCAGCTTCTTGGTACTGCTGGCGTCCGTGTCGCCCCAGATGGCCCGGACGATGGCCGCATAGGTCATCACGCGCCCGGCGTGCTCGGACAGAAAAGCCACGATGTTGTATTCCGTCTGGGTCAGGCGCACCTCCTGCCCGTCCACGAACACCTTGCGGCGCTCGTAGTTGATGATGAGGCCCTGTGCGCTGAACACCCCGCCGGGCAGACTGCCGCCGCCATAGCGGTTCACCCGCAGCGCAGCCCGCACCCGGGCCAGCAGCTCACCGGTGCCGAAGGGCTTGGTGATATAGTCGTTGGCACCGAGGTCGAGGGCCTCGATCTTATCCTGCTCGGTGGTGCGGGCCGACAGGACGATGATGGGGGTCAGATACTTCTGCCGGATGGAGCGGATCGCGTCCAGACCATCCCGGTCGGGCAGGCCGAGGTCCAGGATGACAAGGTCCGGGTTATAGGAGATGAACATGGTCATGCCCATCACGCAGGTCTGGGCCACCAGCGCCTGATAGCCGTTGGTTTCCAGCAGGGTCTGGATGAAGCTGCAGATGTTCGCCTCATCCTCGATGATAAGTACCTTGAATTTATTATTGCTCATCCTCTGTTTCCTCCGTATCCACTTCTTCGGTCTCCAGCCAGAACCGGATGGTCGTACCCTCGCCGGGCGTGCTCTCGGCTTTTATCTCGCCGCCGTGGGCTTTGATGATGGCCGCGCACACCGACAGCCCGATGCCCATGCCGTGCTTGCCGCCCGACGAGGTATCCTGCGTCAGGGTCGTGCCGGTGAAGAGGGTCTTGAGCCGCTCTTTCGGGATGCCGCAGCCGTTGTCAATGACTTCAAACACCGCCCGCTGCCCCAGCGTGAACACCCGCAGCGTCAGGCAGGTCATCCCCTTGGCGTGGAGCACCGCGTTTTCCAAAAGGTTCGTCAGCACCTGCTGGATGAGCATGGAGTCCATCGGGATGACGATGAAGTCATCCGGAAGCTTTACTTCCACCGGTACGCCGGGGTGGAGCTTCTGGAACCGCACCAGCACCGTATCCACCAGCTCTTCCAGCACGGTGGGCGTCTTCTGGATGGCGACGCCGTCGGCGTCGATGCGGGTGACGGAGAGCAGATTTTCCACCATCCGGTTGAGCCACTGGGCGTCGGCACAGGCCTCGGAAAGGAGCTTTATCTTCTGCTCCCGGCCCAGCGAGTCGTAGTTGTCGATGACCGTAGAGCAGGACCCGTAGATGGACGTCAGCGGAGTGCGCAGGTCGTGGGAGACAGCCCGCAGGAGGTTGGCCCGCATTTTCTCTGTCTCGCTCTCCATCCGCAGCTGCTCCTGCTTTTTGATGCGGGTGGTCAGGGTGCTCGTCATAAAGGAGACCACCAGCATCACCACGCCGGAGAAGATGTTCTCCGGGATGGTGAAGTTGAAGGCAAAGTAGGGCGTGCGGAACGCGAAGTTGACCGCCAGCACGCTGATGACAGAACCGGCCACGCCCCACCAGTAGCCGTCGGTGTACATGGAAACAAAAAACACCGCCAGCAGGAACACCATCGAGGCCACACCGTCGATGCGGCCGCTGATGAACTGGATGAGCGTCACACAGGCGAACGCCCCGATGAGCGCCGCCAAAAGTACCCAGACGTCCTTTTTCCGGAGCATCTGCTTCATTTGCTGTCCCTCCCGATCTATATTCGGTTGCACTGTAAAAGTATACCACAAATAAATTAAAGATACAGCAAAGGGTGGGCATTTTTCCGTGGTTCCAAAGGGTTGACAAAAGTGCGTTCCTGGCTCACAATAGAATCATCTTCTTTATCGTAATAAAGGAAAGGGAAAGAATATGCTGTATTTTGAGAACGACTACTGCGAGGGTGCGCATCCCGCCATCCTTCAGAAGCTGACGGAAACGAACTTCGAGAAGGTGTCCGGCTACGGCACCGACCCCTACTGCGCCAGCGCAAAAGAGAAGATACGCGCCGCCTGCGCCTGCCCCGAGGCAGACGTCTTCTTCATCTCCGGCGGCACCCAGGCCAACTCCATCGTCATCGCCTCCGTGCTCCGCCGCTGGGAGGGCGTCATCGCCGCCGCCACCGGCCATGTGGCCGGTCATGAGGCGGGTGCCATCGAGTTCACCGGCCACAAGGTCATCGGCCTGCCCCAGAAGAACGGCAAGCTGGATGCCGCTACGGTGGAGGATTTCTGCAAGACCTTCTACGCCGACTCGAACCACGACCACATGGTCTTCCCCGGTATGGTGTATATCTCCCACCCCACCGAGTACGGCACCCTGTACAGCAAGGCTGAGCTCGAGGCCCTGTCCGCCGTCTGCCACACCTACCATATGCCCCTCTTCGTGGACGGCGCACGTCTGGGTTATGCGCTGGTGAGCGAAGGCACCGATGTGACCCTGGCCGACCTCGCCAGGCTCACCGACGTCTTTTACATCGGCGGCACCAAGGTGGGCGCACTCTGCGGCGAGGCCGTGGTCTTTCCCCACGGCGCACCGGCCCACTTCATGACGATGGTCAAGCAGCAGGGCGCTCTGCTGGCCAAGGGCCGCCTCATGGGCATCCAGTTCGACGTCCTCTTCACCGACGACCTCTACACCCGCATCAGCCGCAACGCCATCGAGACGGCCAACGCCCTCAAGAAGGGCCTCGCCGCAAAGGGCTACCGCTTCTTTATGGACTCCCCCACCAACCAGCTCTTCGTCGTGCTGGAAAACACCCAGCTGGCCGCGCTGGAAGGCAAGGCAAAGTTCGGCTTCTGGGAGAAGTTCGACGACAGCCACACCGTCGTCCGCATCGCCACCAGCTGGGCCACTAAGATGGAAGAGATCGAGCAGCTCATCGCTCTGATGTAACTGCCAAAACTTTTCCCTCCATTTTATGCGAAACGCCGGTTGCTTTTGGGGCGTCAGTATGCTATCTTTGAAAGAAACATGAGTGGAAGGAAGGTTTTCTCTATGGGCTTTTTGGACAGGCTCTTCGGCGGCAGGGCAAAGACTGCGGAAGAGACGCGGTTCCCCGGTGAAAAGATGGTCGTCAAAGCCCCCATGGACGGCATCGTTCTCCCGCTGGAACAGCTCCCGGACGAGACGTTCGCCGCAGCCATCCTCGGCCCGGGCTGCGGCATCGAGCCCACCGGCAGCACGGTCTACGCTCCCTTCGACGGGAAGGTCACTTCCATCGTCCCCACCCTCCACGCTATGGGGCTGGAAAGCACCGAGGGCATCGAGCTGCTCATCCACATCGGGATGGACACCATCGCCCTGCGGGGCAGCAGCTTCACCCCGCTGGTCAGGGAAGGACAGGCCGTCAAAGCCGGAACGCCCCTGCTGAACGTGGACCTCGACGCCATCCGCGCCGCCGGGCTCTCCACCGAGAGCGCCGTCATCGTGACCAACGCCGACGACCTGCCAAAGCTCCATATCATCGCGGGCGGCATCGTCTCCACCGGCACGCCGCTGTTCAAATTCGAGTAAGATACAAAAAAGACATCTGCCGCCGGCAGATGTCTTTTTCGTTATGCTCATGCTTTTTCGGGCTTATACTGCAGAACCCGCTCGGAGACGAGGCCGTTGAAGAACTGGATGAAGGGTCCGAGGCAGAACGCGCAGATGAGGGTGCCCAGACCCACGAGACCGCCCAGGAGCCAGCAGAGCAGGGCGCAGAAGGCGTCGGTGAAGACGCGGCATCCGAAGTACTGGAAGTGCGTGTAGTCCCGCAGACCCAGCGAGAGGTAATCGTAGGGCGCAATGCCGAGGTCAGCCGTCTGGTAGAGAGACGCGCCCAGCGCCGTCACAAGGACGGCCAGCACCACCCACACCAACTGTTCCGGCAGGGACGCTGCCGGGCCGAAGGCCGCGGCAATGGGGTCGTAGAAGAAGGTTATGATGAACCCCATGCCGATGCCGTTGACGAAGGTGCCAAGGCCGATGTACTTGCGCCCAAACCAGAATTCCAGCGCAAAAAAGAGGATGTTGGTGGCGACGTTCTGCACGCCCAGCGAGATGCCCAGCAGCTCGGCGAGGCGCATATTCAGCGCGCTGATGGAGTCGTTGCCGAGATGGGACTGCTTGAAGAGGGCGATGCCCAGACCAATAATGACAATGCCCACCACCATGCCCACGATGCGGCGGGTGGTCGGCTTTTGGGTGGTCGAAGTGCTCATGAAACGGCCTCCTGATCTATTTTTCTCTATTATAACGCTGCAGGAGGGTCGGCGCAATCAATATTGCACAATTATCTGTTTCATTGTGGAAAACTCATTGTCTCAAGTCTTCTTCCAGCCGGGCCTTGTCCAGCCCCTCGCCGATGACGATGAGCACCTGCTGTCCCTGCGGGATGGGGGCCGCCGTCAGACCGGCGGCGGCAGCATTCAGCTCATACCACCGGCCATCCTCCTCCACGAAGCCTTTCACCCGGAGGACATTTCCGCAGGCGGGGTCGGTGAAGAGGGACGGGATGTTCTTTTCCAGCTGAGCGCGGGGCAGACCCAGCTCGAGGAAGTAGGCCGAGGTGAAAGCATCGTGCGCGTCGAAGTGGAGCTTTTCGCAGCTGGCCTGCCGATAGCCGCACTTTGCGATGCGGGCCATGTCGTCGGCCGTCAGATCGGCCCAGTCCTTCGCAATGATCTCCTCCGGGCCGAACTTCCGGGAGCACTTGCAGGCTTCCAGCGCACGGGCCAGATGGGCTTCTGCCCCCTGCTTCTGCGCGTCAGAGGCCAGCTGACAGCGGCTCAGGAGGACACTGCCCGCCCATGCACTCTCGGAAGCGAGGATATATTCTGCCTGCGGGGAAAGTTCTTCCGGCAGAAGGGCATCCACGATGGCGATGACATTGCCCAGCTGATACCAGCGGTCCAGCGGCTCGTCCCGCAGCACGTCGAAGAACTCGTCCACGTCAAAGATGCCGCTGGGCTCCACGATGACCCGCTCAAAGCCCCGCATGGCCATGGAGATGAGCTTTGTCCGCATCCGGCGCTGGTGGGTGTCGCAGTCGCAGCCGCCGCTGATGGTCTCCAGCTCCACGCCCCGGGCCTCGAGGTCCTGCAGGAGCATGGCGTCCACGTTCACCGCGCCGAAGTCGTTTTCCAGCACACAGACTTTGACGCCCTGCCCGGCCCACCATGCCGCGTATCTGCGCAGGAAGGTGGTCTTCCCTGCCCCGAGAAATCCTGTGATAAGGTCTACCTGAACCATTGTCCTGTCCTCCTGTTGTATCAGCTTTTTCAGCGTTAGTATAAACTGACAGCCGTCGATTGTCAAACACAAGAAACGGCCCTTTCCCGGTCTGGGAAAGGGCCGTTCCGCCGCAATGCTGGGAGTTCCTTACAGGAATTCGACGCTGCCGTCCTCGATGTGGTACATCGCACCGACGACCCGCAGGCCCGTTTCCTCCTCGATGTTATGGATGCACAGGCTCTTTTCGATCTCCTGCACACTGTGCCGGACATTGAGACAGCTGGCCTTGTAGGGGTCTGTTTCGTCCCCGATGGCCTTCTTGATCTCGTCCGTGATGTAGCGGATATAGCCGGAGGGCTCCTGGTTGATGGCGGCATCCACCGCACCGCAGTGGGTGTGACCCAGCACCACCACCAGCCGACAGCCCAGATGGCCGGCAGCGTACTCGATGCTGCCCAGCTGATGGTCGTCGATGATGTTGCCCGCCAGCCGGATGACGAACAGCTCACCGATGCCCGCCGAGAAGATGTTCTCCGGGATGACCCGGGAATCCGAACAGGTGACGATGATGGCGTAGGGCGACTGGCCCTTCGCCCAGGTGGACATCCGGATACGGCGGGAAATATCGCCGCTCCCGTTTTCCGCGTTCAGGTATTTCAGATTGCCCGCCGCCAGCTTGTAGATGGCATCGGCCGCGGTGCAGACTGGGGTCTCACGCATTGCAGCAGCCTCCTTGGAAAAAAGTGGTAAAAAGTATCCTGCAAAAATGCCCGGCCGTCCAACGAAGGGCAGCCGGGCGGGAGCTCAGTTTATCAGAAGTGGATGACGCCGAGGATCAGACCAGCGACGAGGCAGACGATGGAAACACCCCACTGCCAGCCGAAGCAGTACTTGATGTGGTCCTTGATCTCGACACCAGCCAGACCGATGCCCAGATAGGTAGCGGGAGCCACCGGGCTGATGAAGGTAGCGCAGTTGCGGCAGACGACCATTGCGATGGCGATGTGAGCCGGGTTGACGCCGAACTGGTTGCCAACGCTGACCAGAACGGGCAGCAGGCCGTAGAAGTAGGAGTCGGTATCGAACAGCAGAGCCAGAGGCACGCTCAGGACGCCGATGATGATGGGCAGGAAACGGCCCAGAGAGGTCGGGATGACGTTGGCCATCATAATGGCCATCTTCTCCATGATGCCGCTCTTGCTCAGGACACCGAGGAAGACACCGGCACACAGGATGGTGGAAGCCATGCTCAGGCCAGCGGAGGCGTGGCTCTTGATGATGGAGTTGTGCAGCTTCTTGCCGCGGTAGTTGACCAGAATGCCCAGAGCGCAGCCGACCATGAAGACGTAGTAAGAGGGGAAGATGTCCAGAACCAGCACGATGATGACGGCCAGAGTCAGGATGACGTTGAAGATGAAGTTCTGGGGACGAGCCAGAGCCTCGTCCTTCTTGCCGTCGTCGGAGTCGTCGTACTTGCCGGCGTCCTCAGCAACGATGGCATCGCCGAGCTTTGCGATGCGCTTCTTCTCCTGCAGGCCCCAGAAGATGGCGGTGCCGACAGCCAGCACCAGGCCGACGATCTGCATGGGCATGAGCTGGAACCACAGGTCGTTGGGCTCCATCTCGATGACGCTTGCAGCGCGCATGGTGGGGCCGCCCCAGGGCATCAGGTTCATGAC
>ULQL01074214.1_pt1 | contig 10040 bp, 5 predicted proteins | sample 1954411 | NCBI WGS metagenome assembly ULQL01 (sample SAMEA4835654, study PRJEB28245) | human gut metagenome | biome: gut microbiome; material: fecal sample | place: Denmark | collected 2008 | reverse complement strand
CCCCCGCAGCACCAGCTCCAGCGTGGGCTGCAGGGTGCTGTCGTCAAAGCCAATGTCAATATCCGCGCCCAGCTTCTGCTCCAGCAGAGCTGCCTTCAGCGGGGACTGGTTTGTGCCCAGCAGGGCATCCAGCAGGATCTCCACGCCCAGCTGGCGCTCCCGGTCAGCAAACGCGCCGGTGTACCAGGCCAGCGCACACTGCACCTGATTCGGCTCGGGGTTTTCGGTGTAGTACGGGATGTGCACACGCACACCGTTCTGCTGGTCCTGCACCGTCAGCCGGGGGCGGCTGGTGCCCTTGGGCATCCTGCTCAGGTAGTGCTCATCCAGAAACGCCAGCTTCTCGGCCATATCCATCTTGCCGTACAGGGTGATGCAGCAGTTGTCGGCACCGTAATGACGGCGGTACACCCGCTGGTATTTTTCATAGGTCAGGGCCGGGATGGAGGCCGGGTCGCCGCCGGACACAAAGCCGTAGGCCGTATCCGGGAACATGGCCCGCTCCAGCGCGTTCTGCAGCTGCGCGTCCGGGGAGGCCAGCGCACCCTGCATCTCATTGTAGACCACGCCGCTCACCGTGCCGTCCGCGTCCCGGTGCCAGCCCTCCTGCTCAAACACGGCCTTGTCCACCATGGCCAGCGGGCAGAACACGGCGTTCAGGTACACGTCCATCAGGTTCCTGAAGTCGGTCTCGTTGGGGGTGGCAAAGGGATACACGGTCTTGTCCGGGAAGGTCATGGCGTTCAGGAAGGAGGCCATACTGCTCTTGAGCAGCTGCAAAAAAGGCGAGGTCACGGGGTACTTCTCGCTGCCCGCCAGCACCGAGTGCTCCAGAATGTGGAACACACCGGTGTCGTCGGAGGGGAAGGTGCCGAAGCCGATGCCGAACGCCTTGTTGGTGTCCTCGTTCTCCACCAGCAGGACAGTGGCCCCGCTCACATCGTGGTTCAGAACCGTCAGCACACCGTGCTGCTCCGGGCAGTCCTCGCGGCGCACCAGCGTATAACCGGGATAGTTCATGTTGTTTCTCCTTTGGGTCATATTTTTTCAAAGTGTTTGGCCCTATTGTACCACGCCTTCCGGTAAGACGCAACGAACAAAAAAAGGCCCTCCCAAAGGGAAGGCTCTTGCGGTTAAACCCCACCGTCATCCCTGCGGGATGCCACCGCCCCTGGTAGGGGCGGCCTTGGCAAAGAGGTCAGGCTTTGTGAAATGCCAAGGGCCCCACTACTAGGGGGGCTGTCACCGCAGGTGACTGGGGGGTTAAATTCACTTTTGATCCGACACCCGGAACAGCACGAATCCCACAATGAACAGCACGATCAGGCTGCCCACGCCCACATTGGCGCTGCCGGTCAGCTGGCTGCCCACACTGACGATCATGGTGCCCAGAAAGGATGCGCCCTTGCCACAGATATCGAACAGGCCGAAGTACTCGCCCGATTTTTCCGGCGGGATGATCTTGGCAAAATGGCTCCGGCTCAGCGCCTGGATGCCGCCCTGGAACATGCCCACCACAACGGCCAGCACCCAGAACTGCCACTGGTGCTTCAGGAAAAAGGCAAACAGCGCAATGCCCGCGTAGGCCGCGATGCAGACCGGGATGAGGGTGCCCGAGGGGTATTGCCCACTCAGCCGCCCGAACACCAATGCCGAGGGGAAGGCCACGATCTGGGTGACCAGCAGCGCCAGCAGCAGGCCGGTGGTGTCCAGCCCCAGGGCCGTGCCGTAGGCCGTGGCCATATCGATGATGGTGTATACGCCATCGATGTAGCAGAAAAAGGCCAGCAGGAACCAGAACACCTGCTTATCCTCTTTCAGGTGGCGGAGGGTATGGCCGATGCGGGCAAAGCTCTGGCGGATGGCATGTTCCTGCACCTCCACAAAGTGCACCTGTTTATACTGGCGCAGCAGGGGCAGGGTGGTCACCAGCCACCAGGCAGCAGTGATAAAGAGGGCAAGGTTCAGCGCCGTCATCTGGGAGATGCCGATGCTCCCGGCCCCCAGCACCAGCGCCAGACAGACCACAAAGGGTACACAGCTGCCAATGTAACCCCAGGCATAGCCTTTGGAGGAGACCTCATCCATCCGGTCCGGCACAGTCACGTCGCTGAGCATGGAGTCGTAGAACACCAGACTGCCCGAAAAACCCACCTTGGCAAAGATGAAGATGAGCAGGAACGGCAGCCAGGTACTTGCCATCCCCATGGCGCAGCAGCCGATCACGCCCACTGCCACGCAGAAGGTGAAGATGGGCTTTTTGAAGTTGCGGGTATCGGCCAGTGTGCCAAGGATCGGGCTGAGCACCGCCGTGATGACCGTGACCGCCGAGGCTGCATAGCCCCAGTAGGCCAGATACTCCACCGAGCTCAGGCCACCCTCCTCAGCCAGTGCGTTGAAGAAGATGGGGATCAGCGTTGCCACCAGCAGCACAAACGCCGAGTTGCCCACATCGTATAAGATCCACGCCCGTTCCAGGCTGGTCAGGCGAAATTTTTGCTTTTCTTCGTTCATTTACGTTCCTCTCAAAATTCTCCGAAGGTGTGGTCATAGGCCTTGTCCAGCGGTGCGCCGCTGGAGAGCTCTTCCACATATTCCGTGATGAGCCGCACTGCCAGCGGGAGAGCCTGCTGATACAGCGCTTCCAACTCTTTGTCGCTGGCCTCGCACCGGGGATTGGGCTGGAGGTTCGCCACCAGCCCGTGCATGACATCATAGGTACCTGCCGCTTTCAGGGCCGTCAACACCACCCAGCGCTTGACCGGGCTGGTAGCCTGCAGCAGATGGTGCACCCGCACCATGCCCCGCATGGCCCCGTAGGTCTCGTCTGCCGTGACATTTTCGTAGAACGGCGCAATGATCTTTGCAAACTCCCGGTTGGGGCGGATATGCCCCGCCGTGAAAAAGTGCATCGGGTCAAGCCCGTCCTCCCGCATCAGCTGGTTGTCAAACTCCGTCTCGATCTCGCAGTGGCTCACACCGCTTTCCCGGGTGTAGCGCTCCACATAGGGGTGGCAGGTGCTGTCCAGTGCAAAGTGGCAGACGAACCCCAGCGCATAGGCCAACGCAGCATTCTTGTTGCGGGCCGTGTTCACCACGCCCCGGGCCCGGGTAAAGAACACCCGGCCCGGCTGCTCGTGCATGGCGTTGCCCAGCCGGTTCACGGGGTTGGACTGCAACGCCCGGTAGTAGAACATCAGGTCAGGCCCGTGCAGGCCCATATCATACAGCGGCCGGTACGGGGTGATCTTTTCCCGCAGCTCCCTGGGCAGCTGCACCAGAACATCCGCACCAAAGCGGCGGTGTGCATACGTAGATGGCATATCCTCTCTCCTCCTTTTCGTACCAGAATCAGTATAGCAGAATCCCACCCCCGCCGCCACCCTTCCGGGTCTGATTTGTGTAAAATTTTTGAGATATTTCTCATCACGCCCATTCCATAGCGCAAAAACGCCCCGCCGATCTCCCGGCAGGGCGCTTTCGCAGGGTGGTATTGCAGACCGGTTCGGTCTGTGAAACGTCCGGCAACCAAAAGCCGCCGGGCGTTTTTTGACCCGGCGGCTTTCAGCTATTCCAAACGATCAGTCTTTTTTCACCATCATTTTGCTGGCCTTATAGATATCGCCGCAGCCCAGAGTGATGACCAGATCGCCCTCCCGGGCGTTCTGCTTGACCCAGTCAGCGGCAGCCTCCAGGCTGTCCACCAGCACAGAGTTGGGGATCTGCGCCGCCAGCTTTGCGCTGGTAATGGTGGGGTCGTTGGGCTCGCGGCTGCCCATGATGGGGGTGATCACCGTGATATCAGGGATCTTGAACACATCCACAAAGTCGTTGAACAGCATCTTGGTCCGGCTGTATGTAAACGGCTGATGGACTGCGATGACACGATTGTAGCCCAGCTCCTTGGCGGTGTTCAGGGTCGCGCGGATCTCGGTGGGATGGTGGGCGTAGTCGTCCACGACCACTGCGCCGTTGCACTCGCCGTAGACCTCAAAACGGCGGCCTGCCCCCTTGAAGTTCAGGGCAGCGTTGGCGCACTCCTCCACGGTCAGGCCCACAGAGCGGCAGACAGCACACATGGCCAGTGCATTGTAAATGTTGTGGCGGCCCGGCACTGCCAGACGGATGTGGCCCATCTCCTTGGTATCCCACTCCTTCAGATCAAATTCAAAGAAGCCGGGCTTGTACTCCTGCACGTTGACAGCACGATAATCGGCCGCATTGTCAATGGCAAAGGTGCGCACGCGGCGGTCCAGGGTGTACATGACATCCATGGTGTTCTTGTCGTCCGCATTGGCAAAGATCATAAAATGGGTCATCAGGGCAAAGCGCTTGAAGGCAAACTTCAGCTCGCCCATGCTGCCGTAATAGTCCAGATGGTCGTTATCGATGTTCAGCACCACGGACATATAAGGGGTCAGCTTGAGGAAGGTCTCGGAGAACTCGCAGGCCTCGATGACGATATCATCGCCCTTGCCGGCCTTGCCGTAGCCGCCGATGAGGGGCAGCTTGCCGCCGATGACTGCAGAGGGATCACGGCCTGCCAGCTCCAGTGCGGTGGTGATCATGGAAGTTGTGGTGGTCTTGCCGTGGGTACCGGAAACGCAGATGCTGTCCTTGTACAGGCGGCTCACATAGCCCAGCAGAACACTGCGCTCCACAGTGGGGATGCCATAGGAAGCGGCGGCGTTCAGCTCCACGTTGTCCTTGGCAATGGCGGCAGAGTAGACCACCAGGTCAGAACCGATCACGTTGTCCGCAGCATGACCCAGGCTGACCTTCACGCCCATCTCCCGCTCCGAGCGGATGATGCTGCCGTCCAGCACATCGCTGCCGGAGATATCATATCCCTTGGCAGTGAGGATCTGGATCAGCGGATACATACCGCTGCCGCCGCAGCCGATGAAATGGATCTTTTTTACATTATCCAGCAGATGCATGGTATAATCAGTAACGAACATAAGCAGGCAAACCTCCAATAAACAAACGGCCGCAAGGCAGACCGAATCCATCTTAATTCTTGGGTACTACTTATTATATAATTTTTGGCCGACAAAATAAACAGTTCCGAGCGAATTTTCGGAAAGAACCAGAAACTCCGGCACATTTTTGTTACAACTGTACAGATAGCCCATGGATTTTCGCCCCTTTTGCACACTTCATAAAAGATTTACATTTTTTATCGGCTTGATAGCTAACAATTTTGAAGTATTTGTGGTATGATAGTTGTAAATTTCGAACTATCACGCTGCCGCCGGACGCGCGGCTGGAAAAGAGGAATCTCATTTTGAACATCAAGATCACTGCGGACAGCACCTGCGATCTGTCCGAAGCGCTGCTCCGGCAGTGGAACATCAGCCTGATCCCCATGCACATCCTCATGGGGGAGGAAAGCTATCTGGACGGCGTTACCATCCACCCCGCCGATGTATTCGCCCATGCCCAGAACGGCGGCAAAATGCCCAAATCCGCCGCCCCCAATCTGGTGGAATACACCGACTTCCTCGCCCCCTTTGCCAGAGACTACGATGCCGTCATTCACATCAATGTCGGCTCCAAATTCTCCTCCTGCTTCCAGAACGCCCGGCTGGCGGCGCAGGAGTTCGGCAACGTCTATGTTGTGGACAGCGAGAATATCTGCACCGGGCAGGGCTATCTCGTCCTGCAGGCAGCCAAGTGGGCCGCTGACGGCCTGCCGCCCAAGAACATTTCCATGTGCTTACAGGGCCTTGCCAAGCGGGTCGAGTTGAGCTTTGTGCTCAACCAGCTGGACTACATGGCCAAAAGCGGCCGCTGCTCCGGCGTGCTGGCCTTCGGGGCCAACATTCTGGGCATCAAGCCCAGCCTGGCCGTCATCGATGGTGAACTGAAAGTCGTGCGGAAATACCGGGGCAGTCTGCCCATCTGCGTGGGCAAGTACATCACCGACCAGCTGGCGAACCGGGAGGACATCGACCGCAGCATGGTGTTCATCTCTTCCACTCAGGCAAAGCCCGGCTGCATGGAGGCCATCAAGGCCGGACTGCGGCAGTACGGCAATTTTGAGAATGTCTACGAGACCGACATCGGCACCACCATCGGCGGCTATTCCGGCCCCGGTACCATCGGCATCGTGTTTGCACGCAAGCAGTAAATTTCTCCCTGCACACAAAAAAGACGCGCTCATCACAGAGCGCGTCTTTTTTGCTTGATATCCGGTTTTCTCAGCTCAGCCGTCCGCTCTCTACCGAGAAGCTCAGGTCGGCCACGGCCATGGTGGATCTGCGATGGGAGACCAGCAGGACGGTCTTTTCCCTGCACTCATCCCGCACGGCCTTGAGGATGATTCCTTCGTTCAGGCTGTCCAGATTGGAGGTAGGCTCGTCCAGCAGGAGAAAGGGTGCATCGTGCAGGAAGGCACGGGCCACACCGATGCGCTGGCGCTCACCACCGGAGAGTGCACCGCCCAGCTCGCCCACAGGGGTATCATATCCCTTGGGCAGGCTGTTGATAAAGCCATCCAGCGCGGCCTTTCTGCAGGCAGCCTCCACCTCGGCACGGGTGGCATCGCGCCGGGCGATCCGGATGTTATTTTCAATGGTGTCGTCAAACAGCTCCGTTTCCTGGGTCACAAGACTTTCCTGGGTGCGCAGGGCGGCAGTGTTCACGGTGCGGATGTCACGTTCACCAATCCGGATGGTGCCGCTGCTCACATCCCAGAAGCGCATGAGCAGCCGCAGAAAGGTGGATTTGCCGCTGCCGGAACGGCCCGTGATGCCCACGATCTTCTTTTCCGGGATGGTCAGGCTCAGGTCGTGGAGCACCTCTTCCTTGGCGTAGGCAAAGCTGACATGCTCAGCCTGTGCACCGGTAAAGGTGGTATCCGCGCCATCGGTCACATCGGCAGTCACGGGGTCCTCGTCCAGCAGGTCAAGGACACGGTCGGCACTGGCGAACACCTGTGTCAGGCTGGCACCGAGGTTGGCCAGCGCCACCACCGGGCCAAAGGAGCTCAGGGCCGACAGGGTGCAGACCAGCACCCCCTCCGCGCCCAGCTGGCCGTTCTGATACAGCCGGATGCTCACCCCCAGCACAGCCAGCGCCGTCAGCACGATGAGGGTGTTGGCGGCACCCACAGTCACGCCCTCGCGGTACTTCATGGCCTTCTGCTTCTCCCCCAGCATCTCGCTGTGGGCCGTGATGCCCTCGGCACGCGCGGCGGTGTTCTGGTACTGCAGGATATCCCGCAGGCCGCGCAGGCTTTCCAGCAGATAGCTGTTGGTGTCGGCCAGGGCCTGCCGGTACTCGCGGGCGGCTTTGTCGCCCCGTCTGGCAGACCACACCGGCAGAGCAATGCCCACCAGCAGATAGCCCGCCAGCAGCACCAGTGCGGGCAGAATATGATAACTGGCCGTAAAGCAGGTCATGCCGGTCACACAGAGGATCGCGATGCAGACCGGCGAAATGGTGTGGGCATAGAACACCTCCAGCTGCTCGATGTCGGCGGTGATCAGGGAGATCAGGTCGCCCCGGTCACGGCCCTCCAGCTTGGCGGGGGTCAGGCGGCGGAGTGCGCCGAACACCTTATCCCGGATGAGGGCCAGCAGCTTGAAGGCGATATAGTGGTTGGAGGCCTGCTCTGCGTAGCGCAGCACGCCGCGCAGCAGGGCAAAGACAAGGATGCAGACAAAGGCTGTGCCCACGTCTGCCAGCGGGCTGGGCAGGCCTGCCGCCGTGAGCAGGGCAAAGCCGCCGAAGATCGTGATAAAGGTGGCGCAGAAATGGCCGATGACACCCATGACAATGGCTGCCAGCATGATGGGCAGCATGGGCCGGACCAGCACGATCAGCCGTGCGGCAATGGCAAACGGACTGCGGTGTTTTGTGTTGTTCATGCGCTCACCTCCCCAAGGTCTTCCAGCTGTTTCTGGGCGTTGTACAGGCGGCTGTACACCCCCTGTGCCGCCAGCAGGTCGTTGTGCGTTCCCTGCTCGGCGATGCGGCCTGCCTCCAGCACATAGATGCAGTCGCTGTCCACCACATTGGCCAGACGGTGGGAGATCAGGATCACTGTTTTCTTTCCCGCCAGGCTGTGGATGGCTTTCATGATATCGTTCTCGCTCTCCGCATCTACATTGGAGGTCGCCTCGTCGAACACATAGATGGGCGAATCATGCAGCAGGGCACGGGCCATGGCAAGGCGCTGGCGCTGCCCGCCGGACAGGTTGGAGCCGCCCTCGTGGAGCGCCGTTGCAAGGCCGCTCTGGCTGCGGCAGAAGTCTGCAAGGTTCACCTGCTCCAGGGCCGCCCAGAGCTCGGCATCGGCTGCATCGGGCCGGGCCATCCGGAGGTTGGCTTCCACCGTGCCCTTGAAGATGGCCGCATTGTGGGGCACCAGTGTCAGCAGACGCAGGCGGTCGGCCTGCTTCCATTCGCTGACCGGGATGCCGCCCAGCGTGACCTCTCCCTCCGTCGCGGTGCGGGCACCGGACAGGATGGCCGCTATGGTGCTCTTGCCGCAGCCGGATTCTCCCACCAGCGAGACAAAGCTGCCCTGCGGGATGGTCAGGGACACATCGTGCAGGATGGTGCGCTCCTTCTCGTAACCAAAAGTGACATGCTCCAGCGCAAGGGTGCTGTCGGCCGGGTCGGCGGTCTTTTCGCCATCTTCAGGCTCCTGGGCAGAGAGCAGCCTGAAGATCTTCTCAGCCGAAGCCGCGCCATTCATGGCAATGTGGAAGTAGCTGCCCAGCAGGCGCAGGGGCAGGAAGAAATCCGCCGCCAGCAGGAGGATGGTCAGGGCGCTGGTCAGGCTGAGCTGGCCTTTGGCAAAGGCCGATGCCGCGCTGATGATGCCAAGACCCGCACCGCCGTAGGCCATCAGGTCCATCAGGGTCACGCTGTTCAGCTGCATGGTCAGCACCTTCATCGTGATCTTGCGGAACCGCTCGGCCTGGGCATTCATCTCCTCGTGCTTCCAGCCGTCCGCCTGATAGATCTTCAGGGTGGTCAGGCCCTGGATATTCTCCAGAAAGCTGTCGCCCAGGGTGGTGTACTCGCCCCAGTAGTTCGCCAGCAGCTTCTTTGCAAACTTCTGCACCGCCACAATGGCCAGGGGGATCAGCGGCACACAGCACAGCAGAAGGATGGCCGAGCGCGCGTGCACGCCCACCAGCAGCACAAACAGGGTCACCGGGGCCAGCAGGCTGTAAAACAGCTGGGGCAGATACTTTGCAAAGTAGGTGTCGATCTGCTCTACTCCCTCGCTGGCCAGCATCACGGCTTCACTGGTAGCCACCGTCTCGCTGTAACCGGCCCCCAGCCGGGTGAGCTTTGCATAGATGCTGCTGCGCAGGGTGCGCTTGACATCCTTGGAAGCCCGGTCGCTCATATCGGAGGCGCAAAGGGTAAGGCCATAGCGCACCGGCACAGTCAGCAGGCAGAGCAGCATCCCCTGCCAGAGGGCATTGCCGGTCAGGCTGCCCGCAAACACGCCGCCGATGAGGCGGGATACCGTCATCACCAGCACCACATTGCACAGCATCCCCAGCCACTGGAACAGCACGTTCAGCCCCACATAGCGCAGGGCCTTCCGATCGAAGGAAAGCAGTTTTTTGTTGATCACGAAGCGTTCTCCTTTTCAGATTCATCCGGGCCGAACAGGCGGTCATATTCGCCGGTAAAAGCCCGTTCGGGCAGGGCCGAAGTCAGGGCCAAAGCGGCATTATAGCGTTCCTCCTCGGTCATGTCGATGCGCACGGGCGGAAAATGCGTCAGCACCGTTTCCAGTTGAGCCCTGACCGCCTTTGCCACAAAGATGCCCCGATCGGTCAGATAGATCTTGCCATAGTGTTCCTTCACGATCATTCCCCGATCCATCAGCAGGTTCATAATGCGCACCACGCTGGGCTTGGTCACGTTCAGCTTTTCGGCAATGCTGCGGGAGCAGATATCCAGATGCGTCTGGGAGACCTCATAGATGGCCAGGAGATACCGCAGATGGGCTGCTGTCAGTTCCATAGTATCACTCTCTCCTATAATAATGTAAGCCGCTTCCAGTG
>ULQL01020579.1_pt1 | contig 10055 bp, 10 predicted proteins | sample 1954411 | NCBI WGS metagenome assembly ULQL01 (sample SAMEA4835654, study PRJEB28245) | human gut metagenome | biome: gut microbiome; material: fecal sample | place: Denmark | collected 2008 | reverse complement strand
CGGTTTCGGTTATGATCCGCTTTTCCTTTACGAGCCGTACGGAAAAACGTATGCGGAAATGAACTCCGAAGAGAAAAACGCCATAAGCCACAGAGCAAGGGCGATGAAGCTTTTCTCCGAAAAATTCACGGAAGAAATTAAAAAACAAAAATAATTCAAGAAACGGATTTTAAAATATGCTTACAAGCAAACAGCGCGCGTACCTTCGCGGCCGCGCAAACGATTATGAAACGATTTTCCAGATCGGAAAAGGCGGAATCACCGAAAATATGCTGGAACAGATAGGAAACGCTCTCGAAGCGAGAGAGCTTATAAAGCTCCGCACGCTCGATAACAGCGACTTTTTTGCCCGCGAGGCGGCGGAGATGATCGCCGAAAGTCTCGGTGCGGACGTGGTAAGCGTCGTAGGTTCGAGATTCGTACTCTACCGCGAATCCAAAAAACACAAGAAAATAGACCTGAAAACACTTTCCTGAACGGCGAACGGTGAAATATGAGAATAGGTATTTTCGGCGGAACATTTTCTCCCATACATAACGGGCACGTAAAAGCGGCGCTCTGTTTTATGGAAAAAATGAAGCTTGATAAATTATACGTTATTCCGGACAATATACCCCCGCATAAGATGATATCTTCCTCCGACGACCCGAATGTACGTTTCGAAATGACGAAGCTCGCGTTCTGCGGCATCGATAAGGTCGAGGTTTCCGACATAGAGCTTTTGAGAAAAGGCAAGAGCTTTACGGTTGACACGCTTCCCGCATTTGCGGATGAGGGAGAGCTGTTTCTCCTCTGCGGAACGGATATGTTTTTGTCGTTCGATACGTGGCACAGATTTGAAGATATATTCAAGCTCTGTACGCTTGTTCTTATTCCGAGGGATTTTCCAGACGAAAAAACAAGGGAAGAGATAGAGATGAAAAACCGTATTTATAAGGAAATTTACGGCGCGAAAACGGAGATAATAGATGCCACGCCTTTTCCGATATCGTCTACGGAAATATGCCGTATGATAAAAAACGGCGAGGACTACTCCGCATATGTTCCGGAAAAAATTCACGATTTTATAGAGGAGCGGGGGCTTTACAGATGACGGACGAAAATTTTGAAAAGGTCCTTTCGGAAATCAAGATAAAGGTACGCGAATATGAGGGAGAAAAGCGCTTCTCTCATACTCTGTGCGTCATAAAAGAAGCGGAATATATCTGTTCAAAGCTGTCTTTTGACCGAAGCGACAGAGAAAGCGTTGTGATTGCCGCTACACTGCACGATATCACAAAAAAATTTACTTTGGACGAGCATGGAAAAATCGCTTCCGAATACGGATTTGAACTTGACGATTCGGAGCCGACCGTACACGAAAAAACGGGCGCTTACTTTGCGCGCGAGATTTTCGGAAACGATATTGTCAATGACAAGGTTTTTTCCGCGATATCTTCGCATACTACGGGCAGCACTTCCATGAGTCTTACCGATATGGTGCTTTTTATCGCCGATTTTACGGAAGAAAGCAGAAAATACGAAAATTGTATTAAAATAAGGGAATATTTACATAGAGAATGTGAAAAAATAAACGGTGACCATGCAAAAGCCGAAGAGGTTCTGAAAGACGTCACTTTAAAAATAATTTACAGTACTGTCGAGCATTTACTTTGCGAACATGAAAAGATAAATCTGAGAACGATAGCGGCATGGAATTCGATGTTGAATTAAGGAGTTCTTGTCAAAGTGAATAATAGCGGCGATTTTAACGATAAAAAGAATTTTAAGAAAAACGCGAGAAAAAAAGAGCAGAAGAAACCGATGATATTTATGATAGTCGTGGTTTTTATATTTGCTCTTATAGCGCTGATGATCTTGTGTATCTCTGTGTTCAGACCGAAAGTGGACGACAGACCGCATTTTTTTGACGATACGTCGTCGGGAGAAATCACCTCCACAACAGGTGCGGGAGATATTCCGTCTGTAAATCCCGGAATAGATGATTACAAGAGAAAAGAAGGGTATTATACGTTTCTTGTTTGCGGCACGGACAAGGTTTCCCGCAGCACGGACGTCATGATGCTTATCTCTCTTGATACAAAAAGCGGCAACCTCAATATTTTGCAGATACCGAGGGACACTTTTATAAATCCCGATATCGTCGGATATAACGTTACAAGGGTAAATGCGATATACTCTCAGGCTTATAATGCAACATTCGGCACTGAAAATGAAAAAGACAGGGAAAAGAAAGCCATGGAGGTGCTCTGCGGAAAGCTTCAAAGTGCGCTCTGCGTCACGATAGACAGATATGTTCTTATGGATACGGAGGCTTTTGTAAATATAATAGACGCAATAGGCGGAGTGGACTTCTATGTTCCCATGGATATGTATTGGAATGATCCTGAGCAGGGGCTTCTTATAGACCTCAAAGAGGGACAGCAGATACTCGACGGAAAAAAAGCGGAACAGTTTATCCGTTTCAGAGACGGATACGCGACGGGCGACATCGGCAGAGTAGAGGCGAGATCCGATTTTCTGAAAGCGGTGTATACCCAGGTGCGCTCAAATCTGACTCTTCCCGTTATAATCGAAATTGCAAAACAGGTCATAAACTATGTTACGACGGATATGTCGATAGAGGACACAATATTCTTTGCTTCCGCGGTCTACGGAATGAAGTCGGATAATATAAACATCAAAACGATAGCGGGCAGCGCCGTTATGAATCCTCTGACGGGAAAATGGTCTCCGTACTACGCTCTGAACAAAAGAATGGCGCTTGAAGATATAAACAGATATATGAATGCGTTCGGCAAGGACATAGAGGAATCTCTGTTCGACAAAAAAGCGCTGTTTTCGGACGACCCGAACGGCAACAACCCATATATAAGCGAATATTATTACTCTTAAAAAGGAGAGGAAAATGGATATAAACGAGAAAGACACCGAAAGAGAAGTTACGTCTCTTTCACTTGCAGAGGACATAGTAAAAATACTCGACGCGGGAAAAGCGGGGCAGATAAAAATGCTGCGTGTAAACGATAAGACGGTGATGACGGATTACTTCGTCATATGCTCCGGAACATCGAATACGCACATAAAAAGCCTGTCCGGCGAGGTTGAATTCAAACTCGGCGAAAAAGGCATAAAGCCGCTCGGTATCGACGGTTACGAAACGGGAATGTGGATTGTTATGGATTACGCTTATGTAATGGTTCACATCTTCAACCGCGAGCAGAGGGATTTCTTTAAGCTTGAAAAGCTATGGGCGGACGCCGAAGAGGTCGACATAGACGGATTTATAGATAAAGCTTAAAGAATATACGCGGAAGAGAAAACTTCTTATCGCGAACAAAAAAGACATTTAATATCAAGGAGAAACATAAATGAGATACGATTTTGAAAATATCGATAAAAAGTGGCAGGGCGAATGGGAGAAGGCGAAGGCTTTCGAAGCGTCCGACGACTACTCGAAGAAGAAATATTATGTTCTTGTAGAGTTCCCGTACCCGTCCGGGCAGGGACTTCATATAGGACATCCGCGTCCCTATACCGCAATGGATATAGTCGCGAGAAAAAAGAGAATGGAAGGGTATAATGTTCTTTTCCCGATAGGCTGGGACGCTTTCGGTCTTCCCACGGAGAACTATGCGATAAAGAACCATATCCACCCCACAATAGTTACAAAGAACAATATAGAGCATTTCAAAAGCCAGCTCAAAATGCTCGGACTCAGCTTCGACTGGTCAAGAGAGATAAACACAAGCTCTCCCGAATACTACAAATGGACACAGTGGATATTCCTTCAACTTTTCAAACGCGGTCTTGCGTATAAAAAGGAAATGAACGTAAACTTCTGTACGTCCTGCAAGGTCGTCCTTGCAAACGAAGAGGTCGTAAACGGAGTTTGCGAGCGCTGCGGCGGAGAAGTCGTACACAAGGTAAAGAGCCAGTGGATGCTCAAAATAACAGAGTATGCGGACAGGCTCATTGACGATCTCGACGGGCTTGATTTTACCGAAAGAGTAAAGACGCAGGAGATAAACTGGATAGGACGCTCTCACGGTGCGGAAGTTAATTTCGGCACTACGGCTGGGGACGACATAACGATATATACGACGCGCCCCGATACGCTTTTCGGTGCTACATATATGGTAATGGCGCCGGAGCATGCGCTTGTCGACAAATGGAAGGACAAAATAAGAAACTTCAATGAAGTTGAAGAATACCGCGTCGCGGCGGCTAAAAAGTCCGATTTCGAGCGCACGGAAATGGCGAAAGAAAAAACAGGCGTGCGCCTTGACGGAGTCGAGGCGATAAATCCTGTAAACGGCAAGAACATACCGATATTTATATCCGACTACGTCCTTGCGACATACGGAACGGGAGCTATAATGGCTGTTCCTGCGCACGACACGCGCGACTGGGAATTTGCAAAGAAATTCGGTCTTCCGATAATCGAAGTCGTTGCCGGAGGAAAAGACGTACAGAGCGAAGCGTTCACCGATGTTGCGACAGGAAAGATGATAAATTCCGGATTCCTCGACGGTCTCGACGTTGCGGCGGCAAAGGAAGAGATAGCAAAATGGCTTGAAGAAAAGGGAATCGGCAAAAAGAAAACGAACTTCAAACTTCGCGACTGGGTATTCTCCCGTCAGAGATATTGGGGAGAGCCTGTGCCGCTCGTACACTGCGACAAATGCGGCTGGGTGCCGATACCCGAAGAAGAGCTTCCGCTCACGCTTCCCGATATAGAAAACTTCGAGCCCACGGAAAACGGCGAATCTCCGCTTGCAAATGCTACCGAATGGCTCAATACGACGTGCCCGCACTGCGGCGGAAAAGCTACACGCGAAACGGATACTATGCCTAACTGGGCAGGTTCTTCGTGGTACTTCTTGCGTTATTGCGACCCGGACTGCGTGACGGGAATAGCCGATAAGGCGGCTATGGACTATTGGATGCCCGTAGACTGGTACAACGGCGGTATGGAGCACGTAACGCTTCACCTTCTTTACTCGCGCTTCTGGGCAAAATTCCTTTATGACATCGGCGTAATCTCCTGCAAGGAGCCCTACAAGAAACGCACGGCTCACGGAATGATACTCGGCGAGAACGGCGAGAAGATGTCCAAATCCCGCGGAAACGTAATAAATCCCGACGACGTCGTTCATGAGCTCGGCGCCGATACGCTCCGTCTTTACGAGATGTTTATAGGCGATTTCGAAAAGGCGGCTCCGTGGTCAGAATCGAGCATAAAGGGCTGTGCGAGATTCCTCGACAGAGTGGGCGGCTTGACAGAGATTGTAAAGGGCGAGGGAAGCACTCCTGCTCTTGAAAAGTCGTTCCACAAGACGATAAAGAAGGTTACGGACGACATAAACGAAATGAAGTTCAACACGGCGATAGCCGCTCTTATGTCTCTTGCAAACGAGATATATTCGGCTGGCTCTCTTACTTGTGACGAGCTCAAAACGTTTATAACGCTCCTCAATCCTTTTGCTCCCCACCTCACGGAGGAAATGTGGCATAGTCTCGGTGAAACATCTCTTCTTTCTGTATCGAAATGGCCCGAATTTGACGAAGCAAAGACGGTTGACGATACAGTCACGATAGCCGTTCAGATATGCGGTAAGACGAGAGCGACGATAAACGTTCCGAACGGCGCGGACGAGGATACAGTAAAAGCTGCCGCTCTTTCCGACGCGAGAGTTAAACAGTTCACGGACGGAAAGACGATAGTAAAACAAATCTACGTTAAAAACAAGATATTCAATATCGTTGTAAAATAATTTTATATTTCGGAAAAGAGTATATGCTTTCTTTCGCTTGCGGAGGAAAGCATATATTTGATTTATAAACCGGGTGCTTTTTATTCGGCGACGGCGAATGTTCGGGTGTTGATATCGGTTTGGATATCAGCCGGCGGACTCCGAAAAGCCATTTCTTAAAAAGTCTCCTGTAAATCCGAAAATTTTGATAAGAATAAATATTTTCGAGCGGAATTTTTATTATTCTCTTTCTTTATGAAAAAGGCAGGCTCTGCCGCGAAATCGACATAAATTACGGCGATGGCGGGAAACTTTGCGGTTTTGCGGTTGAAATGAACTGAAAAATGCCGATTATATGGCTTAAAGACTGTAAAAACATCAAAAAAATATTGACAAAAAAAGATTTGTACTATATAATAATCATTGATGTATTTTGGTATCGTGCGGAGTCATGGGAGGTCTATTATGGTTTTGGATATGACGTCCATTTTAAACGGAGAAGTCACTGTCCTTAATTTTGACTTTTCGTATGTTCCGGAAGAGGACGGGGAACTCAGAACCGTTCTTTGGGATATTGAATTTATAGAGCCCATTTCTGTAAAGGGCTTTGTTAAAAATATGGCGGGCTATATGACGCTCGAAGCTACGGCAAAGGTAAAATACCGCACGCCGTGCGCGCGCTGTGCCGAGCCTGTCGAAAAAGAAGCGTATGTCGAAGTGAAGAAAGACATCGCTTCCTCGAATGTTTCGCATGACAATGACGATTACATCTTTATTGAGGATCGAAAGCTCGATATTGTTCCTCCCGTTGAGGAACAGATAATGCTTGAAATGCCGTCGAAAACGCTTTGCCGGGAAGATTGTCTCGGACTTTGCCCCAAGTGCGGAAAGAACCTTAACGAGGGAAAATGCGGGTGTGTTACAAAGACGACTGATCCGAGACTCGAAATATTAAAAACACTACTAAAATGAAGAACGGTTATCACCGGTTCAAGGAGGTTTTATAACATGGCAGTACCGAAGAAAAAGGTATCAAAAGCGAGAAGAGATAAAAGACGTTCTAATGTATGGAAACTCGATCTTCCCGGCATGACAAAATGCCCGAAGTGCGGAGAATACAATCTTTCTCACAGAGTGTGCAAGGCTTGCGGCACATATAACGGCAAGGAAATCATTAAGCAGGACGCTTAATCGGGCGAAAAGGCTTAAAAACGAGAGTAGGTATGCTCGAAACCGGGCATACCTACAATTCATTTAGGGGTATTTTTTATGGTGCGTATCAAGGATATTGAACGTTTTTCTCCCGCGGAAAAAGCCGGTATAAAATGCGGAGACGAAATAATCTCCATAAACGGCAACATAATAAAGGACGTTCTTGATTACAGATACTATATTTGTGAAAAAAAGCTGTCCGTTCTTGTAAACAGGAACGGAGAAGAACTCTCTTTTTCGATAAAAAAGGGAGAGTATGACGACCTCGGGCTTGATTTTGAAACGTTCCTCATGGATAATAAGCATTCATGCCGCAATAAATGCATATTTTGTTTTATAGATCAGCTCCCTAAGGGAATGCGCGACACGCTCTATTTCAAGGATGACGACAGCAGGCTTTCGTTTTTGCAGGGAAATTATATCACTCTTACGAATATGAACGAAGAGGATATAGACAGAATTATAAAGATGCGTATGTCGCCCATAAATATTTCGGTCCATACGACAGATCCCGAGCTTCGTGTAAAAATGCTTAAAAATCCTCGTTCGGGAGAAGTGCTTTCTTATATAAAGAAGCTTGCCGATGCGGGTATACAGATAAATGCGCAGATAGTTCTTTGCAAAGGCGTAAACGACGGCGCGGCGCTTGAAAAAACGATGCACGACCTTGCGTGCCTTTACCCTAATGTTTCGAGCGTTTCCATCGTTCCTGCGGGACTTACAAAGTTTCGCGACGGACTTTATCCCCTTACTCCCTTTACAAAGGAAGAAACGGCAAAAGTCATATCCATGGTAGAAGGCTTTGCCGCCGCCTGTAAAAAATCCCTCGGCTCTTCGATTTTTTTCTGCGGAGACGAGATGTATATAGAAGCAGGGATTCCGCTTCCTTGCGGCGACTACTACGAAGGGTTTAAACAGATAGAAAACGGCGTGGGAATGATACCCTCTATGGGAGAAGAGCTTGACGCGGCGCTTGAAGACGAAGACGGCGACGGAAGAGAAAAAAATATCTCGATAGCGACGGGCGTTGCGGCGTATTCTTTTATATCGGAATGCGCGGAAAAGATAATGGCGAAATTCCCGAATATAAAAATAAACGTATATAAAATAATAAATAATTTCTTCGGAGAAAATGTCACCGTCGCGGGGCTTATAACGGGCAAGGATTTAAAAGAGCAGCTTTCCGGAAAAGAATTGTACGGAAATCTTCTTCTTCCCGTCAATATGCTTCGTTACGACGCGGAGCTTTTCCTTTGCGGTATGAGCGTTCACGAGCTTGAAGAGGCTTTAAACGTAAAAATAACGCTTTGCGAAAACGACGGATATGATTTTCTCTCTAAGATCATAGAATAAACAAGCTTCCCGAAATTATTTTTGGAAAGGAAAAATAAAAAATGGCAAAAACTGTTGCAGCGATAGTCGGGCGTCCGAATGTCGGAAAGAGCACGCTATTCAACAAAATAGCCGGAACGAGAGTTTCCATCGTGGACGATTCTCCCGGAGTTACGCGCGACCGCGTATATTATGAAACAGATTGGAACGGCAAGCCGATAGTTCTTATCGACACGGGCGGTATAGAGCCGAAAACGGACAATACTCTTCTTCAAAAGATGAGATTGCAGGCGCAGATCGCAATAGAGACTGCGGATGTTATCGTATTCCTTTGCGATATAAACGCGGGCGTTACCGCAGACGACAAAGAGATAGCGCATATGCTCCAAAGAAGCAAGAAACCGATAATTCTTGCTGTAAATAAAATAGATTCGATAGGCGAACCGCCCCTCGGTTTCTATGAGTTTTACGAGCTGGGGCTCGGCGACCCGATAGCCGTTTCCTCCGTTCACGGAACGGGAACGGGAGATATACTCGACAGCATACTTGAAAAATCTCCCGTAAAGGAAGAAGAGGAAGAGGATAACGAGAGCATAAAAATTGCCGTCATGGGCAAACCGAATGCGGGAAAAAGCTCTCTTGTCAATAATATTCTCGGCGAAGAGCGCATGATAGTCTCCGACATGGCGGGCACGACGAGAGACGCGATAGACAATTTTGTCGAGAATAAGTACGGTAAATTCACTATAATCGATACGGCGGGCATACGCCGTAAGAGCAAGGTAATAGACAAGATAGAGAAGTACAGCGTGCTTCGCGCAAGAGAAGCCGCGGAACGCGCCGATGTGTGCCTTATAATGATAGACGGAACAGAGGGCATAACAGAGCAGGACGAAAAGATCGCAGGCATTGCCCACGAAGCGGGAAAGGCGTCTATAATCGTCGTAAACAAATGGGATATCGTGGAAAAAGACAATTCCACGGTGAAAAAATTCACGGACGATATTTATAAAGCGCTTTCTTATATGACATATGCTCCCATTGTTTTTGTTTCCGCGAAAACGGGGCAGAGAGTGGACAGAATATTCGAACTCGCGGTCGCGGTGTCTTCCGAAAATTCAAGAAGGATCACGACGGGAATGCTCAACGATGTTCTCGCGGACGCGCAAACGCGTGTACAGCCGCCTACGGACAAGGGCAAGAGACTCAAAATTTATTATATGACACAGTCCGGTGTGAATCCTCCGACATTCGTCATATTTGTAAACAGCGCGGAGCTTTTCCATTTTTCTTATCAGAGATATATAGAGAACAAGATACGCGAGGCATTCGGATTTAACGGTACGCCGATTCGCTTTGTGATAAGACAAAAAGGCGATGATGAGGTTTAACGGAGGTATCTGAATGGAAAATTTAGTGAAAAACGGTCTTGTAGGCAATTCTTTTAACGCCGTCTTTTGCATAGTGGGAATAATCGTATGCGTCATAATCCCATATCTTCTCGGAAGCATAAATTTTGCCGTTATTATATCGAAGAACGGATATAAAGACGATGTGAGAACCCACGGAAGCGGAAACGCCGGTGCCACAAATATGCTCCGCGTACACGGAAAGGGAGCCGCGGCGCTCACTTTTCTCGGAGATTTTCTCAAATCTGCGATATCAACGTTTCTTGCCCTTCTTATAATGCCGGGGGACGAATTTGCTTATATTGCGGCGTTCTTCTGCATTTTAGGGCATGCTTATCCCGTATTC
>ULQL01010881.1_pt1 | contig 10068 bp, 8 predicted proteins | sample 1954411 | NCBI WGS metagenome assembly ULQL01 (sample SAMEA4835654, study PRJEB28245) | human gut metagenome | biome: gut microbiome; material: fecal sample | place: Denmark | collected 2008 | reverse complement strand
TACTGCAGTACTTGGGCCAAGTACTGGCGCACATATTTTGAGGTATGAACCATATGTATGCTCTTTGGAGTTTTAGCGGACAGCAGTAAATTTTTATCTAAACGAATACACCGTCCTCCAGCACCCAGAAAAGCCATCTTCAAGTAGGACGGTGGCCTCCGCGCCACGTCCTCCAGCACCCAGAAAAGCCATCTACAAGTAGGACGGTGGCCTCCGCGCCACGTCCTCCATGAACATAGTTACGTATTATAATCCATAGTTAGCAAGGCCATTCACTCCCCTCTCCCACGGGGAGGGAAAAGCCGCGCGGGCGCGGCGCGGGGGAGGGGCTGTTTTTTTAGTCTGCCCAAATATTGCCCCAAGTATCGCGATAGTCTTTAACCGACTCTTCGCTATAATCCCCTTCCTTTGCTTTCTCGATATAAGAGCCAGCGAGGATGGCTTGTGTCTCCATTTGGTAGACATTCAGTTCGGGCTTTATATATTCTTTCTTTTTCATAGCGTTCAATGTTTATTTGATGATAACTTTCATTGTCTTGTTGCCACGTTTCACGATGTTGATGCCCTTCTGAGGAGCGTTGAGGCGATGGCCCTGCAGGTCGTAGTATATGGCATTGTCGTCTGCAATGGTGTTGAGGTTGTCGATGGCTGTAGTGCCGTCGTTATCGAAGCCTATACTGAACATCTTGGCACCAGCAGCAGGAGCAGTAGAGTTGTCTACCATGTAAGCACGGAACGGCTTGCTGCCAACAGTCTTATTATTGGTATTCTCCAACAGTTTGGCAGGGTTCATCAGCTTGTTGCCCTTCACGATATAGCAGTTATTGTCAGCAGCCTTGTCGAACAACTTTTGGGTATAGAGGCCCTGGAGCTGATAGTTGCCGTCAGCAGTTTCTGAGGTCTGAACATCTTTTGCAATCGCCTTGTCGGCTACAGAGAATTTGAGCTTTGTTTCTCCTTCGTTCATCTTGATGATAACAGGAGTACCAGCAGCGATGCTTGTCGTAATCTCTTCCAGCTCTATGGTATTTTTAGCCTCATCAGCCGAAAGCAGCTTGAAGGCACGGAAGTTCCGATTGTCAAGCGATACCTCGAAAGGCAAGCAGAGCGTAGCCCATGTAGTGCCAGTATTCATTGTGCGGCTGTAAGAGGCTGCAGTGGCTGTGAACGGCTCGTAAGCCACGAAGTCCTTGTCGTCATCAAGAGCGAGATTGTACGCTGCAAGAGGTTCTCCCGCTGCTCCAATCTTGTCGTTACCATTCTTGCCTACCAGCTTGCTGAAATAGCCTGTCTTGTAATTGGCGAATCTGTGGTCGGTTTTATTTGCGTTATACTCTGGAAGAGCACCCTTGAGCAATTGACAATTATCGAACATATTATCACTATATCTTGCATTGGTCGTTACAAAATTCTCACCAACATAAATAGTTGCGAGGTTAGTGCAGTATCCGAACATAGAGTCCATGTTTTTTACAGATTGCGTATTGAAGTTGCTGATATCAATGGTCTTTAATCCTGTACAATAAAAGAACATGTTGCTCATATCCGTCACTTTCGGTGTATCGAAGTTTGACAAGTCGAGTGAGGTTAGTTGTAAGCATTGATTGAACATGTTATCCATAAGGGTTACTTTCAGCGTGTTGAAGTTTGACAAGTCGAGAGATTCCAAACTTTTGCAAAGATTGAACATGTAGCTCATATCCTCCACGTTCTGCGTGTCGAAGCCTGACAAATTGATTGTTTTAAGTTCTTTGCAGCTATTGAACATGGAGCACATATCCTCTACCTTCTGTGTGTTGAACTTATTTGTGAGTTTAAGGGTGTTGAGTAATATACAATTATAGAACATGGATTCCATGTTCGTCACCATAGCAGTCTCGAAGCTTGACAAGTCGAGGTTTTTGAGTTTTTGGCAATTATAAAACATATTTCTCATATTTGTCACCTTCTTCGTGTCGAATTTTGAGAGGTCAAGATTTTCAAGGCATATACATTCGTAGAACATGCCCCTCATGTCTTTAACATTCTCTGTGTTCAAAAACTCGATGCCTTCAATGTTTTCCAGTTTTTTACAAGAACCGAACCAATATGCGCAAGTGGTAGGTCGAGCTTCTGCAAAAGAAGGGGCAAATACAACCTTAGTTATTTCTGATTTATGTAAATCACACCAAGCGGGGAAACTCGTCCCCCGATTCAACTCATATTCTTTTGTCCCGAGTGTTTCCTTTTCTTCATACTTGAATGTGAGCGTTTTTGTCGCATCATCAAACACCGCGTATGGTTTCTTTTCTGCCAAAGCGTTACTTATACCTATGCCCAGTAGAAACACCATAAGGAGCATCAACTTGATAGCAAGTCCATGCATCACGTTTTTTAAAAAAGTAAAATTTTTCATTTTCAAATATTTATTATTGATAAAATCAAGAGTTATTGACGTGAGGAGCACATCAATCAATTTGTAAATTTACCAATAATAATGATACTTCCTTATTTTTATGCAGACGCAAAATGACGCAAAGACATAAAAAAGAGACGCAAAAGACGCAAAATAAAATGAAAATACCCCATGACATGAGTGCCATGAGGTATTATATTGAAAGTTAATGTAATGGTTAATCTTTAAAGAAAGGGGTAAAGTCTGATCAATTTTCTACTCTAAAAGTTCAAAAGGACATAAATGTCCTCGCCAAAGCCTTGTAAAATTAGAACTTCGGGGTTTGTATGTTCAAAAGTAAGCCCCCTAATCAAAAATACACCGTCCTCCAGCAACAAGAAAAGCCATCTTCAAGTAGGACGGTGGCCTCCGCGCCCCGTCCTCCATGTACATAGTTACGTATTACAATCCATAGTTAGCAAGGCCATTCACTCCCCTCTCCCGCTCGACCTTTGGTCGCTTGCCTGAGCAAGAACGGGGAGGGGAAAGCCGCGCGGGCGCGGCGCGGGGGAGGGGCTGTTTTTTTAGTCTGCCCAAATATTGCCCCAAATATCGCGATAGCCTTTAACCGACTCTTCGCTATAATCCTCATCCTTTGCTTTCTCGATATAAGAGCCAGCGAGGATGGCCTGTGTCTCCATTTGGTAGACATTCAGTTCGGGCTTTATATATTCTTTCTTTTTCATAGCGTTTAAAGTGTTTATTTGATGATAACTTTCATTGTCTTGTTGCCACGCTTCACGATGTTGATGCCCTTTTGAGGAGCGTTGAGGCGATGGCCCTGCAGATCGTAGTATATGGCATTGTCGTCTGCAATGGTGTTGAGGTTGTCGATGGCTGTAGTGCCGTCGTTGTCGAAGCCGATACTGAACATCTTGGCACCAGCAGCAGGAGCAGTAGAGTTGTCTACCATGTAAGCACGGAACGGCTTGCTGCCAACAGTCTTATTATTGGTATTCTGCAACAGTTTGGCAGGGTTCATCAGCTTGTTGCCCTTCACGATATAGCAGTTATTGTCAGCAGCCTTGTCGAACAACTTTTGGGTATAGAGACCCTGGAGCAGATAGTTGCCGTCAGCAGTTTCTGAGGTCTGAACGTCTTTTGCTATCGCCTTGTTGGTTACAGAGAATTTGAGCTTTGTTTCTCCATCCTTCATCTTGATGATAACAGGAGTACCAGCCTCTATTGTCTTAAGCTCTTCGAGTTCTACAGTTTCTTTAGCATCATCAGCCGAAAGGAGTTTGAATGCACGGAAGTTCTTACCTTCGAGCGATACTTCGAAAGGCAGGCAGAGCGTAGCCCATGTGGTGCCTTCCTTCAGTGTGCGACGATAATAAGCAGAAGTTGCTATAAAGGACTCGTTTGCTTTAAAGTCGTCATCATCGGTGAGCGTAAGTTCTGCCACAGCCAACGGTTCGCCATTTGCCCCCAACGTTACACTGCCTTTTTGACCTACAATCTTCTTGAAATAACCTCCTGCTCCATAGTTGGCATGTGTTGCATCAACTTCGTCTTTGTTGAAATTAGGAAGCTTTGTGCAAAGGTAGAACATATCTTTTGAATTCGTCAACTTGTCTGTTTTGAACGAGTCGCTTGTATAGATATTTACCACCAAGCTTGCACCAGCAAACATTTCATCCATATTCTCCACATTGGCTGTATTAAAGCTCGACAAATCTATTGTTCTTACAAAGCAATAATAAAACATTCTATACATGTTATTTACCTTAGCTGTGTTGAAAGCAGACAAGTCAAGCGAATTAAGTCCCCGGCAGTAATAGAACATTTCATTCATCTTCTCTACATTTCCAGTGTTGAATTGCGACAAGTTAAGCGAATTAAGATTATAACAATTATAGAACATTTTACTCATGTCCGTTACATGAGTTGTATTAAGATTTTCCAACCCACTTATTGACGTTAAAGATTCAAGTCCTTCGAAAAAAGAACTTAATGTTGTAGGTTTGAATTTTTTGAAACTTTCTTCAAAAACAACCTCCTCCAAAGAAGCATAATTAGGTAGGTCGGATATTTTCATCCCATCATATATCAGATGTGCATTTTCGTTTTGACTTACTTCTTCAACCGAGACTTCCTTGAAAGTGTATTTCTTGGTGGCAGAATCATATATGCCAGCATAAAGTTCATCTTGTTTTAACGCTTTCATATTATATACGAATCCGCGGTCGGCACCACCATGATTCGAGCGATCCTTCTGATAACTTAAAGTCAATTCATGACTACCCGCATTTAATACGACCTGGCAGTTCTTTTGCCTCTTTTTGGTTTTGAGTCCAATTTCGTCTATTTTATTTTTATCCAAATAAACGATAAGAGGGTCCCAGCTTCCTTCAGATGAAACGGCATAATCAAAAGAAAGGACAAAGGCACTGTTGGAGTTGATTTTGATGATACACTCAGATTTGCTACTATTCTTATTATAGTTGCTTGACATGAGTCCCTTACTGTCGGCAGGAATAGTAATGTCTATTTTATCCATTCCTTCGGCATTAAAATCCAGCAGCTCCCAAGGATTATCGCCTACATCTGTAATCGACTCTATAGTAATGCCATCATCAACACTAATCAGATCTGAACGAGAATCAGATACTAATGTCTGGGCTATCATACGGGTCGGCATGAGCAACCAAACGAATATAACTAATGAAAACTGAATTAAAAAGCGATTAAACACTCTTTCATTCAAAAAGCGGTCGGCAAGCGACCAGTGATTTTGTAATGTAACTTTTTTCATATATTTATTGTTGATAATTCATCGAAAAGGCAATAGACATATATAGAGATGCCCACATATCCGTGCAAAATTACCAATAATAATATTGCTTGCTCATTTTTAGGCAGACGCAAAATGACGCAAAGACATAAAAAAGAGACGCAAAAGACGCAAAATAAGTGAAAAAGTACTACCTTTGCAGTTTAGAATACTAAACTTAGAAATATGAATAATCGCCTACACACATATTTTGATCGCACAAAGGTGGGGCGCCGTGATTACTTCCGACAGCTCATCTTTCTAACCTTTGCGCCTATTTCAATCCTTCTCTTTGGTCTTCACCTCGTTGGCTTCTATGGTTTGACTATTAAGCCTGCATTGGCTTGCTCGGCATGCTATGTCTTGGTTTCGGCAGTGTCACTGATTGTATATATAGTAAAGGGACCAAAAAGGCTGAAATATATCATATCCGCTTTCGTTATCTCGCTAATAATTATTCAAAGCGTGCGACTGCTGATCTTAGCTTTTATGGGGCTGCACGACCCCATGCTCACGACGGTCAACATAACTACTTGCTATATTCTTGTTCTTGTAGCCAGCGTTTCTATATTACCCCGAACCTCACTCGTTTGCGCATGTATAAATATTTTAGCAATAGGATTATGCCTATATCTTACACAAAACAAAATGTATGGTCAGCTGCTCATTATATTTGGTTTTACGAGTGTTGCCTCTACCATTTTTTGTTTCGTTGCCGACAAGTTGTTGCGTGAACAGCAAGTAGAGTTGAACGATTATACCAACACCATCAACCAGGTGTTGCATGTGTTTAATATGAACAAGACCGAGCTGATGGCTCTCCTAAAGCTGGCAAAAGCCAAAAATGCCGACACCGTATATGACAAGGAACTGATGGAGCAGCTCGACCACAAGACGTTGCGCAACATCATAAAAGTGGCAAACCAAATAGAACACCTGCAGGCCTGCCACCGCAAAGATATGCACGAGCGCTTCCCCATGCTCACGCCAGCCGAGCTTGATGTCTGCCGACTTGTGGAGCAAGGTCTTACGCTAAAAGAGGTTGCCAATGCCTTGGATAAGAGTGTGTCAAACGTGAGCACGGTGAGGGGCAACATCCGCAAGAAGTTGGGACTGGCGCAGGATGATGATCTTAGACGCGCTCTGTTGGATAGCAAGAGTTAGAAGTATGCCACTTGTATAATTGGTTATTGAATTTTAGAAAATAAATACCAACTGCTAAATTCTTCTTTGTTCCTTATAACCAAACTGCAAAGACAATCATTTTCTTAAACCCACGTCCCCATGTTTCCACAAAACCAGCCTTGTAAAACACGTTTGCGATGATGCGACCTGCAAAGTATCATTTTGAAACAACAATCCATTGCCCATTTTTATCACTTCCGCTACGTGTAATGTAACCTTCCTTCCTTAACGAAGCAAGTTCTCGTTTTAACGTTGCAAGCGAAATACCCAGTTTGTTTGCCAAATCTTCTCTTATTATAAATGGACTTTGCTTCATGATAGACAGTATAGTTTTTTGCCGTTCATTTACAGGCTCATTTACAGGCTCGTTTACAGGCTCGTTTGTTGGCTCGTTTTGAATATGGATGGTCAATTTTACCTGCATAAGTTCGGGTTGTTCCAATAACTCAGGCTTTATCCAATGCTTCTCATTCCAAGCGTTTAGGATGAGCGGAAAGCCAGAGCCCAAGTTTTCACCATAGCCTATCATGCGGAGCATATTCTGCATACGCTGATTACGTGCCTTTGACTCACCACCTTTGTAAATCTGCTCAATAGGCAGTTTCAGAAGTCCTGGATTGGTCAGAACAAAACAATCGTCATACTTTTCAACTTTCAGCACTCCATTCACCATAAAATCGGAATGAATAACCATGTTTGTAACGGCTTCACGCACAGCCTTGGCTTGAAGCGTATCGTCTTTGCGCACTACACCGTCCATACTAAAAGGGTGAGGCAAATCACGTGTCAGTTTCGGAATGACCATGCGAATAAAGTTGAACAGGTTGTTTTCCCAAGTCCCATCGTATGTCAATCGGTCGCTATAGCGTTGGTCGCCTATCAAATTGGATTTATCAATGTAGTCCATTCGCAGATTGTCGAAACGCTCACGGACTGGCAATCCTTTGCCAAACATTAAAAGTCCAGCCATATTCAGTCCTTCTTTTCCTGTCCTTCGGTCTCGTGTATAACCTCCAAAGTTCGTTAGAAACTCCTTATGTTCTGCCGAGTTCCATTGATACTCTGGATGCAAGTTCTGAAACATCTGACGGAAGCGTTCCAATGTTGCGATGTCAATGTCGTCCATTGTGTAGTATTCCAACAACAATCCATCATTACCAGCTTCATTGGCATCACGGAGCATCATTTTCAACTCTTGCTCCGTACAATGATAGTCGCCTTCATGGTTGCGTTTGAAAGTTCCTCTTGACAGATTGTTGTTGATATAGACAGGACGGACTGTATAATCGGCACGAGGCACGTTGATGGCAATAACCTTCTTGCCGTCAACATCTATCGTCTGAATGTCATCGTCGTACAGAAGATTGATATTCACCTTCTCACGACTATTTACAGTATTCCACAAGTCCTTGCGGATTTTGTCTGCATCCTCAACACCAACGATTTCAAACCGCTTGGTATTGTCTTGCTCGTCCATGTGCTCTACCACACCCAACAGAATGGTTCCACCGTATGTGTTGGCAAAAGCGGAATAAGTGTCCCAAAGAGAATTTGGCACACCTTTCGAGGCTTTCTTGCATTCGAGCGTTACACGCTCACCTGCTAACAGTGTTTCTTTTATATTGATATTCATTATTACTTAATCACGATTCGTTTTAAGTTCTTTTCCAGCAAAAGTCCCATAAGGTTTACCTGAAACTTCGCCAATTTTATAATAGTCACCTAATGCTTTAAGTGCAATATCTATATCTACCTCATTCTCAAATGTAAACTTTCCATTTGAGATTTTGAGAGAATCTCCATATTTTTTACATACACTCTTCATCTTTTTAAGATTATTTGGAGTCAATTCTTTGTAAGTTCCTATTTTTTCTACTTTAATAAGTTTCTTATGTATAGACGGTTTTCGTTCTATAAGTTCTTGTAATTTTTCACCTCCTTGCAAAACACCTGATTTGATCATTTGTTCTGCAATTGCCTTTGCCCTATCATGAAACTCTTCTTGTAAACCTACAATCTGTTCAAAACAGGCTTTTTTTATAACAAAGAATGTATCATCAACGTAAATACAATCTATCTGTTCATCCAAATTTATTGTTTCTTCCTTAAGCAAAGCTAATTGCTGACTTTGGGTGTTGAATATGGTCTTTAAGAAACTCTTGGATTTTTCATCAATACCAATTTTGCTTGGTAAAATTTTACGAAATGTGAAAACCTTTTTGTTAATGTTTGCATTATAAAATTCCATACAATAAGCCCATAGTTCTTCTTCATTTGTACTGATATTTGCAATGCTAATAACTTTATCTGTTACTTTTTGCAACTGATTAGTTACAACATCTGAAAAAGAAAAAACTTTATTTTGTATTGGATATGTAAATAGATGTTCCGTTTCATCAGACAATACATCATAGTCAACCATCTCAAAATTCAATCTGATAGTCTTATCTATTTGATTGATAGATGTATTATAAAGTGATTCTTGAACTTCTTTGTTACAATCTATCTGATATACTTTAAATAAATATTTATCTTTTGCACGACAACGCTTTGCTACGCCTGGTTTAACAACCCTTGTAACAAAGTACAATTTAGAGTCCTTTGCATAAGACTCTCCTATTAGTTCTAATATATTTTCTAACGTCATAATTTTATCTTTTATACCCATAATAAAGTTGATAACCTACGTTATAAATCTTAACTCTATCATTTTCTTCTATAAATTTATCTTTTGATATAAGAATACCTTGTCGAGAGACTGTGTCATCATCGTACTTTATGTTGAAAATGGAGTATTTCATACTTAACATAGGATTTACCAATATCAATTTTGAGCGAATATATAATTTGTACACCACATAGAAGATACATAAGATTGTTATATTGTCTGCAATGTTTGAGTAATCATTGAACATAATAGGTATTATGTATGTTGCCACATATGCTAATGGTTCATCATTCATACTTGATATTTCAGTAATCTTGACTATATTTCCATTTTCCACCTTCTCGCCTATATGTTTAAAAGTTACATATGTCCCCCATAGACCATACAATGCAAGAGAAATACATATTATAGCCATACCATAGTTCTTTAACAAATTTAGAACTAAATGCATATAATCTCCTTTCCAAGTGACAACATTGGAATTTGATATAATTTGCCTAATAGCAATCAATAAGAACAATGGCATATACGAAGATAGAAATAACACTAAAGATGTCATTCCTACCATTGAATTTATTTTTGTATGAGCACATCTCATAATATTATTCTGTTTGGGAAATTTGTTTAACAATCTGTTTGTAATATAAAGAGACCATACTCTTTTCGTCCTCACCTACATAACTATTATGAGCAATTAGACACCTAACTTTGTAAAGTTCATCCATCTTTGTTGAGATCCATCCTTGGTCTGGAAAATATTTATTAAATTTCTGCCAATTATTTACAATTAGTTTTGCCAAATCTATAAAATCAAGATAATAAATATCTTTATCATCACGTAATGGTAGCCATTTATATTGCGATTCTTCTTTTTTGCGAATGATAATGCCTTTTTTTACATCATTAGGTATTGTAGCCTTTTCAAAATAGTCTTCCCCAAATGACTCCATAAAAATCTTGTCTATAAAAACACGTAAAGAATTTTCTATACAATAAAGAGATGCGTAT
>ULQL01026688.1_pt1 | contig 10154 bp, 6 predicted proteins | sample 1954411 | NCBI WGS metagenome assembly ULQL01 (sample SAMEA4835654, study PRJEB28245) | human gut metagenome | biome: gut microbiome; material: fecal sample | place: Denmark | collected 2008 | reverse complement strand
TGGTGCGGGGGCAATCCACGGAGAATTCCCCCTGCGCCGGAAATAGGTATAGACGTTGCCTATCACGTTGTAGAGCTGCGAGTTGTACTTCTGGCTCTGGCAGTCCTCGCTCAGCTTCACGCCCTCCACGCCCATGTCGAGCGCCTTGATGTAGTTGGCGCTGGTGATATAGAGTTTGCTCGCCTCCACATGGGCCTGGATGCAGAGTTGCTTCTCCTTTTCCGGCAGGTCAGACTTGAAGCGGTTGCAGACCATCGTATAGAGGACGATGGCCTTCTGCGTGTCGCCTGCGTCGGCCAGCTTCTTCGCTGCCTCCACCACCTTGGCGCTCGGCTTCTTGTCGAAAATTTTGGCCTGGGTGGTGTAGGGATTGTGGGAATCCGCCGAGGCCGTCATCCTCGTGGCGATGAATAACGCAAGGATGAGGACCGAAAGGATGCGTAATGTCTTTAATTTCATATAAATGATGCGAAATATGTGCGAATTTTACAAGACGCTTCTGTCGTTTGCGAGACGTTTCCGTCGTCTTCAGAACGTCTCTGTCGTCGGAGGCGAAGACTATGGCTCTGCCGTCTCCTTGTTGTCCGTCGTGGCCACGGTGGCCTCGTCGGCTTCCGTGGTCTCCGTGGCTGCGGGCTGGAGCGTTCGCTGGTAGCGGTCCATGTCGTTGAGCAGTTTGACCGCCTCCTTCCACTGCTTGTCGTGGAGCAGCTTGTTCTCCACGCTGCCTCGCTGGAAGTAGTAGGCCGCCACGATGTCGCCCGCGAGGATGGCCTTGATCACCTCCTTGTTGTGGTCGAGGTCTTTGGCAAGGTTGTGGTTGAGGCGCTGTTCGAGCGCGTCAAACTCCGCGCGCGCATCGTCGTAGTAGCCCTCGAACTTCGCCAGCTTCACCAGGTTCTTGAGCTGCTTCTCGCTCTCGCGGTCATACTTGAAGCCGCTCTGGATGACAAACGCCTTGAAGTCCTCGTAGTCGGCGTCGGAGAGCTCGAAGGTGGCGGCAGGTGCGATGGTCTTGTGCTCCTTGAGATATTTCACCTCCCAGTTGAGCATCGCCTCCGTGGAGTCGAGTCCCGTCGAGGCGAGGTAGAAGGCGATGTTGGGCAGCGAGTCGGGCAGCACCTCGATGTCGGGCTTGATGCCGCCTCCGTCGCGCACGATGCGTCCGTGGCGCGTGGTGAAGGTATGGGTCAGCGAGTCGGGGATGTGCTCGGTGTAGCCTCCGCGTCCGTGGCGGTAGTTGATGGCCTGGATGCAGCGTCCGCTGGGGATGTAGTATTTGCTTGTGGTGAGCTTGATGACGCCGTTGTAGGGCAGGTCGAAGGTCGATTGCACCAGTCCCTTGCCGAAGGTGCGCGTGCCCATGACGACGGCGCGGTCGAGGTCCTGGAGGCTGCCGCAGGTGATCTCCGAGGCCGAGGCCGTCTGGTCGTTGACGAGGACGACGATGGGCATCACGGTGTCGATTGGCTCCACCTTGGTCGTAAACTCGCGGTTGGCCTGCTTGATCTTGCCCTTCATCGTCAGGATGGTCTCGCCCTTGGGCACGAACATGTTGACGATGGAGATGGCCTCCTGGACGCTTCCGCCACCGTTGCCCCGCAGGTCGAGGACGAGGCTCTTCATGCCTTGGTGCTTCATGTCGAGCACGGCGCGCCTCACGTCGCGGGCGCAGTTCTCGGTGTAGGAAGTGAGGCAGAGATAGCCGATGCCGCCCGGCTGCACGCCGTAGTAGGCCACGGCAGGCTGCTGGATCTGCTCGCGGGTGATGATCTTGCGGAAGGTCTTGCCCGTCGAGGGGCGCATGATCTTGATCTCGAACGTCGATCCCGCGTCGCCGCGCAGGTGGCTGGAGACGTAGGCCGCGGGCTTCCCCGTCATCGTGGAGTCGTCGATGCTCACGATCACGTCGCCCTTGCGCAGTCCCGCCTTGGCCGCCGGCGTGTCCTCATACGGCTCGTCGATGACCACCGTCTTGCGCACCAGGTCGTAGCGGATGATGGCTCCGATGCCGCCGTAGCGTCCCGTCAGCATCAGGTCGAGCTCCTTGGTGTCATCGGCGGGGTAGTACACCGTGTAGGGGTCGAGGGAGTTGAGCATGGCCCCCAGGCCGTAGCGCACCACCTCGTTGGCGTTGAGCGTATCGACATACATCATGTCGAGGTATTTATAGACCGTGTTGAACACCTCCAGATTCTTCGTCACGTCGAAGTTGTGACGATTGTTGTCCTGGGCGTAGCTCGTCGTTAGCGCACAGAGGGCCAGCAACACGCCGATTATCTTTTTGGTCATTTCTCTCTATTTTTGGGTTGAATTCGTGATTTTGTATGCGTATTCCTCGACCATGCCAGCGAGGGCGGCGAGGGCCTTGGCGCAGGTGGCTGGTCAGGGGAATGTCTGATTTTAGCTGCAAAGGTATAATTTAATAAGGAGATTTGGATGCCTTAGGTAGGGAAAAATGAAAAAAATCGGGAAAAAGGAAATTTTCTGCCCGAAAAGTTTGGTGGTTTCAAATATTCATCGTACCTTTGCACTCGCAATTCGGAAATACACGATTGCTTACTGCTTCAGTAGCTCAGTTGGTTAGAGCACCTGACTGTTAATCAGGGGGTCGTTGGTTCAAGCCCATCCTGGAGCGCACAAAGAGAGAGTTGGTTTTTTACTGACTCTCTTTTTTGTGTATATCCCCTGTGCCCGGGGTGGAGGGCCGCTTGAATCTCATAATAACTAACTCGCAGATTTCCAAATAGATATGAAAACAGACAAACACAAACTTCAAGCTGCCCTGGTGCGCTCCTTCTTCGACGCTTTTTCCTCGGGCGTGATCGACTGTGGGCAGGGATCTGTCCAGGAACGCCGACAGCCGCAAAACGTGAAGCGGGCGATGCTCGACTACTACGAACAGATAGCCCCCGCCTTCTTCGAAACGGTCTTTTTTCCCCTGGCGGTCATCCATTCCGGCTACGAGGAGATGGAGCGTATGGTGCGCAAGGCGCATCAGCAGCGCATGGATATGAGGTCGATGCTGCTCGCGGCCTGTGGATCGGAGGCCTCCTACGAGGCGCTGGTGGCGGAGTATAAGCGCAACTTCTCCGCGCTGCTCGAAGGCGCTTGTCTCTCCGTGGCCGACCACCTCGCTGCCTGCGCAAAGCAGCAGGAGGGCGAGGGCATCGATACCGACCAGGCGATCGAACTGACCGTGCGCGCGATGGTGCGCGCCTACGCCAGCGGACTGAGGCTCGCGGGAGGGCAGGGCGCCAGCTTCCGCCAGGCCTCCCTCTACCGCTTGCTCCTCGACGCGATGAACGTGCTGCTCCACGACGAGAAGCTTGACTATTCCGACTGTGGCGAAAGCATCACCGCCATGCTTGTCAAGGCCTGCGGATCGGAGCAGCGCTTCGCCGTGGCGACTGCCGAGATGGACCGCGCGCAGCAGGATATCATGGGCTGACGCCGCCCGGGCTGCAAGCGTAAAAAAAACAATGCCGCCAACGAAAGACCCGAGGGTCCGTTCGTTGGCGGCATTCATTATAGTAGGGCCCTGAGGGCCAGTGGTTTTACTTCACGACGATCTTCTTGCCATTCTGGACATAGACACCCGGCTGGAGGCTGTTGCGGTCGCCCGCCACGCGCTGGCCACTGAGGCTATAGATGGGCGCGTCGGCCTGGTTCGCGGTCGTCTCCGTGCTCTGGATGCCCGAACCGTTGACGATGTAGATCTTCACGTTGTCGATGGCGATGTGCTGAGCCTTCTTCGCATTGTAGAACCAAGCGAAGTAAAGCGGAGAGTTCTCGGCGAAGCAGCTGGTGACGTCAAATGAGAGGTGCTGCGGTTTGCAGGTCTCGCCCGCGGCCAGATCCTCCACGTGGTAGCCGTCGAAAGCGTCGCAGACGTCGGCCCACTCGTTCTTGTTGTAGGAATACTTCAGGCCGGCCTCCGACTTCTGCCCCGTAGCCTTATCGACGGTGCAGTAATCGATGTCAAAGTCGATGAAGACCTTCTCGTCGGCCTGCAGCTTGCTGTAGAGGCAGGGAGTCTCCAGGGCGGCGAACATATTGACGAGCGGAGAGATAGAAGAGCAGATAGAAGCGAAGTTGCCCTCGAAGCCACCACCGGCGACGGGGAGCTCAAACCAGTTGTCGAAGCGCCAAACGTAGTCTATCTTCATCGACTCGTTGATGCGCTCCACGGCCCAGTCGGCGGGCAGCAGGCCGCTGTTGAAGTCCTCGTTGAAGGGCAGTCCATAGACGATCTCCTCGCCATAGCTCACGGCCACGGCTATCGGGAGAGAGACAAAGCCGTCGGTATAGACCGTCTTGACATTGTACTCGTAGTCGCCCTCGGGGATGTTGGTGTCGTCGTAGGACGTGGCCTTGGTCTCGGCAATCTGCTTGCCACCACGGAAGACGAGATACTTCTCCACCGTATATTCCGAAGCCTTCGGGGCCTGCCAGGTGAGGTGGGCCGTGGCGTTGTCCTCGTCGATGGAAGCCTGGAGGTCAGAGACGGTGTTGCGCGTGCCGATGGCCACCAGCGTGCCCACCAGCTCCGACTCGCCGTCGGGGTTCTCATAGACAGCCTTGACGGCATAGTACTGCACGCCGCGGTTCACGCCCGTCTGCTCCGTGGCGAGCTCGTTGGGTTCGAGCCATCCGGCAAACAGCGCGCCGTTGGCGTAGCACTCGTAGTGGCTCGGCTGGCGGTCGCCCTCGGGAGCGTCCCAAGTCATGTTGACCTTGTACTTGCCCGTCTCCTCATCGTAGGCAGAAGTCACCTGCACGTTGCGCGGGGCATTGGTGCGCGGAGCAGAGAAGTTGACCTTCACCTCCACGGGCTCCGAGACGGCGTCGCCGTTGACGGCCTGCACACCATAGGTGTATTCGCCCGACGCCTTGTCGGTCGTGTCGGTATAGGCGGTCGTCTTGACCTGCTTGGCCAGCATCTGGCCGTCGATCAGCACGTTGTAGGACGTGGCGCCCGTCACCTTGTAGGCGGAGCGCATGGGGCGGGCCACCTTCTTGCCCGTCATGGCGAAGGGACGGTAGGCGGGAAGCGAAGCCAGCGGCTTGCCCTCGCGCGGCTGCGACGGAGCGGCTGCACCCGTGGCCTCCGTATAGAGGCTCACGTCGTCGATGGCCCACGTGAAGTAGAGCCCCGTGGCCTCGTCGTCCAGGTCGCTCAGGGCCTGGAAGGCCACGATGGCGTCGCCCTCGGAGGCATCGCCGAGATAGAGCGAGACGAGCTGCCAGTCGTCCGATCCGTTGCTGTCGTAGCGAGCGTCCCAGAGCGCCTTCCAGGTCTGGCCGCCGTCGTGGCTCACCTTGACATAATAATGGTCCTTGAAGTCCTCAAACTCGCCATACTCGAGCACTTTCGGGTCGATGGCGGTATAGAAGTTGAGATACTGTGCTCCCTTGGTGGCGGGCAGGATGAGCCACTCGTCCTGGTCGGCAGGTGTGCCGTCCTCGTGCTCGCCCACCTGGTCCCAGGTGACCACCGCACTGCCCTTGCCCGTGTGTCTCCACAGGTTCAGGTCCTCCTCGTTGCCCGTCTCTTCCATCTCGGGAGTCGGGAAGCGAAACCAGGTGTAGGTCGGATCGTAGGTGTTGGTCGTCTGAACCTTCCATCCTTCGGGGAAGGTCTTGCCCTCGAAGCCTTCGGTCAGCAGCGTGTCGGCCTGATCCTTCGCCAGTCGGTCCCAGGTCAGCGTCACGTAGCCGTCCTGTTGCACGGCACGGAGATTGACGGGCTTGGCGGGGATGTCCTGCGCGCAGGCCGCCGATGAGAACAATGCCGCCACGGCAAGCGAGGCGACAGAACGAAGCCACCTTGGCGTGGCCTTGTGGGTAGAATAATTAGCGTCCATAATCAATATTTTTTGATATGTTTTATGGGTGCAAAGGTAGCGACAAAAAATAGGGACGCCAACCTTTCTCCGATGGAACCGTCACTTTTTCACGAAAAAGCAATAGAAAATGCGCTTTTTAGCATGATTTTTCTATGGATATTCGCTCCCTCGAAATCTTTTGATAGATGGAAGGCTTCATGCCCGTGAGCCGCGTGAAGATGTTGATGAAGTTGGCCTGCGACTTGTAGCCGACGCTCTCGGAGATCGCCTTGATGGTGTAGTGGCCATAGCGATCGTTGTCGGCGAGCCGCTGCATGGCCTCCTTGATGCGGTAGTCGTTGAGGAAGGAGCGGAAGTTCTTGCCATAGCCCTCGTTGATGGCTTCCGAGACGTAGCGGGGATTGGATCCCACGAGCTGGGCAAGGCGGTCGATGGAGAAGTCGGTACTGCAAAACTCCTCCACCTTTCCCATCACGCGTCCGATGTCGGCGAGCAGGGCGGCGCGTTGCTCGGTCGTGAGGATCAGCGATCGGGGAGCAGCCTCCTGAGTTTTTTCCTCCTGGTCGTCCCTTTGCACGTCCCCTTGTCCGTCCTCTTGCCCGTCTCTCTGATTGTCCCTCTGCTTGTCTCCTTGGTCGCTTTCCAGGTTGCCTCCCTGATGGGCCTCCAGGTGGTCCCCCTTGTTGGTGGCCTGTGGCGCCTCCTTGGCCTGGATGGGGGAGGCGAGGAAGAGCTGGCTGCGGTCGTAGAGGCGGTTGTAGGCGTGGTGGAGCTGCCGCTTCTGTGCCGAGACGATGATGAAGAGCACGATGATCAAGGCCAGGGCGATGGCGAGCGCGAGGAGCCAGCGGGCCTGGGTGCGTATCTGCTGGCTGTCGAAGATCTGCTGCTGCGTGAGCAGATTGATGGTGCTGGCGTTTTTGTTGGCGTCGTAGATATACTGTGTGTTCTTCATGGCGTTGAGCTCGTCGCCGTAGTGGAGCTTCTCCATCAGGTTGGCATACTCCATGCGGCAGGCCGAGGCCCGCGTGGCGTCGCCCTGCGCGTCGTAGGCTTGTGCGAGGAGATGCATCGTCTCGGCCAGAAACTCGTCGTGGTTGGTGCGGCGGGCCCACTCCTCGTTTTTCTTGAGCAGCAGGATGGCGGAGTCGAGGCGATGGGTGTCCATATAGAGCTGGGCGAGACAGGAGTTGGTGTTGTCCACAAATGAGGAGTCCATTCCCGTGCGGATGGCATACTGCCGCGCCTGGATGTAGTAGCTGGCTGCTGCCGCGGGCTGGTCCTGGCTCTTGGCCACGAGGCCGCGCCCCATCAGGATATTGTAGCGATAGCCACTGTTGTGCTCCACGTTGGCCTCCATCTGCTGGAGAAACACCATGCCGCTGTCGGCCTGGCCGACGAAGCACGAGGCCCCGACCAGGTTGTTGAGCACGGCGTTCTGCAGCGTCTTTTGCCCCGTCTTGCGACTGCTCCTTAGTGCCTTGCGGTAGAAGTAGAGGCCCATCTGGTAGTCGCCCTGCGTGCTGTAGAGATTGCCCATGCCGTTGTAGAAGCGGGCGGTCAGTTCGCTATAGCCCTGGTGCTCGGCGATGCGGAGGCCGTCGAGATAGCTCTTCATCGAGGCCGTATAGAGCCGCTGGTCGTAGAACTTGTCGCCGGCCTGCAGCAAGCGTGTGGCAGTGGTTTGGTCGCCGCCATTGCCCTTGTCGCCTTGGGCAAACCCCAGAGTGGTGTCCCAAAGGATAAGCGTGTATATGATGTAGATGATCTTCTTGGTCATGGTCCTTCCGCATTATGGACGCAAAATTAATAATTTTTCGCTGCTTATCCGCTGATTGAGTGTTAAAAGTCATTGTTTTGCGAAAAGAATGATACTTTTTGACCTTTTTACAAGCGAGGGGCGGAATTTTCTCGCAAGAGAGGGACAAAACTTCTCGCAAAGGATAGGGAAGGACTTTTGCGAAAGGATAGGGCAGGACTTTGGCGCGGCGGGCCTCCCTCGACTCAGGGCAAAAGAAAACCGCCAGCAGAGAGACGGTCGGTCTCCTGCTGGCGGAAGGGGTACATTTGTGCTTCCTAAAGCAGTAACGCTTTCTGCTTCCCGAAGCAGTATGTGTTTTACTTTCTCATGACCTTGCGCGTGTGGACGCTGCCGTCGGCCTGGATGTCGCGGATGATGTAGAGACCGCGGCCCATCTGGTCGGCCTCGATGCGCTTGCCGTCGATGGTGTAAACCTCGGAGCGCACGGTCTGGCTCTCCTTCGTCTGGGGCAGATCCTCGATGCCGTTGATGGCGTCGTTGAACTTAACACCCTCGACATTCTCGACGGCGCAACCCTCCACGTTCTTGGAATAGTAGTTGACGAAGGCGACGATATTGAGGTTGTCTCTGTTCCACATGCGCCATGCCTCCTCGAAGTTGCCGGCCTGCACCTTGTCGTTCTTGGTGAAATAGACCGTGTTCAGACCCAGGGAGACCTCGTAGCTAAACTTGTTGCCGTCCCACTCGATGGGCTCGCCCCAGATGGAGTTGATGGCACGGGTCACGTGCTGGTGGGTGAACGATCCCTCGGCACCCATCTGGGCGTGGGCAGCGATGTTGTCCTCGGTCAGCATGACCGTGATGCGCGAACCATCCTTGGCGCTGCTGTTGCGCATACCCTCCACGCGGACCACGATGGTGGTGTCGTTGTCGCCGTAGCGTGCGGAGAGATTGGTGATGATGATATTGGCGGGATCGCTCTGGATCTGCTGGATGAGGCTCTCGATCTCCATGGCGGAACCGGGCATGTAGGTGCAGCACTTGTTGCCAGCCGTGGACATGGCGTCGAACCAGGCGTTGCGGCCGAACATCATGGCCGGAGCGTAGGTGCCGCGGTCGTTGTAGAGGGAAGCGTACTCGTAGAGGTCGGTCTTGATATACTCGCCATTGACCACGCTGCGCTTCGTGGTGAGCCAGTCGGTGTAGTACATCACGTGGTGGGCGGCAGCAAAGACCTCGCCCTCATAATCGGGATTCTCCAGGGCGGTGTGGAGGTAGCCAGCCACGCGCGGGCAGTTGGGGCACGACTCGGTGGTAAACTCCTCCAGCAGCACCTTGCGCTTGAAGCCCATGGCGATGTCGAGCGCGTTGTTGGTCGGGTCGATATCGGTCTCGTCACCGAGGTCGGTGATGTTGACGTTGACGGCCGACTCGCCATCGACGCTTCCCAGGGTCGGGTTGATGGTCCACTTCAGGTCGAGATACTGACCCGAGGTGATGGTCTTGTCGAAGGTCGTGGCAAACTTCTGGCCAGCCACGGTGGTGGTGATGGTGAACTTGTTTACGGGGCGTGTGGCCTTGTTGAACACCGTACCGCTCATGGTCACGGATCCCGTCGTGGCGTTGAGCATGGCCTTGGCGCCCGTGAGGGCCAGGTCATACTTCGGCAGGTTATTGCCCACGATGACGGCCTCCACACTCACGGCACCCTGTCCGTTGCGGTCGCCCCAGAAGGCATCAGAGGTGCTCTTGTAGTGGAAGGAACCCGTCTGACCCGGCTTCACGACGGAGAGGGCAGTGGTGCTGCCGCGCTGCTTCAGGTCGAAGCCGATGTAGAGGCGCTCGCCCGTGATGGCGTAGGGCGCGTTGAGCTCCACGACGTTCCAGCCCTTCTTGATGCGCGTGTCCGTTTTCATGGTGATGTAGCCCTCGGCCAGGTTCTCACCCTTCAGCGTCTTTCTCACCCAGACGCGCAGCGTGTCGATGTTGGAGCGGGAGCACAGAGCCACTCTGACTTGCGCCACGCTGTTGCCCTGGTAGGCTTCCATGGTTTCGCCAGGAAGCTGGATCGCAGCCGACACCCAAGTGTTGCCTTTCTGGGTGGCCATACCTTCACTGGCCACTGCGCCCTTGCAATAGCCCAACGTCAGCGTGTCCGACTGAGCCAGCAGCGGAGCTACCGTCAGAAGGGCGAGGAGAGTTAGTAAAATCTTCTTCATAAGAATCGTTTTTTATTGTTAATAGAATATGTTGTTGTCGTGACTGGAAAACCATTGATGACGGCGCAAATTTAGGAGATAATTTTGATATGACAAAATAATAGTTCGTAATTTTTGCTTTCTTTTCCTCAAATAGCGCTTAGTTTTGACGGATTTTGTTACCCTTCTCAAAGTTTGATTCTCCTAAAAGTTACCATTTGACACCCGAGGTTGTTCTAAATTTCGGTAGTAGGCTCTATCTTGCCCGCATTTAACGAGATTTAACTTAGTTTCCGAGCATACGTAACTATTCAGCAATAACACTCCTTTGAGTTTTTTGTCAAC
>ULQL01057705.1_pt1 | contig 10187 bp, 10 predicted proteins | sample 1954411 | NCBI WGS metagenome assembly ULQL01 (sample SAMEA4835654, study PRJEB28245) | human gut metagenome | biome: gut microbiome; material: fecal sample | place: Denmark | collected 2008 | reverse complement strand
GTTAAATCACGCTTGTGAATTTTCACTTGCGAAACTTTAGTCTATTACTTGGCATTGTATCAATAATCGCATTGTCTGAAAATTCAGGAGAAATATCTTCTGTAGATTCTTCAGAACCTGGTTCAGGATCGTCTTGGGGCGCCATATCCTCGTTTTCTCCTACTTCTGCTGGAGGATTTAGCTTTCCTTCCTTTTTAGCTTTCAGATACTCTTCGTATTCTTGCCCATTAAATTCTGTCTTCTTGAGCAAAATCTCTTTGAGTGAATCTTGGTTTTTACCAATAATATTGGTGTTCCAAGTTAGATCTTTATTACGAGCATAATTGTATAGTTCGGGTATCTCATCCGAGAAAATGGTACTTTCTCCAGATGCCAAATCTACTCCTCTATGAACTCTAGTTCCTTTTATTATGTTTGTTGAAGCTTCCATTATTGTAATTTCAATTGAGTATTCTGACCCCTTTACTAATCCTATTCCGCAATTTCTGATAGGTTGATTGATTTGACAATGAACTCCTGAAGCATCACGTCTATAGCTAAAGCTACCAGTTTCTGAAACAAGCGACTGCTGCATGTTGTTTGCATACTTGTTATAAAGATACCCCAAAAAGTCGCTGCTTTCAAACATCAGCTTACCAAGCTCCAAGTCTGGCATCTTTTTGATTGGAACTCCTGTTTTTAGGGCAAGTTCGTTGCTGACTGAATCCAATGGAAGAACGGAAAATGTGTTGATAATCTTAAAGGTCTTATTGTCTGTTGACTTGAAGATAATCTTTGACATTTTTGGGTTCTTGATGCTGACGATATAGCTGCTGTCTTTCTCATTCTTCTGAATATCAATATCACCTTTCTCAATACTGTCTGGTAATAATAAGTCTTGGCATTGTTTGGCAGCAGGATAAATATCATATACTGTCGCTTTGTCACCTTCTTTGACTGCTGCTATAAACTGGTTGGTCAAATCTTCGATTGTACTCTTGTTTGAGTCGCATGATGATAGCCCTAGGATTGCCATCAATGCTATTGTTATAATATTTTTTACTTTCATATGATTGACATATTATTCTTGTGATTCATATATAGCTATATTTATTGAAGTCGAAATACTACAGGTACTGTATATTTTACACGTACAGGTTTCCCATCCTTTTTTCCTGGCGTCCACTTAGGCATAGCTTTAACTATACGCATAGCTTCTCTGTCAAGAAAAGGATCAACTGAACGCGCAACCTCAACGTCAGTGATGGAACCATCTGTTTCTACAACAAAACTTACGGTTACTCGTCCCTGTACACCATTTTCTTGAGCTGTTACAGGGTAAACCATGTTTTGTGCAAGAAATGTCATTAAACCATTCAGTCCCCCTGGAAAGCTAGGCATTTCATCTACTTCGTAGTAAACCTTTGTACTGCTTTCACTTTGTGCATTCATTGGTAATGCCATCATAAAAAAGAAGCAGATGACACTAAAAAATCTTTTCATAATTACTAATTTTTAAAATATTAAAATTGATAGTCTGTTCTTATTCTTTTCCAAACGCATTTGCCTAACTCTTCACTTTTAGATATATCTAATTGATAGACTCCTAAAAAGCGATACAGAACAATGCCTAATGCATCTTCTGAGCGGAAGAAGGTGATGCGTTGATGGTTGTCCTTGATGACTGCTGCTACATGTTTTTTGCGCTTATCTTCGTCTTCGTGATATTCAATTATCGTATCATCATGATCCTCTCGTTCGTTTTTCCAACCTTTATTATTCTCTTTGATAGGATACCAGATGTCAAGGTTCTCATGTCCTGGAACTGGTGTTGCTCCCATTCTGAGATAGCCACGATGCTTCGGCATTGTGTCAAAGACAGCGCAGATGTCATCTATCGTACGTAAACTGTCATTCAGGTTGAAAACACCTTTCTTCTTGTGATATTCAACGGTGAGGCATTCGCTTGTATTCCAAGGTTTTAAATCTGGAGTTTCAGCTATCTTCTTTTTGATAGTACTCACGACTTCATCTATTTGCTGATGAATTTCCTTTAAAGTTCTCCATTCTCCTGCTCTATCAGAAATTCCGCATTGTATTACGAATAATTTATCCTTCGTAATGTCAATGATTGCTTTGTTACGGTATTCATCTGCAAGTTTTTGTTGCTCACTCTCATGGTATGGCTCGTTCACTTCAATGAAGATGCCGAGTTGTGGCAAGTACAAATCTGCAAGAACAGTCTTTCCGTTTGGTAACTTGATAGGCTGCTGTATCTCAAATCGGATGCGAGTATCATCCAATTTGTCCCAGATGCGATGGATTACATAGCTTTCGGTCTTCTTGAATTTGATCTTGTAGAAGAGACGTTCCATATAGTCCAATTGGTAATCAATAGGTGCTTTCTGTTGTCTCATAAGCTAATCATTTACTTGTTTGTTATTTTGTTCTTAGGCACAAAAAAGGTGCGAACCAATTTCATTCTGTTCTGAAGGTTCTGGACTACCTGTACACAAAGAATGAAAATCAGCTCACACCAATGGGTATATGTTGATACCCATCCCGCCGAAGCGGAATGGATACAATAATATACGGTTGGGTGAACAACTTCTGTCTTCGTTCTTGTGTACAATGAATTGTCCAGATTCTCAGTACGAACCAAGCATGGTTGTTTCCTTAACATGTCTGCTGCTTGTTTAGAACAGCACTGCAAATTTACTATTTTTTTTTCAAAGTTGATCATTGTGAGCTGATTTTTTTGCAAAAATAGGTGATTTTTCTACTTTTTCAGCGTTCCATTCTGTTCCATGTTTAAAATATGGGGCGTTTTTAACGAAAATGTTGACTTTTTGTGTGTTGGTTGGATTTGTTTCACTATCTTTGCAATATGGAACAGATATTACGTGAAATGATAGAAAGGATGGTAGGGCGCAAGATGGTTGTGCCTCGTGACTTTGCATGGTTAAGCGAAAAGGTGTTGGAGCGTACCCAGCAGAGGGTGAGTGCTTCTACGCTGCGACGATTCTGGGGATACGTGAACGAAGGGGTTACTGCAAGTAAATTTACCAAGAATGTTCTGGCAATTTTTCTCGGCTATGCGGACTTTGAGGAGTTTGTCTTGTTGCAGGGGGCTGGAGAACAGCAGAGCCAGATGGTTATGGGCAGGGAAATATCTTGCGATGATCTTTATGAGGGGCAACTGCTCAAGCTTTCCTGGCTGCCCGACAGAACTTGCATCATCAGGTGTCAGGGAAACGGAGGTTTCAAGGTGGTATCATCAGAAAATACCAGATTGGCGAAAGATGATACTTTTGAGTGCCATCATTTTATCAATCATGAGCCTGCTTATCTTCATGCCTGGAAGCATGGAGTTGATGAACCGGTTACTTATGCCATAGGTAAGAAGTATGGCATTATCGTGGAGCATTATCTGGAAGATTGAAATCCCGACAAGGTGGGTTTCACATATCTCTCAGTGGTATAAGAGGACAGCTCGTAGATGATATCGGTCTTCTTGCTGCCAGCGATGTCTCTAGAGAATGTCTGCGGATAAGTCGTTGTGATGAATTCATTACTCTTATCTACAAACTGATAGAATGCTTCGCTCTTTTTCTCAACAGACCGGATGGTGTCTATGCCGGATTCCTTCCACATCTTGTCGATTGTCTTCTTGCCTTCGGATAGGAGTTCGGCGGCTTGTGCCTGTGATGCAGAAGATGGCTCATCAGCTGCTGGCTGCTGGGAATGTTTGCTTTCAGAGAGTGGGGTTGCCTCACCGGCTTGCTGGCGGATAACTGTATCCTTCTTGGCTTCGTGATGTGCCGGGGTGATGTTAATGCTCTTTTCCTGCTGATGCAGTAAAGGATAACTGATGAAACCTAATAAGATGATACAGACCAAAGTTGCGATTGCAATACGCTTGATAACGGATTGATGGCTGTTTCTACGAGCCATGAAATCAGCTTTGAGTTCGTCAACATTGGCATATCGCTGGGCTATGGGAGCCTTGCAACGCTTGATGATTGCTGTATAGGGTTTGCCTGGAAGTATCTTTTCCAGGATACAGCCTATGCTGAAGATGTCGTTGCGGATGTCTGCCTGTTGGGATACAATCTGTTCTGGAGAGATGTAGCCCGGGGTGCCGGCAGGCTGTTTGAGGATGGCAAAGTCGTCGGTATCTGAAAGTCCGAAATCGATGACCTTTACATGATTGCCGTTATGGGTAATCATGATATTGGAAGGTTTTAAGTCTCTGTGTACTATCTGCTTGGCGTGGATGTAATGCACAGCATCAAGTAGCTGGAGGAAAATAGCTTCTCCTTCTGTCTTGCTGCCGCTCCAGTGTTCCAGCGTGATACCATCTATCCATTCCATCACGATGCAGATACCCATTTCGGGTACATCTTCCATACTGTAGGCTGATACGATGTTGGGATGCTGCAGGGATATGAGGATATCGAACTCTTTGTGCAGCAAGTTCTTGTAGTTTCCGTCTTGGCGATAGGGCTTCTTTAGGCCTTTGAGCACCCACCATCTGCCATAGCGCTTTGCCTTACAAAGAATGTTGAAACCTTTGCAAGGTATGGGAGTAAAGTCTGAAAATTGCTCAGACCTTCTGCTTTCTTCTATGATAATTCCAGAATATGAATCCATGTTACTCAGACTGGGTTGATAATTCGGTTGCAAAGTTAACTAAAAGTTTCGAGAAAAAACTATTTTGGGTGGATATTTTATGGATGCTGAAACCTGGGGATATAAAGTTTGTGCAGATAACCATGAAAGAGATACATCTGTGATCAGAAAATCTATAAAAAAGTTATGCCAACCATCTGTGGACAGATAGTTGGCATAATAATTTGATTACCAGATGATATTGGCTACTTTACCGTTTCTTGCCTTGATAACTCTTGGGCAAACGCTGCCTAAGGAGTTTGCTAATGCCAACATATCTGTTGGAACATATTTCTTGTAAGAACCGATCTTGTCCCTGAAGGTACCAACGTAGTTGTAGTATTGGTATCTTGAACCATCCTGTTCTACCGTCTTATATTCTGTAATGATGCCAGCTGGCATACCTCCATAAACCTTTGCTTTGCTGATGCTGTTGTAAGCTTTAAGGCCATATTTTGCAATCAGGGTCTTAGCTTGTTGTACCATGATTTTAAGTGTTGGCCACATTTCCAGAAAACTCTGGCAATCCTCACTTTCTTCTACGCATATTTGAGCGTATTCTACAATTTTGCTTTCTGGAATTGACTTACTTACAGCTACGCTTTTTGCTGCCGCATCTCCTGTCATATATCCCGAAAGTTCACACATGAATAAATTGACAATAGTCTCCATGGCTTCTTTGTCTCCAGCACTTGCCTTTTGCTTTAATTGAGGAATCATTGCTCTGTATTTTGCTGCATCTGAAGCAGAGATTTGAGCTGTAGCTCCTGCTGCAATAGCAAAGAACAATGTGATGATTGCGATAATTTTTTTCATAATTCTTACTTTTTAAATTGTTTATATTTATATGTTTTGGTATAGTTACTCATTGGTCTTCTCCAGATAAACTGGTCGGATAGGAAGACCTGGTGAATCTGTAACACCATCGTTGCTCATTATGTCTGTTTTATTAAAGTATTCTTTTATCTTGCCACTTTTAGCCAAAGATATAGCACCGTAAATTTGAAAAAAATCTTTTATGCGATCTATTCGATACCATCCCATTGATATGTAAAATTCATATCCATATTTTTTCATTTCTCTTATTCCGAAATTTATATCAGAATTGTTTTCCCAGACAGCCTTCATTCTGTTATTTGCTTCCCTGTTTAATTCTGCATCTCCAAATTTTAATATGTCATTTTTAGGAAATGGCAAATAGATATAATTCCCGTTTTCACCAGTAAACTTTAATACGAATTGGTTGTTGACGAGAGTTAAGGTCTTGGTGCATTTACCCAACAGCTCCTCCCACTGTTCTTTGGTAGGAATTTGCCAGCCTTTGCCATATTTCTTGGTTGCAGCATCATATTCGGTGCCGGCAATGTTTGTTAGGTCAGCTTTGAAGGTGTGATTCTCTTTGGTATATATTTGTTTTGGACTGGTTTCACCGAAGGCATAATAGCTTCCATAGGATGTAGTTGAACTAGCTCCAAGGTTTCTATCAGCCCATTTTGTTCCACTAGGTAGTCCTAAGTCTACGAGGTTAGGCTTAGCTACGACAGCAGGTTTAGTAGCTTTCTTTGCAGTAGCTACTGGTCGTTTTGTTACTGTTCTTTTCTTTGCTTGTGCAGATACGTTTAATGTGAAAGCAAGAGCACATGCACAGATGAATAATACTTTCAGTTTCATAATCATAATTTTAGAAATGGTGATGCTTACTCTGTTTAAGGATTTTCGGCCTGTTCCCTTTATCTGTATTTATATCCATTCCAAATGTCTATCATTTACGTTTGTCATTTTGGTTAAGGCATAAAAAGATGCGAACCATTCCGCTCTTTTGCTGAAAGTTCTGGGCAGTCTGTGTATAAAAAGTATGATGTCGGTCTACGCCAAAATGAGTATGTGGATACCCATCCCACCAAAGCGGGATGGATATAAGAATACACATTTGGGTAAACAACTTGAGCTGTCATTCTAGTGTACTTTGAATTGTCCAGATTCTCAGATAGAACTAAGCATAGTTGCTTCCTTGCTATGTCTGCCGTCATTTCTAACGACATTGCAAATATAATCATTTTAAAAGATATTTTCAAATGAAAAAGAATATTTTAAGATTCTTTAAACTCTGAAGATTGGTTCATTTTGGTCCATTTTGGTTCATTTTGGTTCAAATCCTTTTTTTTCGAGTTTACACCTTATTATATAGGGAAATAATTGATGCAAACCAACTCTCTTTTCTCTTATGAAATGAGGAGCCCTATCCCCTTAATGTCCGTTTTCAAAACTGATACTGTCCCCATGAGATAGGGGAGGAAAAGAGGATATGTTTGCGATAGCACCGCCCTAACTATATAAAAATAGGTAGTTAGGGCGGTGTTATCGCACTTTTTAATGTCCGTTTTCATAACTGATACTGTCCCCATGTGATAGGGGAAGAAGGTCGGTGAAAAAACGTTGAAATAACGCTCTAATCCCAAAAATAGGTATAAATTTTGGGATTACGATTATTTTTCCTTACCCATGAGATAGGGGAGGAAGATGGGGGATGAACTCCTTTGAGAAGTGTTAACGAATCTAACTGGTAGTTTCTTGGGTGACAACTCAATGTTTTGTGCCGCATCACTCAATGTTTTCTTATCAATAACTCTTCGTTTAAATGATGGAATCACATGGGGGCAGTTTCAGTTTTTCAAATGGACATTAACCTATAGGGTAGAGATAGGTAAGATTTGTTAAGGTTGTTGAAATGTAAAGATATTAATCTTCTTTGCGCTTCTCTTTCATATATAGGATATATTATATTCTTATAAGTATATAATATATTAATATATAGATATTTATATATATACTATATTATATATATTATTAATAATATTATCTATATATAATATAGCTTATGTTATGAAGAATGATAGATTGATGTATCTTGAAATAAGTGATACTGTCCCTATGTGAGTAGGAAAAATCTCAATGGGAGTAGAAAGATTCCTGATATGAGTAGAAACTTGCGGAAACGTTTGGTGGTCTTGGATATTTTTCGTAATTTTGTGGTGTGTTGAAAATAACTTCAACCGTCAACTAATAAATACTAAACAAAATGGAAGAAAACAAAGAGAATCAGAAAGATCTTTTGTTTGAAGACGAAGAGGAGGAAGAGGAACTTCCCCCTGCGATGCCGGAAAAACTGCCATCGCTTATCAAGCTCCTAGTGAGTCGTACCCCTGACATCTACAAGCCAGCCGTGGCTCATGCCGTATTCCCATCTCTTGCCGCCCACCTCTATCAGGTAAGCTTCGAGTATGTAGATGGTGTAGAACACGAAGCAACACTGATGAACGTGCTCATGGCCCCCACAGGTGCAGGAAAGAGCTGCGTGAATGCTCCGATTAATCACATCATGGCTGATATCCGTAAGCGGGATGAAGTGAACCTGCAGCGAGAGAAAGAGTGGAAGCTGGAGGTGAATACGATGGGTACGCACAAGTATAAGCCGAAGCGTCCTGCCGACCTGATGGTGCAGGAAGTGGATCCGGACATGACTTCGGCAGCCTTCGTGCAGCGAATGTATGATGCCAAGGGCCATTTCCTCTACTCCAACATGAACGAGATTGATCAGTGGGATGCCATCGAGGATGGCGGAAAGGGCAAGCAGAGAGGCAGAAAATGGACTATCATGTGCCTCGCCTTTGACCCCGGTAACTCCTTCGGGCAGACCCGCGCCATGCCCGGTTCTGTGAACGAAAGGGTACACATCCTCTATAACTGGAATGCCTGTACCACCATCGGTCACGGTCGTCAGTTCTTCAAGAAGGTGGTATCAGATGGTCCGCTCTCCCGCATCAATTTCTGTACCATTCCGCCCCGTGAAATCGGTTCTGATATGCCGGTGTATGGCGATTATGATGAGGCATTCGATGAGGAGCTTCGTCCTTACATCAATCGCCTGTGCAAGGTGCGCGGCAAGATAGACTGTCCTCAGGCCGTCCGTCTCATCAACGAACTCATGGAGGAATGTCGTGATTTCTCTATCTGCAGTCAGGACCGCATCTACGAGAATTTCTCATTCCGTGCTCTCGTGATAGCTTATCTCAAGGCTTGTGTGCTCTATGTGGCAAACGGTTGCAAGTGGGAGGATGAGATAGATGATTTCATCCGCTGGTCGCTGCATTATGATCTGTGGTGCAAGATGCGCTTCTTCTGGGATCTGATAGATGATGAGAGACATCAGCGTTTCACCTCCCGCGGTCCGCAGAATCTTCTCCAGCAATTGCCTGATGATTTTACCTGGGAGGCATTGGAAAAGCTTCGTGACGAGGCCAACCTGAAGCCTGGCGGTACCCGGGAGATGCTGAAGAGCTGGATGAAGCGAGGGTATCTGGAATATGATGTGGTGAGCAGAAAGACGCTTTTCCGCAAGAGTGCTTTCGGAAAAGCATAGTCGAAAAGTAGAATAAGATAATCTTTCGATAAAATATAGTCGAAATGTAGAATAAGATACTCTCAGATAGGGGCAGTTTCAGTTGTTTTTTCAGACATTCAACTGAAGCTGCCCCCTTTTTTTATATGAAATTTTGGGAAATGCAAATCCCCAACCTGCTAAGAAAAGCGGGTTGGGGAAATTATGATAGATTTCGCTTCCATCAGAAAATATCCGAATGTGAATTAGAGTGGATACTCCTCGAAAGCATAGAGTACAGTGCTTAAATAACGCTCGCCAGTATCTGGCAAGAGGGCTACAATCTTCTTGCCCTTGTTCTCTGGACGCTTCGCAATCTCGGTGGCTGCAAAGGCGGCGGCACCTGATGAGATTCCTACCAGCAGACCCTCGGTCTGAGCCAGGTCACGACCTGCCTTGATGGCATCATCGTTCTGAATGTCCAATACCTCATCGATGAATTCTGAAGAGTAGGTCTCTGGAACGAAGCCGGCACCGATGCCCTGAATCTTGTGAGGACCGCTCTGTCCGCCGTTCAATACAGGCGATGTGGCAGGTTCTACGGCAATCACCTTCACGTTAGGATTCTGCTCCTTCAGGTACTTGGCGATACCCGAAATGGTTCCACCGGTTCCTACACCGGCTACGAAGATATCAATCTCGCCATCGGTATCAGCCCAGATTTCTGGTCCAGTTGTGGCATAGTGCTTGGCAGGATTGGCTGGGTTGGTAAACTGTCCCAGAATCACGGAACCAGGGATGGAATCGCGGAGCTCCTCGGCAGCCTTGATGGCACCAGGCATTCCGTCCTTGCCGCTGGTCAATCTCACTTCTGCGCCGTAAGCCTTTACCAGGTTTCTGCGCTCCACACTCATGGTTTCAGGCATGGTGAGGATGAGGTGGTAGCCCTTTACGGCTGATACCAGAGCCAAACCTACACCCGTGTTACCGCTGGTTGGTTCGATGATGGTGGCACCTGGTTTCAGAATGCCCTTCTGCTCAGCGTCTTCGATCATCGCAAGTGCGACACGATCCTTTACGCTTCCGCCAGGATTGAAGAATTCTACCTTGGCAATTACAGGAGTCTCCAAACCCTTGGATGCTGAATACTTACCCAATT
>ULQL01037040.1_pt1 | contig 10206 bp, 9 predicted proteins | sample 1954411 | NCBI WGS metagenome assembly ULQL01 (sample SAMEA4835654, study PRJEB28245) | human gut metagenome | biome: gut microbiome; material: fecal sample | place: Denmark | collected 2008 | reverse complement strand
CCGCCTTTAACACCAGCACGAACAGAAGATCTCCCGCGATATTTAACGCCACCGACACTGCCAGAATCACGAGCGGCGTGACGGTATCCCCGAGCGCCCGAAGTGCTGCGGCACACGCGTCATAGAGAAATGTCGCAAGAAGTCCTGCTATGATGATAAATATGTAAGGTCCTGCCACCGGAATCAGATGCTCCGGCACATTTAAAAACCGCAGGATCGGCTGTAAAAACACCAGTCCAAGCACCGTCAGCACAACCGAGATCACCGTTCCGAGCACCAGGGAAGCGGCAAACGATTTTTTCACGCCCCGGATATCCTTCGCGCCGAACCGCTGCGCCGTGATGATGGCAAACCCGTTCGCCAGTCCGAGCAAAAAGCCGATGATGAGATTGCTGAGCGTCGTCGTTGCACCGACTGCGGCGAGCGCATCCTCCCCGAGAAAAGAGCCGACAATTCTCGTGTCGGTCACGCTGTAGGTCAGCTGCAGCAGATTCCCCAGAAATATCGGCAGTGCAAACGCAAGAATCAGCGTTGACGGTTTTCCTTTTGTAAGATCTTTCATTCGACCGGTCTCTCCTTTTTCGCTACCGGCTTGCGCCGGATTCTGTGATACTGCGGGCGGAGCGTCACCTCCGACACCGCCACGCCCTCTCTCTGCCCCACGATATACGCCACCGCCTCCGCGACATCCTGCGGCAGAAGATAGCTCTCCGTCTCCTCCCCCACCGTAAAGTCTGCATTGCGGTATAATTCCGTCTTCGTCATATCCGGGGATACCGTCGCCACGCGCACACCGTATTTTCGCGCCTCGTCAAAGAGGCTGCGCGAAAAGCTCACAAGTCCTGCCTTTACCGCGCCGTAGGCACAGCCGTGCGGATTCGACTGCTGCGCCGTCACGGATGCGATATTGACGATGCAGCCCTTGTTTTTCTTAAACCCGCGCAGCAGCTGCTGGCTTAAAATCATCGGCACTTCCAGATCTGTGCGCACCATCTCCTGAATCTTCTTCGGGCTTAGTTCCTCGTGCAGTCCGTAGTACGCGCTGCCGGCATTGTTGACGAGCAGCGTTACCGTAGCTTCCGCCGCAATCCCCCGCACCAGCTTCAACATTTTTTCCGTGTCCAGAAGATCGCAGACCACCGCATGAAACAGCGGATTATCTGCAACGTCCGGAAACTGTTCCGCGAAACTGCTGCCGAACGAGCGTCCGATGCCAAACACTTCATATCCCATTTTGCACAGTCTGGCACTGATCGCCGCCCCGATCCCGGAGGACGCCCCCGTGACAATCGCCGCCTCGTTTTCTCTACACTGCTCCATGTATTCTCTCCTTATTCCTTCCACCGGAAAATCCGCTCTGCCGGAAGATAAGCGGCAAGTTTTTCCGTCATATACTGCTCCATCTCCTCCATGAGCGCCGTCGGGTAATGGTACACCCCGCCGTCATTCTGGTAGGGGAACTGTACCACCGCCGAGTCCGGCTCATTTTTCCGCATCTTCTTCAGATAATCCTGGGAGATGCGGAAGGTTCCGACGCTGACATCCGCCAGTTTTTCCAGGTCCAGCGTCCCGCAGACCTGCGCAAACATCGCGTCATAGTGCTTCTTCCAGTCGCTGCAATAGATCATCGGGTCAAAGCAGAGACGCACCGAAAAGCCTTGTTCCATCGCCGCTTCCGCTCCTGCCAGCCGCCCGGCGAGCGAAGCCGTACCGTGCTCATATGCATCAATCACCTGCTGCGGTGAGATGGTAAACGCACAGATGACACCTGCCTCCGGCCGGACCGTCTGCCACAGGCTGCCTCCGGTTCCCTTGGTTCTAAGCTCGATGCGCAGCCGCTGCCCGCCGGTGTTCATCCTGCGCACAAACTCAATCCAGCGTGCCGCATAACCGGTCAGATGCTCTAACGCCAGCAGATCCGTGTCGTAGGACACGCACAGGTAGACCGGGTGCGCGTCAAGTCTCTTTTCCACTTCCGCAAAAATATCCTCAAGATTGACGAACACCACCAGGTTGGCGGACGGATACATTCCCTTCAGATAGCAGTATTCACAGTCAAACACGCAGTTCATCACACAGGAGGTGTAGTAAAAATGCTCATTTCCAAAGTTCTGGCAGACCGGCGCGCCGGGGTAGAGCAGCTCACCGTGCTTCGCCGCCAGAATCAGATTCTGCGCCGCATGCTGCCTGACATAATCCTGCCTGCTCCGGCAGAAAACATCCTTATAGTGGTCGATGTCAATCACTTCCGCCTGCGGAAACTGCGCAAGCATCCGCTTAGTCTCCGGATCTTCCGCCACTTCCCGCTCCACATAAATATGGGAAAACGGCGGATTATAATAAGACCTGTTTAAGTTCTTCAAGCCGCACCTTCCCTTCCCGCCTGTCTTTGCACGGGAGCAGCCCCCGCGCATACCATTCTTCCAGTTCCGCTTTCCAGTCGTATCCGGTAAGCGCCGCATACGTGATATACTGCCGCGCCGACGCCCGCATCGTCTGCGAGCAGTGCAGCGCCGCAAAAAGCCGCTCCAGCACCGTCTCGTCTTCCTGCAAAATACCGTCGTTTCGCAGCGTCTCCTCCTCGTCTGCCGCCTCCCGCAGATTTGTAAGAAATGCCGCGACCTCCTTTACATACTGCTCCAGCAGCCCCGTGAGCGCCTCCGCCGTCATTCTCTCCTGCCCTGCAATTCCGAAATCCGATACCACCTTCAAAAAAAGCATCCGGTCCGGAGAAAAAAAGCGGATGCCTGCCTGATAGACGGCCGCCGCTTCCATATCATATAAAGCTCCGTGTGCCGCTGCTCTTTGCAGCGGCTGCATCCCGGTCACAAGTTCACGTTCCTTCCACGGGTGCCGGTACAGAATATCCGGATAGAACGTTTTCCCGGTCGCCTGCTCCGTGATCTTGTGACACACGTACAGGTCTCCGATCTGTGCGGCGTGTGCCGCCCCGTATCCGCTGTCCATGTCCCGGTCTGCCGGTTCACAGCCACCTGCCGCGCCTTCTGCCGCCACGCAGCAGCTGTCCATGCCCCGGTCTGCCGGTTTACAGCAGCCAGTCGCACAGCAGCCGATATTGATGAGAAAGTCTGACGCATCAGCTCCATCCCGCGCACAGACTGCCGCGGTCGCCGCGGCCGCAGCAATCTCCCCCACACCGGTCACAACCAGCCGGATGCCGGCGCTCTCATTGTCAAACACCTCAAACGGCGCATACGCCGTGTTCTTTTTTAATTCCAGTTCCCGGATGAATCCGTGTGCCTCCTGATAGAGCGCCGTCACCACATAAATCATCGTCTGTCTCTAACCTTTCCAATACGCCCAGATGGCGTCTTCCACAAGCTTCTCTCCGATCACAATCAGAACGTCCTGCCCGTTTGCAATCGGCTTTCGCGTGATCTCCTGCTGTGTTGCATTGATCTCCAGCCATGTGCCATCCGGATTCTGCAAAAATCCCTTCACACGGAAAATATGTCCGCACGCCGGATCTTTCAACATCTTCTTCACCGCCGCCGTAACCGCATCTCCGTCCAGATGCATATCCAGAAAATACAACGACTCAAACGCCTGTCCCTTCGCAAAGTCCGGCTTCTCATAGCTTGCGATATAATAACCGCAGGAGAGAATCGCGGCAAACTCCTGATCTGGGAGCGGTTCTGCGCCCTCGCACAAGATTTTCTGATCCGCCCGCTGCTTGCAGCCGAGCGCCGCAAGCGACCGCTTCAAATGCGCGATCGTATTCTGCCGCTGCTCCTCTGTCGCCGTGTCGCACTTGCTTAAAATCATACAGCCGGCATTTGCCGCCTGCGACGCCAGCAGGTACTCCGCCTCCGGCGAAAGCGCGTCCTCCAGCCGCGCGTCCACCACAGCGATCACATTGCCGATCTCATACCACCGATCCAGCGGCTCCTCGTGCAGCACGTCAAAGAACTCGTCCATGTCGTAGATTCCCGACGGCTCCACGAGCACGCGGTCATACCCGCACATTCCCATGGCGATCAGCTTGGTGCGGAACCTTCTGCGGTGCGTCTCGGGGTCGCAGCCGCCGGAGATCATCTCCAGCTCGCACTGCTCCCCCTCTAACTCCTGCAGCAGCATCATATCGACATTGACCGCGCCGAAATCATTTTCCAGGATACCGATATTCTGCCCCTGCTCCATCAGGCGTTTCGCATATTTTTTCAAAAACGTCGTCTTCCCCGATCCGAGGAAGCCCGTGATCAGATCAATTTTTACCATGGCAGTCCTCCCTATGCATCCGATCTGGAATATGCATTCTTCATCTGACTGCTGAGTTCAAATAAAACCTTGTCCAGGGTATCTGCCGTCTCCTTCTGCAGCATCTTCGCAATGCTGCGGTTTGCCTCCTCGCGAAGTCTTCTGCGCATCACAGCATCCGTCTCCTTAGCGAGGAGCTCGTCGTAGTGATGGATCAGCTCATGTCCCTTTGCCATCACATGCTCCTGATAGCGCTCGATATGGAACACCGAGCTCCGGTAGGACGCGTCTGCCATCGCCGCAATCAGCCGGCTCGACCAGTAAAAGTTCTCCGTGGACACCTCGCCTGTCGTGTTCGACAGATATTCCGGCGTCTCCTCCACATCGGCATAGAACGGCACCAGCACGTTAAATGCGTTTGACGCAAATGCCAGCCATTCGATCACGCCGTTCTCCTGCTCCATCTGCGGGCGCATCTGGATCACTGCGAGAAAATCGTTCCGGTTGATGCCGATCGAGCGGTATGCACCGCGCAGGGACTTATCCCCGTAAGCGGCATACGGGTCATACGGCGTTCCCTGGAAATGGGAGGATAAGACGTATTTGACGTCCTCCACCGTCACTTTTTTCTCCGGCACCATGCACCACGGAAGATCATCCGAAGCCGGTGTGAAATCCGCATGCGGTCCATCCCACACCTTCGTGTGCGGATTCAGATAACGCTCCATGAACCACGCACGCGGCGTGTTGTATACATGATCCGCATCGTCATGACTGCCGAACGCGTCGCGCGGATGAAACTCGCCATCCTGTGAGAGATCCAGATGATACGTCTTTACGAATTCTTCCAGATCCGCCGAGCACATATATTCCTTCTGCTCCCCGAGGGCATCGGAAAAATCAAACCGGTCGATTCCAAGCTGGTTCGGCATGACCACATAGACATCATCCGGCACTCTGCGCGCCATCCAGTGATGTCCGCCGATTGTCTCCATCCACCAGATCTCATCCCGATCCTGAAATGCGATGCCGTTCATCTCATAGGTACCGTACTGCTCCAGCAGGCTTCCAAGACGTCTGACGCCCTCCCTGGCACTGCGGATGTACGGAAGCACAAGACACACAAGGTCTTCCTCACCGATCCCTCCGCAGATCTCCGGCTGACCGTTCTCTTCCTTCTGATACACCACCAGCGGATCCGCGCCGAGCACGCGCGGATTCGAGGTGATCGTCTCCGTCGCCGTCATGGCAACATGTGCCTCATTCACGCCGCTTGCCGCCCAGATACCTTTCCCGTCGACCGCATTCGGCACCGCCGTGTAGCGCATCGGCTGCTCCGGCAGCTCGATCTTCACATGTGAAATCACAGACTCGTAGTGTCGCGGCTGCTCCTGGGGCTGCACGACCACAAATTTCTTCGGTGTAAAATGTCCCGAACCCGAATCGTCGTTGCGCGCAATCATCGTTGATCCGTCATAGGATGCTTTTTTTCCCACTAAAATCGTTGTACAAGCCATTATCCATTCCTCCTTGGTATGTCTATCTGATTTTCCTGCCTCTTCGCCGGAAGCAGAAATTCCTGAAAGCATATTCCACATTGCATAAGAATCATAGCACTTTTCGCTCGTCTTCTACAAGTCCCATCTAGGAACCGGACGGAATCCGCACGAGGATCCGCTCCCCGCCGCGCTCTGCCATGGCAAGCACCGGCACGTGCTTTTTCCGGAGCAGATGCACCACCGGATATGCCGAAAATACATCCCCCTCGACATAAACAGCCTCCGGCCGGTACTGCAGGATCTGTTTCACATAGTCCTTGTTCCGAAGCTTCCAGTCGTTTTTTTCCATCGCCACTTCACCGTAACTGCCGTCCTGCTCCAGCCCGGGCAGCTCTGGCAGCGGCATGTGATAGATCTGCGCTTCCGCCATCCCCGGCAGTTCTCTTAAAAGTTCATCCGCTGTCTCTCCGCCGCCCACGTTTACAAGCGCCTTCTCCTCCTTAAAGCTGTCCAGACTGATCCGGCATGCCTCCACTGCATCGGAAAGTTCCCCGACCGTCATGAGAAAACCGCCCTTATGGCAGAAAACGGCGCTCTCTAAACCTGATGCCTCCGCCAGTTCTTCCTTTTCCAGTCCGAGCCAGCATTCCGGGAAGCTGCACTTATAATGGAGAGAATACTCCCGCTTCTGCGGCTGGATACAGTATCCGCCCCGGTTCGACGGGAAAATCACAAACGCAATCCCGGTCTCCGACAGGCGTTTCTGGCACGGGATAAAATAGGGCAATATGAGAATCGCGGCATCGCGCTCCGCCGTCTCCCCGGACACTACGGCACGCTCATGCGCCGCCAGCACTTCCTCGATCTGACGGTCGGCGCGCTCATTTCCGCGATAGCGCTCAAATTTATTTTCAAGAATCATGCCTGCCACGCTGACCGCCTGAAAAAAGGCGGCATCGCTTCCGCCCTGCGCATCCCATGCCGGGTTAAAATTGCCAATGAGCGTCGCCAGCTCGTTTTTCTCCCCGGTGTTGTCGTTATTATCCAACGGCTGTACAAACGCCTCGTCAAATTCCGCCGCCAGCTCCTCCCCGAGGATTGCTCCCCCGAGTTCCTCCCACAGCAGTCCGAACGCCGCATAGGGCACACCGTTCTCCCGCACCCGGCTGTCTTTCTGATGATGGTCGTACCGTCCTCTTCCGATGTCAAACACGATCCCGGCAAAATTCTCCGGCACCCTGTTGCCGCGCGTAATTACAATCTCCGGATTCAGGTAAAGCAGCAGCGCCGCGGAAAACACATCGTCTGCATGAAATTTCCCTCCGTGTGTAAACGCCGCCGCGTCTTTTCTCTGAATCTGTTCCAGTAAGTCTTCCGTCATTCTTTTTCTCCCTCATTTGCTTCTTCCATCACAACACTCGCCTCCGGCGCGCTGCCCGCCTCCACATAATCGAACCGGAGCACCGCCTGCTGCCAGTTCACACTGACTCTGGCGCTTTTTCCTCGCTCCCTGCCGGCCGCGGAAATCTGTTCTAACAGTTCCCCCAAGACCTCCCTGGTGAGATACCCGCCCCTCCAGTGAAAGGTAAACGTTTTTCCTTTTTTTGCTGTCTGAAGCGCACGTTTATAGACATCCTCCACCTTCGTGAAGGAAAGCTTTTTCTCCCGATAATAAAAATGCTGTGCATCCGTACATTCCGGCGCAGGCGCGATCAGGGGCTGATGATCCCGGAATACGCTCTTGTCGCAGAGATTGAAATAATCGTACCGGATCTGTGCTCCCGCACCGAGCGTGTTGTCAAATGTAGCATCCAGATGATAATACTGCCCGCCGATTTTTACAATGTTCCACGTATGGCGGTATTTGATCCCCTTCTCAGGGCAGTTTCCGCACAGAGCAATCACGCACCAGACGCCAAGCGCATCGCAAAGCACCTTTACTGACTTTGCGATTCCCTCACAGACGCCCACACCCTGTCCGAGAGGACCTATGATCTCATGGGAATACGGCTTTTTCAGCTTATCGTAGTGCACGTTTTCGCAGATAAAGTCATGGACGTATTTTTCTTTCTCCCACTCGGAGAGATTCTGCGCCGCGCGCGCCAGTTTTTCCACCCGCGCCTTCATCGCCTTCTGGTGCTCTCTGATCTTGCCTTTTTCAAAGAGGTATTCCGGCAGGAACACAAGGTTCGCCGACTCCGGATAATACCGGTACTTGTAGCCGGTCGCCCAGAAAATCTCCGGATGATCCAGCCGCAGCAGGAAAAATACCTGATAGAGATCCTCCGCCTCAAGGCGCGGCATCGGAATGGAATCCTCCAACACCAATAGTCCCTGCAGCATCGCATGGTATACCGCCTGCTTTGTTTTGTCCATTTTGCTGTAATAATATGCTTCCATCGTTGTCTCCGTGTAGTTATATGAGCTGGACTATGAGCTGGGGTTCCTGTCGGATTCCGGGATTGGGCTTTTGCCTCGATCCGGCAGAGTTCCGACAGATGACCTGTCACTTTCCACTGGGTTTCCTGGCTGATTGAGGAATCAGGCTTCCTGTCCGGCGAGCGCCTGACTTCTCCGGTGCACTCTCCGTCTCACAAAGTAAAAACAGATTACCTGCAGGACAATCGTGATAATCCACGACGCTGGATAAGATATAAACAGAATCGCCAGTGATCTGTGGTATGGAAAAATGCCAAAAATCCACACCACTCTCGTACCAACCGTTCCGATGACCGACAACACCATCGGCACCGCGGAATATCCCATGCCGCGCAGCGCCCCCGGGAACAAATCCATCCAGCCGCAAAGAAAATAGGTAATCGTCGTGTATGCAAGGATCTCCATACCGCACGCAATTACCTCGGCATCCTCTGTGTAGATCTGTAAAATTTCCGGTCCGAACCCATAGCAGATGCATCCCAAAACTACGGCGACCACGACCGATAATATCATGCAGTCTGCCAGCACACGATCCATGCGCTTTAATTTTCCGACGCCATAATTCTGGCTGGTAAAACTCATGCACGCCTGTGTGATGGAGTTCACCGACACATACAGAAAGCCGAGCAGATTGTTTGCCGCCGTGTAGCCTGCCATCGCCGTCGATCCGAACGAATTGACCGAGGACTGCAGGAGCACATTGGAAAAGTTAATGACCGTGCTCTGGATTCCTGCCGGAACGCCGACCGAAAAGATCTGCTTCAAGTAGTACCCTTTCATGCCAAGCTCGGAAAAACGCAGCCGGTAACTGCTCTCCGACCGACAGAGGCACCGCAGCACCAGCACACAGGAAATCATCTGCGAGATCACCGTGGCGATCGCCACACCGGCAACGCCGAGCTTGAACACAATGACCAGCACCATATTCAAGCACGCGTTGATAACTCCCGCAATCATCAAAAACAGCAGCGGACGCTTCGTGTCCCCGACGGCGCGCAGGATCGCCGCGCCATAATTGTAGAGCATGAAAAACGGCATTCCCAGAAAATAAATCCGCATATAAAGTGCCGACAGCCCGATGACGTCGTCCGGTGTCCCCATCAGCGCCAGCGCTCCCCTGGAAAAAACAAGTCCCACCAGCGCCATGACAATTCCACTGACCAGTGCCAGGGTTATCGCGGTATGTACGGTCTCAGACACCTCTTTTTCACGCCCCGCCGCATAGAAACGCGCCGTCAGTACATTTGCCCCCAGCGAAATTCCGATAAACAGATTCGTGAACACGTTGATGAGCGCACTGGTCGATCCCACCGCCGCCAGCGCCTGACTGCCGGAAAACCTGCCCACCACGATAATATCTACCGCATTGAACATCAGCTGTAAAATACCCGACAGCATGAGCGGCAGCGAGAAGGAAATCAATTTGTCCATAATCGTTCCGTTGCACATATCGATCTCGTATTTATTCTTTTTTGCCGTTGTCTGTTCCATCTCTGTCACCGCTCCTGTTCTGTGTCTTATCTGTTTCATCCACTTCCCGTTCTATCTTTTCTTAAATCCAGTTAAAGTCTCCGCCGGTAATCGCAAGGCTTAAGAGCGCATCCATTTTCGCCACTTCCTCCTCGCCCTCGATTTTCTGCAGAAGCTCTGCCGTATCTGTCACGTCCGCGAGTGTTTCATCCGGCCCGATCTCATAATCAATCTCCGATGCACAATCCGGACAGGGAATCCGCGTCATCGTCTGCAAGGACAGAAACCGATTCCCGCACTTTTTACATTCATAATATCCGCACTGCTTTGTGCCATCCGGTACATAATACATGGTAAAACCTCCTTTTGCCTGTCACTATCTACCCCATTTTAGCATGATGGCTTTTAAAACACAAATGCAGGGTATGTCTTGAGGGCAAGACATACCCTGCATGGGGGAATAAGGATTAAAAATTTTCAAACTCGTTTTTATTAGCTTCTATTATAGCTCCTCACCTTTTCACTTTATTTGCATATTTCATTTTTTGTTTGCAAAGTTACTGTTGTAAATATGTTGCAC
>ULQL01028115.1_pt1 | contig 10256 bp, 10 predicted proteins | sample 1954411 | NCBI WGS metagenome assembly ULQL01 (sample SAMEA4835654, study PRJEB28245) | human gut metagenome | biome: gut microbiome; material: fecal sample | place: Denmark | collected 2008 | reverse complement strand
CCCCCGGGCTTCCCGCATTGTGGGCGGGGCACTGCACCGCAACCCCGAACCCGGCAAAACGCCCTGCCACCGGGTGGTATTCCGGGATGGCAGCCTGGCGCCGGGCTTTGCCTTTGGCGGGCCTGGGGCGCAGCGGGCGCTGCTGGAAGCAGAGGGGGTCACCTTCCTGCCGGACGGGCGGGTGGATATGGCCCGGCACCAGTGGACCGGCGAAGATGAAACGCTGTAATATAGGTTGAATATAGCAAGGAGAGAACCATGAGATTTTTTGCACTGACGACCGCTACGGCCGACCTGCCGGAAGTACCGGATATTCAGGAATCGCTGACCGCGATCCAGAAATTCATTAAAACCGCCTCGCCGGTGGTGCTGAACGCACTGTGGCATATTGCGCTGGCACTGGTTATCTTTTTTGTGGGGCGCTGGCTCATCGAGAAATTCCTGAGCCGGGTGGCGCTGCTGGATAACAAAACAAAGATCGATCCCGGCGTGGCCAAATTTGTGCGCTCGCTGGTACGGGTGGCGCTGTGGGCACTGCTGATTTATTTTATTGCGGACTTTTTGGGCGTGCCGACGGCGAGCTTTGTGGCGCTGCTGGGTTCCATCGGCGTGACGGTGGGCCTGGCATTGCAGGGCAGTCTTTCCAACTTTGCGGGCGGGCTCATTCTCATGTTCCTACACCCCTTTAAGACTGGGGATTACATCAAAACTGCTTCGGATATCGAGGGGACGGTGGTGGAGATCGGGCTGTTCTTTACCACGCTGCGCATGGCCGATAACAAAATCATCACCATTCCCAACGGGAATCTCTCGGCCGGGAATATTATCAACTATAATGTACTGCCGGTGCGGCGGCTTTCCACCACGGTGGGCATTGCCTATGAGGCCGACACCGCCCGGGCCATTGAGCTGCTGACGGCGCTTATCAAGAGCCGCAAGCCGCTGGTGAACCCCGAAAAGGCGCTGGTATATGTAAAGGAGCTGGGGGACAGCAGCGTGGTGCTGGGCCTGCACTACTGGGTAAAGACCGACGACTACTGGGACGAGGCGTGGAGCATCAACCAGGCGATAAAGGATGTACTGGACCAGAACGGCATTGCCATCCCCTTTAACCAACTGGATGTCCATGTGATCCAGTAAGGCTCTCCCCTATTTTTGCAAACCGAAGGACGAATGAAATACCCATGAAAATTCTAAGGCAATCTGCCATTATCGCCGCGGTGTGCGCCGTGGCGGAACTCATCAAATATCTGCTGCCGCTGCCCATTCCCGCCAGCGTGTACGGTCTGATCCTAATGCTGCTGGCACTGCTGACCGGACTCATCAAGCCGGAGCAGATCAGTACCGTCGCGGATTTCTTTATCTCCATTATGCCAGTGCTGTTTATTGCCCCCACGGTAGCGCTTATCACCCAGCCGGAACACCTGGCGGTGATGGGCGGGCCGGTGGTGCTGCTGGGCATTCTGGGCACTACGCTGGTCATCGGCATCAGCGGCAAGGCCGCCCAGGCGGTGGGCCGGCAGGAAGCCAAACGGCGGGAGGGTAAAAAGCATGAATGATTACATTGCCTTTTCCGCCTACTTTGGGGCCGCGCTGACCCTAATCATCTATGTGGTGTCCTTCCGCATCAGCGACCGGATAGGGCACCCGCTGGCCAATCCTATCCTCATCTGCCTGGCGCTGCTCATCGGGGCGCTGCTTATTTTTGATATTGACTACGACGCCTACAACCAAAGCGCCCGGTACATCACCTACCTGCTGACCCCGGCCACCGCCTGCCTAGCGCTGCCGCTGTACCGGCAGATCCAAAAATTGCGGGAGTACCCTTTGGCCATTGTGGCCGGTATCCTGACCGGAGTGGCGGTGAACGCCCTGTGCGCGCTGGCCGTGGCGCTGGTGTTCCAGCTGGGGCACTACGACTTTGTAACGCTGATCCCCAAATCGGTAACGGGGGCGGTGGGCATGCCGCTGGCCGAGGAGCTGGGTGGTACCGGCGGCATTACCATGGCGGCCATCTCCATCACCGGTATCTTTGGGAACATCCTGGGGCCGCAGGTGCTACGGTGGTTCCATGTGACTGACCCGGTGGCACAGGGGGTGGCCATGGGCTGCGGCAGCCACGCCTTTGGCACGGTGCGGGCGCTGGAAATGGGCGAGGTGGAAGGCGCCATGGGCAGCCTTTCACTGGTGATCACTGCACTGTTGACGGTGGTGATCGCGCCGTTTTTGGGCAATCTGATTTGATGTTTTGCGCTGATTTTGGCCAAAATTACGCCAGTGTTTGTGAAAGTATCACAATATAGCATTGATGCACCTTTCGCATAGCGGAACTTGTTAATCCCTTGACAAAAAAGCAGCCGGAAAAGTACTGAAATCAACGCCATTTTGCCTTGTGCGAGATGGCGTTCTTTTTGAGCGAAAATCTCAAAAATTTGGTTAGTTTTTGGGCAAAGTGTCGGCCCCAACACCTTGACAAAGACCTTGTTTTTCGCTATTATTTGATAGACACTTTATCGTGAATTCACAAGGAGGCTAAAAACAAATGGAGAAAGTTCTCGTTCTCTTGACTTTCCTCGGCTCCGTCATCGCGCTGGTATTTGCTCTTGTCACCGCGAAGAAGGTCCTGAAGTTTGAGGAAGGCACCCCGCTGATGCAGAAGATCTCTGCATCCATCCGTGAAGGCGCTAACGCCTATCTGAAGCGCCAGTACACCATCGTGGCCATCTTCTTTGCCTGCATGTTCGTTGTGCTGTGCATCATGGCCGCTACCGGTCTGCTGACCTGGTTCGTTCCCTTTGCGTTCGTGACCGGCGGTTTCTTCTCCGGTCTGTCCGGCTTCATCGGCATGCGCATAGCCACCAAGGCCAACTGCCGCACCGCCAATGCCTGCCGCACCAGCCTGAACCGCGGTCTGCGCGTGGCGTTCTCCGCCGGTTCCGTTATGGGCTTTACCGTAGTCGGCCTGGGTCTTTTGGATATTTCCATCTGGTTCACCCTGCTGAAGTTCGTCTTTAAGCTGGATCCCTCTGCCATCACCAGCGCTATGCTGACCTTTGGTATGGGCGCTTCCTCCATGGCTCTGTTTGCCCGTGTCGGCGGCGGTATCTACACCAAGGCTGCCGATGTAGGCGCTGACCTGGTAGGTAAGGTCGAGGCCGGCATCCCCGAGGATGACCCCCGTAACCCCGCTGTTATTGCCGATAATGTAGGCGATAATGTAGGCGATGTAGCCGGTATGGGCGCTGACCTGTACGAGAGCTATGTTGGCTCCATCATTTCCGCTTCCGCGCTGGGCGTTGCCGCTTTCGGCGGCGAGCTGAAGGCCATGGCCCTGCCCATGATCATGGCGGCCCTGGGCATCCTGGCTTCCATCATTGGTACCTTCTTTGTACGCACCGGTGAATCCACCGATCAGCGCACCCTGCTTTCCGCTCTGCGTCGCGGCACCAACCTGAGTGCTCTTATCATCGCCGTCGCTGCCTTCTTCCTGGTTCGCGGCGTACTGGGCACCGAGTACACCGGTATCTACTTTGCCATCCTGGCCGGTTTGGTTGCCGGCGTTCTCATCGGTGCTTCCACCGAGTATTTCACTTCCGACACCTACAAGCCCACCCAGGGTCTGGCTGACACCGCCCTGACCGGCTCCGCCACCATCATGATCGGTGGTTTGGGCCTGGGCATGCTCTCCACCATCCTGCCCATCGTTATCGTTGCGGTGTGCATCCTGGTTGCCTACTATGTTTCCGGCGGCGCTGCTTCCACCTCCATGGGCCTGTATGGCATCGCGCTGGCTGCCGTAGGTATGCTGGCTACCCTGGGCATCACCCTGGCGACCGATGCCTATGGCCCCGTGGCCGATAACGCCGGCGGCATTGCCGAGATGGCCGGCCTGGAGCCAGAAGTTCGTGAGCGCACCGACGCGCTGGATTCCCTGGGCAACACCACTGCCGCTACCGGCAAGGGCTTTGCTATCGGCTCCGCCGCTCTGACCGCTCTGGCTCTGATCGCTTCTTACATCGAGAAGGTCCAGGAGGTTGGCGCTGCTGCTACCTTCAATGACTTCTCCGTTATGACCCCTGTTGTTCTGGTTGGTCTGTTTGTCGGCGCCTGCCTGCCCTTCGTGTTCGCGGCGCTCACCATGCAGTCTGTTGGCCGCGCGGCTCAGTCCGTTGTAGTAGAGGTTCGCCGTCAGTTCAAGGAGATCGTTGGCCTGATGGACGGCAAAGCCGATGCCGACTACGCCCGCTGCGTTGACCTGTGCACCAAGGCCTCCCTGCACGAGATGATCCTGCCCACCGTCGTCGGCATCGTGACCCCCATCGTTGTGGGTCTGATCCTCGGCTTCAAGGGCGTTGTGGGTATGCTGGCCGGTGCTACCGTTTCCGGCTTCCTGCTCGCCATCTTCATGGCCAATTCCGGCGGCGCCTGGGATAACGCCAAGAAGTACATCGAAAGCGGCGTACACGGCGGCAAGGGCAGCGACGCCCACAAGGCTGCTGTCGTCGGTGATACCGTAGGCGATCCCTTCAAGGATACCTCCGGCCCCGCTATCAACATCCTCATCAAGCTGCTGTCGATGGTCTCCATCGTATTTGCCGCACTGGTGGTCAACTTCTCCATCATCAAGTAAGAGAACACGATAAACTGAAAATTTCCCCGCAGGCTTTTGAGTCTGCGGGGATTTTTTTTGCGAGGCTGCAATAAAACACGGGATTTATTACACTTTATTTACGAATAGATGTTGCATTTTGCGGCGCTCATTCGTTATATTCAGTGTAGGCCTGACACCAACAATATACAACAGGAGGAAACAACATGAAAAAACTGACCCGAATTCTGGCACTGACCCTGTGCTGCCTGCTGGCGGCGGGACTGGCCGCCTGCGGCGAAACGCCTGCCCCCACGCCCGACCCCGACCCCGATCCCGGTGCGGCAATCGGCGGGAACACCCAGATCCCGAACCCGAGAGTCCCCTATGAAAATGACGAGTTCCCCGATTTTAAGCTGGCCGGCTACCCCGACCGGGACGGCATGAAGCCCACCGGGTTCTATCTCATCGGCGGCACCATCGGGGAGATCTCCTATGAAACCGCCACCCTGCGCTGTGCCGCCGATACCGGCGAGGGCGAGGATCTTTCCGGCGTTTACTACCCCGATGCCGAGGAGAGCGAGCTTTCGGTGTGTCACAGCTACGGCGGCATTATTACCGTCACCGTGAAGGAGCACAGTGAGGGCACCGTGGCGCTGTGGAAAAGCTGCGAGGGGGATTTTGACTATTCCCTGTGGCTGCCCGGCCAAACCGGCGACGCCGCAAAGGCGCTGGTGATGGAATTTGCCGCCGGGGTGTATGCCGTAAAGCCCGGCGTGGAGACCCCGATCGGGCATGTAGCGGGCACCGAAAAGGAGCTGACCCGCTGGCGGGAGGTCATTCGTGCCGGGAACATCGCCAAGGTGATGGCCATGGATTCCAACACCATGACCGAGCCGATGGAGCTGACCCCCGAAAAAGCCGGGCAGCTCATCGGGCTGCTGGCCGAGAGCGCCGATCGGCTTACGGTGTATGAAAGGCTGCCAAACCCCGCCACCGGCGGCGCGCTGCGCCTGACTGCCTATGATGCGGAAGGAAACACGCTGTTTACCGTCTGCGAAGACGGGCGGCTGGTGGTGACCTTCGGCAACGAAATGACGAACTACGTCTTTAATGTCAGCGCCTGCGGCCTGGACGGCAAATTTACCCTTGAATGAAAAACTGCGCAAAAATACGCCCTGATCCAACCGGATTGGGGCGTTTTCTCGGGGCAATCTCCTGCGTGAATTGAATCCCGCCAAAATAATTCGGGGCGGTTTCGCCTGCGGCAGATGAAATCACCCCGCAAAAATACGCCCTGATCCAACCGGATCGGGGCGTTTTCTCGGGTCAACCGGCGGCTTCGGCTTCGGCCACCCGGCGATGAATATAGTCCTTGACTTCGTCCTTGGGGATGTCCAGCGCAACGGAAAGTTCGCCATGCAGCAGCTCCTCCGCCAGCTTCATATAGCGGTCATCCAGCTGGCTGACACGGCGGCCGGCGGCTTCGGCTTCCCGCTTTTTGCTGTAAACCGATTTGATGATCTCCACGAGGTCGGTGGTGCTGTGGGTACCGATGATGCTGCGGTAATGCTCTGAAAGCTCCTGCAGACGGCCGGTATGGAATGGCTCCACGCTGATGGTAGGAATGAGGGCAACCAGCTCCTCGGCCTCCTCGCGGCTCATTACCGGGCGCATAAAGACCTTTGGCTGCTCCACGGGGCAGTAGATCGTGCCGCTTTGGAACAGGGGGCGCAGGACATAGTACTTGGTCCCGCGCGGCATGCCGGGCAAATCGGGGGTGGCGTAATCCATGACCTCGCAGACGCCGGTATTGCCATACATGATCTTTGTTCCTTTTGCAAACACTGTGGTGCCCTCCCTTACTGTTTCTGCCTATATTATATCACATTTTTCGGCAGGATGTAAGGGGAAATTTAAGCGAGGGGCGGGGGGGGGCCGCAGGCCCGGCCGCGAAGCGGCCGACGCAGGCGGAGCCTGCGTGTTTCGGCGAAGCCGAAACGGCCTGCGGCCCCTGCCCTGCCCCCTGCTTAAATCCCCCCCAATGCGGCGGCCCGCCCCCTGGAAAAGCAGGAGGCGGGCCTTATCAGCAAACCATTAAAAGTAGGATATCACTCGGTGGTGTAGTTATCGAAGTAGCCCTGGATGTAGATGATGGGGGTGCCCTTATCGCCGCTGCCGCTGGTCAGGTCGCACAGGGAGCCAATGAGATCGGTAAGGTTACGGGGGGTTGTGCCCTCGGAGACCATATTGCCCACCAGGCTGGTGGAGTCCTTCTCCTTGATACGCTGGGTAATGGCTTCCTGCAGAGCGGTACCGGAAAGATCGCCGAAATCGTGGTCAGCCAGGTACTTCAGCTTCAGCTCATTGGGGGTACCGATAAGGCCCTTGGTATAACCGGGGGCCACAACCGGGTCGGCCAGCTCCCAAATCTTGCCCGCGGGATCCTTAAAGGCGCCGTCGCCATAAACCATCGCCTCGATATGGTGTCCGGTGGCTTCGCTCATCAGCTGGCCAATTTTTTCGGCTACCAGCATAGCATCACGGGGGAACAGCTTCACACGGTTTTCATCCGCCTTATTGGAACCCAGCAGACCATACTGGGCATTGTAGCCGCTGCCCGCCACAGGAGCGGTCATCAGGTCATCCAGCCCCAGAACCACACGGGCACCAGCCGCCTGCAGCAATCGCTTACTGCGGGCACGGGTATGAATATCACAGGTGATGACGGTATCGGTGTAGTCCAGAATGGTCTGCACGCGGTTGGCAAAAATCACTTCTACCTCGGCGCCGGCTTCCCGGATAAGGCTGGAATAGTACTCCACATAGTCCACGCCAGTAAAAGGATGGATCACAGAGCCGAACTCGGCACGGAAGCGCTCCAGGGAGAGGACATCGGTCCAGGGGTCAATGCCCTTTTCATCCAGGCGGTCCATGCTGATGAGATGGTTGCCCACTTCATCGGAAGGATAGCTGAGCATAAGGACGACCTTCTGGCAGCCCGCGGCAATGCCGGAAAGCAGCACGGAGAAACGGTTGCGGCTGAGAATGGGGAAGGTAACGCCAACGGTCTTGCCGCCGGTGCGGGCCTTTACATCGGCTGCGATCTGTTCCACTGTGGCATAGTTGCCCTGGGTACGGGCCACTACCGATTCAGTAATGGCGACAACATCTTTATCGTGCGGCTCCACACTGTTTTCTTTCAGGGCCTTCAGGACGGTATCCACCGTGCCCTTTACTACATCATCGCCTTCCCGGAAGATGGGGGCGCGTACCCCGCGAACGACAGTACCAAACATTCTGCTCATGGCTTTTTCTCCTTTTATCACCTGTGAATTGATGAAAACGAAAACAAAAATAGGGGTTGCTTTTCACAACCACTTTAGTATAATAGATGCGTATTCATAAGTAAAGTATATATTACTAATGATAAGCATAAGCAAAACAGATAGAAAGGAAGCCCGCAAACATGGCCGTTAAACTGGAGCTTTACCGTATTTTCCGCACCGTTGCCGAGGAGGAAAGCATTTCCGCCGCCGCCAAAACACTGTTTATCTCACAGTCGGCGGTCAGTCAGTCCATCCATCAGCTGGAGGAACAGCTGCAGGTACGGCTGTTTTCCCGCCAACCCCGCGGCGTCACCCTGACCGGCGAGGGCCGGGTGCTGTACGATTATGTGCGCAGCGCCATCAGCCTCATCGAAACCGGGGAGGAAAAGGTGCAGCAGACCCGGGAGCTGATGATGGGCGAGTTGGTCATCGGGGCCAGCGATACCGTGACCCGCAGCCTGCTGCTGCCCTATCTGCAAAGGTTCCACGAGCGGTACCCGGCCATCCGGCTGAAGGTGCTGAACGGCACCAGTTATGAGGCCCTGCAAATGCTGCGGGCGGGACAGGTAGACCTGGCCTTTGCCAGCACCCCGCAGGAGAGCGGCAACCTGCAGATGCGGCGCTGCATGGCCCTGCACAATGTTTTTGTGGCGGGGCGGGACTACCCCTGCGAGACCGACCGGGCCTATACCCTGGCGGAGCTTTCCCGCTTCCCGCTGATGCTGTTGGAGCGCAAATCCAGCGCAAGACGGTACCTGGAACGCTTTTTTACCCGCAATGGCATTACGCTTAAACCGGAGATAGAACTGTGCAGTCACGAGCTTCTCGTCGATCTGGCGGCCATTGGGCTGGGGGTGGCGTGTGTGACGCGCGAATATGCCCTGCCCGCTTTGGAGGCGGGGACGATCCGTGAACTGCGCACCATTCCGGAGATCCCGGAGCGGAGCCTTTCGGTGTGCACCTTGCAGGATGTATCGCCCAGCCCCGCGGCGGAGGAGTTTTTACGGTTCTGGGCGTAAGGCGAAATGAACGGAGACTATATTAAAAAGCACCCCCACGGGATCTGCCGCGGGGGTTATGTTATATTTTTACGGGAGGGAATACAGAATAGCCACCGCAGCGCCCAGCAGAGCACCGCAGGCCACCTGCAGCGGGGTGTGCCCCAGGAATTCCTCCAGCAGCTGCTCCGGCGGAGTGTCGCTCAGCTTCAGCAGCAGCTCATTGATGGTATGGGCATGCTGCCCGGCCTGCCAGCGCACCCCCATGGCATCGTGCATTACAATAATGGCCAGCACCGCGCTGATGGCAAACTGAAAGGAAGCCGCGCCGTATTGCAGCAGGGCGGCCGCCGCCAACGCCGTTACCGTGGCGGAATGCCCGCTGGGCATCCCGCCGTCCCCCGTCAACCGCTCCCAATCCAGTCGGTGATGGGCGATCAGTTCGATGAGCAGCTTGCAAAGCTGTGCCACTGCCCAGGCCAGCACCGCCGATATCAGACAGGTATTTTGCAGTATTTCCATAGGTATTCGCCTCTTTTTCCTGTCAAATTACGATGCCGCCATTGGGGCTGAGGACCTGCCCGGTAAAATAGCGGGCATCCTCCCCCGCCAAAAAGGCAATGGCAGCCGCCACTTCCTCCGGCGAGCCCATGCGGCCCAGCGGGATCTCCTCCTCCAGCATCCGGCGTTCTTCGGCGGTAAGGTGGGCATTCATTTCGGTATCGATGGCGCCAGGCGCGACACAGTTGACGGTAATGCCGCTGGGGGCCAATTCCTTGGCCAATGCCTGCGTAAAGCCGATGACCGCCGCCTTGGAGGCGGAGTAGTGCACCTCGCAGGAGGCGCCGCACAGCCCCCAGATGGAGGAAACATTGATAATGGTGCCGCTGTGCTGCTGTACCAAATACGGCACCGCCGCGCGGCAGCAGTGATAGATGCCATCCACATTGGCCGCAAACATCCGCTGCCAGTCCTCCGGGGTAATATCGGTAAACAGCTTGATCTGAGCTATGCCGGCGTTATTCACCAGAATATCCAGGTGGCCGTACTGCTGTACCGCAAAATCGATAAGCGCTTTGGCTTCCTCGACTTTGGTCAGATCCGCCCGGAAGGAAACGGCTTCCCCACCGGTCTCCCGCAGCTCCCGGCAAAGGCTTTCGGCCTTTTCTCTGCTGCGGCAATAGCCCAGCACCACATAACACCCCTGCGCGGCCAAGCGGCGGGCCACTGCGGCTCCGATGCCTCCTGATGCGCCGGTAATAACTGCGACTTTACTCATACTGTTTCCCTCCGGTGCGGCACCCTGCAGAAATTTCTACCCATGATAATAGCAAATTTGTT
>ULQL01033053.1_pt1 | contig 10319 bp, 9 predicted proteins | sample 1954411 | NCBI WGS metagenome assembly ULQL01 (sample SAMEA4835654, study PRJEB28245) | human gut metagenome | biome: gut microbiome; material: fecal sample | place: Denmark | collected 2008 | reverse complement strand
TATAAGATTGAAGAGATTGATTTATTTGATAAAAAGGGTTCACTTGAAGATGTCGTTAGGATGCAATTAGAACATACAGGTATTGGATATATCCATTGGGTATTAAATGTATTAGCAAAATATTTTCAATGTGAAACAAGTTATGCAGGAAAAATAAATAAGAATGATGCCAGATTCTATATCATTGGATTACAATCGGATGTTGAAGTTTGTGTGCCAGTTGCTGAGGGAATGGTTTATTATTTGAATTCTATATTAAAAGACGTTCAAAAATGTTATGTAGGAGATGTCGATTTCAGAATTTTCAAAAAAGACTATTGTAAGGGTTTTGCGAATGGCTTAAAACAGCAGCTTGAACAGTCTTTAATCGAAATGAATCTGCAACCTAAATATGAACTTGCAGTAGTAGGAGTGCCTGCTGTTGTTAAAGAATGGGCAAATAAGAAAATCACATTCAAAAAATCAAAAAGTAGATGCGAAACTAATGTAGAAGCATATAAATTAGGAAATCAACATGGTCTTGAATATGAAGTAGAAAGGACAGATTTACTTGAAAACTAAAGCGATGGCAGTACTGCCACATAGGAAGGAGTGATGCTAATGTTAGAACATACGATATTTATGTTAAAAAACTTTTATGTTACTGATACATTTGTGTATGGAAGCTATGTGTGTCTTATAATAGCTGCGGTGGCAGTTTTGGTGGTTTATGGTATGGTCATTAAATGGATGAATGAGGGCAAAAAAGACCTACCAGATAATTTGACGGAAAATGATGGTATGCAAAGTAAAGGTAAGAAACTTATAAAAAGATGTGAATTTTGCGTTATTATCTCATTAATTGGCTATTGTATATTGGCAATTCTTAATTTTATGATTTTGCCTTATAGTGTTCCTATTTATGATTGGGATGGATTAACTCTTCATAGAATTATGGTCGTGGCAGTTATTGATGCAATTCTTGTAGCATTTGTATATATCAGAGATGTTAAAAAACAATTAGCAATGATTATTGGAGCAAACAAAATGTTATAAAGTTAGATTGAAATGAAAATAACAGGAGGTGCAAAGATGGTAGTATTAGAATTGATTGGAATGTTTTTTAGAATAATGATTTCATTCTTATTTCAAATGATTGGATTGTTCTTAAGCTTTTTATTAGGAATCAGTACACTTGTTTCTAGATTGTGGATGCTGTTACTCTTTGCGACCGTCTGTTTTCATGCATGTGGGTTGGACAGTGGTACAATCAACATGTTCTCAGATACATTCACACTGGTTGCCTACATCGTAATCACAGTGATCGTATTGTTTGCACAGACGATTATCGGATGGTTGGTAGGCATGTGTTATTACATATCTGAATCAGCTATGATGTTTTAAAATAAAGGATGCAACAGCATATTTTATTCAATTATTTATAACTTTGTGTTAAGAAGGTTGTATAATAAGCTTGAGATAGAAAGCGTGTGCAAAACTGAAAAAATATCTTGTGTACTTTTTCGGCCTGTGCTAAAATGTAAACTGTAAAGGAATACATGAATAGCAAGGCACTTCGAAATTGATACGAAGTGCCTTTTATATTCAGCTATTTAAAGGTCGATTCACGGACCTTGGCAGTAATGCCGAAAGTACAGATGAATTTAGATTATACTATTGTCATTCGTGGCAAGGTTAACATTTTATAGTAGTCTGTAATGCCATGCGTAGTGAAGGTGATCTGATATAATGTTGTACATCAACATGCTTTCACATGGTAGTGAAGGGTACTTTTTTGGGGTGTGCTATTCATGAATTCCTTTAGTGATGTTAAAGATGTAGTACAGCATAAATCTGGATGGTAGTGAAAGGAGTGAAGTATGTTTTTTAATTCGTACAATGTATTAATTGGAGTGATTGTTCTAACTTTATGTTGTGGATTGTTATTTTCACTCGGTTTGGCTATATTCTATGGTGGAAAAATGACAATCGAAATTGTATCGGGTGAAACAGATTATATTGCTCTTTTTCAGAAGATGCTTATAGCATTTGGTATTGGCAGTCTGTTTTACATGACAGTTGAAATATTTTTTAAAAAGTGGGGATGTTGAAATGATTGAAAAGGTTTTAGATGAATTATATAAAAAGCTTCCATTGGATTTGAATGTGATTGAGGTTAATGGCATTCATCCATTGTCAAATGGAGCTGTTGTTGTAGATGTATCGTATCCTATGATGAGCGATGATTTCACAGAAACGCTGTGTTTTAATAGCAACTTGAATGCGCAGGACATTCTGATCCACTTGGAAGAAAGAGTGAACTCGAAGTATTCATCTTTGAAGGATGATGAATATGTACGAGAGAAACTGAATGAATTTTTCAAACTAACAGATGAATTGTTGCAGACATTATAGGTCTGTTATAAAGATGGGATGTGGCATTGAATACAGCCAAGTTTTCATGTAAGTCCACCCCCTCTTGTTTATATGGTGGCAGTACTGCCATCTAGGAGGTCAATATGTTAAATACAGTAGCAATTTCAGGGGTGCTAGGCTATCCCCTTGAATTGAAAAAAGATAAAAATGGTAAATCTTATATCCGTAGTTCTGTTTCAGTATCAAGAAACTATAAAGGGGAAGACGGATATTATTTGAAGGACTATATCGGTTTCGTCGCAATGGGACAGAACGCTGAATACTTGGCAAAGTATGCTCAAAAAGGTGATCGCATCGAAATCAAAGGCCGTATGCAGTCTTATGCACAGACTTTCTGGGAATATTATGAGGAAGATTGTTTTCCTAAGAAAAGGGAGAAAAAAATCTATAAAACAGAGATTCTTGTAGAAGATGTTGAAGTTGTTTCTAAAGTGGAACAGAAGAAAACAGAAGATGGCAGTACTGCCACGCACAAGTATACAGAAGAGGAAATTAAAGAAAAATTAGAAGCCTACAGAGCTACAAAAGAAACAAATCCAGATTTAGTTTTTTAATGATGAACTTTAACTGGAAATATTTACAAATAAATTTATTGGAACATTCATAAGTTCCAAGAGGGGTAATCAGATGAAATCAAATCGAATTTTAATGGCAGGAGCATTAGCTCTAAGCATGATTCTTTCAGGATGTTCGGCAACGTCTACATCTGAAGATGTAAAGGACGCCAAAGCAACAGAAACTGCAAAAAAAGCAGATTCTAAAAAGTCTACAAAGGAAGATGCTAAAACATCTACAAAGGAGAAGAAAGAATCACCAAAAACAGAAACAAACAAAAATACGGCTGAAGCCGTTGAAACTAAAGAAACCTCAAATTCAGAAAACAAGAAGGCAGAGGTTCAGACACAGAATTCACAGCAGCATACTCATAACTGGGTTGCTCAGACTCAAACGATTCATCATGACGCTGTTTATGAAACAAAATATGTCGTAGATCAGCCAGCTTATGACGAACTGCCTGATTGGAAAGATGTTGATGGCTATATCTGTGACAACTGCCATCAGGAGATGTTCACGTTAGAAGAGGCTCAAATGCATGTACAGGTATCCGCTGCAATGGGAAGTGGAAAGTGTAAATCTTATCACGCTGGTATTGTGAGAATACCGCCAGGGGCACAAAACCTAATTCATCACGATGAAGTTGGTCATAACGAACAGGTCTTGGTGCAGGATGCTTGGGATGAAACAGTGAACAACGGATATAAATGTTCTATCTGTGGAGCAACGAAATAGAAAGGATGTGTTGCTATGAAATCTAATAAAATCTTTATGGCAGGAGCACTAGCTTTTAGTATGGTGTTATCTGGTGGCATGTTGACTGGATGTTCTAATTCTTCAAACACAAAAGACACAAAGACATCCGAAGTCACTAAGAAAAAAGAAGTAAAAACAATTGGTCAAAAAACCAAGGATTCTAAATCGTTGAAGATTACAAATACTACAGGAAAGAAAATCACAGTATTTGAAACCAAATCAAGTTCAGAAGAAAGCTTCAGTGATAACTTATTGGAAAATGGGGATGTTGTTAAAAATAAAGAAGAACGTACTTTGTATTACACAACCAAAGAAAACGATAAGTTAGATGTAAAGATTGGTTTACAAGATCAGGACAAAACATTTGTATTCAAAGATGTAGATACAGTAGATACAAAGAAAGTGGATGTTTCTTTAAAAGAAGATAAGGTCAATCTGGATGTAACAAAAAAAGATGGCACTACTGCCACTTTGACACCATCTGAAGATTCTGCAAAGACGGAAGATGAGAAAAAAGACGAAACTGAAGTAAAGCAGGAAGAAAAGAAAGAGGAGAAGAAAGAAGAAACAGCTAAAACAGATTCCTCTAACAAATCGAATACTTCTGAATCAAAGAAAAATAACACAGCTTCGACTACGAATACTAGCTCAAACAAGAACAATACAGGTTCTTCTTCAAAACCTTCTAATAACAACAGTTCAAACTCAAATAACTCAAAACCAGCCGAACATACACATAACTGGGTAGCTCAGTACAAGACGGTAAATGTTCCAGAAAAAGGTCATAACGAACAGGTTTTGGTGCAAGCTGCCTATGATGAACAAGTTCCAATTACTGAAATGAAGGCATATTCAATTTGTAATCAATGTGGTGCTGACATTACTGGCTTTGCAGTCTCTCATAGTGAACAACATGCATTAAATTATGAACCAGGTGGTTATCATACTGAATGGCGTGAAACTATAACAGGATATAATACCGTGCATCACGATGCAGTATATGAAACAAGATATGTTGTGGATTCACCTGCTACCACAAAACAGGAATTGACAGGCTACAAGTGCAGTAGCTGTGGAAAAACGAAAGCTAACTAAATATAGATCAAAAGACAGAATGAAAATTCTGCCTTTTTTTGTCAAAATGAATTAAGGCAATTTGCCTTAATGATTAAATAAGGTCGATTCACGGACCTTGGCAGAAATGCCGAAAGTACAGATGAATAGGAATTATACCTTTGTCATTCGTGGCAAGGTTAACATTTCATAGTAGTCTGTAATGCCATGTGTAGTGAAGGAATTAGATGCATGTTGCAGTACAGCACATTTTTACATGGTGGTGAAGGCTTGATTGTTACCTTTACAACTGAACTGTTGTTGTATATTAGCGTGATTTCACATGGTAGTGAAGGAAGACCAGAAGAAATGATTTTTCTAATTGCGTTGTAGCTTAGAGTATTCTTTGAGTTGCTTCATAAAAAGAAGGTGAAGATTGAAAATGGAATTTGGATTAGTATTGATTTTATTTGTCGGATTGATTGTTCTTAGTGTGTTTTTTTATTCACTAGTCAACATTTCAAAACAGTCCGCAATCAAAGAAAAGAAACTCTTAAATAAAGAGATATATTAATGTTAAAAAAAGGAACTCAGGCGAGTTCCTTTTTTGTTTACATGCAATAAAGCGGGTAGTAACCGTACTATTGCACCATAGAAAGTAAATTAACGAAAGGGTGGGATGAAATATGAACAGATACAGTTTATATACTGTACCTTAAATGGAGTTGAAAAATATCAATATTTTTTCCTTTCAGAATATTGAGATTATCAACGATTCAAAAATCAAGATTTCTAACGTTAGAGATTTTTAAGGGATAGAAATAAATAAAGGGGAACGATTTAAATTAAGGTCATTTACCTTAATAGGAAGGAATGAAAGTATGAAAAAGATTAAGAATACATTTCTCGCCTTTTTTGTAACTGTGTTAACTTCACTGAATCTGGTGCTTCCTACTTATGCAGAAGAAACAACTGCTCAAACTGTGAATACGGCAGGTTTTTCAGTGAATGTTGCAGGGGATGGTACAGTTACACTTTCATCAGGCGATTTTACAAAGACACTGTCTGATGGAGAAAGTTATAATGCTGATTATAACGAAGGTACAGAGGTTAAAATTGTTTCTAAATCCAATGAGAATGCAGTTATTGATGATATTACTTTAAATGACAGTACGATCTCTGGATTTACAACTGGTAAAAAATCTTTCAGTTTTGTCTATACAACAAAGACAGCTGATGCTTCTTTTAATGTAGTATTCAAACAAAATGAAACGCAAAAAGAAGAAAACAGTAATTCAAACAAACCTGAAAGTGATGATTCTTCTCAGGGCAAAAGTTCCAATGATTCTGTTTCTACTTCAAATGATGCAGTAGCTGAATCTGAAGATGCAGATAAATATGGCACATTTGACGTGGATCTTTCAAAGATGGATATAGATACATCTAAAACCGTATATACAAAATACTTGTACGCAATTCCAAGCGCTGTATCTGAAAACGATACAATCACTTCTGCATTGATTGATAAAGATCCAAAGGATACGATCTATACGCAGACAATGGAGCCAAGCACAGTATATACAGATGGAGATGCTTACTATATTCAGGCAGACACACCTTTTGTAAATGGCTTAGCCAAGAAGAATTATCCATACGATTATGATGTGGCTCGTGGAAATGATTATGGTCAACAGCTAACAGAAGGCTTTTCTTATGATAAGAAAACTCACATCTTAAAAATTGATAAAGATGTTTTCAAAACTGTGGCTAAAGAAGCAAAAACAGATAACAATCCAAAAGAGGATTTTTCAGATTTACAGGTACAGTTTTTAGTTCCTGCTGATGTAGAAAATGATGTTAAAGTTAAAACTACAGTTGTTGATAAGACAGGTTCTGTTGACAGTGTTGTAGGGGATTCAATCAGTTTACGTCCTTTCATGACAACACGTTTTCAACTTGCTTCTGAAAAGACCGCAAGTAATATTATTCCAAAAAATGTAAAAGTATATGTGAACGGTTCAGATGTTCCTTTGGAGTCTGAATATGGTGCGTATGACCCTGAAACAGGAGAGATGGCATTATCTTATATGGGTGCGAATTTAAAATCACTTGAAATCGTGATTTCCAAGTCAAAGGGAAGAGCAGTGGGTGTTGGTTTAGGTACAGCCAAAGTTGGAAGTATCAATGTGCTAGCTTATTTGGCTGAAGGCACAAAGGATGTGTTTAGTGTTGGTTCCTCTATCGATGTTGTAGGTAAATTTGGTAATAACAGCTACGTACAGACGATTGACGGCCCATTGGAACTATATAACAAGTCAAGAACTACAGCAGGTGGATATTTCAATACTGTGGACTGGAATGATGGCGACGGTGGAGAGTGTGTTGTGTCAGAGTCTGCTCTAGCGGTTCCTCAGTCTATTACTATGAATGGACAAACTATTGATTTTACGATGCGTGATATCAATGGAAACAGTTATGGACAATGGGTCAATGGAGGATATCATTTAACTGATATTTCAGATCCAGTTGCATTCAATGGTGCAATTCAGGCTTTCTGTCACCATATCAAACAAGCTGTAGGCACAATTGATGAAAGCAACCGTTATGCTTTGCGTTATCCAACCTGCACATTACGTGTGTTGGATGCGAGTACAATTAATGGATACAGACATGTTGTATTTGGATTTGAAACAAACCTACATCAGTTTGGTGGTTCAACACCTCAAACCGTTGGAACTGTTTTTGAACTTGCTTTCAAGGTACAGTCTAAAGGTAAATTGTCTATCATGAAGAAATCTGCAAATCCAGACATCACAGATAACAACCCTTGCTACTCATTGAAGGGTGCAGAATACGGAGTGTATAAAACAGAAGCGGATGCAAAAGCGGATAAAAACAAGGTAAATACACTTATCATTGGTAAATACGACAATTCCGAAAAATACAAAAACTGGTCAAATGAAATCGAATTGGAAGCGGGAACTTATTATGTGAAGGAAACAAAAGCTCCAAAAGGATATGCTTTAAATCCTAATGCTGTGAAGGTTGTCATTGAAGCAGGAAAGAATACTTGGCTTGGTGAAGCAAGCAGTGGTTTTGAAGATTGTCCTCAGTCCGATCCAGTTGGCATTTTGTTAGGTAAGATTGACAAGGAAACGAATAAGAACAAGCCACAGGGAAGTGCCAGCCTTGCAGGTGCTGAATTTACAATTAAATACTATAAGGGATTGTATGATTCCGACCCTGCAAAATCTGGTCAGGTTCCAGCTCGTAGTTGGGTTTTAAAAACAAACGATAAAGGTATTGCTTCACTGGATAAGGCATATAAAGTTTCAGGTGACGATTTTTACTATAATGGAAACAGTGATCCAATTTTACCAGTAGGTACAATTACGATTCAGGAAACAAAAGCTCCTACAGGCTACTTCATCAACAATGAAGTATTTGTTGAGAAAATCACCTCTTCAGGTTCTGCGGAAAATGTTCATACGTACAATCAGCCAAAGGTTCTAGAAAAAGTAATCAAGTTCGACATCAAAAAGGTGCAGGCAGGAACTTCAACACCAGTCAGTGGTGCAGTATTCCGTCACACTATGCCAAATGGTTCAACAGAAGATTTAGAGACAAATAGCACTGGTGAAATCACAATCACAGGTTTGGCTTCTGGTACACACAAAATCAAGGAAATCAAATCTCCTGATGGATATCAGTTGAATCCAAACGAGGTTGTATTCAACGTAGCTTCTGGTACAGGAAAGATCACATTTACATCTGGAACAAACAGTTTTGTAACACAAGGCACAAAGGATTCAGGGGACGGCTATGCTACATTTGGCGATAAGGTTAATCCATTTAATCTAAAAATCACAAAAACAAATGAGCATGGCAAAGTCTTGAAAGGTGCTGAATTTACGTTGTACAGCGATGCAGACTGCAAGAATGTAGTAGATACACAGATTTCAGATGACAAAGGGTTATTAACTTTCAAAAATCTGGATGTAGAAAAGACTTACTACTTCGAGGAAGCAAAGGCTCCACAAGGCTACAGAATTCCTGTGGATGAAGATGGTAAGGCATATGTACATTCTGTATATGTAAAAGCCACACCACAGACAAACACATTTGAATTCACAGTCGATGGAATAAAATACGATACATCTAAGACATCTGGTAATGTTCGACTAGAAGGAACTAAAAAGGATCGTGTAGTTGCGGTAGATATTACAAACAAGACAACGCAGTTATTACCTGAAACAGGTTCAAATGGAACAATCCTATTAATTGGATTAGGTGTTGCCGTAATAGCTTTTGCTTTATATAAATCTAAAAAAGATAAAATGATTTCTAAATAATGAAGAAAGAGGGATATTAAAATGAAAACAAAAAATGTGGTTTTTGCAGGATTAACTGCATTGTCTATGACTTTAAGTCCTGTAGCAACTTGTGTTGCTCAATTGGTTACTCCAGTCTATGCTGCTGAAGCAACACAAACTTATGCGACTCCTAACGGTGTAGCTGATTTTGGTAAAGGTAATGCTTCTATTACCATTACACCAAATGCAGGACAATCTTTGGTCGGTAAAAAATTCCAAGTCTATAAATTGTTTGACGCTGAAAACGCAGTGGATAATGAATCAATCAACTATACATGGAACAACGACTACAAAACAGCCTTACAAACGGTTGTTGGTAAGAAAATCAACAAATCTGCCTCTTCAGTTACTGAATATGATGTAATTGACTATATTCAAACTTTGAATACTAACAAAGTTGAAGGTGCTCAGGCAGATCAAAAATTAGAAGGCCGTTACAGCAATTACCGTTACTTCGTAGAAGCTTTAAGAGATGAACTTGTTAAGGAAGGTCTTTCTCCAAATACTGTTAATGTTACAGCTGTAAATGCAGTCGATGGTTCTGTTAAGTTCAGCGGATTAGGATATGGTTATTATTTAACAGATGAAGTTACTGCTGTACAGGATACACATTCGGCAGCTTCATTGATTTTGACTAATACAGCTAACCCTAATGCTCAGGTTAATATCAAATCCGATTATCCTACTTTGATCAAGAAAATCAATGAAGATGATAACAATGTAGGATGGAATGATATTGGTGACTACGAAATCGGACAGACAGTTCCTTATTACCACGATACATATGTGCCAGACATGAATGGATATCAAACATATAAAATGATTTTCCATGACAAGATGGACAATGCATTGACATTCAATAAAGACTCTGTTTCTATCACAATTTCAAGCAACAAGAAATCATATACATTAAAGAGTAATGAATTTAAAGTAGTTGAAAATAGTGGTGAAGACACATTCTATGCAGAAATCCCAGATTTAAAAGCTATCGTTGACAAACAATTCCCAGAAGGAATGAACAACAACAACGAAAATACTTATGGCCAATCTGTTCGTTTAAACTATAATGCAACATTGAATGACAATGCATCGACTCGTACTGGTCGTGCTGGATTTGAAAATGCTGTTCGTCTTGAATATAGCAACAACCCAGACAGTGATGGAAAT
>ULQL01053883.1_pt1 | contig 10363 bp, 4 predicted proteins | sample 1954411 | NCBI WGS metagenome assembly ULQL01 (sample SAMEA4835654, study PRJEB28245) | human gut metagenome | biome: gut microbiome; material: fecal sample | place: Denmark | collected 2008 | reverse complement strand
AATGACATGTGCAAGAAAATAGATAAATCTAGTTTTAATGAATTGGATTTGTTGACTAATAACGCAATTAAGATATCTGGAAATAAAAAAAGAACCAGATATTTTTGGAATATTGATGAATTTCTAAAGTCATAGCATGGTGAAGTGCTAATATGAATTAACTGAAAAGTATGAATTGTTCAGGAGGAAAATATGAATATCGAAATTAAAGCTGGCGTGTATACCCGCAATGGTGAGGATGTACCTTTTAATTTTTATACATCGCTTAGCGCTTATAACAAGGTAAGATTTGTTGATTCCGTTGTATCGGCAATTGTTACAGACGATGGATACAACTATGTAATTAAAGATATGCTTTTTGATTTTTGGGTTGTCAATTTTTTTACAGACGTTGACGTGTCCAAAATTGCAGAAGCAGAAAACAATATCGATGCAATTGAAGATTTTTTTGACGAAAACAACATCGTTGATATTGTTAAGATAAATATTGTTCCTGGTATTATCGATGAACTTGAAAAAGCTGTTGAATTTAATATTGAATATAAAACTGGTATTCATATCAATCCTATTTCTTCTAGTTTAAGCAGCCTTCTCGATACAATTGAAGGAAAAGTTGAAAATATCGATTTTGATTCTATGATGGATATTGCAGAAGCAATGAGTGGTATTTCTGGTGAGCTTACTGCCGATAAGATGCTTGATGCGTATGCTAAGACCGATATCTTCAAAAAGAATTGGGAGAACGCTGCTGCTGATAATGGAAATTTTAATGTTGTTAAAGGCGGTAAAGAAGCATCGTTATCTCCCATTCTCTCCCCTACTGTTTAAATTGGTGAGCAAGATATGAAAATAGAAGATATTAAAAGGAAGATTAGTGCCAGTTGTAAGATGGCAAGTGGGCAAATAGAGCAAGAAATATATATGGTAATCGACAGTTGCTTAAATGAATATTATGGCGAATTTAAACCAGAAGAATATATACGCACTGGCAAGTTATTGCATTCTATGGTTCACAAGTCTGCGTCAAGCAACAGTGGATTTACTATTGATGTATATTTTGATTCAGGATTACTTGATTACGAAAACGGCGTAATGCCATTGAAAAATGGTGGCTATGGATGGGCTACTTGGGGCGCAGAAGAGGTTTTGGATACTGCCATGCATGGTTCTCACGGTGGGTATGTTGGCGGAACTGCAATTTGGGACGAAAGTATGTCAGAACTTGGAGATATAATTGCGTTAGTAGTAAGCAAATTAAAAGCGGCTGGTCTTCCTGTTCATTAGGAAGTCCAGCTTTTTTATTTTGAAAATTATCAGAAAAAGGAGGTGTTCTTATGGCGAAAGATTTAAACAAAAATTATAGTGTGTATAAACATACGCTGCCTACTAACATCTCTAAAAAAGAAAATGACATGGTGTATATTGGAATAACGTCGCAAGATCCATTAAAAAGATGGTTAAATGGTAGAGGTTATTTAAAACAAAATTATTTTTATTCTGCAATTCAGAAATATGGATGGGATAATTTTCAACATGAAATATTATTTTGCGGACTAACAAAAGAAGAAGCCGAAGCGAAAGAAATAGAATTGATAGCAAAATATAATTCTACTAATAGGCATTTTGGATACAACATGTCTAATGGCGGGAATTGTTACGGTACAGTATTGCAAGAAACAAAAGACAAAATATCTAAAGCAAATATGGGAAATCAATATGGGGTTGGACATAAGGTTTCAGAAGAAGCAAGAAAAAAGATATCCTCATCTATGATTGGAAATCAACGCGGCAAAGGACAGAGGATGTCTGACGAACAAAAATGTAAACTTGCCGAGTCGCATAAAACAGATAGTTTTAGAAAGAAACTGTCTGAAGCAAATAAAGGAAAGAAGCATTCTGATGAAACAAAAAGAAAATTGTCAGAATCACATAAAGGGCTTGGTTCAAAAAAGGTTCGCTGTGTTGAAACTGGAATAATATATAATTCTATTTCTGACGCTTCTAGAGAAAATAATATAAAAGGACGCGGACATGTAAGTGCGTGTTGTAAAGGAACGAGAAAGACTGCTGGTGGATATCACTGGGAATACTATGAGGAGGTGGCATAATGGCTAAAGGAAGAAAGACTTTTAGGAAGGTCATTACTAGCAAAGAGTTGGACGCTCAAATCAATTCTAAGAATATTAAGTTGGCTGAAAGATTTTTAAAAAATTTTGCAACTAAACGTTCTCCAAATTCTGTTGTTAGTTATAAATCTAATCTTCGAATATTTTTTACTTGGAATTTGCTATTCAATGACAACAAAGATTTTGTAGATATTCGTAAAATTGAATTCGCAGATTTTTTTGATTATGCCGTAACTGAGCTTGGATGGCACTCTAATAGATTTGCTCAGTGTCATAGCTGTCTATCGAGTTTTAGTGCGTGGATAGAGAATTATTTTGATGATGACTATCCCCTCTTCCGCAATTTATTATCTAAGATTGAAAAACCAGTCAAAGAGAACGTTAGAGAAAAGACTGTTTTGCAAAAAGAAGACATCGACAAATTGTTTGAATATTTTGATGAAAATGATATGACTCAAGATGCATGTCTTCTTGCTCTAGCCATTTCTTGTGGTGCTAGAATCTCAGAGTTATCTAGCTTTACAACCGATCTTATCGATGAAGATAACGTTGTGTTTGACGGGCTTTTCTTGGAAACAACTAAAAAGATTAAAACCAAGGGTCGTGGAGTTAATGGCAAAATGCTCACGAAATACATATTAAAAGATATGTTTCTCCCCTACTATAAAAAATGGCTTGAAGTTAGAAAAGGAATCATGAAAGAAAATAATAAAGACCATGATTTTATTTTCGTTACAAAAGAAGGAAATCCTGCAAACGCAGATAGACTTAGGGATTGGATGTCTAAATGGAGCGATGTTGTTGGACAACCGTGTTATCCTCACAACTTCAGGCATTATCATATTAGCTTTCTAAAGAAGCTTGAACTTGAAGATGATTTCATTGTGTATCTTACTGGTTGGTCTGAAAGCACTGGTCATAGTATGGTGGCTGTGTATAACGACTTAACAGCTAAGGATAGAAAATGGAAAAACTTAGATAAGTTGAAAGCAGCTCTGGAAGCGTAACATCGCAATTATGTTTAAGTGACAATTATTTGAATGTTACGCACCTTCCAATGGGGTGCGTTTTTTAATGCATTCCTTTAAAGAAGGTGGATATATATGGCTGATTATAGAGTTGACGTTGATGTTAATGTTAACGATAGTAAATTGGATGCTCTTGAAAGCAGAATAAAAAATATTCAAAATAAAACAGTTAATATAGATATCGGTATTAATAACGGCGATATTAACAAGGTTGTTTCTTCGCTTGCTAGAAATCTACAGAGCATAGGTAAGAACATAAAAATAACTCCAACGGTTAATACAAGCGCTTTTCAGAAAATCAATAGCACTCTTACGACTTTAAATAAAAATAATACGATTACAATTAAAACAACTGGTATCGATAATCTTGGAAAGTTAAGAACGGAAATAAGAACACTCGATAAAGAGGGCGAGCAACTTAGTTTTAAAGTTAGCGTTAAAGACGAAGAAATTATTCAGGCTAAAACAGAGGCGCGACAACTTAGAGAAGAATTAAAAAAAGCAGAGTCTATTAAAATGGCAATTGATGTTGGAGATATCAAAAATCAAGCGTCTCAAATAGAATCTGATTTTAAAAAAATAACAAATGCTTCAAAAGATACAAAAGCGGCAATGGATGATTTCAAAGCAGCGCAGTCTTTGCTAAATGATGCCAAAGCAAGTGGCAATAGCAAAGAACTTGTTCTTGCAATGAATGAATATGAAACGGCTCTTAAAAGGGTTAAAAATCAAATTGATATTAACACAAGAGCCGAAAAAGAAGCTGCTTCTGTTGCAAAACTAAGACAAGAAGCAAATAATCTTTCTCTTTCTATGGACAGTTGGTTAAAAAGAAACTCTGCTGCCGAAGAAGAATTTGGTGGGAAAATCAGAAATCTTCAAAAAGAGCTGAGAACATGTGACTCTATTCGCTTTAATGGTATTAAATCAGAATTTAAAAGTCTTACAACACAAGCAGAACTTGCTAATAAAACTGGTTTGAAATTTAGCGATAGATTAAAAATGCAGTTTACAAGACTTGCTGGATATTTTGGTGCATCATCAGCAATTATGGCTGGTATACAAGCAATGAAAGCAATGTTTGATAACGTTCTTGATATAGATACTCAGATGACAGAGTTGTATCGTGTTACCGATTTATCTACGTCTCAATATTCTGCATTATATGATAAATTAACTGTATCGGCTCAAAAATATGGTGTTGCTCTTACTGATTTAATTAGCGCAACGGCAGATTGGAGTCGCGCTGGTTTTGACGCTAATACGGCAGCGGGTCTTGCAGAGGTTACTTCCGTTTATCAGCATATTTCAGACTTAGATTATGACGAAGCTGCTCAAAACTTACTTACTGCTTATAAGGGCTTTGAAAGCGAACTAAAGGAATCTTTCAATGGGGATGCTGTTGAAGCCGTAAGCTACGTATCGGATATTTTGAATGAACTTGATAATAATTATGCAGTAACCGCAGCTGGCGTTGGCGAGGCAATGAAACGTTCTGCTTCTGCCATGAGCGTAGCTGGAAATACAATCCAAGAAACAGCTGGTATGATTACTGGTATTACAGAGGTTACACAGGATCCCGAAAAGGCTGGTAACGCGCTTAAGGTTGTATCGATGCGTTTGCGCGGTATGAAGGGTCAGCTTGAAGAACTTGGCGAAGAAACAGATGATAATGTTGAAAATCTTTCTAAGATGCAGGGGCAGATTTTAAATCTTACTCATGGTAAAGTAAATATTTTCGATGATACTGGAGATTTCAAATCAACATATGAAATCCTTCAAGGGATAGCAGAAGTTTGGGATGATATTACAGATACAGACAGGGCTGAGCTGCTTGAAACTGTAGCTGGTAAACATAGAGCGAATGATGTTGCTGCAATTTTCCAAAACTGGGAACACGTTGAAGCCGCAACAAAATCAGCTACAGATGCAACTGGTAGTGCAATGAAAGAGCAAGAGAAATATGCCGACAGCATTCAAGGTAGATTGAATTCTCTCCAAGCCATGTGGCAGCAATTTTCTAATACTTTTATGGATTCAAATTTTATAAAAGGCTCTATAACGGCACTAACTGGCGTATTGAATGTTATAGAAAAAATAATTAACACAATAGGTGGCGTTGGAACTGCTGGAATAATTGGATCTCTTGTTTTTGGATTTCGTCATAGAGGCAGCTTAAGTTTAAAAAGTTTACTCCCTCAACTTTCTGATTTAAGTTCAATGTTGTTTGATAGTTTTAAGTCTGTCTCTTTTAAAGGTTTAAACGGTGGAATAAAAAATGCTAAAGGTTTATTCGGTGATTTAAAAGCATCTGCTGAACTTGCAAAAGAATCTATCTCAAATACGTTTAATAAAATGACTTCTTGGGGAAAGTTCAAGGCTATTGCAGCTGGCGTTGCTCTTGTTGGTACTGCTGTTTCTATTGGCGTTGAGTTATGGAACGACTACATACGAAAAATAGAGCAAGCGAGACAAGAGGCAATAGATACAAGTAGCGGATTTAACGATTCTTTTAAAACATTTGAACAAACATATATAAAATATTCAGATAAGAATATATTGACATCTGATGAAGAAAGCGAATTAACCTCTGCAATTGACGGTACGGTTAGTGCATTAGGAGATAAATCTACCGTTCTTAGAGATGCAATTGGCGCGTCATCTGAATATGCGCAAAATCTTGATAAAATTGCAGAAGCAGAATTGAAACAGTCACAAAGCCTTGCCATAAAAGGAAAGTCTGCTGCGCTTGAAAGATTAAACTCGAACGTTGTAGGTGGTGACAATCCTGGTGATCAGCCTTGGTTAGATTCGATTATAAAATTAGTTGATGGTACTCCAATAGCTCTTGCTGCTGCATCGTTTGGATTTGGCTGGAAAAAAAATAACGCAGATGTTAGATTGCCAGACAAAAACGCAAAAGAATATGCCGCTATCAAAGATCTTATTGAAAGTGATGATTTTCAAAAGGTTGTTGATAATGGCGGTATTTACGAACAGCTTCTTGGGAAAAGTTATCTTAGATATGACAATGCGTCTCCTATAGAAGGCTTGTTTAAAAAAATAGACACTAAATCTCTTGATTCTGGTATAAAGTCGCTTGAGCGTTATCAATCTATTGTTAATCAGCTTGAAAAGACAGCTCGTGAAACTGGCGACGATTCATATATATCTGGTGACACATACAAGGATGCGACAAGCGCCATTGAATCAATATCATCAAATATTAATGATTTAACTAGCAACATATATGCAGAGCAAAAGGCTGCATATCAGTCGGCCAACGGAATTCCTAAAACAACGGAAAAGTTTTATGAGATGCAAGATGCTGTATTAGCCGCATCATCTGCTACCGTTGAAGGTCGGATGAAGATAGCAGATCTTATGTCTGAAGAATATAAGGATGTATTTGACCTTTCTTCTGTAAAATCACAAATAAAGCAATTTCAAAGTATTACAAAAGGCATTGATGTCATAGGTGATGACAAAGAGAAAACCTTTGAAACATTCATTAATCTGAAAACCATGGTTAATGACGGAGAGTGTTCTGTCGGTGATTATACAAAGGCTTTAAGTGATGCAAACAGCGCAATCAATGAAATAGAAAAAATTGATCCTGGAACAGCTAGTGCGCTACGCATAAAGCTTGGAATTGAATTGGATTCAGAAGGAAATATAGAAGATGAAATAAAAGAAACAAGAGATAAACTTGTTCGTTCTCTTGCGGATAGTGGAATTGATGAAGATGTTGCGATAGAATTTGCCAATAGTCTTGATAAGCAAGAGATTGAAGCTACAGTTGATCTTATTGCATCTGGCGAAATTGATATGTCTGATATCAATACTAAAAATTTAGATGATAAACTCAGAAAAAAGATTGAAGATTATTCTGAGTATTTAAAGGCTATGAAGTTTTCTATTAATATAGATACTGAAACGGAAGGCTTCGAAAAACTTAATTCTGCACTTGCGGAGTCTAAAACTGCTACTGGACTTACAGTCGAATCAATGGATGTTTTAAAAGGACGATATGAGAGTCTTGCTGGGTATAATGTTGCAAAATTATTTGAAGAGACGGCAAATGGTATTCGTTTAAATACAACCGAACAACAAAAACTTGAGAGGGAGTATTCAAGAAGTAAGCTTGAGAAAACAAATGCCAATCTTTCAACTATGAAAGATAGATATGATGAGCTTGATAGAGCTATTAAAAATTGCACAGATGCTTCTCAAATGGCAAATTATATTACTGAGCAAAATAATGTTCGTCAGCATATAAATGATTTAGCTGAAGAAGCTGCAATGTATGAAGGTCTTGCGTCGAAGTATAAAGCGTGGCAAGATGCTGAATCTGCTGGTTCTGACAGAGATATGTACGAAAATGTTCTTAGTGGATTTAAAGAAGTCGAAGACGAACTTTCTCGCGGATGGTTAGACGATGCTTCTAAGGCGTTTATTGATTTGTTTAGCAATAAAGCGCTTAGCTCTGTAGATGAATATACAGATAGAATTAAAACGCTTGGTAACACTATAGAGGGTACATCATATTCGGTTAAAGATTTCTTTACTCAAGATGAAGATGGAAATTCTACAAACGATGGTATATATAATTTCTTAGAAGCTGTTGACCAGCTTGGAATGGGAAACATACAGCGCGATGAAAATGGCGAGATTATTTCGTTTGATTTTGGTGTGAATGACGAAAAGGCCGTTGCTGATGCGATGAACATCAGCGAAGAACTTGTTCAAATTATTGAAAGAGCGTCTGAGGATGCTGGCTTTACCATTAATATGGATGGCGCATATACTAGTTTGGCAGATTTAAAAAATGCAGCGCAAGAAGCAAATGCTACATTGGTAAATCTTAAAAACTCGAATAATGATTTTCTTAAAGATTTTAACCAAGAAGACATATCTTTTAATTTCTCTGAAAAAACAACAGAAGGTGTTAAAACACAGCTTGATAAAGCAAAAAAGTTGCTTGATTCCGATCAATTTAAAGTTGATGGTAAGTTTAATATAGATACTGAAGGAGCAAAAGAAGCGTTGACTATTGCCCAAACGCTTCAAGCTCAATGGGATCAGCTGAATAAACCTGCTTATATGAGTATTGATACAAGTCAGGTTGACAAGGCTATTCAAGAACCAATACAAAAGATGCAAGAGTTTGATAAATTATCTTCGCAAAAGCATCAAATGACATTGGCTGGTGTTGATACATCAGAAGTTGACAAACAGATGGATCAATTGGTTGATGAATTATACGACCTTGATCCAGAAGTAAAAGCAAGACTCGGAATAGATCAATCTAGCAAAGAAGATTTAGCCAGTGACCTTGAAAACGATAAGATTAGCATCCCAGCAGAACTAGATATTCAAGCAAAAATGGATAGCAAACTTGGCGTTCTTGTAGATCAGGCTCTTCATGATGCTGGGTTAATCGATGACGAAGAATATCAAAAAAGGCTTAATATATATTTAGATGCAAATGTTGATGATTCTGATGCTGAAAGTGAAACCAAAGAAGCTGTAGAAAATATTGCAGATGCATTGGGTGTTTCGCAGGAATTAATTGATGAAATAGAAGGAGAACTAGATTCTTCTGGTATTACTGATGAATTAGATTCGGCGGCAAAAGGATTATCTGATTGGTGGGATTCAACAAAAGGAACGCTTTCAGATTGGGGCGATTCTATATCTAAAACTATTTCTGGATGGGGAGATTCTATAAGTCAAGGGGCATCGGATGCGTGGGATGCCATATCGAATTCACCATTTGGAAAAATGGTTGGACAAATTGGCGGAGCTATATCAGAAAATGTTGAGAAGGTTAGTGAGCCAGCGCAAGAACTTGGAAACACCTTAAAGGGACATGCTGACGATATAGGAAGTGCAATTTCTGAAAAATGGTCTGGTTTTGTTGATGATGTTAACAATAAAATTGAAGAAATTAAGGGTGGCGCTTCAGATTTATGGAAATCAGCATCGGATGGGCTTTCTGATTTAGGAAATTCTGCTAGTAATGGATTTACTGGTATGGTTGATTCCATAGGTGGCGCATTTACAGATTTAACGAATTCTATTGGAGGATTCTTTTCTGATAAATGGGATGATTTCACGGAAAAAATTAAGCCAATTACAAATGCTCTTTCAATTGTTGGAGAAGCATTAGGAAAAGCACAGGAAGTTGCAGGAAAGTTTGCTGGCGATAAATTATCGGAAGCTGCCGATGGTATTTCAAACTTCTTTAAGCCGCTCACAGATTTCTTTGGCGATGCAAAATCTTTTGTTGAATCTGGCGATATGTTTAAAGATATTGGCGATTCAATATCTGATGGCATTGATTCAATTGGCGATGGTATATCTAATGTAATTTCTGGTATAAATGATTTCTTTGAAGATCCAGCTGGAAATATCTCTAAAGTAGTTGGAGATTTTGGACAAGGTTTAATTGATAAGGTTAGAAGCGCTTTGCCAAGAGGCGTAAATGATCTCATTGATTTTACAACGTCGTTTTTTGAAGATAATCCTGGAATAATAGAAAGCGCAATTAACGATTTCTTTAATAATATTAAAGAGGCTTTTGATAAGGCCGTTGATGATGTTTCCAATTCTATTAAATCAAAAATTGATGAATTTAGAAGCGGTTTACCAGACTGGCTTAATAATATGATAGATGGTGTCGTTGGTTTTGCATCAGACCCAGTTGGGGCGATAACAGGTTTATTTGAAATCGTTAAAAATTCTGTTGACGATGCAATCAGTGGTCTTGAAGAAAAAATTAAAAGCAAGATTGGTGAAATACGTAGCTATTTTCCCGATTGGCTAAATAATATTTTTGATTTTGCTGGCGCTTTTGCATTAGACCCCTTTGGTACAATAGCTGACTCTATCGAAGAGCCGATAAATAATTTAGTAGAAAAAATAAAATCAGCACTTAATGTTGCAAAATCTGCCATTGATATTGAAATTGGCAAAATCAAAGATAGTATTCCACAGCCGATAAAGGATGCTGTAAAAGCTATTGAGAGTGCTCTTAGTTTCTTATCTGATGATAATTCAATTCAAAAGGCTATTGATTCAATTAAGAATGTTGATGCTCAATCTGTTGCTGATGGTATAAGTAAAGCTTTTGATGTTGTTGCGGAAAAAGCTGGGTCTGCCATAGACACTTGTAGAGAAATAATTAAATCAAAAATTGATGAATTC
>ULQL01038539.1_pt1 | contig 10368 bp, 15 predicted proteins | sample 1954411 | NCBI WGS metagenome assembly ULQL01 (sample SAMEA4835654, study PRJEB28245) | human gut metagenome | biome: gut microbiome; material: fecal sample | place: Denmark | collected 2008 | reverse complement strand
CCTCTCCTGTCATAAAATCAACAGCGGCAACATCTTCGTTGTAAATAGCATGGATATGCGGTGGATTGTGTTCTTTCTGCAAAAAATACATCCGAATGATAATTCCATAAAATCTTGATAAAACAGGCATATCAATTTCTCCTTTGTTTACTTTCTTACATTATATCACGATATCGTGATGCCGTCAATGCGTTATGATGATTTTTCGTATTTTATTTCTTATATCCCACAAACATCGATCATTTTTCACCTTTGGGTATTAAATTTCGATAATTGGGATATGGCGCGGTATTTTTTACTGCGCTTAATTTTGTTAAATGAATTTTCTCATAACTCTTATATAATCCAGTTTTGCAGTGTCGATATAATTTATATAAATATATAAAAGTTTATATGTCGAACTCCTCCAATTCACGAAGAATATCTGCATAGACAGCATCAGCATCTTGAACTCTGCCGAGTTTTATATCATCCATTGCTTGTTCAAGATGCGTATATACAGCAAGCCTCGATTCCAGTTCGGCAATATGCATTTGCTGTTTTTGAAAATCCTCATAGCTAAGGAGAACCGTATCTTCTTTTCCGTTGACAGTAATTGCAACGGGATTCTCTTTTGCAAGAGCGGAAATTTGTGCGTAGTTTGTGCGAATGTCTTTCGACGGTCTGATCGAAATACAACTCCCCATATAAACTCCTCCATTCTTGGCAGTCATATTATATCACAATTATAACACTCGTCAATAGAATTTGTGATTACCATAATATTTTTACATCCCATAAGATTGCCGTCAATTGTTTCTCATATTCTAACTCAAAATTGATTCAACAATTCACGAGGAACACCAGAACGTGTCAAAAGCGCTCGTAGATAATCAGAGGGCGTATTGACCTTTTCAAACTCGCCATTGATAAAAAATTTATTTCCATCATAGATGTTTTCCTTGATGTTGTAACGATAAAGGCAACGATAGTGTGTCTCACCGCTAGGCGTCACTTCGCACTCGGTAATATCCATGACCTTTCTGCTGTTGTCCTCGCACTTGTGGGCAAATACCACAATGGGGAATGCTTGACGTGATTGTAGGAGCGAGACTTCCATTCCGAGCTGAAATCGTCTCTGACAGAGGAGCGAGATTCGTCCGTGTGCTGATTCAGCGGGACCGGAGTGTACTGTTGTGACAACCGTGTGTCCCGTTAGCGACGCTTCTACTGTTGAATTAGCTTCGGCGTCCCGAACCTCGCCAACGACAACTATATCAGGATCAAATCGTAAAGCTGCAACCACCAAGTCTTCTTGGGAAATGTTATATGCTGTATTTTCATTCGGACGAGATAGCGTGTGTACCACATTGTTCTGCGTTTCACCAAAACGGTTTTTCTTTATAAGGAACAACTCACGGGTGCCTGACTCAATGGTGTAGATTCGTTTGTCATCCGGAATGCTGGATAAGAGTGCGTTCATAAGGGTTGTTTTACCTGAACTTGTTCGTCCGGCTACAACAACGGAAACTCCGTATCGGATGCACATTTCAAGAAATGCGATCATTTCTTCGGTTGCCATTCCGCTTTCAATCAAATGTGTGCGATCCACTTTTTGCGGATGGAGCAAACGGATAGACACCGAGATTCCTGTTTTCTCATCAACCACAGGAGATTTGATAGCCGTAATACGGGTATTGTTCGGAAGATGTCCTTGAGCGATGGGCGTGGCATTGTCGATGATCATGCCACTATGATGAAGCAGGCGTTTGACGATGTCAACGGCGTGTTGAGGGTTACGGAAGTGTTCATCGAGCTTTACCATTCTGCCATCGGAGTAAGTCAGCGTAATATCATCCCAAGCATTGATGTTTATCTCATCAAGGTCGGGAGAGCCGAGGAACGGAGTGAGAATGGAATACTCGACCATTTCCGAATATAGGCGGTCTATGAGGGACATATTTGTAAAACCATCCACTTCATACCCGCAGTCAAGTATATATTTCTCAATATACGCCTTGAGTTGGTCGTGCTTTTGCTCATCTGTCAGGGCGGTTGCATAATACTTGGCGATATATTCCTGCGTCTTTTCCAGAAGATCGTATAATTCAATCTGTACCATACGATACCACCTTGCTTGCAATTTCATTTATTTTCGTTTCAAAGCGTTTGTCTGATGTTTTCACATATAGCTTACCTTGTTGCATCTGTTCTTTGACAGCAAAACTAAACGGCAGAGTAAAGGCGAGCTCACCGAGCTGTGTTCTGGTTTCCTCTATTGGCACAAAGACATCAGCATTGGGGGTGTTGATTCCTTGAATATGGTCGTCTGTACGATATCTGCTGTCGGCATAGACCGGAAGCTGTGAGAGAAAGAAGCTGATACTTTTGAGATCGGGAGACGAAAGACGCAGTACCTGATCTGCTTTTTCAATAGCGGTCTGTGCGAGTACATTGTCATCCAGATTACTTGTGCAGTCTACAACGACATAATCCGCAAGTTTACAAAGCACGTTCAGTAAATCCTCGGCTTTGACTCTGCCGAATTTCGGGTAAGTATATTTGTTCTCGCCTGTCTTGTAGCCGAGGAAGCCGAAGTTTTGCATATTCTTGACGGTTACAAGGTTGTTGATAATATCTTCTTGTTCCACCTCAGTTTTTGAAAGTGGTACACCAACTGATCCCAAATCTTGATTTTTAATAAATGGAAAAAGAACAGGGATTACAGGTGTTTCAAGGTCAGTATACAGAGTAATAACGGTGGATTCAAATGAGGAATAGATAGCCGTTGCAAGCTTAGTTGCGAATGTGGTCTTTCCACTATTGGGAGAACCCCACACGGCAATGACTTTACCTTCCATATTTACTCACCTCCGAATACTTTGTTCTGTGTGTCCAAATATTTCTGCGCGGTTTCGCTGTCCCCTCGATATTCAAGCACAATATGCATGTCCCCGTGCTGTTCATAGTAGGCAAGAACTTCTGCCTGTGCCGAATTAACAAGTAGCGTGATAGTAACAGGCTGACTGGTATCTTCCACATCCGCCTTGTCAATACCGCTTGAGGTAGTGGTCGTAATGACCTTAACATAGGTAAGTTCCTTGGGGGTAAACATCGCATCATCTTCTTTATTGTAAACAAGAATGCTCACAATGTCTCCGGTTTCAAGTTTACCCGAAAACCCGAGTGCGAATGAACCGATAGTGATAGAGATTGCCTTATGCGTGCCGTCAAGGGATTCGAGAATGCTCTTTGCGCTGGTTGTAGTATTTCCAACCTTTGATGGTAACAAATAATCACCTGCCGAAAGTTTGACCATGGCAGACTTCCCGACAACAGCATTTTTGTCGGTAATGACATTGGTGGGTAAATTATAGCTGCCAACCTTGACAAGTTGGACATCTGTATCTGTAATAATCTTTCCAACTGGTACATCCTTGATTACACGGACGATTTCGGTCTTTCCATCGGAAAGTTTGTTTACCAGAGGTGCTATGCCGAAACATATGGCGAGTGCGACCACAATGCAGATGATTCCGACAACCGTGCGGTTTCCCATTGGATGGTAACCGCTTGTTTTTTTCTGTTTCATGTGTTTGTTTCCTTTCTGTTTTTTGTTCTGTGGTAAAGTATTTGCTAACATCTTCGGGCGGTATGATGACACAAGACACATAATGTGCTATAATATGCACATAATATATTCACAAGGCGGAATTCTCATGGAAAGTACAAATCTGAACATCCGTACTGATAAGGAAGTCAAACTTGCCGCCGAGAAAATATTTGAAGAACTCGGTCTGAATATGACTACCGCTGTTAATATGTTTCTCAGACAGACGATAAGAGAAAACGGAATTCCATTTGAACTCAAATTTAATGTGCCGAATGATACTACACTTGCAGCGATCGAGGAAGGCAGAAAAATAGCCTATGATAAGAATGCAAATGGGTACAGTAGCATAGATGATTTAAGGGCGGCACTTGACAAATGAATAGAAAGAATCTGCTACTCATATGGCAGATTATTTTTTAGATGAAAAACATTGTCATCATACCGACTGAGATAAACGGTATGAGTGGAAATCCTTTATCGTTGCTAAGTTTTTTAATCTTATTGTAAATAAGCATGAAAACAACTCCAATTAACAGACCTAACGCAAGTCCGGCAAGTCCTCTTTGCCATCCGAGCAGAAATGCACAAGCGGTAGCAATCTTCAAATCAGCACCTCCGTATCTTCCCGAAGAAAACATACTGACGCCTATTTGAATTGCGGCAGTTATAGCGCCTCCAAGCAGCATAGAAGTGAATCCAACCGTCGGTATGCTGATAAGAGACAATGCGAATATCGATATACTCAAATGGTTTGCAACTCTTCGATTTGTAAGATCCGACATAGAAGCATATAGCAAGAGGTAGAATAGAAATAATCCTTGGAATGTGTATACACTTACACCGAATCTAAGCGAGAGGACAAGCGATAGTACCGTTGAAGAAATCAAAGTGAAAGTTTTGTTTGTGACAAATTCCTGTTTCTCCATGCTTTTGTTGAGAATCAAGCCAACCACCAAGGATGCAATTGCTATGAAAACTATATTGAGGATTAGAACAACCACTTCCCAAGCAATCACGTTTTCAGCGACAAATGTCTGAATAATAGGATTTACTACTGGCGACGAACCAATGGGGAGTATAGGATTAATAATCAATAGAATTCTCCTTCCAAAAGTTATTGTGGAAGGGACGCAGAACGTCCCTTCCAATGAATAATTTAGTATTAATTACCGTAGTTGAACATCTCACCGATCTTAGTCGTGAGTGTGGGAATGATTGTACTGTTAAAGAGGAGATAAAGACCTGCAAGGATTACACCGCCGATCACAACGCCGATAATAATTTTGACGCCTGTGTCGATATATCCCTCGCCGGAGGTGGATTCAATAACGGTCTTGGCAGATACAACTGTCTTGCTGAATTTGTTTTTGATGAAGTTGATAAGTTTTTTCATGTGTTAATTACCTCGTTTTTCTTTCTTTTCTGTTTTTTCGTTTTTCTTTGCCTACTGCGGTTTAATTCTTGATTAACCTGCGTAGTTAAACATCCCCTGAATCTTGGAAGTCAGTGTGGGAATGATGGTGGTGTTGAAAAGAGCGTAGAGACCTGCAAGGATAACGCCGCCGATTACTACACCAATGATAATCTTCACTCCTGTATCAATATACCCCTCGCCTGATGTGGACTGAATCGCCGTCTTTGTAGAAACGATAGCGCGGCTGAGTTTGTTCTTGATTGCGTTGATAAGCTTTTTCATATGATTAATTACCTCATTCTTTCTTTGTTTTTGATTTTGTTATGGTTTTGATAATGAAAAATGGGAAGTGACTTCATCTCACTCCCCATAGTTGTTTTGCAGATCACATCTGCGTCATGGTCTGATTGCTACCCGACTGTACAGGCACCTGACTGTTGGTGTGTACTTGTTCGAGCGCATGATTATACTCGTCGATCACATTCTTTACAAGTGCTTCACGTGCTTCCTTGGTGACCGGGTGGAACACATCCTCGTACTGTTTGTTGCCTTGAACATCGGTGTATGGAACAGACGGCATATTCACAAACATACCTTTCTCGTTCTCAAATACACGGATACCGTGAACAGCGAATAGACCGATGTTTGCACTTGCAAACGCTTTGAGTTTTTTTGTGTCATCGCCAAAGAGTTTGTCGATCCTTACGGTGATATCGGGGATAGGTTGCCGTGCAGCTTCATTCTGCACGGCTTCGGTCGTCTTTTCTGCCCGATTAGTTGTTTTTTGCTTTTCCTGCACGGGAGCGGCATTGCCGGAGCTTTTCTTAGAAGCCATTCTTAGACCTCCTTTCTTCAATAGTATCTATATAAAAACCGACAGTTGCGCACCTGTCGGTATGTGTGTCAGATCCAACCGTAGAGAGTAAAACCAACATCGTTTTGAACTTCTTCAAAGCTGATATCATGTGGGTCTGCGAACATCTCGCTGTATTTCAATACCTGTTCGTCAGTAAGGTTACAGAGTCCGCCGACACCGTCATCTCCTGTAATGAAGATGGGACCTGCGTAGACGCCGTTACCGAGTCTGCGATTTCCTTCCATGCCATTGAGTTTTGCTTCCTCGTTTCCGAGTATCATGCAATCATCATCAAATGGGTAGGTGTATTCGATTCTCGATTCTTCACAGTGATCACTGACGGCTCTTTGAAGGTCATCAAGTTTGTCTTTCACGTAAGTTTCAATAGGTGGATAGTGAGGCAAGATCATAAGCATTCTTATGCCGTCCATCTCCGCAGACTGCGATTTGTCGAATTCGATATTTTTCCAACCGATGGAATCGCAAAAATAAAATCCAGGTTCGGCAAGTTTCAAATGCTGAGCCGCTACTATTTCTGCTTGCATAGGACGTCCGCAATCATTCGACGCTTGAATCTCGGCATAATATTTTTCGGGATTCGTAAAATACACCGTTTCGCCGATCTTTCCTACGTGATCCGCCCCGGCATATAAAAAATCGATCTTTCCAAAAATCTCGGGAATATCATCGACAATCTCAACAATATCGGAAACGGACAGGGAATGACCCTGATACGTTCCGATATTCGAATCCCTAAAACCGTTGAAAATATTGTAGATATCATCTGCCGTTTTTGCGTTCACATATCCGTGGAATACGCACTTGTAGCTTTGCGGAATGATTCCGCCGTGGATCATAGTTTCATCATATCCACAGAATTCGACACTGTTGGTATCTTTCTCACCGTCTATCTGATAGATGTTAATTCTCATGAAAGCGTCATACCTCCGTCTTCCGTATTTTGCTGTTCGTGAAGGTATTTTTGAAGATTTTCATTTACCCAATCGGGGCATTTATCCCTGTCTGCAATACCGAGAAAATCCGCACGCTCAAACTGCGCTTTTTCTCCGTCAGATACGAAGAAACCGAACACCTTTCGTCCTGAGGCGGTGGGACTGCATCCGAATCCGCGGTCGGCAAAGAAATACTGATATTCACCCTTTTTGTATGGTTCGGCAAGTGCATCGCTGCGCATAATGAGCAGTTGGTTTTTGTAATCGGATTTATCGCTGTCAGGAAGACAGACATCATTTGTAAGGATGCCGAGTTCTTCTGATAGATAGGCTCGGTATCGATTCACCATACCGTTGACAAGCTCGGGATGTGTACGAAGTTCGAATTCACTGTTTTGCTCATCGTTCGGCATATAGAATGCTGTTCTTGCCCACATTTTCGTGTCAGGACGATATCTGCCATCGTAATCATTTTCAATCACAGTATTGGCAAGCACCCAGCCAACACGGTCGATGCCGAATTCCTTGCAAGCATCATTGATGATCTCACTTGGAAGAGTGTTTCCGCTGTATCGTTCAGCCACCATTTTGTCGACGGCATCTCTGCAACGGATGTTTTCCTTATGGGAATCCCGCCACAGCTGTAATTCATTACAACGCTTGGCTTCGGAAAACGAGTATCTGTATAAAGTTTGGATCATTACACACGCTCCGTTTTTGACAGTTTGATGGAGAGATAACGGTGGAGAGCCTTCTGCTCGGTATCTGTCAGACTGTTTACTATATCAAGGAGTGAACCTTCCTTAACATCAGAGGTCTTGCATCCGTCGCAGACCTTTTCCTTATGCAGGATCACAGTGTTATCGTCCTTTATTTCATAGGAAACAAGGCTGTTATAGCCAAGCTCCATTTTCATACGAATCTCGAATGGAACGGTCGTTCTTCCCTTTTTACCGATGAGTTTATATATCTTTTCCATATGCATTACCTCCTCTTTCGTCAGTTCAGAGTGCATTTTCTGCAGCGATGACAGAAGAATTCGCATTCGTCACAACCGCATTCACACCTACAGTCATCCTCGTTGTAGAGATCATCTTTGGTGTAATCGTCTTCATCTCCAGCATTGTCTTCATTGACAATTTCAAGAGTGATCCGTCCGTCTGAAACAGATGCGATGATGGGTGTGTCGTCGGTCATGTCAAGAGCCTCCATGAGCTCTTTGGGAAGGGTGAAACTTACTTTACATTTGATTTCCATATTATTTTGTGCTCCTTCAGTATTTTTTCTGTGTCTTCGTTATAGTCGAAGAGCGAGAGCTGCCTTGTGAGGATTCCTTCCTCGGCAGTGTCATAGTTTGAAATAAGTAACTCGGGATATTGTTTTCCGGCATCATACCGTTGTGCAATATTTGAAAGACGTGTGGTGGATTCGATCATGATCCCCTCCTTTGAGTACAACTCCCGTATCTCCGGACAGTCGTTATACGACAGAAGAAATTTTCCTTTAATTTTAGATAAAGCATTACACAGCCTTTCGTGGTCTGCCCGTCCAAAGCCCACATCCTCATAGTAATTCTCAGTTTCATAGTATGGGGGATCAAGATAGAAGATGGTGTTCGGACGGTCGTACTGTGTGATAAGTTTCTCAAAGTCTTTATTTTCGATCACCACGTTTTGCAAGCGTCTTGACGCTTCTGTGATCAGCGGAAAATTACGCCACATATTGTGTGGTTGTGCACCAAAGGAGTCAAGTCCCGAGGCATAGCTTTCTCGTATGATCTGATAAAAGTAGGCGGCACGTTTAATGTCCGGGATGACGGTCTTACTTTTGAGTATCTCGCGGATATGCTCAAAGTCAATTCGTGAATTGAGCGAGTACCTAAGTTCCTCGCAAAGTTCATCAGGGGTATCTCTTACGCATCGATAAAGATTCGCAAGATTTGGATTGAAGTCATTGTAAACTTCAAATTTTCCGGGAAGCTTATGAAAGAGCACCCAACCTCCACCGCCAAACACTTCAACGTATCTGTCACAGGAATGTGGGAGCCTTTTGACAATTGCGTCCCTCAGAGCTTTTTTGCCACCTACCCATGACATAAAACTGTTCATTCGATCCTTTCTGAAGTCTATTGCAAAAAGAAAAGACCATTTTGCTTTTCTTATGCAAAATGACCTCATTTACTATATTTTATTTTCTGTTAATCTGAAATAGGAACATCGTGACAACACCTACAATACCGCCTACGAACAGACCTATGATGAACATCAACACAGTTCCATACTTCCGTCTTCTTCATAACATGCCGTTCGGTATGCTTCATCGCCTAATTCTTTCAGATATTCGTTGAATTCGTCCCAGCTCCTACATGGATGCACCCCCCAAGAGAGAGTGCTTTTTTCTGCGTTTGCAAGACTTTCTTCATTTTCATATTCAAGCCATACTTTGCTATGATCCTCATCGTAACAGAGCACTACCGGATGTCCGAAAAAGGCATCACATTGAAAACTTTCTGAAGCGTAAACTCCACTGCAATAATCGTAATGGTCACCTTGAAGCGATGGTACAAAACCACTCCCCTCGGCAATATCAAATTTTAAGTCAACACCTAAAATGTCGGCGGCAAGCAACTGTGCTTCATACGTGCAATCCTGTAGAACACGTCCATTAATATCTTCACCTGCGGCAAAGCTAATCTCTCCAACAGTATATCCTATAATTTCGTCTGCATATCGGAGTTTAAAAAGAACATCCGGATATATGCGCGACAGAGCCTGAATGATTTTTAGTGCAGAATAATTAGCGGATAAGAAAGCAATCTGATTTTTTTCTTCGTCATACCAAATACCGTCCTCATAACCATAGGAATTCCATTTTGTACCCCAATTCTTCAAGCGCCAATCGTACCAGTTATTATCCCTGTACAATTTCATTTCTTCGGGACCAAGGTCCCCCATATACAATCCTTCGGGTTGAGGAATTATTTTATTAAAGTCAATAGATCCTATACCGATAATATCATTTTTTATCGCTTCGAGAATCTCTCTGCATCGTTCAGATGAGCATTCTGTAAATGTCAGTTCATTTATAATGTTATTAACCATTTTCACTCTCCTTTATTGATTTTTCATGAATTTGTTTGATAAATGCACCGAGGGCCGTAATAACGGGTACGCTTACGGCATTACCTGCCATTTTATACAATCTTGCATCGGACAGACCTGCGGAACGGGCTTTGTTGAATTGTTCATCCGTAAAGCCTTGCAAACGCCAACATTCAATTGGCATTAACTTTCTGATACGGTCACACTCAGCAATACCGTGCCTATCCTGTGTTGTGAGAGCAAACATCGGTTCTTCGGGTTCTTTCATCCGTCTTCCTTGCTGACGTATGGTTTCCCGTTCGGGATTGATGACAGCCCTCGGTCCGGTATCGGCTAATTCAAGCACTCCGGAATGCTCTCCTTTACGATTGCCGATACCCGAATCCTGTCTTGCTGTAATGCAACGGGCAATTTCGGTTATCTTTGGCTCGGGATTCATATCAATGAAATAC
>ULQL01031210.1_pt1 | contig 10368 bp, 9 predicted proteins | sample 1954411 | NCBI WGS metagenome assembly ULQL01 (sample SAMEA4835654, study PRJEB28245) | human gut metagenome | biome: gut microbiome; material: fecal sample | place: Denmark | collected 2008 | reverse complement strand
TTCCCGGAACAGCTCATGATCTACGCCCAGCGGCCTGATGCCACCGCCTGCGCCGAGTATGACATTTGGGTCAGCCGCATGAACCGCTATGTGCGCAGGGGTTCCAAGGGCATTGTCCTGCTGGACGAGTCCAGAGGATACCCGCGCCCGCGCTATGTTTTTGACATATCGGACACTGGCGTTCGAGTAAATTCCCGTAACCCTGACCTGTGGAGGCTCGACGACGAGTTGAAGCAGCCCGTAGCCGAAATGCTTGCTTCCCAGTATGGCGTTCAGCATGAAGTTTTCGAGCAGCAGCTTGTGAACACTGCCGGGAAACTGCTCGATGCCTACTGGGAAAACAACCACGATGACATTATCGGCATCCTTGACGGCTCCTATCTTATGAGCTATGATGAAGCCACACGAGAGGTGCAGTTCAAATCCGCAGCAATTATGGGCACCACCTATATGCTGCTGGAACGATGCGGATTTGAACCTGTAGATAAGTTTGATGAGAAGGATTTTCAAGCGGTCTACGATTTTACGACACCGGCTTCCGTGTACGCGCTCGGCACGGCGGTCAGCGATTGCAGCCGCGACATTCTGAGAAGTATCGAGTGCACCGTCAAGGCCACCATCCGACGCCGCAACGCAGAAAGGAGTCAATATGAACATGACCAGCAAATTGAACTACACGAAAGTGGGAGACTATCAGCTCCCGAACCTGACCCTGCCGCAGTCAGAGATGCCTCTGGGCAAGTACGGCAGGATGCGCCGGACGTACCTGATGCAGGAGCATCCGACGAAGTACACCGTGATGCTCCTGAACGGGACGCTGTACCCACACCTGAACGAGGTGCAGCGAACGGCGGAGCTGTGGCTGTCGCAGATGGAGCAGATGCCGTCCCCGGACAAGGAGACAAACCAAATGATGTGGGTGGGCCACATGAACGCGCTGAAGAATCAGATCGAGGAGAATATTCGGGCGGAGCTGATCTACAGCTAAGTTTTCTGGATGCAGCCATCCCCACCGAAGCAGAACAAATCGAGATAATCGACCGAGCGGAGAACGAGAAATCGTCCTCCGCTTTTTCGTTGTCACAGGCTGAGATCGAGAACGAGCTGCGCCAGCATGGTACTGGCTTTATGGACGGAAAGAAACGGGTCATAGAGCTGTACCAGACCCAGCCCGACCGCAAGCTCCGTGCCAAAGCACTGGCAAAGGAGTTCGGCACAGGCGGAAACTCCCACGACTACCTCGACGGCAGCAGCGGCTTCGTAACCCACGACTGGAGAGGCCTGCAATTCGAGCATTATCCTGACCACGAGAAAACACTTCTCCGCTGGAGTCAGGTCGAGCAGTACATCGATTTGATGATACAGTCCGACCGTTATCTTACCGACAACGAAAAGGAGCTTTGTGCCGCCGTGCAGGAGGCAGAACGTCAGCTTCCCATGCTGGACGATGACTCTGCCGCTGAATATTCCGCGCTGAAAGCACTGTACCGGAACACGCTGGTCGGTTTTGAGCTTGGCGGCTTCTATCTGTTCTACGGTGAGGACGCCCATACCGTCACACGACTCCTGAATAACAGGCTGCTCACACAGGAAAATGCCCTCGGCAGAGTCGATGTTTCCGTTTTTGTCTCGGAGCGGTGGGCGTCCGAAGCTAAAAAGCTGTGGGCAGAGGGCAACAGTGTCTATCTGGCAGGGCTGAACGAAAACGACCCACACCACCATCAAACAAAGTTTCTGAGGGAAGAAGATTACCTGCCTCTGGGTACGCGGATCCAGCTTGATGGCAGAGAGTCTATCGTGCAGCACGTCAATTCCGTCCTGCACTCTGTTACCCTGTAGGACGCAGAGATGCTCTACAATGGCCACCCCGCCCTCCGAGAGGAATATCTGCCCCGCATCCGTGAGCTGTACGAAGAACAGCAGTTCAACGCTCCCGCCGCTGTTCAGGAAAATGCCCCGGACTATGAGGTTGGCGACCACGTCGTGGTAGACCTGCCGACGCAGACCATCGAAGGCACCGTCGGCTATGTTGGCGAAACGGATATACGCATCGACCCAGAGAATGGCTATTCATGGGAGCATGAGGTCATCAACAAGCAGCAGTTTGATGACGGACTGCGGCAGGACGAACCGGAAACGGAAGCTCCTGCGCAGGATGAGTCAGAGCAGCTTGAAGAAAATGCTGTATATTTTCGGCTGCGGTCTTTATACGCTGTACTGCCGAGAGTGGCTGCAGTTTTTGATCTTGTTGGTGGCGGAGTTTGGATGCTTTGTGTTGATTTTTATGGGCACTTTGATTGTAGATGCAGCAGAGCGTTTTAGTGGCTGGGTTGCCGGATTGTGATATTTTTTATCTTGATGCCGCCGATGTGCGGCATTTTCTTTTTGTAAGGGGGTGATGGCACTGGCAGCAACACGGTTGATCCCCATGCGGAAAAATAAAGGAAAGTCCATCGGGGCGTGTCTGCACAACCACACAAGCTATGTCCAGAACCCGGACAAGACCGAGCAAGGCGAGCTGGTCAGCAGCTATCAGTGCAGCCCGCTGACGGTAGACGAGGAATTTCTGCTGACAAAACGGCTGTACGAGCAGACCACCGGACGAAGCCAGAAAAGCGATGTGATCGCCTATCAGGTGCGGCAATCTTTCAAGCCGGGAGAAGTTACGCCGGAGGAAGCCAACCGCATCGGCTACGAGTTTGCCGAGCGTTTTTTGAAGGGCAAGCACGCTTTTATTGTTGCTACCCACACCGACCGGGCGCACATTCACAATCATATTATTTATAATTCCACCGCCTTAGATGGTCGAAAAAAGTTCCGCAACTTTTGGCTCTCCACCTTTGCGGTGCAGCGGCTGAGCGACCTGATTTGTTTGGAGCATCAGCTCTCCACCATCGAATATAAGCCCTATCGGGAACGGCAGAAGCGCATCGTCTACCCGCCCAAGGAGAGCAACCGTGACCGCCTATGCGGAATCATCGACACCATCCTTGCAGAAAAGCCGGGAGATTACGAAACGTTTCTGCAAAAACTGGAGCAGCAGGGCTACGAGGTGAAGCGTGGCAAGTACACGTCGGTGAAGGGCAAGGGGCAGAAACGGTTTATCCGTTTCCGCACTCTGGGCACCGGCTACGGCGAGGACGAAATCAAGGCGGTGCTGGAGGGAAAGGCAGAACACCTCCCACATCAGAAGCAGCCGCCCAAAGAACAGCCCTTCCAGTTGCTGGTGGACATTCAGGGAAAAATGGCAGCGGGCAAAAGTGTCGGCTACAAAAAGTGGGCAACGAAGTTCAACCTGAAAGAGATGTCCAAGACGCTGCTGTTTTTGCAGGAGCAGAAGATCAGCAGTGCCGACGAACTGCGGGAACGAGCAGCGGCGGCAACCGAACGCTACCATGCCATGGGCGATTCCATCAAGGCGGCGGAAGCAAGGCTGACAGAAATTGCCGTCCTGAAAACCCACATCATCAACTATGCCAAGACCCGCCCGGTCTATGATGCCTACCGCAAGTCGGGGTACAGTAAAAAGTATCTGGAAGCCCACCGGGAGGAGATCACCCTGCACAAGACGGCGAAAGCGGCCTTTGACGAAGCCGGGCTGCAAAAACTGCCGAAGGTCAAGGAGTTGGATGCGGAGTTTGCAGAACTATTGACCCAAAAGAAAGCAGCCTACCCGGACTACCGCAAGGCACGGAACGAGATGCAAGAACTGGTCCGGGCACAGAAAAACGTAGAACGATTTTTTGCGGAGGAAAAAGAAAACACCGAGAAAACCCAGACCCGATAAACGAACACCGCCGAGGAATCTTCCCATTTGGGAGGCTTCCTCGACGGTGTTTTTTAGTTTATATAGCAGCGGTCCTGTTTTACGAGCCAATCTTCACACAGCCGCTGGGCTTCGTCCCTTGTACAGCAGGTGCAGTTGAAAAGTTTGCCACGGATGGAGCAGTAAGTGTACGGTCCACCGGAAGCGAGGGCGTACTGCCGCAGAAGCGTAGATCAATATTCTGCCCTATAACATCCCGATGTGGGTGTATTCGGCCAGCTTTTTCTGCAGGATGGGGTCGTCCGGTGCGAGGAAACGCCGTGTCATTCCGTCTACGACCCGATCAGGGGAAAGGCTGGCGCGGTATTCAGCCGGTGTGCGCTGCAGCGTGGCGCGGAACCGGGCGTTGAAGGTTTTGAGGTCGGCAAAGCCGTTCCGCAGGGCAATATCGGTCAGGTTGTCGTTGGTGATGGCAAGATCATTCAGGGCGTGCTGGAACCGTACCCGGGTCAGGTATTCGTGAAAGTTGATGCCGACGATCTGCTTGAACAGGGTGGAAACGTAGGTGCGGTTGTACTGGGCATAGTCAGCCAGATCTTCCAGCGTCAGCTTGGAGGTATAGTGTTCCTCCACATACTCCAGCAGCCGCCGGGCGATGGCGCGCCGCTCAAGATCCTCCGGCAGGGTGTTGAAGTTTTTTGGCTCGAACTGGGTGCAGAGATGGATGGTGAGCAGCTCGAGGGTGGCTTTGGCCGCAAGCTGGGCGTATGGCCCGCCCTGCTGTAAAATGCGGAACAGCTGGCTGGCGTAGAACCGGATGACCCGGTAGCGCGGCTCAGACCGGTCGGCATCGGTGGAACGGCAGGACGGGAACTGATACACAACGCCCTTTTTGACCAGCGGCTTGAATGCAGCGGCCGAAAAATGCAGAACAAGGGCGCAGGTATCTGCTGCCTGCGTCATGGAGGCATGACCGTTGCCGGGTACAGTCAGGATCACGTCATCCTCATGCAGCAGGCTGTTTTCGGAGCCGCGGCAATAGGACTGCACACCGTAGAGCAGGATGCTCAGTTCGTAGTCGTCTGCGTGCCAGTGGTAGCGGTAATTCATGATGTTATGCGCAAAACAGCGGATGTGGATGTTCTCGCGCGGAAGGTCGAGTTCGTAGTTCGCGGAATCCATTTTTACACCTCAAATCCAAATATTTTCCCTGTGGCAAAAATTCAGAAAAGCTTTTGCCTGAAACCCATTGACCTTAGCATAATCCAAAAAACTTGTCGTGTCAAATCGAATTTATGGATGAATGAGGGGGATTTGAAAGGACTGATTAGCAAAGTGCACAAGCGCAGGAGCTGATATTTGACAAAATTTACAGAGAAAATGTTTGGATGCTTTTGAAGGCTTGATTGCGATTTTCTGTCAAAGATGGTGACAGCCCAATCGGAACTCGAAGAAAATCCACAAATATTTGCAGCGACAAAATAAGAACTTTCTGTTAAGATAGAGCCACAACGAGCCCCTGCCCGGGCAGCAACGGACTTCAGTGTTGAGAAAAGCGTGAAACAATAACGGAAAGGGAAAACACTTATGAACACTCAAATGATCATCTGTATGGTGATCTTTGCGGCAACGCTGGTCAGCTATATGCTGAACAAGATCCCCATGTGGCTTACCGCAATGATCTCTCTTGCTGCTCTGTACTTTACCGGCTGCATCGACGCAAACGGTGCGCTGGCTGGCTTCTCGAATGTGAACACCCTGCTGATGGCGACCATGTTTGTTGTGGCAGCCGGTTTCCGTCGCACTTCTGTGGTCGACAGTCTGTGCAACGGCATCATGAAACTGACCCGCGGCAGCTTCAAGACTGCTTATTTTGGCTACATCCTCATCGCCGTTCTGCTGGCAAACTTCATCGCCAGCCCGATGGTCGTTTACGCCATTGTCAGCCCGCTGCTGGCTGCGCTCTGCGATAAGACCGGACACAGCCGTTCGCAGTATATGTTCCCGGTCATGGTCGTCTGTGTGGCCTGCTGCGGCATCCTTCCGCTGGCAACGGCCATCCAGATGGCAGGTCAGTACACGGGCTTCCTCGAGACCTACGGCTTCGCTGGTATGAGCATCCGCCCCATCGACTTTACCATCGGCGTCTGGCCGGTCCTCATTGTCGTTCCTCTCTGGGCACTGTTCGTTGGTCCTAAATCTACCCCGATGCAGCCGATCATCCCCATCGAAGCTCTGGAAGAAAAGAAATCCGGCAAGCAGGCCGAAAAGCTCAGCCCGCTGGTCGATAAAATTGGTATCGTCATCTTCTTTGTGACCATCCTCTGCCTCATCTTCTCCTCTCAGCTCCACCTCACCACTTGGTCGGTCGCGTTGGTCGGCAGCCTGCTGATGGTTCTGTTCGGTGTAGTCGATTCCAAGTCTGCCCTGCGCGACATCCCTTGGGATATGCTGATGCTCTTCGTCGGTTCTCTGGCTCTGGGTACGGCTCTGACCAACACCGGCGCAGGCGATCTCATCGGCAGCGCACTGGCCAATGTTGTCGGCGGCACGCACAATAACTATGTCCTCGGCGCACTCTTCTTCATTGTGCCCTTCCTGCTGACCCAGTTCATGCTGAACCGCTCTGTCTCTGCCGTCTTTATTCCCATCTGCCTGCTGACCTGCTCCGCTTTGGGCGCAAACCCCACAGGCCTTGTTCTGCTGGTGAATGCGGCTTCTCTGACCGCCTTCCTGACCCCGATGGCAACTCCTGCCGTTCCCATGTGTATGGCGGATGGCGGCTATGACCTCAAGAGCCTGTTCAAGAGCGGCGCGCTCATCACCCTGATCCTGCCGTTCATTTACATCTTCTACACCATGACCGTTTTCCCGGCATTCTGATCAGAAGAGGGGAGCTGTTACCGTGACTCTGGAAGAAAAAATCGCAATGGCAAATCAAGTCCGCAGCCGGGATCGCTTCGGCCCGGTCAGCCCCGAAGAGCTGGCTGCCCTGCCCGGCACAGAGACCGAACTCTGGATCGAGACGGCAAACGGCTGCGAGATCCATGTGTTTGAGGAACGCCCGGCTGGGAGCGTGCGTTGGATGCTCATTGCAAATTCTTCCGGGAGCATCTATAATAAAGTGACGTGACAGGAGAAAAGAACTATGAAAATTACGGACGTAAAGCTGCGCTTTGCAAAACATTATCTCTTCGTACAGGTCTACACCGATGCCGGAATCGTGGGTCTGGGCGAGGCCGGCAACTGGGGCTATCTGCAGGCGACGGCAGCTGCCATCGAAAAATTTGCGGATTACCTCATTGGCAAAGACCCCTTCCGCATCGAGGACTTCAACCAGAATTTCCTGCGGTCGGTTTATTTCCGCGGTTCGGTCATCATGAGCGCGATCTCGGCCATCGACATCGCGCTGTGGGACATCAAGGGCAAGGCTCTGGGTGTGCCGGTCTACGAGCTGCTGGGCGGCAAGACCCGCGATAAAGTGCGGGTCTACGCTTCGGTCATGCACCTGACCGAGGACAACCAGAAGCTGGCGGAACAGTACCAGCAGCTGCAGGAGATGGGCTTTACGGCCGCGAAGATCTTCTGCAATGGACCCACCAGTTCCACGGACGGCAAGGGAGAATTCTACTCCAGCCGGATTGAGCGGGAAGTGGAGAAGGTGCGCGTCTGCCGTGAGGCTGTCGGTCCGGATTTTGATTTCGTGCTGGAAGTCCACCGCGGCATGACCCTGCCCGAGGCAGTTGCCTTTGGCCGTGCCGTCGAGCCATACCGCCCGATGATCCTTGAGGATCCCGTGCCGCCTGACAACGTGGATACCATGGCCGAAGTCGCCAGCAAGGTGGGCGTGCCCATCGCCACCGGCGAGCGCGCCATCGACCTGCGGGAGTTCGAGGTGCTGATGGCACGCCATGCCTGCCAGTATGTCCGCCCGGACGTCTGCGCTGTAGGCGGCATTACCACCAGCAAGAAGATCTGCGCATTGGCCGAAGCACACGATGTGCTGGTCATCCCGCACAACCCGCTGGGCCCCGTGTCCACGGCGGCCTGCCTGCAGATCTGCGCCTCCATCCCCAATCTTGGCATTCAGGAGCTGCCCGGCTTCTGCCTGAACGGGGCTGAGGACAAGATGGTAAAAGAGCCGCTCCGGTTCGAGAACGGCTGTATGCTTATCCCAGAGGCTCCCGGCATCGGCATCGAGCTGGCCGACGACGCAGAAGAGCTGTATCCTGCCAACGAGCGTGGCAGCAACGCCGCACGCCGTGCCTTTGACGGTGCAGTGAAGGACTGGTAAAAACAAAGAACTGTGAGGAAGAAGTATGCCAATTGGAGTTTTGACGAACTGTGCCGCTGTGCTGTTCGGCGGTCTGCTGGGAACGGGTCTGGGAAAGATCTTACCGCAGAACCTGAAAGATAATCTGCCGACCCTGTTCGGTTACTGCTCCATTGCGATTGGCATCAATTCTATCATCAAGGCGTCCGGCATGACGGCAGTCGTGCTGGCGATTCTGGTGGGCTTTACCATCGGACACAGTTTGCATCTGGAACACTGGACGAGCAAATTTTTCCATAAGCTCGTCAAAGCCCTGCACCTTGGCGGCGAGCATATCGACATGGAGTTTTACATCACGGCAGTGGCACTGTTCTGTTGCAGCGGTTTCGGCTGGTACAGCACACTGACCGAGGGCATCACCGGCGACCCGTCACTACTGATGTCGAAAGCGGTGCTGGACTTCTTCACCGCAATGATCTTCGCTTCGACGCTGGGTGCGGCCATCTGTGCGATCCCCATTCCGCAGGTCATCATCCTGTTCATCGTCTTTGGTGCCGGTAAGCTGCTGGCCGGTGTGCTGACCCCGGCCATGTTCGCAGATCTCTCGGCCTGCGGCGGTATCCTGACGATGGCGGCTGGCTTCCGGGTGTCCAAGATCAAATCGGTCCCATTGGTGGATCTGATGCCTGCCCTCATCCTTGTGATGCCGTTCAGCCTTCTCTGGACGACCCTGATGGGATAAATCACGAAATCTACCGAAAAGCACGGTCTTTGGGAACGGAGATCGTGCTTTTCGACTTTTTTGTTGCATAATTTCCAAAATGCTGCTTGCTTTTGGGGCGGAATTTGCTCTACTTGGGATAGAATGTCATACGATTTCGATTGGAGTGAGTCCTTATGCGTATTTATGATCTGATCGCCAAAAAGCGGGATGGCGGCACCCACAGCCGGGAAGAACTGGAGGCCATCGTCAACGGCTTTGTGCGCGGCGAGGTGGCCGATTACCAGATGGCGGCATGGATGATGGCGGTCTACCTGTGCGGTCGCCGCCGAAGAGTACCGCAGCGGCCTTGCCTATGGCGCAGAGAGGCCCGCGGAAGACCCCCTCGTTTACGCCCTTGTTACCAAGGACGGTGTGGAGCGGTACTGAGGATGGATGTGCCTGCGTGAAAACATGAAAAGCGAACAGAAGCTGTAAAAGTATAGCCGCCAGCGTACCGTGTGATGGGTTTCACAGGATGCGCTGGCGGCATTTTTGTTACGCCTCAATCGAATTCCTTTTGTAAATCATTGATACAAGGAATGCCTTCGATCACGGCAATGATCTTATCAAAATCAATACGAGGGAAAACTCAGATGAGTGCCTTATGACAGGCCGGATTGATGGAATATCAGATTGAGTACCCCAAATTCTATGGGCTGCACTGCGTCTGAGCGTCTGGCGTCTTGCTTGGTTCAATTATTCTGCTGCTAGGTTGCTCCATCCTGAAATTCGGACATATCTGTGAACAAAAGTCTGCCACGGATGGAGCAGTAAGTATAATGTACCTTTGGGACACCATTGGCATCTCGAAAATCAACGCAGCGTTTCTCACCGGGCAGCAGATAAATCGTATCCACGTTCAACAGCTCCTTTTAACTTTGTTCGTGTGCAAACCGCACAACACGCAACGTCTGCCATTGTACCATGAACCACCAAATTCTTCTATTGACCCTTACGCCAAAAAGGAACCAGATTTTTCGTAGGATGTGCCGATTGACATCCTCAAAAGTATCCCGCAGGGAGGCGCAGCCTGCATTGAAAATGCAGATTTAAGGGGTTTGGGGCACTCCCCCAACAAGCATTTTGCAATGCAAAAGTCGCCGTTGTATATACGACGGCATTGCTTGCACCGGCTATGCGTCCTTTCGGGGTATAAACATCAAAGCCACCGGCCAAGCCGGTGTCATCTGTTCTTACTGCCTTTAGTATCACTCGGCAATTTGATATTGGGAACCCACAGCTCCTGTCCACCCCAGCCTTTTTTGCCAGTGACTTATACATTGTCAGCACAGTCGAAGCCGTATACTGGCCACCCAGCGCCCAATCATTCGGCGACAGCAATGCGCCCGTTCCTTGGGCAACATCTCTATTTCTGCGAACATTCAGCATCCCCTGTGCATTGGGCTTATCTGACAGCATCATTTCAAGAATGGAGATAAAAGAGTTCACTCTGAAATCGTCAGCCGATTCAATGTGAGATAGAATTTCCTTCATCAAGCGAAGGCTAACCTGATAAGCAGGTTCATACGCCTGCAAAGAACTCCACCTCACCCAGTCCGAACTCGT
>ULQL01043158.1_pt1 | contig 10395 bp, 8 predicted proteins | sample 1954411 | NCBI WGS metagenome assembly ULQL01 (sample SAMEA4835654, study PRJEB28245) | human gut metagenome | biome: gut microbiome; material: fecal sample | place: Denmark | collected 2008 | reverse complement strand
ATTTTATCCGCGGCTTTCATCGCCGCGCGCCTTATATTCGGCAAACCGCCGTTTTTATAAAGCAGTTCAACTATAATCCTGCAAACAATCTTCCCCGCTTTTATTATAAAGCTTTTTCCGCCTCTGCGGAAACATCGAACACGAATGAATACATTATTACCGCAAGAATAACCCAGAGCGCCGAACGGAATATCCACGCCGTTTCGAGATACGGTATAAGCGCCATGAACACAATACTTGCAATACAGTAGAAAATTCCAAATCCGAAAAGTCTTGTATTTTTCTTTGCAAGGCTCTTTTTTCTTTCCTCGTTTATTTCTTTTCTGCGGATATCGTCTACATCTCCCACGCCGACGCAAACGTTTATCATATTGACAGATGTCTTTTTATATTCAAAGAAAACTATTGCCATTATCAAATAAGACAAAGCGCCGCAGACTGTATACGGCAAATAGAAGGACATAAATCCCGCTTTCTGATAAGGGAAAATTACGTCACCCAGATTAAGCGAATACCGTATCAAAAACGCATATTCCATAACGGAAAACAGCGTATACAAAGAGCTTATGATAACAGCGCTTTTTTTATCTTCCGTATATTTTCCAGAAAGGAGAAATGCAAAGATCATCAATACGCCAAGCAAAAATTCGGGAAATACATAGAAAGAATTGAACGGAATGCATATCAGAAAAAATACAGAGATAAACGATAGCTTCTGAAATATCTTCACGCGGCGTTTCATCATAAGGACGCCGTCGGTTTTCACTTCCGTATCATACTTAAATTGAAGGAACTTTATATAATCCTTGTTTGCCATAACGGTTTTAAGATATCCCGCCATCATGGAAAGCCAGATTATTCCGAAAACAAGAGCCGCCGCAAAGCAAAGTCCGATAAGAAGAGTCCTCACAACGGTAATATTCATTCTGTGTCCGCCGCCGGAGACAACATCGCCGTACTCACTCGAAAGAGATGTAAATTCGGGTATTACCGCGCCGACGGAACGCACCGCAAGGAATACCGTCGTCATTTTTTTCAGATTCTCTATCTTCGAAAAGCGAAAATCCTCCGAAAAGCGCAGCTGCATATATTCGAAGCTTTCGAAAAACGAAGAAAACGCCGGTATGACGAACATTATTTCCAATACCGCAAGCGAAAAAGCGAACACGAGAACGAGTGTGGAATCGAACCGCAGAAGCACGGACATAAGCATAACGACAAATCGTCCTACCGCGACCCAAAGGGCATTGCTCATTCTGCGCCTTGCTTCAAACACCTTTATATCGACGTCGGAAAGCTTTGAAAGCCCGCAAAGTATAAATATATAGCCTATAAAGTCCGGCAGAAAGTCGATAAGACCTATAAACGGATTGAAAATAAAGCACGCGCCGACAAGCAGAAGTCCTACGCCCATTTTTACCTCCCCAAACCGAAAAGCGGTGTAATTTATCTCTTCTTTTTATTTTTACCTGATTTTTTCCCTTTTTCGTAAAAATCAAACGGACTTTTTATGTTATTCTTTCTCTTTTCCATATCCTCGTCGCCTTCAAGACATATCCTCATATAACATTGAAAAATGAGTATCGCCGAAAGCAGCGTGGAAAGCAGCGAAAGCAACAGCGCCGTACCGGCGACAAGCGAAGAATACGACTCGATAGCGCTTACGGAAAAAGATATCAGAAGATTAAGTATCTCCGAAACAGAAAGAAACAGCGTTACAAGGAGCATATCGGCAAGAGCCGTGCTCTTCAACTTCGGAAGCCCCGTAAAATCTGCGATTTTTGAAACAGCCGAAAAAAGCACTATATAAAAAGCTATCGTAAACGCTATATAAAGCGCGCCGAACACAATTCCGCCTATCTCTCCGAAAAGCCCTATATTCATTCTGTCCATCAGTTTATAGAAGAGTTTAAAAAGAGAGACCACAATGCCGACATAGCACATTTTCTCGGTATTTTTAAAAAATTCACAGTGTTTCGACGCATTTTTAACACCCAGAAGTATAAGCAAATATCCTATAACATCGGGAAAAAATGCGACACCTTCCAGAAAAAGCACGCCGATAAACATCCAACCGAAACCCATAAAATTCTCACTTTCAAAATATTACGGAACAAATCTCCGTAATCACTGCTCGTCGCTTATATTGGCGCCGCAGCACTTTTTATATTTTTTGCCCGAACCGCAAGGGCAAGGATCGTTTCTGCCTATTTTTTCGGCTGCCTTTTTTACGACAGGACGCTTTTTAACGGCTTCCCCGCCGACAGAGGCGACGGACGCCGCTTTCTGTTTTGCAATCTCTGCTCTTTTTATCTGTTCAGCAGGACGGGAGAAAAGGATCATACGAACAGTGTCCGTACGTATATCCGCTATCATATTCTCGAACATCTCGCCCGCCGCAATGCGGTATTCGTTAAGCGGATTTCTCTGCGCGTAAGCCGCAAGTCCGACGCCGCCGCGAAGATCATCCATCGCGTCGAGATGTGCCATCCAGTGCGTATCAACAGAACGGAGAAGCGCAACTCTTTCAAGCTCGCGCATATTTTCCCCGAATATCTCCTGCTGTTTTTCGTATATCTCCTCTGCGCGCGGAAGAAGAACGTCTCTCACTCCGTCGACCGTTATTTCCACATCCGCAAAATCATTTTCAGAAAGAAGCCAGAAAAGATTCTTTCTGAGTTCTTCTTTTGAAACAGCTCCGCTTTCGGGATCTACGCTCGCGGAAATTCCCTCCGAAACGGAAGTTTCTATCATCTTCTTTACGGTTCCGCTTATATCCTCTCCGTCGAGCACGCGGCGGCGCTCTCCGTAGATTATATTTCTCTGCTGATTCATAACGTCGTCGTATTCGAGGACGTTTTTACGCAGATTGAAGTTCTCGCCTTCGAGACGTTTCTGCGCGTTTTCGATAGAGTTCGAAAGTATTCTCGCGTCTATCGGCTGATCGTCGGGAAGTCCGAGTCTGTCGACCATTCCGCGTATTCTGTCGCTTCCGAAAAGGCGCATAAGGTCGTCTTCGAGAGAAAGATAGAATCTGCTCTCTCCGGGGTCGCCCTGACGTCCCGAACGGCCGCGCAGCTGATTGTCTATACGGCGGCTCTCGTGTCTTTCCGTACCGAGAATGAAAAGTCCGCCCGCTTCTCTTACCTTGTCCGCTTCGGGAGCTATCTCGCGCTTAAACGCTTCGAGCTTTTCTCTGTATATTTTGCGCGCTTCTCTTACTTTGTCGTCTATGTTTTCGGAAGCGCCCGTCGCCGAAACTATCGTCTCTTCGTCATATCCGAGCTTTTTGAGTTCGTTTTTCGCAAGAAATTCCGCATTTCCTCCGAGCATGATATCCGTACCGCGTCCCGCCATATTCGTGGATATCGTGACAGAGCCGTATTTTCCCGCCTGAGCGATTATCTCCGCCTCTTTCTCGTGATACTTTGCGTTGAGGACATTGTGTTTTATCCCCTCATGTTTAAGAAGCGTAGACAAATGCTCGGATTTGTCAACCGATATCGTACCTACAAGAACAGGCTGTCCTTTTTTGTGACATTCTTTTATCTGTTCTATTATGGCTTCGTATTTTCCCTTTTCGCTCTTGTATACAAGGTCGTTTCTGTCTTCTCTTATCATGGGCTTGTTCGTGGGGATAACGACGACGTCGAGACTGTATATCTCGCGGAACTCCGATTCCTCCGTGAGCGCCGTTCCCGTCATACCGGAAAGTTTTCCGTAGAGACGGAAGAAATTCTGGAACGTTATAGTCGCCAGAGTCTGGTTCTCGTTCTGTATCTTTACGCGTTCTTTTGCCTCTATCGCCTGATGAAGACCGTCGGAAAAACGGCGTCCCGGCATTATACGTCCGGTAAAGCTGTCGATGATAAGCACTTTTCCGTCCATTACGACATAGTCAACGTCTATCTTCTTTACTCCGTGGGCGTGGAGCGCCTGATTTACATAGTGGTTGAGATCTGTATTCTCTATATCCGAATAGTTTTCGACTCCGAAAAACTTCTCCGCCTTCGCGATACCGTTTTTCGTAAGCGTGGCGCGCTTGCCTTTTTCATCTACGATATAGTCTTCCGGTATATCGTCATAGTCGTTCTTTGTGTCCATCTCTTTGAGGCGCAGAGGACGGAGCGAGCGCACAAAAGTATCCGCTCTTCCGTACATTTCGTCAGACGCATTTCCCTGACCGGAGATTATAAGCGGAGTTCTCGCCTCATCTATAAGTATGGAGTCGACCTCGTCCACTATCGCGAAGTTGTGTCCGCGCTGAACAACCCTGTCCTTGTATATAACCATGTTATCACGGAGATAATCGAATCCTATCTCGTTGTTCGTGCCGTATGTGATGTCGCACGCATATGCCCTCTTCTTTTCCTGCGTGGACTGGTCGTGAACGATAAGTCCCGTAGTAAGACCGAGGAATGCGAAAACCTTTCCCATTTCTTCGCTGTCGCGGCGCGCAAGATAATCGTTCACGGTAACTATGTGAACGCCTTTGCCCGTAAGAGCATTGAGATATGCCGGCATCGTTGCGACAAGGGTTTTTCCCTCACCCGTCTTCATCTCCGCGATTCGCCCCTGATGAAGTATGATACCGCCCATGAGCTGTACGCGGAACGGTCTTTTTCCTATAACACGTGTCGCCGCTTCTCGTACCGCCGCAAAAGCTTCCGGCAAAATATCATCGAGAGTTTCACCCTCGGAAAGTCTTTTGCGGAAAACATCCGTCATCGCGCGGAGCTCTTCGTCGCTTTTTGAAGCGTACTCTCCCGCAAGTGATTCTATTTTGTCAACGGCAGGCGTTATTTTTTTTATCTGTTTGGAGCTGTAATCTCCGAAGATTTTATCGATAAGTGACATGATTCCTCCGAATAAGCTGTTATTTTCTAAGGTAATGACTTAATAATATTTTTATTATACTATATTTTTGCCGCCAAAACTACAATAAATTGTAAATAAATGATTTTTTTGAAAAATCCCCGTACCTTTCTTTCGGAGAAAGGTGTGCCAAAGAACTTTACACCGAAACACCACTTTGTTTTGGCGAAAATTTTGAGGTTCCAAAGAACTCTACGCCAAACTCGCCATTTTATTTTGGCGAAGCTTTTGAGATTCCAAAGGACTTTTCACGAAAAGTCCTTTGTGTCCGGGTTTGGGGCGGACAGCCCCAACTGACAACGCTTACAAAAAAACGCGGTTTACACCGCGTTTTTTTAATTTGTCAGAATATGTTGGAACTGCCGTTCCAAACTTTGCTTCAAGGGGCTTTTTGTAAAAAGCCCCTTAAAAATCCGCAAAAACTTTTGCTCAAACACACCACTTTACTTTGATGAAAACTTTTTAAAACTCTCAGTCGGAATTTATTATCCCCGGATCGAGCACAAGCCCCGAAAAATCTCTCTGTCTCAAAATTTCATAAACCGAAACAGCGACGCTGTTCGAAAGATTGAGCGAACGTCTTCCCTCACGCATCGGGAGCCTCAGGGTTCTGTCAAAATTTTCGCGGAGAAGTGCTTCGTCAAGTCCCGTCGTCTCCTTTCCGAAAATTATAAACACGCGTTTTGAATAGACAGGTTCGGTATAAGCAAGACTTCCTTTTTTCGAGAAGAACCACATCTCCTCGCCCTTGTTTTTTTCAAAAAATTCCGCTTCGTTCTCGTAATAGCTTATGTCAAGCTCGTCCCAGTAATCGAGTCCGGCGCGCTTCATTTTTTTATCGTCTATTTCGAATCCGAGCGGCTTCACAAGATGGAGCGCCGCGCCCGTGGCAGAACAGGTGCGCGCTATATTTCCCGTATTCTGCGGTATCTGCGGTTCGAAAAGAACTATATTTATGTCAGCCATAAAATCTCCCGAGCATATATATTTCCCGACTGCGTATCAATCACCAAAAGCACACCGTCAATCAGAAAAACAGATTTTCGTATTTTAAAAGATTATATCTCAGACAAAGGCAAAAATCAAGGTGTTTTTATATTTATACATTTGTATTAAATATTTTATAATTTTGTATAAATTATTTATTTTCCGTTTTTTTCTTTATAAGGCATATTTTTTTCGGTTTAATTACTCGTACAATGCAAAAAATTAAAACGTCAACCATAAATTCAAAAAGGAGACGACAAATGAAAAAATCATTGAAGATAACATCGATAACGATTGTTTTATCAATATTCATGACGCTCTTTGTATACAGCGCAGACGCGTACAACTGGTATTGCAAAAGAGCAAAAAATCATATGCGCCCGACAGCCGAACCTTCCATGAATTTTATAACGGAAAACGGCGGCGCATTTATAGGCAAAGACCCGGAAGAGAAAGTGATATATCTGACATTCGACGCAGGCTACGAGAACGGAAACATAGCCAAAATTCTCGACGTTTTAAAAACGCATAATGCCACAGGGGCGTTCTTCGTTCTCGAAAATATAATAAAACATGACACCGAGCTTGTACGCCGCATGGCGAACGAAGGACACCTCATATGCAATCACACGGCAAAGCACAAAGATATGACAAAAATGAACGACGAGCAATTCGCCGCAGAGCTTAAAAAGCTCGAAGACGTTCTTATGGAGTATGTCGGAGTGGAATGTGCAAAATTCTACCGCCCGCCGGAAGGAAGATTTAACGAAAAAAATTTAAAAGCGGCAAACGCTCTCGGATACAAAACGGTATTTTGGAGTCTTGCATATGCGGATTGGGACAACGATAAACAACCCGAAAAAGAAAAAGCAAAGCAGCTTCTTCTTTCGAACACTCACAACGGCGCCGTAATACTTCTTCACCCAACCTCAAAGACGAATGCGGATATACTCGATTCCCTTCTTACGGAATGGGAAAAAGAGGGTTACAGATTCGGCACTCTTTCCGAACTGTTCTGATATTTTCTGATTTAAAGGCAAAGATATGAAAAAGATAATTTCTGTTATATTTGCGGCGCTTCTTGCGATACCGTTTTTCTGTAAAGCATCGAGCGCCGCGGCGCCTCCGAAAAAGGACGGCGTCGTATTTTCCGGCAGCGTATCGTCAGGCAAAAGAATAGCACTGACATTTGACGACGGACCGCACCCGACAAAGACCAAGGAAATTCTTGACATTCTTGATAAATACGATGTAAAAGCGACTTTTTTTATCATCGGGGTAAATGCGGAAAGATACCCGGAAATAATCGCGGACGAAGCGGCGCGGGGACATGAACTTGCGAATCACTCATACTCTCATAAAAATCTCTCCAAAATCTGCGACGACAAAATAAAAGAAGAAATAGAAAAAACCGATGAAATAATAGAAAAGGCGGCAAATATAAAGCCCAAACTTTTCAGACCCCCCACGGGAGCTTACTCGGAAAGTATAGTAAAAGTCGCAAAAGAATTCGGGAAAACGACGATAATATGGACAGTAGACACGCTTGACTGGGCAAACGCGCCGAAAGATGATATAGTGAAAAATATAAAATCAAACGTTCAGAACGGAAGCATAATCCTGTTCCACGATTTCACCGGAAAAGAATCTCATACCAAAGACGCCCTCGACACAATAATTCCCTATCTTAAAGAACAGGGATACGAATTTGTCACCGTCTCCGAACTTATAGAAGAGCCGTCGGAACAATAAAAACAACGCGTCTCATAGTTTCCGCTTTATAAATCATACGATTTTTCGGTATGTTTTATAAAAACGGCATGAGGCGCGTTTTGTCGCACAAATTTACTTTGCGTAAAGAATAAAAGTTACGGCGGCGCTGATAAGCGAGCTGAGTATCGCGGTTATGATCGCCGTAAATACCGTGTTCATGCGGGAACGCGGTATTTTTTCTATTTCGCGTATACGTTTTTCGTGCATTGTAATAGAAGAATTCATAGTTTCGAGCTTTTCGACAAGACGCACTATATTTTCATTCTGCCGATATATGGCATCGGCAAGTTTTTCAAGACGGTCTATCCTGTGCGTATTGCTTTTCGCTCTTTCTTCGATACGCGTAACGCGTTCCGAAAGAAATGATGTATCTTCGTTACCGTTATTCTTCTGTTCCGTAAAGATCACCCCTTTTTTATTTTTTATAAAGGCATTGACCTTCGACGATGTTTGATTTTATTTTTTTATTTTTTTGAAGATAAGAAAAATCGGCTTTCCTGTTTTGCCATGCGGTTTGCAACATAATATCAGGCGGCATTACCGTTGCAAAAGATATTGCGCGTTGTCGGCAAAGTCCGTTTTAATTGTATAGGCATTATTTTTATACTGCAAAAGCAAAAAGTCCGCCTATACCCGTTTTCGGTTCAAACTGATTTTTCTCTTCTCATAAATACAACACTATGTGTTTGTCCGTGAAGCAATCGCATTTTCTTGCAAGGACGCTATTGCGAAGCCGTCAATGACGCAGGACGCGCAAAGCGCGTCGGCGAATCCAAAGCGGGATTTACTGAATTTCCACATAGCAATCTTCTGCGTATATTCTACCATGAAGCAAAAATGCTTGCTTGCAAGGGCATTTTTGCGAAGCCGTCAATGACGCAGGGCGCGCAAAGCGCGTCGGCGAATCCGAGACAACGGATTCGCAAAGTCTTGCATCGCAAGACTTCTGTGTATATTATACCACAAAACAGTAAAAAAGTCCACACCCGCGCATAAAGTCAGCGAGCAGTCATCTGATTTTTTATATAATTTGTCAAAAAATCAAAGAAATGCTTCTTAACTCCGTCCTTTTCCGAATCATAGAGGGTAACGACTATCTTTCTCCTGAACTTTCCTCTTATCGGCACAAAAGCGATATCTCTTCCGCTCGGCTTTCCCCAAGAAAAAGCGGGGTGAAAGCAAACTCCAAAGCCCGCGGAAACAAGATCTTCTATCGCCCTTGTGCTGTCGCATTCAAACACTATATTCGGGAAAAAGCCCGCATTCTCGCAATATTTCTCGCAGATATAGTAAAAAGAGCGGGATTTATCGACAGACAAAAGCTTTTTGTCTTTAAGTTCCGTCATTGCTATTCCGTCGGGATATTTTTCCGCTTCCTCCTTTCGCATAGCGACGAATATCTCTTCTTCTACGCAAAAAGAATCTTTCGGAGACGCCGTTTCAGGAAGAGACGTGGTAACCGTTATATCCGAACTTTCATTTCCCGATTCGCGCGTAAGCTCTATTACGACATCGGAAAATTTTTTCTTGTATGATATGATAGCCTCGGTAAGCAGAAGGCTCGCAGCTCTCACATTTATTTTTACGGTATTTTCACGCCTGTTTTTCTCATTGCGAAGAACCTCCGGAAGATGATCAAGCTCATTCAGTATCTTTTTTATCTTGCCGTAAAAAAGCTCCCCTTCGCGCGTAAGAGCTATATTCCTGCCGTTTTTTTCGAAAAGCGAAACACCGAGTTCATTTTCAAGCCTTTTTATTGTTCCGGAAACGGCGGGCTGAGCCACATGGAGCTCGTTTGCGGCTCTTGTGATATGCTGATATTTCGCGGCAATCGCAAAATACCGTAATTGTTGCAATTCCATATTGGTGAAAATCCCTCATTTTCATAATTTTTATGTTATATATTTGTTCCGATTATATACTTGATTTTATTGTTTGTCAAGGTTATAATTGAATACGAAATTATACTTTAAGAAAGCTCGAAAATCAAAATGAACAAAGATCTTACAGTCGGAAAACCGACGACCGTGCTGTGGAAATTCTGCCTTCCCCTTTTCGGAAGCATAATATTCCAACAGCTTTATAATCTCGCAGACAGTTTTGTAGCGGGAAAATTCATAGGCGAAGACGCTCTTGCCGCTGTCGGAAACAGCTATGAAATAACGCTTATATTTATAGCTTTTGCGTTCGGCTGCAACATAGGTTGTTCCGTAATAGTATCAAGATATTTCGGTGCAAAGAACTATTCCGATGTAAAGACATCTGTCTATACAACGTGGATTGCGGGAAGTGCGCTCTGCGTTCTGCTCATGATATTCGGTTTGCTGTTCGCAAGACCGCTTTTGGGACTCATAAACACCCCCGCATCGGTCATGAACGATTCCGCGCTGTATCTAGATATATACATATGGGGACTGCCTTTTGTATTTTTCTATAACATATCCACGGGAATTTTCACGGCGCTCGGCGATTCGAAAACGCCTTTCTTCTTTCTTGCGGCGTCTTCCGTTTCGAATATCGCCGTAGACATACTCTTTGTCGCCGTATTCAAAATGGGCGTTGCAGGTGTTGCTTGGGCAACGTTTATTTGCCAGGGGATAAGCTGTGTCCTCGCCGTCGTATTCATCATTCTGCGACTTAAAAAGATAAACGCAGAGAAAAAGCCGAAATTATTCTCCTTCAAAATTTTCAAAGAATTGGCGGTCATAGCAATTCCCAGCATATTGCAGCAAAGCTTTATCTCCGTAGGCAACATAATAA
>ULQL01067257.1_pt1 | contig 10482 bp, 9 predicted proteins | sample 1954411 | NCBI WGS metagenome assembly ULQL01 (sample SAMEA4835654, study PRJEB28245) | human gut metagenome | biome: gut microbiome; material: fecal sample | place: Denmark | collected 2008 | reverse complement strand
CGGCGGCAGCGGCTTCGGCGGCATCGGCAGTGTGGGCAAGTCCAACGCCAAGGTGTATATGGAGAAGTCCACCGGCGTCACGTTCAAGGATGTGGCCGGTCAGGACGAGGCCAAGGAGTCGCTGGAGGAGATCATTGATTTCCTCCACAACCCCGGCAAGTACACCGCCATCGGCGCCAAGCTGCCCAAGGGCGCGCTGCTGGTGGGCTCACCCGGTACCGGCAAGACCCTGCTGGCCAAGGCTGTGGCCGGTGAGGCGGGGGTGCCGTTCTTCTCCATTTCCGGTTCCGACTTCGTGGAAATGTTCGTGGGCGTGGGCGCCAGCCGTGTCCGCGACCTGTTCAAGGAGGCTGCCAAGGTGGCCCCGTGCATCATTTTCATCGACGAGATCGACACCATCGGCAAGTCCCGCGACGGCGGTAAGTTCGGCGGCAACGACGAGCGCGAGCAGACGCTGAACCAGCTGCTGGCGGAGCTGGACGGCTTCGATCCCAGCAAGGGCGTTATCGTGCTGGGCGCTACCAACCGCCCCGAGGTGCTGGACAAGGCGCTGCTGCGCCCGGGACGCTTCGACCGGCGCATCACCGTGGATCGGCCCAATCTGGCGGGCCGCCTGGCCACGCTGCAGGTACACACCCGCAACATCCGTCTGGCCGAGGATGTGGACCTGAACAAGATCGCTCAGGCTACCGCCGGATGCGTGGGCGCGGATCTGGCCAATCTGGTGAACGAGGCGGCGCTGCGGGCCGTCCGCAAGGGCCGCAAGGCTGTGAACCAGAACGATCTGCTGGTGTCCTTTGAGCTGGTCATCGCCGGCTCGGAGAAGAAGGGCACCGTCATCACCGAGGAGGAAAAGCGCATCATCGCCTATCACGAGGTGGGCCATGCGCTGGTGGCGGCCAAGCAGAAGAACGCCCAGCCGGTGAGCAAGATCACCATCGTGCCCCACACTCAAGGGGCGCTGGGCTATACGCTGCACCTGCCGGAGGAGGAGAAGTTCCTCATGTCCAGAGAGGACATTCTGACGGAGATCCGCACGCTGCTGGCGGGCCGCTCCAGCGAGGAGATCGTGTGCAACACCATGACCTCCGGCGCGGCCAACGACATCGAGCGGGCCACGGAGTTGGCGCGGAATCTGGTGGCGCGGTTCGGCATGTGCGACGAGTTCGATATGATGGCACTGGGCACCATCCAGAGCCAGTATCTGGACGGCAGTTATTCCATGACCTGCGCTCAGGAGACCTACGCTGCGGCGGACCGCGAGACCATCAAGATCATCCGTCAGTGCCATCAGGAGGCCAAGAGAATTTTGCAGGACAACCGGGAGCTGCTGGACAAGATCGCCGCGTACCTGCTGAAGAAGGAGACCATCACCGGTCAGGAGATGATGGCCATTATCGAGGGCCGCGACCCCGAGACGGTGGACAACTACGGCGCCACCAGAGAGCAGGAGCGGAAGCTGTTCCGCCCCAGTGTGCCGGAGACCATCGAGGCGCCCGCCAAGCACATCAACATGGTGTCCGAGCCGGTACCCATGCCGGACTTCGACGCACCCGAGGAGGAACCGGCGAAGGCGTCGGAGCCCCCTGCGCCGGAGGAGGCTCCCGGAGAGGGGAAGCCGGAGGGCGAAGGAGAATAAAAAAAGCACCCGCGGGCATAGACAGGTGTTCGTAAAACAGGTTTAGACCGAAATTACAAAATGAGCATCTGTCAGGCAGGGTTGGCAACGAAATAACGGGTATCAGGTGAACGCCGGATACCCGTTATTTTTTTGCCGTCACGAAAAGCAATGGATTTATTCACAGCTTTCAGGTATAATGTCCTCAAATCAATCTTATCCCATCCGTTCTGAGATTTTTTCAAAAAATCTCAAAAAAGTTTGGAAGCATTGGAACAATTCAGCCCTTCTCATGCCATATATAGTAGAGGGCTGAATCCGAAAGCGATTGGAGGTGACGCTGATGGACAAACAGACAGGCCCGAACGGTTTTCTTGTAGTGCTGCCCGGTGAGATCATCGAGATACCGCAGGACAGCGACAAATCATGGCTAACGCTGTTTTACAGCCTGCCGCGAGAGCTTGCGGAGAAATGGAAGCCAGCCTACGAGCTGCCCCGCTGTCCCCATGAGGTCTTGCGGACGGACAAGTACGACCACATTGTATGCGACGATATGTTCAAGCTGCTGGTGTGGGACTGCTACGCATGGAGCGCATGGCAATTCTTTCAGGTAAAAGACCGCAAGGGAAACTATCGTGACATCCCCGGCAACTGGAATCAGTACGCAGGCTGCTTCCCCTTGTGGCGGCTGTCGTACAGCATCATTCCCTACATCCGCATGAAGTTTGAGCAGAACGGTTTGGGTTTTCAGAGCCTTTACAATGTCCCGCAAGGCGTGGAGGTGCCGTGGCTGACCTATAAGCAGTTCGGAAATCTGGTTGGCAATGTCACCGATATGATTGTTGCAGAGCAGAATTGGCAGCCGATGATCGACGCGATCTGGGAAAACCGCACCGTGGAGGACTACGAGACCTCCGGCAGCACCGTCAAGACCGATTTTATGCGGAAGTGGCATCACAACCGCTCCGGCAAGCCGATTTCTATTGACGAGATGATGGAGAATGAGAACGGCGATATTTTCGAGGTAGCCGATCCGCGCAGCGAATTTGAGCAGAAGGTCATTTCTGAAATGCAGGTCGAATCCTTTTCCGAGCAGAATATCACAGAGAAAGATCGAGAGATATTGAAGCTGCGAATGGAGGGTTACACCGAACAGGAGATCGCGGACAAGGTTGGCTACAAGACCGCCAGCGCAGTCCATAAGCGGATCGCAAAAATTGCAGACGCTTATGAAGATTTTGTGACAGCGGAATACGGAAAGTTCTTAGATAGTAAGGATGGAGCTAAAAACCATGGCAAGTGATGTTAGACAACAATATATCAAGGGGTGCGAAGAAGCGTACAAAAAACTATTAGGACTTGAGTCGTTCCCCGAATATAATATCAAGTATAAAACAATTACTATGGAAAAATCCGAACAACAAGGATTTGATTCATTCGCAACTGCCTACTATGATATTCCATCGCGCAAGCACCTTTTGGAAATATGGGAAAACCTATATACACTGGGTGATACAGGAATACATGTAGTATTTCACGAATTGACTCATGTTTGGGATGATGAACTATATGTACAGGGTGATAAAATAAAATACCTGTCAAATCATGGTTTTACAGAGTATCACGCCTCACAAATTGAAATGATGAAACTGTTGGGAGCAGATACAGTTTCACAAGAAATCACATTTTTGATGGTTGATGCGATAGATACCGTTTCAGGTCGAAAAAGCATTCAGGAATATGTCACAGCCCCTCATGCCCTTGCAACTGAGTTAATTAGCAGAGAAGATTTTCCGGTCGATTTTGAAACACTTAAATGTACATTAGGTGTGATTTTTAATTATTACGGAAGACGGTCTATTTGCAAGATGTATGCTAATGACTATCGAGAAGAAGTAGATAACTCCGCTATAGAAAAACTAATAACACCAACAGTAGTTACATTCTTAAACGGCTATATGACAGGTTGGTTAAATCAAGCGAGTATTGATGTCCTCGGTGATTTATATGGTCGAATGGTCGTTTCATTGGCAAATAAATTCCATCTTCGTTGATACAACAATATTAGCTTAAGGTAAGCAGTCACGAGAAATCGTGACTGCTTTTTCGTGCGGGAAAGGAGATTTTATGAGCAGAGAACCGTTTGAAGCCATGCCTGATGTGATGGATGCAAAGCAGCTTGCCGAAGCGTTGCAGATTTCCAAAGCGGGCGCGTACAACCTTTTGAACAGCCCGGATTTTCCAACTTTGCGGATTGGCGGGCGCAAATTGGTGATGAAAAATGAGCTTGTGGAATGGCTGAAAAGCCGCACAAACCGAAAGGGGTGAAAACACGGTCAAGAACTGGAAAAGTGGAAAATCAGACGATAGCGAGAGCCGAAACATACTCCGCATCGTTTGGGACATTTCTATCAAAAAATCGCTTTACTTTTCCACTTCAAGAGCTGAGAAAAATTTGTGAAAATCAGGAGGTTTTATGAAAACAGGGCTTACCAAGAAGCAAAAGACAACGGTGATTTATTTTGATGAGCATAGCCGCTTGATTGAGGTGCAGACCCACAACACCACCCTCAAAAAGCGGCTGACGGCATTTGCAGCGAAGTACCCGCAATGCTGCCGCCAAACCGACGATGACGAGCAAGGCGGGCTAACCTTTGAGATTGAAAAAGGCAGATTGAGCTTCCGTCTGACTGCGCCGTACAGCGAGGAACGGAAACGAGTGGCAAGCGAATGGGCAAAGCAGAACGGCATAGCAGTTTCAAGGCAAGAATGTTAAAAATAGTTCGTGCTTGATTCTTGCAATCTGCAAGAAAATCTTGAATTTTGGTTTGAGTGTGATATAATAGTTTTAGTACATTTCTTTATGGCTGTTAAACTGAAACGGAGGTTGTGGTATGGCAGTCAATTACAATAAACTTTGGAAAATGATGATAGACAAAAATATGAGCAAAACAGAACTGACGCACTTGGCTGGAATCAGTACCAATGCAATGGCAAAGCTGGGGCGCAACGAGGATGTCCGGGTGAATGTGCTGGAAAAGCTTTGCACTTCGCTTGACTGCAAACTGGACGATATTGTTGAATTTGAAGCAGAACAGAAGAAGTGATTCTAAAAGGAAGGGCGTGACAACATGGCCTATAGTGCCGATCTCTATGTGCATGACTTGGATAGACGGGCTGCGGATGCACTGAACCAGTTTCCGAAATTCGTAAAGTTACTGGAAGCGTATTCTGCCAATTACGATGAAAAAGCTGCCAAAATCAATCTTCTATCGACTGCAATCCGTCTCAGTGAAAATCAGATGCCGGAGGTATACAGTCCTCTGCTCCCTATCTGCGATCAGCTAAGTATTGAGCCGCCTGAGCTTTATTATGTAAGAGATAAAAGAGCGAATGCGGCAACCTTTGGCAGTGTTCACCCTTGCATTTATGTGACGTCCGGACTGGTGAATACGCTTCCACTCAAATTGCTGCCAAGTGTTTTGGCGCACGAATGCGGGCATATTGCCTGCAAACATTCCCTTTACCATTCTATTGCGGCGCAGATGGTCAGCGGCATTGACCGAAGCCCATTAGCGCGTATTCCGGCCATTGGAAAATTTCTCACGCCAACCTTGGTAAGAGCTCTGCTGTTCTGGGATCGATGCAGTGAATTGTCGGCGGACAGAGCTGCTGCTCTCTGCGACGGAACAGCGGACAAAACCATTGATGTCCTGCTCCGGCTCAACGGTTATGGTAAGAATGTCAATCGCGAAGAATTTCTGAAGCAGGCACTTGATTTGAAGTCCTTTGTCAACGATTCAAAGTCTAACAAGCTGCTGGAATTGATGCTGGTGCAGGATGAAACACATCCACGATTGGCTACCCGCGCCTATGAATGCTATGAGTGGGTAGAAACGGAGCAATTCCGCGGGATCCTTGACGGCACATACACAATTGAGGAAAAGCGTCGTGCTGAAAATCAAACGAAGGAACAGGAGGTTGTTGCTGCTGAACTGGTCACAGAAGCAGCAGGTCCGCAGCAAACCGCAGATATTGACACTCTTAACAATGCTCTGCATAGGGTAAGCTCTGAACTGGAAAGATATACAAACCGGGCAGATAAATTTGACTACGCATTTGCAGTATTCAGCGGGATCATGGCAGGTGCGATAGATGCACTGTTTGTTGGGGAGACCATCATTACGGACGGCGATATTGCCCTTTCTCATCAACAGGTCAATCATTTTATTCAAGAGTATGCCAGTGCGAGGGGCTTTGATCGCGAACGTTTGAAAGATGCCATTAGCGATCTTGAAAAAGCATTTAAGGTGGCACAGGACAACGTTTGGAAAGGTGCTGGGATAGGCGTCTCTGCGAAAAACCACCATCTCGCTGATCTGGCGCATCATCCTACCCCACTGGGACTTGCTTCTTCCATAATCGTTCAATTCTTAAGAATTGGGACATTTGTAAACAAAGATGGCGAGTGGCACTTTATCCTTGTTGAAACATCAGCAAAAGATATTGTTGAAATCCTTGCCCCGGCTGTAATAACCGGAATATTGAATTGGTTGGTGTTTATTGCAGCGAAAAAATATGAGCAGGACGAGGGAAACGAAGTTCCTGCCGCACTCCGCAAGCTTGCTCATCTGGTGGCATCAACACCGATGATTATTGAGCTTGCCAAGTGCGCGGATAATTGGTTTGGGCATTTGGTGAGCGACATGGGCGGCTCCAAGAATACTGCTGGTGGAGGTATGGGCATTCCGGGTGTGTTCATTTCGCTCCTGTACGAATTTGCCTCGTTGCCGATTTTGAAGAATACCGGGTTGCCAATGTTTGTCAATGAGCTTTATGAAAAGCAAAAGATTGATCTTCGTCACGAAATTCCTCTTTACAAAGCGGCGGGCAAGCAAGCTATTCCAGTTGCTTTCAATGAGATTTATGTCCGCATTGGTTACTTTGCTTCCCATCTGGCGTCTGAACTTGCAGAACACGGCAATGATGTTGCAAAGGTCAACTGGAGCAATGTGATTCCTTTCCGCAGCAGAACAGTTGACCGTATGCTTGCGGTTGCCAGCATGACCTTTACTGTGGCTGATACCGCTGATACGGCGATCCATGCTGCCATCGAATCTGGTGGAAACTGGGTGCTGTTTTCCGGACGCTTTGTTACAAGATTTAATTATGTTGGAGCTGGTAGGGCTGCTGTTGCTATTGTCAAAGAGATTTCAAATGAGCGCAAAGAAACGCAGCTTATCCATGAAAAGATGATCCTGTCCGAAGCGAAAACGACTATTTTCTTGAGTCAACTACAGGACTTCAAAACACAGCTTGAAGAAAAAGTTTCTCAGTATCTTGCAGAAGATATAGAAACATTTATGTGTGGCTTTGACTTTATGAATCAAGGTATTGCATCCGGCGATTCCGATCTGGTGATAAAAGGGAATGTCGTAATTCAAAGAGTTCTTGGCAGAGAGCCGCAATTCATAAATCAAAAGGAATTTGATGACTTGATGGAGTCAGATATTCCTCTTGTACTATGATTTGGGAGGGATGGTTATGGCGATAAAAGATTTTGGCAAGGGATTAAAAAGTTCTCTGAATGATGCCATAGACACAGTTAAAACAAAGGCGAAAGAAGTTGAGCTTCCTGATATTAAGGGAGTGGGCGAAAAAACTTCGGAGCGAATTAAAAGCATTTTCAAAAAGGCTGATGAAGACAAGCCTTCTTCTAATGAATCGGCAGCATCAACGCAGAATATTACCAGTCTCTCAGCTCGCTCTGCTATCAAAATTATATATTTTCTTATGGCGGCAGATGGAGAGATATATCACGGAGAAGAAGAGAAGTTTGATTTGATCGGCATGGAACTTGACTCGGATTTTTCAAATGTCAAGGAGCAGATTATCCAAGAGTGCCAAGCTGCTTTGGGCAAGGTTATTGACCCAGAAGATTATTACGATGCACTTCAAGACGGCGCAGAAGAAGCTCTACTTTCCTCTCAGAAAACGGAGGGGGCAGCTATTTCTCCGAAACACCTTGTATGGAATCTTTTGTCGATTGCCTACAGCGATGGAAAGTATGATGATGCTGAAAGAAGATTTCTGAAATACATTGTCCGAAAGCTCAACATTGACAAAGCGGTTTTTCTTGAAATGGAGAGCAGTATATTGACGCTTATGGATATTGAACGGGAATTGACGTGGATCAAAACAACTAACAGACCGTATCTCACAATTGAATCCATGGTCAATGAGCTTTCCGATAGAAAGAATGTCATTTCTGAAAGTATTTTAGACCTTATTGCATTGTGAGGAGGGCGCAATATGCCGTTGCCATTACTGTTTATTGGCATTGCCGCAGCAACAGGCGGACTTGGTGTCGGAAAGACTATTAAAGCCGGAATTGATGTGAACAATGCGAAGAAGACCAATAAAAATGCGAATGAAATAGTAGAAACGTCTACCGAATGGTTAAACGCGCAGCGAATGGCTTGCGGAAGTTCTCTGCGCAAGCTCGGCGAAGAAAAGCTTTTCATTCTCAACAGCAGTATCACAGAGTTCCTTGATACATTTTCGAAAATCAAAAATGTTGATTTCCGGGAATCAAATGGATTAGAAGAACTAAAAAAGCTCCATGTCGATGAGAAAGAATTCGTGGAACTGAAATCTATGGTGAGCTTTGCAGGATCGCTCGCAGGGGGCGCAGTAGCAGGAACTGCTGGTGGAGCGTTGGCTGCCTTTGGAGCATACGGTGCAGCACAAGCACTTGCCTGTGCATCCACAGGAACAGCGATTGCCTCTTTGAGCGGAGCTGCCGCCACCAATGCTACCTTGGCATTTTTCGGCGGAGGGTCGCTTGCTGCTGGCGGACTCGGAATGGCTGGTGGCACAGCAATCCTCGGCGGTCTTGTTGCCGGTCCTGCGCTCATGGTTATGGGCTTTGTAGCAGGACACTCAGCAAAGAAGGAACTTGAAAAAGCCTATACAAATAAAGCGGAGGCGTTGCAAATTGCAGCGCAACTCAACACAGCTTCTTTGCAATGCGAAACCATCCGCAGACGAACTTATATGTTTTACAATCTGCTTGCAAGGCTTGACGCCTATTTCCTTCCAATGATTTATAAGATGGAGGACATTTTCCAAGCAGAAGGTGATGACTATCAGCAATACAACGTCGAGTCTCGAAAAGTGATTGCTTCTTGTGCGAGTATTGCCGTATCCATCAAAGCTGTGCTGGACACACCTATTTTGACGGATGATGGTCTGTTAACGGATGCGTCCGAAACGACAGCGACAAGCATTGAAGGGTTCTTGCAGAACATGAGAATCAGCATCTGAATGAGTGGTTGCAGATAATCCCTTTGGAACAAAGGGCGCACTTCTATACATGGACAAGCCCTGTATGTGCGTCCTGCGGAGCAGACAGCCCGGACGATTGAAGTCCGGGCTGTTTTGCGTCACTTCGTTCCGAACAAGTGGCTGCACCCCTTGCGACGCTTGCGCGTCTATCCCTGCCCACTTTGCAGCGGAAACAATCTGCTGACGCAGACAATTCCCGCCGCAAAGTCTGAAAATCCCATATCTCTAACCAGACCGTCTACCGAAAATGTAGGCGGTCTTTTTCTATCCATCTGTCTTATCAAATCGAAGGAGGTTAACCATGCCAAAACAGAAAACCCTTGCTGAGCTGAATGCCGAGAAAGATAAAATTGAGCAGCAGCTTGCACAGGAGCGGCACAAAATCCAGCGCCTTGAGAATCGCGCCGCCTACTACGAAAAGGGAGATCGGCGCAAACGGGCGCACCACCTTATCACCCGTGGCGCGGCGATTGAAAGCGTCTCACCGCAGACAAAGGATTTGAGCGAAACCGCGTTTTATGCCTTTGCCGAACAGGTCTTTGCTCTGCCGGACACGCAAAGGCTACTCACGGAAGTTATCAGCAACCATGCCGGAGGTGACTGAGTATCGCACTGTTTCATTTTCATGTGACCCAGATCAAGCGCAGCGCGGGACAATCCGCCGTGGCGTCTGCCGCTTACCGTGCCGGAGAAAAGCTGCACAGCGAGTATTACGGCGAGGACAACGACTACACCCGTAAGGGCGGAGTGATCTGTTCGGAAATTCTGCTGCCGCCCCACGCCCCGCTCTCTTTCTCTGATCGTGAAACCTTATGGAATGAAGTGGAGAAAGCGGAACGCGGAAAGAAAGCGCAGCTTGCATACAGCTTTGACATTGCCTTGCAGAACGAGTTTTCCATACAGGAGAACGTCGCTCTGGCAAGGCAATTTTTGTTGGACAATTTTGTGAGCCGGGGCATGGTGGTGGACTTTGCCGTTCACTCTCCCGACAAGGAGGACGGCGGCATTTCCAATCCGCACTTTCATGTCATGTGTCCTATTCGCCCTATTGAGCCGGACGGCAAGTGGGGCAATAAGCAGCGGCGGGAATATGTGCTGGACGAGCATGGAGAACGCATTCTGGATGAGGCGGGCAACTATGTATTCAACGCTGTGCCGACCACCGATTGGGGCAAGCCGGAGACGCTGGAAGAATGGCGGCAGGCGTGGGCTGATCTGTGCAACGCGAAGTTTGCGGAGAAAGGTTTGGATTGCCAGATCGACCACCGCAGCTATGCCCGTCAAGGCATTGAACAGATTCCTACCGTCCATGAGGGACCGTCTGTCCGCGCGATGGAAGCGAAGGGCATCCGCACCGACAAGGGCGACTTCAACCGCTGGGTTCGTAAAACCAACGCCATGCTGCGGGAAGCAAAGAATAAAATCGCCTCTCTGCTGAAATGGCTGAAAGCGGTTAAGGAAGGACTCTCCAAGCCGCAGCCACCCATGCTGAACGATCTGCTGATGACCTATTACAA
>ULQL01049928.1_pt1 | contig 10500 bp, 9 predicted proteins | sample 1954411 | NCBI WGS metagenome assembly ULQL01 (sample SAMEA4835654, study PRJEB28245) | human gut metagenome | biome: gut microbiome; material: fecal sample | place: Denmark | collected 2008 | reverse complement strand
GTGCGGCAGGCATGGCACTTGCAATGCAGGGCTCCTGCATATCCAATGTAGATGTCGGCTCGTGTACATTAAAGCTTTCAGACTGTGGCACCTACAATATGATGATAGGTGCGGCAGACATGGGAACAGGCTGTGATACAATACTTGCGCAGATGGCGGCTGAGGTGCTCGACTGTGAGCCGGATGATATAACAGTGTTTGGAGCGGATACAGATGCTTCTCCTTATGACTCGGGTTCATATGCCTCATCAACCACCTACATCACAGGAATGGCCACACAGAATGCAGCACTTGAGCTTCGTGAAAATATAAAGAAAATCGGTGCACAGCTGCTGGGCTGTGCTGCATCAGAGGTGGATTTCGATGGTAAAGAGGTGTATATCATAAATCCGGACGGTGCAGACAATGGGGCAGTTTCCGTAAGTCTTTCCGATATAGCAACAAAATCACAGGTCAACAACACGATACCTGTAGATGTCACCGCCACATATTCATCACCTGTCTCACCGCCACCATACATGGTAGGCATGGTCGAGATAGAGCTTGATAAGGAGACAGGAGCAGTTAAAATACTTGATTATCAGGCTGTCGTGGACTGTGGAATCCCGGTCAATCCAAACCTTGCGCGTGTACAGACAGAGGGTGGCATAGGTCAGGGAATCGGCATGGCACTTTATGAGAATGTCACCTACAATGCCGGTGGTAAAATCGCAGAAAATGATTTCATGCAGTACAAGATACCGACACGACAGGATGTGGGACATATCAACGTCGAATTTGAGACAAGCTATGAGCCTTCAGGCCCATTTGGAGTCAAGTCAATCGGCGAGATAGTTATCAATACACCGGCTCCTGCGCTGGCACATGCCATTTATCGCGCAACAGGCGTATGGCACAGGACAGTTCCGTTTACCCCGGAGAAAATACTTATGGGAATGGCAGACCCAAACTGGCACGAAAAGGACCTAAGAGTGAAATGATTCATATCATATACATGGCGGCTGGAAACAGCCGCCGTTTTGGAAGTAACAAGCTGTTTTATGAGCTGGATGGAAAACCTATGTACAGGCATCTGCTTGAACGTTTGATAGAAATTAAAGATAGATATAATAAATTAAAAAATGCAGAATCGAATAACCCGGTCATAGATATAACCGTTGTTACACGTTATCGGGAAATACTGGACTACTGCGCATGTATCCCGGATTGCCATGCAGTCTTAAGTCCGGACAGCGAAAAAGGCATATCCTACACCATAAAAGCAGGAATTATGGCGGTGCAGGAGCAGAAAAAGACTGGTATGCAGGACTACTACATGTTTGCAGTAGCTGACCAGCCATATTTAAAAAGTCAAAGCGTGATTAAATTAATAGATAAAGTGCTTGAAAATAAAGGAAATATGAAATCAGTTTTTTCACTTCGCTGTGGAGATACCGTAGGTAATCCGTGTGTATTTCATTCATCGCTTATCTCGCAGCTTTTATCACTGGAGGGTGATAAGGGTGGCAGAAGTGTGGCAAAGAAGTATGACTGTGTATATGTGGATATCGCAGATGAGCGTGAGCTGACGGATATAGATACCTTATCAAATTCAAAACATACCGTGACATTATAAAAGCTATTATGAAAGCTATTATGAAAGAGCACTGTATCAGTGCATATCGAATGTATATTTTATTCAAATTCCCATATACTACCTCCAAAGCATGAATGCAAATGCAAAAAAGTAACCGGAGGACAATAAAGTGAAAATCACAGGATTGACCAGAAGAGTAGATTCCCTCGGCAGAATAGTCATACCAAAGGAGCTTCGCAGGATGCTGCATATAAAAGAGGGAAGCCCACTGGAAATATATATGGATGCGGACGAGACGATAGTGCTAAAGAAGTATTCGCAGGTAGGAAGCCTGAAGAATATATCACAGGCATATGCACAGAGCCTGTCAAAGGTAACAGGAGCCATGGTATGTGTGGCGGATAGGGATGAGATAATAGCGGCAGCCGGCAAAAACCACAAAAATTATATAGGCAAGGCTTTGTCAAAAGAGCTCGAGAATATTATGGATAAGAGAAAAAGTGTATTGTACAGTAAAAAAGACGATACCCTGATACCTGTGGTAAAGGACGATAAAGCTGACTGTGAAGCGCAGGCAATAGCAGTAATAGTGCATGATGGTGATAGCGCGGGAGCCGTTATACTGTGTGTTTACGATGAAAAAGCCGATAAGTCTGAGATTGCCGAAAAGCTGGCGGGTGCAGCAGCAGAATTTCTGGCTGACCAGCTTGGCTAGAGATAGCAAAAAGCATTGTAAAAAACTATTTACTTGACTACAACAGTAATAAAGATGTAAAATAGCTTGATAAAGGGAGCAATTAGCTTCCTTTTGTGCTATAAAGGTATAATAGAAAATTAAGCAATTATTAATTATCTGATGTAGAGGCATTGTAGTATAATAGACAGTACATATTGGATATAGTTGTCAATTATCTATAAAGTATGCCGATATACAATGGTATACCGATAGTTTGGAGGTAACGTTTAGAAATGGCAAAACAGAAAAAGAAAAAGAAGAAAAAGCAGCATCGCGTTTTCTGGTTTTTCATAAAGCTTCAGATTTTTCTGATGGTACTGATTCTTGGTGGATTATGCTTTTATTACTTTGGAGGCTATGCAGACAAGGTGGCGAAGCTTCACTCAGAGGCAGTAGAGCTCGTGCAGAAATCTGACAAAAACACATTTTTACCGGCGCGCACGAGTACACTCTACGATACAAACGGTGATGAGATATCCGAGACGGCCACTACCAAAAAGGCTGACTATGTGAAGTATGAGGATATACCGCAGAACTTCGTAAACTGCATGGTCAGTATCGAGGACAAGAAGTTCTACAAGCACAATGGTGTGGACCTAAAGGCAATAGTGCGTGCCGCAAAGTCAATTATAAAAAATAAGAGAATTACCCAGGGTGGCAGTACCATCACGATGCAGCTCGCCCGAAATATTTATCTGGATACGAACAAGAACTGGCAGCGAAAAGTCAAGGAAATGTTCATAGCGATGGCGCTTGAAAAGAAATATTCCAAGAATGATATTATGGAGTTCTACCTGAATAATGTCTATTTCATGAACGGATATTATGGTATTCAGGCAGCGTGCCATGGCTATTTTAACTGTGAGCTTTCGGATCTTGATTTGTCGCAGACTGCCTTTTTGTGTGCAATTCCGAACAGCCCGACATACTATGACCCGATAAACAACAAGGATCATACATTGACACGTCGCAATCTCATATTGAAAAATCTAAGGGAAGATGGCAAAATCACACAGCAGGAATATGAGGCCGCTATAAACGAGGAGATTACCCTCAACATGCCTGAGAAGGATGACACGGTCAAGTACAATTATGTGGATACCTATGCATATTACTGCGCTACGAGGGCGCTCATGGAGAATGAGGGTTTCAAGTTCAAGTATTACTTTGACTCAGACGATGAAGAAAAGGAGTATGATGCTTCATATGATGAGATGTATTCATATTGTCAGAAAAAGCTCTACTCAGACGGTTACAAGATTTATACATCAATTGATCTGACTATGCAGCAGCAGCTTCAGGATTCAATTGACCTTACGCTTTTGGACTTTACAGACACGACCGATGATGGCACATTTAAGCTGCAGAGTGCTGCAACCTGTATAGACAACGACACAGGCGAGGTGGTTGCAATAGTTGGTGGACGAAGCCAGGATGCGGTCAGTCATACGCTAAACCGTGCTTTCCAAAGCCATCGTCAGCCGGGAAGCTCAATCAAGCCGCTCATTGTGTATACACCATCATTTGAGCGTGGTAAGACACCGGATACCATCGTAAATGACCACAAGTTTGATGGAGGACCGTCTAACTCGGGTGATTCATATTACGGTGATGTGACTATCAGGTTTGCCGTTCAAAAGTCACTGAATACTGTAGCATGGCAGCTATATGATGAGCTTACGCCAAAGGTAGGCTTACAGTATCTCAAGGATATGAATTTTACCAATATTGTAAAGGATGACTATGTCACAGCAACAGCACTTGGAGGTTTTACAACAGGTGTATCCACACTGGAGATGGCATCTGCATATTCAACACTTGAGAACGATGGAATGTACAGGAATCCGACATGTATTAAGTCGATTGTAGATTCTGACAACAATATCATATATACATCATCGCAGAAGGATACCGTCATATATACAGAGACAGCATCACGTATGATGACAGATGTCATGACAGATGTTATGAAATCAGGAACCGGACGTAGCGCTAATCTGGACAATGGCATGCCTTGCGCCGGCAAAACCGGAACCACAAACGATAAGAAGGATGGCTGGTTCTGTGGCTTTACCAGATACTACACCACATGTGTATGGGTAGGCTGCGATATGCCTGAGACAGTCAAAAAACTGACAGGAAGCTCTTACCCGGCAGAAATATGGAAGAACTACATGGATCAGATACATGCTGACCTTACACCAATAGATTTCCTGCCATATGCCCAAATATCGGATGATTATCAGGACAGCCAGGAGACACAGGATACACCTGCCGATGACCAGACGCAGAATAATCCTACAGATCAGACAGTGACCGCACCTGATGCAGGAACTACAACACCGGATAAGACCACAACAGACCCGAATAAGACAGATGCTGCTGGTGGCAACACCGGTGGAAATACCGGAGACAATACAGACGGAACAACAGGCGGAAATACCGGAGAAAACACCGGTGGTAACACAGGCGGAGATGGTGGACAAAACACCGGTGGCAACACAGGCGGAAATACCGGAGAAAACACCGGTGGCAACACAGGTGGAAATAGTGGTAACACCGGTGGTAATACAGGTGGAAACACCGGGGACAGCACAGGTGGAGCTACCGGTGGTACCACCGGAGGCGGAGCAACCCAGTAGATTTTCTTTGCGGTGCTGTCGGGAGTTGTGTTCTTTGCAGCATACGCACCTGTCATGATAGGAAACAAGATGATAGATGCGCTCATATATTCAGTGACCTACAACGGCTCATACCTTGCAGTAGAGGAAATTATCACAATCATAGTGATATCAATCCCACCGGTTAAGAAGGCGCTCGACTATGTGAAGCAGATGGCGAACAGCCGGTAGATAATCTATATTTAAATAATTAAAATATGTAAAAAAGAGCAGAATAGGTAGAAATACTTGTCCTGCTCTTTTTAGTATTCGAAAAAAGTAAAATAAAACACTCGAAAAATATAAAATAAAACATTAGAAAAATACAAAACAAAACACTCGAAAAACATAAAATAACCTTGTATAATCTGTGAATTAAATGGTATAATAACCATGAAGGGAGCAGATATTTATGGAATATATAAGCAGAATTGTTGATGATGTGATAGATAGAAAAACAGAGGCATTTAATGCAGTGAGCATCACAGGACCAAAAGGATGTGGAAAGACAAGAACAGCAAGAGAACGATGTAAAACTGTTATTGAATTTCAGGATGAAGACAAGAGAGAGGGGTATCTTGCAGTAGCAGAAACTGCACCTAAGCTCTTTTTAAAGAATCCTAAGCCAATACTGTTTGACGAGTGGCAGGATGCCCCAAAGATATGGGGAACAATAAGAAAAGCGTGCGATGACAATCCGGAGAGTGTAGGAGAGTTTTATCTGACAGGCTCATCAAGTAAGAAGATTAATACACCCCATACAGGTACAGGACGAATAACAGAGGTTACGATGTACCCTATGACTTTGTTTGAGACAGGAGAATCAAACGGAAGCATATCGTTGTTTAAATTATTAGAAGATGAAGCATATGATATTGATGGACTTACCACAGATATAAAGCTTGAGGATTTGTTTTTTGCGGTCTGTAGAGGTGGATGGCCGAGATGCATGGCACTTTCAAAGGACAGTGCAAAGCTTGAAATAGCTAAGGATTATTATAGGCAGATTTATCAGAAAGACATATCAGCGATTGATGGAGTAAACAGAAATCCGGAATGGGCAAGGACACTGCTTTGGTCGTATGCCAGAAATATGGCTACTACAGCAAAACGCAAGAATATATTTTCAGATGTAAAAGCCACACAGAATGTTACAGATGTAACGCTTTCTTCATATATAGATGCTCTGGAGCTATTATATGTTGTAAAGGATATAGATGCCTGGACACCGCATTTGCGTTCGAAAACAGCTATCAGAGCTGCCAAAAAGCATATATTTGTTGATCCCTCTATAGGATTGGCTGCGCTTGGTGTTAATCCGGACTATTTTATCAACGATTTGGATCTATTTGGGCATGTATTTGAAAATATGGTGCTTAGAGATTTACTTGTATTTGCTGAAAAGCACAATGCCAGAGTGATGCATTATACAGATGATATGGGCGTAGAAGCAGATGCAGTCTATCAGTTGGAGGACGGCCGTTATGCGCTTATTGAAATAAAAACCGGAGTGAACAAGATTCCGGAAGCGGAAAAATTCTTGCTGCGATTCAAGGATATTATCTTAAAATATAATGAGAAAGCATTGGAAAAAGAAAAACATCCACGTGATGTATATAAAGAACCATCGGCACTGATTGTGATTTGCGCAAATGCAACCATGGCATATACCACGGAGTCAGGAGTTCGGGTTGTGCCGGTTGGGTGTTTGAGAGATTAATATAGAGCAGACTGTAAAATTGAGCTGACCACTCATAATTACAGTCTGTTTTTTAGTGTATATTATTGTCACAGTGTAAGGGAGCAGGCGGGCAGAAAATTGCCCATCCAATGAGTTTGTACGAAGCTGCTTAGAGGCTGTTGGAATTGTAATAGGTACACAGTAGCGCACGTGCATGGAAGCACGGGCGAGGCGTTACCGCGCCAAGGACGGCGCGTAAAAGCCGGCTGCGTCAGGCATAGAAAACCTGACTTACAATTCTTACAGCCTCTTGGCTGCTGGTAGGAGACGTTTTGGATGGGTAATTTTCTGCCCACCTGCTCCCGTACCATATAAAAAATGAAAAATAAAAATACTTTGACTTGACAACTATTTAAAATGTGATATACTTTCACTGTCAAATGATTTGATAATGAAAATATTTGACATGCAAACTAGTGCAAATATACCAGCACACAAAACCGAAAATAAACACAGAAAGGAGAACAGAAATATGTTGGAGAAAATCAAGGAAATCGTAGCAGATCAGTTAGGAATTGACGAGGATGATATCAAATTAGAGTCAAACTTCAAGGAGGATCTTGAGGCAGATTCATTAGATCTTTTCGAGCTTGTAATGGCACTCGAGGAGGAGTACGGAGTAGAAATCCCTTCAGAGGATTTAGAGAAAATCGCAACAGTAAATGACATCATTGAGTATCTTAAGAACAAAGGTGTAGAGGCTTAAAAGACATGGAAACAAGAATAACAAAGCTTCTTGGAATCAAATATCCGGTCATTCAGGGTGGCATGGCATGGGTAGCAACCCATGAGCTTGCCAGCGCTGTGTCCAATGCAGGCGGACTTGGCATCATCGGAGCAGGCGGAGCCCCGGCTTCATGGGTAAAGGAGCAGATAGTCGCTGCAAAGAAGGAGACCGATAAGCCGTTCGGAGTCAACCTCATGCTTATGAATCCGGAGGCTGATGAGATAGCAAAAATCATCGCCGAGGAAAAGGTAAAGGTAGTCACCACCGGCGCAGGAAACCCTGCAAAGTACATGGACATGTGGAAAGAAGCAGGCGTCATCGTAATCCCTGTAGTTGCAAGCGTAGCACTCGCAAAGCTCATGGAGAGAGGCGGGGCAAGTGCAGTAATCGCCGAGGGAATGGAGTCAGGCGGACATATCGGAGCACAGACTACCATGACACTTGTGCCACAGGTTGTTGATGCAGTGAGCATCCCTGTTATCGCAGCAGGCGGAATTGCAGACAACAGAGGCTTCAATGCAGCATTTGCACTCGGTGCGGAGGCAGTCCAGATGGGTACACGCTTTGTCACCGCAAAAGAATCGATAGTACATGAAAACTATAAGCAGAAGGTCATTAAGGCCAAGGATATAGATTCCGAGGTTACAGGAATGAGCACAGGCCATCCAATCAGAGTGCTCAGAAACAAGATGACCAGACAATATCTCAAGCTGGAAAAGGAAGGAGCTCCATTTGAAGAGCTCGAAAAAATGACACTTGGCGCACTCAGAAAAGCCGTTGTAGACGGAGATACCGTATATGGCAGCGTCATGGCAGGTCAGAGCGCAGGCCTCGTAAAGAAAGAGGAAACCTGCAAAGAAATCATTGAGGATGTAGTGGGACTGAACAAATAGACAGTATTCACTTTTACATGCAAATTTAAGGATACCGGGCCGCCTGGAAAGAGTGACTTACGGTATCCTGTCAGAAATAAGGAGAAACCGAAAATGGGTAAGAGAGTATTTATGTTTCCCGGACAGGGCTCACAGTACATAGGAATGGGTAAGGAGTTTTACGATACAATGCCAAATGCAAAGGCAGTAATCGACCTTGCCAGTGAACAGACAGGCTTGGATATTCCGGCGCTTTGCTTTGAGGAAAATGACAAGCTCAACATTACAGAGTACACACAGATATGTATGCTTGCAGTTGAGGCAGCTATATATCAGGCAATCATTGACAAAGGTATCACACCTGATGTCACAGCTGGATTAAGCCTTGGGGAATATGGTGCTCTCATCGCATCAGGAGCCATGACTATGGCAGATGCATTTGCAGTTGTCAGAAAAAGAGGAATCTACATGCAGGAGGCAGTTCCTACAGGTGGAGCCATGACAGCGGTTTTAGGACTTGATCCGCAGGTCATTGAGGATATCTGCAAAAAGACAGCAGATGAGACAAATTCAGTGGTATCGGTAGCCAACTATAACTGCCCGGGACAGATTGTTATCACAGGAGAAAAGGCAGCAGTAGATGCCGCCGCAGCAGCATGCAGCGAGGCAGGCGCCAAGAGATGCGTACCGCTCAAGGTCAGCGGACCTTTCCACTCAGCAATGCTTAAGGGTGCAGGAGAAAAGCTAGCAGATGCACTTGAGAGTGTAGAAATCCACGATATCAAGGTGCCATATATCACAAACGTCACAGCAGACTATGTGAAGTCACCGGCAGATGTCAAGGATTATCTGACAAAGCAGGTTTCATCGTCAGTACGCTGGCAGCAGACCATCGAGCGCCTTATCGCAGACGGTGCAGATGAGTTCGTGGAAATCGGACCGGGACGCTCACTCAGCGGATTTATGAGAAAGATAAATAGAGACGTAAAAGTCGTAAACATAGACAAACTGGAGGATTTTGAAAAGTATGTTAACAGGTAAAAATGCCCTGGTTACAGGCGCAAGCCGTGGAATTGGAAGACAGATAGCTCTTACACTTGCCGCAGCACACGCCTTTGTAATAGTAAATTATAATGGTTCAAAGGAAAAGGCAGATGCCGTTGTTGCAGAGATAAAGGCAGCAGGCGGTGATGCAGTTTGTTATCAGTGCAATGTATCTGATTTTGACGAGTGCCAGAATATGATAACAGCGCTCATCAAGGAGTACAAGCACATAGATATCCTCGTAAACAACGCAGGAATCACAAGAGACGGTCTCATCATGAAGATGAGCGAGGCAGACTATGACGCAGTGCTCGATACAAACCTTAAGGGTGCGTTCAACACAATCCGTCATATGTCACGCTATTTCTTGAAGCAGAAATCAGGAAGAATTATCAATATTTCATCAGTTTCCGGTATACTCGGAAATGCAGGACAGGCCAACTACAGCGCCAGCAAGGCAGGAGTTATAGGACTCACAAAGGCTGTAGCCAGAGAGCTTGCCAGCCGGGGAATCACAGCAAACGCAGTGGCACCGGGCTTTGTAGAGACAGAGATGACAGATGTGCTTGCCGATGCGGCAAAGGAGAATCTTTTATCACAGATTCCGCTTGGCAGACCGGGAAACACAAAGGATATCGCAAACGCAGTATTATTTTTAGCATCAGATGCAGCAGGCTACATCACAGGCCAGGTGCTGTCTGTTGACGGAGGAATGGCAATATGAGTAGAAGAGTAGTTGTAACAGGACTTGGAGCAGTAACACCAATCGGAAATAATGTGGACGATTTCTGGACATCGGTAAAGGCCGGAAAAATCGGATTTGACCACATCACAAAATTTGACACAACAGATTATAAATGTCACATTGCAGCAGAGCTTAAGGACTTTAACCCACAGGATTTTATGGACAGAAAGGCTGCAAAGAGAATGGAACCATTCTCACAGTACGCTGTAGCTGCTGCAAAGCAGGCAATTGATGACAGTGGACTTGACATCGAAAAGGAAGATCCATACATGGTTGGATGTGCCATCGGTTCAGGTATCGGAAGTCTTCAGGCTATGGAGCGCGAGACACAAAAGCTTTATGAAAAGGGACCAAACAGAGTCAATCCTCTGCTTGTTCCGCTTATGATCTGTAACATGG
>ULQL01066829.1_pt1 | contig 10560 bp, 8 predicted proteins | sample 1954411 | NCBI WGS metagenome assembly ULQL01 (sample SAMEA4835654, study PRJEB28245) | human gut metagenome | biome: gut microbiome; material: fecal sample | place: Denmark | collected 2008 | reverse complement strand
AGAAGCCAGTCCAATTTTTCACATATATATATTAAGTTCGTATTTTCTAACCTGCTTAAAGATTTCTATGATGCACTTCCAGGGGCAAATGAAGATGAATTTGCATCACAGATTGATAAGTTGTATACATCAGAGGATTTTAACTGCATAATGGATATTGTTAATCATAATATTGATATATTAGAGAAGAGTTTTATCAGTAATCCATTGACAATGCACAGAGAGATTGAAACGGTTAAGGAGTATATACATAATCATTATAGTGAGGAGTTAGGTGCACAGCAGCTAGCGGATATGGTATATCTTGCACCAAGTTATCTAAGTTCGCTTTTTAAGAAAGAGACAGGGCAGAACTTGAGCAAATATATAAAACAGTACAGAATGGAAAAGGCTAAGGAGCTGCTCACGGACACTAATATGAAGATTGTTAATATAAGTGAGAAGACAGGTTATCCGAATGTGTCATATTTCTGCCAGAGTTTCAGGGAATATTTCGGTGTAAGCCCTCAGAAGTTCAGGGATAAAGGTGAAGTGTTATGAGTGAACCATTAAAATTAAAGCAATGGGTGAATAATATAAAGCTTCAGAATAAGCTTGTTATAATATATGTCGTCACAGGTCTTCTGCCACTTATAATACTTTTTGTATTTGCGTATTGACAGATGCGCTCAATACTTATGGACAGGGATGTCCGTTCAATGGAAAGTGCATTAAGGCAGTCGGTTACAACAGTGGACGGACAGATAGAGGTATATGATAATCTGTCCAATTACATAACATTTAATGAAACTGTATCAGGAATACTTTCCTACAATTACAGCAACAAATATGAAATGTACAGCCAGATTGTTACGACATTTGACCCGCTTGTATCTTCATTGAAATATTTTCACAATGATATTAACAAGGTGACGATATACATTAATAACGGAATAAAGCACGACACTACACTTGCACCATTATCAGAGATTGAGAATGAAGCATTTTATAATTCAGCAGTTAATTCGACTAATATTAACTGGTATGTCGATAAAGATAAGAAAGAGCTTATATCAGCAAGGAAGATGTCTACGCTTGCCACTGCCGGCATTACTGGAATTATGTATATTAATGTAGATTATGACAGTATAATGGATATTTATGCAAAAGGACTTATAGATAACAGTGGCATTATAGTAACTGATGGCAATGGTAGTATTATAAGCAAAAAAGCAGCATTTTTGGATAATGCCGATAAATATATCCTTTCAGACAGCCGGTTTACTGAGTTTATAGAAAAAGCGGATTTTTCAGAAAATGTATGCAGTAATATAGCAGGTTATGTGCTTATTAAGCAGAACTCAGACGTTACAGGCTGGACAAGCTATGTGTATGCACCAAAGTCGCTTATGTTAAAATCAACTAATTCCATTATTACAATGATTGTGCTTGCATTAGTTGTTGCGTGTATTGGAATGGCTGCGGCTACAATATTTACATCTGATTTCATAACTAAGAGGATATATAAATTAAGAACAAGTATGGAAAAGGTTGAGAATGGAGATTTTGATGTTGTTATAAGGTCATCAGATAAGGATGAAATCGGTGCATTGATACACGGCTTTAATAGTATGACGGGTACGATTAATAATCTTATCAATGAGGTGTATGAGGGGAAATTAAGCCAGAAAGAGTCGGAGATGAGAGCATTAAGGGCACAGATTAACCCACATTTCCTCTATAATTCATTATCGCTTATAAACTGGAAGGCGATTGAGTACGGACAGGATGACATAAGCAGTATAACACTTGCCCTTTCTAACTATTACAGGACTTCACTTAATAAGGGTAAGAATACGCTGACTGTAAAGCAGGAATTAAGTAATATGGAGTCATATCTTAACATACAGCAGATAATGCACGATAATTCATTTGATGTTGTTATGGATATTGATGAAAATGTGCTTGAATATGAATCACTTAATCTTATATTACAGCCTCTTGTTGAAAATGCTATTGAGCATGGAATAGACCTTTTGACTGACAGAAGAGGAGTTATCACTGTTGCAGCAAAGCTTCATAACGGACTTATTCATATTGAGGTTAAGGATAATGGCATTGGTATGCCAAAAGAAACGGCTCATACATTCTTAACAAGTGAGTCTGGCGGATATGGAGCAAGAAATGTCAATGACCGTATAAGGCTGTTTTACGGTGAGCAGTATAATCTTAAAGTAAGCAGTGATGAGAATGGAACGGTTATAACAATAGAGTTCCCGGCAAGAAAGCCAGTCTGATATGCTGTATAGCAGATAAACTAAACATAATAATATACCAATTTAATTAACGGATATACTTAATGAAAAAGTATGATAAATAGTATGAGTATAAAAAAGAAATGTTGTCATTATTTGATAACATTTCTTTTTTGTTTATTTTTTATGTAAAAATTCCAATATGTTTCTAAAATTTCTTATATTTAATTTCTCATAAAATAAACATATAATTAAACTATCAAAAGAACTTGTAAATAAATTACAAAAAGATATGTACCGAATTAATTATATATAATATGTATTCCGGGTAATGGGTATTATATAAATAGATGGTACATATCAGCGGTTAAACGCATTAAGAAATGGAGGTATGTTTATGAGGTTTAAAAGATTAGCGGCTGCTGTTATGGCGGCAACAATGTGTGGCTCATTGCTTGTGGGCTGTGGAGGAAACGATAACAAATCAGCGGATAATAATGAGAATATCACAGCCACTATTAAGGTATGGGGCCCGGCAGAGGATCAGGCAGAAGAAAATGGCAAATGGCTTCAGACAATGTGCGAGCAGTTCAATTCAGAACATCCTGAATGGAATCTGACTTTTGAATACGGAGTATGTTCTGAGACAGATGCAGGTAAGACAGTTACACAGGATCCTGCGAATTCAGGCGATGTATATTTCTTCGCTAATGATCAGTTACAGACACTTATTGATGCAAATGCTATAGCAAAGCTTGGTGGTGAAACAGCAGATTATGTTAAGAGTACTAATTCAAGTGCAATAGTTGATTCAGTATCAGTTGATGGCAGTGTATATGGTGTTCCATTTACTACTAATACATGGTTTATGTTCTATGATAAGAGCAAATTCTCAGAAAGCGATATAAAGAGTCTTGATACAATGCTTTCAAAGAACAAGGTAGCATTTAATATAACAGAAGGCTGGTATATGTCATCATTCTATCTTGCTAATGGCTGTACATATTTCGGAAAAGACGGCAAGGATAATTCAGCAGGCGTAGATATTAAGGGTGATAAAGGAACACAAGCAACCAAGGCTTTAGTTGCACTTGTTAATAATCCTAACTTTGTCAATGATTTACAGGGTGTAGGTATTGCTGGTTTAAGAGATGGAAGCGTTGGTGCTTACTTCTCAGGTTCATGGGATTATAAGAGTGTTAAGGAAATATTAGGAGATAACTTTGGTGCAGTATCATTACCAACTGTTAAGATTAACGGAACAGATAAGCAGCTTAAAGCATTTGCAGGTTCAAAGGCTATAGCAGTTAACCCTAATTGCAAGTATCAGCAGGTAGCAGTTGCACTTGCTAAATATCTTGGAGGCAAGGATGCACAGGCTAAGCATTATGAGTTAAGAAATGTTATTCCTTGTAATACAGAGTTACTTGCAACAGATGTAATTAAGAAAGATGCTCTTGTATCAGCACAGAATGATACATTTAATAAGACATCTGTAATTCAGCCTACAGTTACAGGTATGAATGATTACTGGACACCAGCTCAGAATTTTGCTAAAGCAATTGTTAACGGTGAGGTTACTGCTGATAATGCAGAAGCCAAGACATTAGATTTCTATAATCAGATTAATACATCAATTGTAAAATAGTAAATATCAATTCTAACAATTCTGGGTCAGTATTAATTGACCCAGAATTTTACTTGACATCATATAATGGTCAGGAGGTGTGGTCAATGAAAGACATTACATTTCGTAATTCTATGAAATATGGCGATTTGACGACAAAACTCAGTTTATTAATACTCGGACTTGGTAATTTCAGGGGCAGACAGATAATAAAAGGAATATTATATATAGCTTTAGAGGCAGCATTTATAATATTTATGATAATAAAAGGAATCAGCTGTCTTGCAGGACTTCCTGGTCTTGGCAGCAGGGAACAGGAAGAGATATGGAATGAAAAGCTTGGAATATATGAGTATGTACAGGGTGATAATTCGCTGCTTATTCTGCTTTATGGAATAACTGTAATATTTATTATATGTGCCTATATTATTCTTGCAGTTAGTTCGTTAAAAAGTGCTTATAATGTAGAGTTAAGAATGAAACAGGGTAAGCATATTAATACATTTGTGGAAGATATTAAAGCATTGTTCAATGAAAATCTTCATAAGCTTTTACTTGTACTCCCAGTTACAGGAATACTTGTATTCACAATACTTCCGCTTGTATTTATGATTTCAATGGCATTTACAAGTTACAGCAAGGTAGACAGTCATCTTGTATTATTTGACTGGGTAGGGCTTGAGAACTTTAAGCTTATATTTAATTCAGGAAGTTCAATAGGACAGTCATTCTGGTCAGTGTTTGGCTGGACTATTATATGGGCAGTATTAGCTACATTTCTTAATTATATACTTGGAATTCTTGTGGCACTGCTTATTAATAGAAAAGGAACTAAGTTTAAGTCATTCTGGAGATTTATATTCATATTATCAATTGCAATTCCGCAGTTCGTATCACTTCTTATAATAAGAAGTATGCTGGCACAGGATGGTATTATAAATGTTGTATTAAAAAATGCTGGCTGGATAAGCAAGTCACTTCCATTCTTTACTAATGCAACATGGGCAAGAATGACAGTTATAATAGTCAATCTATGGATTGGTATTCCATACACAATATTGCAGGTAACAGGAATATTGCAGAATATTCCAATGGAATTATATGAGGCGGCAGATGTGGACGGAGCTAATGGCTTTGTCAAATTCTTTAAAATAACTATGCCTTATATGTTATTTGTAACAACACCTTACCTGATAACTACATTTACTGCTAATGTTAATAACTTTAATATCGTGTATCTGCTTACAAAGGGCGACCCAGTGCTTGCGGGACATACAGCAGGAAAGACAGATCTGCTTGTAACGTGGCTTTATAAGATGACGGTAGATTACCAGTATTATAATCTTGGAGCTGTTATAGGTATTATGACATTCGTATTTCTTGCACTCGGTTCACTTCTTGTATACAGGAGAACCAAATCTTATAAAGATGAGGAGGGATTCCAATGAAAAAGAAGAAGACTATAAAAAATATACTTGCACATACAGTGCTTACATTGCTTGCGATTGTGTGGGTAAGTCCGCTTGTATGGATAATTCTTACAAGCTTCAGGGCACAGAAGGGAGCATATACAAGCTCATTCTTCCCTAAAAGCTATTCACTTGATAATTATATTAAGTTATTTACAGATACGGGAATACTTAATTTCCCACGAATGTTTACCAATACATTGATTGTGGCTGTATTTTCTTGTATTATATCTACATTTTTTGTATTATCAGTAGCTTATTGTATGTCACGACTTAAGTTCAAGATGAGAAAAGCTATGATGAATGTTGCAATGATACTTGGTTTATTTCCGGCATTTATGGCAATGATAGCTGTGTATTACATATTAAAGGCTATCGGTTTGTCAGAGGGAAGTATGATAAGAGTGGCATTGGTGCTTGTGTATTCGGCTTCGGCTGGTATTCAGTTCTATATTGCCAAAGGCTTCTTTGACACAATACCTAAGACTATTGATGAAGCCGCATTAATTGATGGTGCTACCAAATGGCAGGTATTTACCAAGATTACAATTCCATTAAGTAAACCTATTATTGTATACACGGTTCTGACATCATTTATAGCACCTTGGGTGGATTTTATATTTGCAAGAGTAATATGCCGTGCCAATGCAGATTATTACACAGTTGCCATTGGTCTTTGGCAGATGCTTGAGAAGGAATATGTTGATGTGTGGTATACAAGATTTGCTGCTGGTGCAGTACTTATATCAATTCCAATTGCCGCCTTGTTTATGATTATGCAAAAGTGCTATAATGAGTCTATGTCAGGAGCAGTTAAAGGCTGACAGGAATAGGTGGAAAAATATTATGTTTGTGCATCATCAGATAAATAATAATTCTGGTATTAATATAATATATAAGCAAAGCAGTACCATATGTATTGCAAAGCTTTTATATACCATTATGATGTTAACAGTAATAACGCTTTTAGCCGGGTGTAACAGCCCGGCTAAAGGTGTTTATAATGACAGTGATTATAATGAAGCAGTTAGTACTGCTAAGACAACGCCATTTGGGGCTTATCCTGATACGATTGAATATACTCTTGGAAAGATGACAAGTGTCAATAATTCGAATATGCCAGCTATGGATACATATACTGATAATGCGTATACGAGATATATAAAGTCGGTTCTTAATGTGCAGAATGTAGATGTATTTGAGGCTAATGACAGTCAGTATAATACTAATGTATCAATGGCTGTTTCAATGAATAGGCTTCCTGATATTATGGTTGTGTCAAGCCAGAGTGAGCTGGAACAGCTTATAGAAAATGGAATGATAGAGGATTTGACAGACAGCTACAATAATTGTCTTACAGATAGAATAAAGAGTATGTATGCAAGTTATGGCAGTGCACTTATGGATATGGTAACATATGATGGAAAGATAATGGCACTTCCTGAGACTAATATTACTGACGGACCTAATCTTGTATGGCTCCGCAAAGACTGGATGGATATATTAGGACTTTCAGAACCGCGTACTGTAGACGATGTTGTTAATATTGTAAGGCATTTCATAACCTATGATCATGGCAATAATGGTGTGGCAGAGGATGGCAGCAGTAATACAGTTGGACTTGTTGTAGATACATCGGTGGCAGGAGAATGTGGATATAGCAGTGAGTTCCTGCTTGATATAATATTTGCCAGCTTCAATGCTTATCCTAAGCAATGGATAGAGAATGATGACGGACAGATTGTATATGGTTCTGTAACTGATGAAGCTAAAAATGCACTTGAATATATCAACCAGTTATATAATGAGAAGATAATAGATAATGATTTCTTATTAAGGACATCAACTAATATATGTGAACTTATAGAAAATGGCTTGTGTGGCTCATTTTTTGGACCTTGGTGGGCACCTAACAATCCACTTGCCAATGCTGTCAGCATTAATCCTGATTCTAACTGGCAGCCATATCTGATATCAACAGGCGATAATGTAACAGAATACCATAGTCAAAATCCCTGCTACAAATATGTAGTTGTCAGAAAAGGCTATGAATATCCAGAGATTGCGGCTAAGATGATAAGTGTTATGTTTGATAAGATAAGATTTGATTGTGCAGACTCAGAAGAATTTGATAATTATTATCAGTTAAATGTTGAGCCAACAGCCAGACCATTATCAATTAATGTTGACTATAATAATGCTTTATCAATATGCTATAGAAATATATCAGATGCAATTGAGGGACGAAAAGATAGTGATAATCTGGAATTGCTGGAACGCTCATATTATAATGCCTGCAAATCATACCTTAACAATACAGGTCTTGCCAATACATCTTATGAATATAATACAGATGATTCATATAAGGAATATTCACAGTCAGGAAGAAAAGGTGCAACAAGCACGCAGTGGGCGGCGTATATGTCGCGAATTAAAGCCTGCCGGCTTTTAGACGAAGGCAATATAGTGATTAAGCAGTCGTTATATTTTAAGACGACAGACACTATGAAGAATAGATGGTGGAAGCTTAAAAGTCTTGAAAAAGAAGCATACCTTAAGATTATAAGTGGGGAAGCAGACATTGATTATTTTGATACATTTGTTAGCGAATGGAACGCACAAGGTGGTATAATAATTACGGAAGAAGTTCGGGAGAATATTGTAAGGTGAATTTTGTAAGAATTATAACATTGTGAATTTAGATTAGTTATTTCATATATAATATTATGGTTCCAGCAAGGCAATATTATATATAATATGTAATAAACAGGAGGTAAAAGTTATGGAAGACATATTTAATGGAAGCAAGAAGTTAGGATTTGGTCTTATGAGACTTCCACTTCTTAATCAGAATGAAGCTTCTAGCATTGACATTGAATTAACTAAGAAAATGGTTGATACATTTATTGAAAAAGGTTTTACATATTTTGATACAGCGTGGATGTATTGTGGCTTTAAGAGTGAAAATGCAGCTAAAGAGGCACTTGTAGACAGACATAACAGAGATGAATATACACTTGCAACTAAGCTGCACGCAGGTTTTATAAAGACATTTGAAGATAGAGATAAAGTGTTTAACGAACAGATGAGTAAAACAGGTGTTACATATTTTGATTATTATTTACTGCACGATGTTGGAGTTGACCATTATGAAGTGTATAAAAAGCTTGACTGTTTTAACTGGCTTGTTGATAAGAAGGAAAAAGGCTTAGTTAAGCATATTGGATTTTCTTTCCATGATAATGCAGATTTGCTTGATAAGGTACTTACAGAGCATCCAGAGATGGAATTCGTGCAGTTACAGATTAATTATCTTGACTGGGAAAGTGAGGCTATTCAGTCAAGAAAATGCTATGAGGTTGCAACAAAGCATAACAAACCAGTAATAGTTATGGAGCCAGTTAAAGGTGGCACACTTGCCAAAGTACCAGAAAAGGTTGAAAATGAATTCAAAGGATATAATAAAGATATGTCAGTACCATCCTGGGCTATCAGATTTGTTGCGAGTCTGCCAAATGTAAGAATGGTTCTTAGCGGTATGAGTAATATGGAACAGCTTCTTGACAATACAAGTTATATGCAGGATTTTGTACCTCTTAATGATGAAGAAATCAGGCTTGTACATAATGCGGCGGATATGATAAATGAAAGTATTGCAATACCTTGTACAGGATGTTCATATTGTACAGATGGATGTCCAATGCACATAGCAATTCCTAAATATTTCTCATTATATAATGCTGATAAACAGGAAATTGAGGATAAGGGCTGGACACCTCAGGGTGAATATTATGACAGACTTACTAATAATTTCGGTAAAGCAAGTGATTGTATTGAGTGTGGCCAGTGCGAAGGAGTCTGTCCACAGCATTTGCCAATTATTAATAATCTTAAAGAGGTTGCAAAGCATTTTGGCAAATAATCAGGTTGCTAAGCTGCAGAAAAAGTGGTAGTATAAAGATATGATAACATAACGCCGATAAATCCTGCTTTATCGGCGTTATGTTATATTAAATGTACTATGTTATGTCAATATATAAAGCTAAGGAAATATAAAGTATGGGAATTGATTCAGATTATTATAAAGAAAAGAATAAAAAACAGCTTACAAAGCTTCGTATACTTGAGGCTAAACTGCCGCCATATGTGACTTCTTATCTTGATGATAAGGAGTTGTCATCACAGGTTAATACGGTAATTGCGTATGCGTATGATTTACAGACATTTTTCAGATTTCTTACAGAGAAAAATACTATGTTAAAGAATACTGCAATTAAGGATATTACAATAGATTTTCTTGAAAATCTTACATTTGAAGACATTAATGAGTATCAGAGATATTTAAGGTTTAATAATGATGATGGAAGCACACATCAAAATCAGGATAAAGGAATAGCCCGCAGAATGGCGGCTTTAAGGGGATTTTTTGAATTTGCCTGCACACATCAGTATATGAAGAACAATCCGACAGTTGGGGCAGCCAAGCGAATTAAAATGCCTCAGAAAGACATAATCAGGCTTAATGATGAAGAAGTTAATGACCTCTTAAATGTTGTATCCAATACTAATATTAAAGGCAATAAGCTTCAGATACAGAAGTGCCAGAAGACACAGCTTAGGGATACGGCGCTTATTACATTGCTTCTTAACACAGGAATACGAGTATCTGAATGTGCAGGTCTTGATATTGATGATATTAATTTTAATTACAGAACAATCAATATTGTAAGAAAGGGTGGTTCTGATGCACATCTGTATTTCAATGAGATTACAGAAAATGCTTTAAAAGACTATATTGAAAATGAACGTCCTCTGCTTCTTGGCAATCCAGAGTCAGAGGAACAGGCAGTATTCATCTCAATGAAAAAAAGCCGTATGAGTGTAAGTGCAATTGAACGTATGGTTAAAAAATACGCAAAAAATGCAACACCTGATAAAAAAATCTCTCCACATAAAATGCGAAGCACATATGGTACAGCTCTTTACAAGGATACAGGTGATATAAGACTTGTAAGTGATGTACTTGGGCATAAAGATATTAACACAACTGCTAAGCATTATGCGGCTATGGAAGAAGAACATAGAAAAATTGCCGCTACTATCCCACTCTATCAGGTCGATGAAGGGGCTGGGGAATAGTTATGTGTATTTAATATATGTTTCTAAAATATATTTTATATTTATGTATTTTTTAAGCTTATATATTTATATGATTTTGTATTTTGGAAGC
>ULQL01036607.1_pt1 | contig 10569 bp, 7 predicted proteins | sample 1954411 | NCBI WGS metagenome assembly ULQL01 (sample SAMEA4835654, study PRJEB28245) | human gut metagenome | biome: gut microbiome; material: fecal sample | place: Denmark | collected 2008 | reverse complement strand
CGTCCTACTATGATATCACTTGCTTGAATAGGCCCGTCCTACTATGATATCAATTATTTGGCACCCAATCCACATTAATAATGTTTTTTATGTTTATCACCGTATGTCCTTTCGGCGACACGAAGGTGTTGCGGTATGCACAAAATGGGCGTGTGGTGAGAGCTTGCTCTCGTCCACACGCCCACTTTGTGCATGCCAAGCCGAAGGCCGAAAGGGCATGCGGGGTTTTTATGTTTTTTGTCTAAATGTATAAAATGATAAAAACCTAAAGAATACAAGCAAGCCCTAACGACCGATTGAGATTAATAGTTTTCAGCCTTCAGCTCAAAATAGCTTTGCGGATGCTTGCATACGGGGCACACTTCGGGCGCCTGTTTGCCAATGACGATATGTCCGCAGTTGCGGCACTGCCAGATGCGGTCGTTCTCGCGCGAGAACACGATGCCCTCTTCAATGTTTTGCAGCAAACGACGGTAGCGCTCCTCGTGATGTTTCTCGATGGCAGCCACACCGCGCATAGCGGCAGCAATATCGTCGAAGCCCTCTTCTTCGGCCTCGCGCGCCATACGCTCATACATATCGGTCCACTCATAGTTTTCGCCTTCAGCGGCAGCCTTCAGGTTCTCAACCGTGCTCTTCACCGCACCGCCCTCAAGATATTTAAACCACATTTTGGCATGTTCTTTCTCGTTGTTGGCCGTTTCTTCAAACAGCGCTGCTATCTGCTCATAGCCATCTTTGCGAGCCTTCGAAGCAAAATAGGTGTACTTGTTACGTGCTTGCGACTCACCAGCGAAAGCCTCCATGAGGTTACGCTCAGTCTTTGTTCCTTTCAATTCTTTCTGTGACATAATGTTGATTGTTTAATTGTTTGTTTATCTTTTCAAGTTGCGCATACCTTCAGTATGCCGAAACTTATATATTATGATGCAAAGATAACGAACATTTTAGCACTAAGTACGCTTCGGTCCTCATTTTTTTTCATCCCTTGCACCCAAAAAGAAGACAGAAAAGCGCTAATGTCAACAAAATGCACTATATTTGTAGCAAGAAAGAACAAGCAGAAAGAAACACACTTATGGATAACAACACCACGATGGCACGAGCCAGCCGACCGCTGCGCTTCGCCCTCTTCGGCAACGAATATCAGCCTAAGAGGTCGGCCACGCTATACAATATTCTCTCGTTTATGCGCACCATGCGAGCAGAAATATACATCGACCGCGCCTTCTACAATTTCCTCACCACAGGGCCCTACCCCAACTTACAGGTTGACGGCGTGTTTGATGGCGACGACTTTGATGTAGACTTCGTCATCTCGATGGGTGGCGACGGCACCTTTCTAAGGGCTGCCGCACGAGTGGGCGCCAAGCTCACACCCATCATCGGCATCAATATGGGGCGTCTGGGCTTCTTAGCCGACGTGCTGCCCGCCGAGGCGGTAGACGCTCTTCAGGCTATCTACGCCGACAAATACTCGGTTGAAGACCATACCACCATCATGGTTGAAACCGATGGCGAGCCCTTCTTAGGCAATCCCCATGCTCTGAACGATATTGCCGTACTGAAACGTGACAACGCCTCGATGATTAGCATACGCACCAGCGTGAACGGCGAATTTCTTGTCACCTACCAGGCCGACGGCCTTATCGTAGCCACACCCACAGGTTCAACAGCCTACTCGCTGTCGAACGGTGGCCCCATCATCGTACCACAAACAGGGTCGATATGTCTCACCCCCGTGGCCCCTCACAGCCTCAACATTCGACCCATCGTGCTGAACGATGACAGCGTGGTGACGCTGAACGTCGAGTCGCGCTCGCACAACTTCCTCATCGCCGTTGACGGTCGTAGCCAAAAGCTCACCGACTCGACCACCGTCACCATTCGTAAGGCACCCTTCGCCATTCGTATCGTGAAACGTAACGACCGCCGCTACTTTGCCTCGCTGCGCGAAAAGATGATGTGGGGAGCAGACGTTAGATAAGGGAAAAGGGAAAAGTGAAAAGTGAAAAGTGAAAAATCCTATAGCAAGGGAAAAGTGAAAAGTGAAAAATCCTATAGTAAAGGAATAATTCCATGGTAAGGGAAGTATTCTATGGTAAAGGAAGAACGAAGATTTCTCATGTCTTATGGCTTTTAGCTTATTAATTTAACATTCATAACAAAGCATACTTTCTAACAAAGCATACTTTTAAACAAAGTAATATTTTTATAGCAAAGCAACGTGATGCAGCTACGCAAACTTTTACATATACCCCCTACACGCTACACCACCCGGCAAACGGCGGTGTGGCTGTGGCGAGCATGGCGCGGAAACAGAACGCAAGCCACGCTGAACGCCACCATAGGGCTGGCACAGGTGGTGGTAACACTGGCACAGGTATGGGCCGTAAAGCGCGCCATCGACATTGCAGCGGGCACACTGCCAGGCAACATCTACTGGGCGGTGGGCGTGATGGCTCTGCTTATCCTCACCGACTTTGCCTTCAACATAGCTGCAATATGGGTGCGTAACATTTTGGGCATTAAGGCACAAAACCGCATGCAGCAGCGTATGCTTGACCGCATACTGCGCTCTGAGTGGGGCGGACAAGAGCGGCTGCACTCGGGCGACGTGCTCAACCGCCTTGAGATTGATGTGAACACGGTGGTAAACTTCCTCACCGAGACGTTGCCCAACACGCTGTCGGTGCTGGCACTGTTCTTCGGCGCCTTCTTCTACCTTTTTGCCATGGACCACACGCTGGCCTTTATCATTGTGGGCATCATACCCGTGTTTGTGGCGTTCAGCAAGATATATGTGGGGCAGATGCGACACCTCACACGGTCGGTGCGCGAGGCCGACAGTAAGGTGCAAAGTGTGCTGCAAGAAACCATTCAGCACCGCATGCTCATCAAAACGCTGGAGAGCGACGACGAGATGGTGAACCGCCTGGAGAGCACACAGGGCATGCTACGCCGACGTGTGGTGAAACGCACCCTGTTCTCAGTGTTCTCAAACCTGGTGCTCAACTTTGGCTTTGCCTTAGGCTATCTGGTGGCCTTTCTGTGGGCAGCCGTGCGCATGGCGGCAGGCACACTATCGTTTGGTGGCATGACGGCTTTCTTACAACTGGTAAACAAAATTCAAACCCCCGCTCGCAACCTCACACGCCTGGCACCCGCCTTCGTGGGCGTATTTACGGCCGCCGAGCGACTGATGGAACTGGAGGAAGACCCCATGGAAGAACAGGGCGACCCCATCTTCCTACAAGCACCATGTGGCATACGCCTCAACAACGTAAGCTATCATTATAATAACGATAGGGTAAATAATAAGGAAGAAGAAAATAATAAGGAAGATAATAATAAGGACGAAAAAAATAATAGCGAAAAGAATAAGAACGATGATAGCAAGGCCGAAAACAAAGATAACGTAAACACGAAACGCGAGGTTATCAACCATCTGTCGTTCGACTTTCCGCCTGGCACCTGTACGGCTATCTTGGGCGAAACAGGAGCAGGCAAGACCACACTGGTGCGCCTGTTGCTGGCCTTGCTGCATCCGCAAGAGGGCGAGGTGAGCCTGTATAACGAGCACGAAAGTCTAACGCTGTCGCCCTTGATGCGCTGCAACTTTGTGTATGTGCCACAAGGCAACACGCTGATGAGCGGCACCATACGCGACAACCTGCGGTTGGGACGCCTCGACGCCACCGACGACGAGATGTATGCCGCCCTCGACAAGAGTTGTGCACAGTTTGTGCGCGAGCTGCCACAAGGTCTCGACACGCTTTGTTCAGAACAGGGTGGCGGACTGAGCGAGGGTCAGGCACAGCGCATCGCCATTGCTCGTGCCTTGCTGCGCGACCGACAGGTGATGCTGTTCGACGAAGCCACGTCGGCCCTCGACCCCGAGACCGAGCGTCAGCTGCTGCAAAACATTCTGTCTTCGCACGAAAAGACGGTGATATTTATCACACACCGCCCCGCCGTGGTTGACTATTGCGACCAAACGCTCACGCTCTGCCGACAATAGAAATAAAACATTATCATTTGGGTTCAGCAGATATCTCAGATTAAACAGATACACATTTAAAGTAGGATGAGGTCTCCGTGCCCCGTCCTCCAGCAAGAAGCGAGGGTATTCATTACACGGTCCCCTCTTGCGAACCTTCGCGCAGACCGCCAGGGCTCGTACCAAACTCATCTTTAAAGCATTTATTAAAGTAAGAGGGCGAGGTGAAGCCCACCTCGTAAGCAATCTCGGCCACCGAACGGTCGGTGCGCATAATCATCTGTCGAGCCTTCTCCAGTCGGGCCTTGCGCAGCAGTTCAACAGGTGTTTGGCCCGTAAGCGCCTTCACCTTACGATACAGTTGCACGCGGCTCAACCCTATCTCTTCGCCAATACGTTCTACCGAGAAGTCGCTGTCAGACAGGTTGCGACGTATCACGTCGCGCAGCTTGCCCACAAATGTTTGGTCTTGCGCACCCAGCAGTTCCTCTTCTTCTTGTTCCTTCTTATCGCCCGCAAACAGCGAGCGCAGCATGGTGCGCGAGCGCAACAGGTTGTCGATACGCGCCAGCAGCACGCTGCCCGAGAAAGGCTTGGTGAGGTACGAGTCGGCACCGCTGCCATATCCCTCTTCGCGTTGTTCGCCCAGCGTGCGGGCTGTAAGTAGTATCACGGGTATATGACTGGTAGCCGTGTCGGCCTTCAGTCGGCGCGTAAACTCTAAGCCATCCATCACAGGCATCATCACGTCGCACACCACCAGCTTGGGTACCTCGCGACGCGCACGTTCTAAGCCCTGTTGTCCGTCAACGGCCTCAGTTACATTATACTTTTCTTCGAGCACCGAGCGCAGATAGGCACGCATACCACTGTTGTCGTCGATGATGAGTACCAAGGGGCGATCAGCATCAAAGTCTTCGGCATGCGTAATGCGGTCGGCCTGTTCGGCAGCCACCACCGCCTCGGGGGTATGATTGTCGTCAACCAAGTTTACATCAATATGTGTAGCAACATTTTGGGCTTCATCGGCAGCCTCATCAGTGGCAGGATCGTAGCCAGGTTGCGTGTCGGGCACCGTTATCGTGAAGGTGGTGCCAGTCTGCTCGTTGCTCGCAACCTTTGCCTCGCCATGGTGCAGGTCGATGTAGGCTTTCACCAGCGCCAGGCCAATGCCCGTGCCACCAGCACTGTCCTTAGCCTGATAGAAACGTTCGAAGAGGCGCGCCTGGTCGGCCTCAGGAATGGCTTTGCCCGTATTATTAATGCTGAGCGTAAACTGATTGTTTTTATGTGTGTGAACGATGGTGATACATCCGCCAATGGGCGTATATTTCAATGCGTTCGACATGAGGTTTATAAACACATGCTCCAGCTTATCGCGGTCGGCAATAATGGTGTCAGCGGGTGTTAGGTCGGGTTGCTCAAGCTTTATCTCAATGTTTTTTCCTTCGGCCAAGGCTTTAAAATCGTTGGCCCACAGGGCAATGCTGTCGGCGGGGCTGAAACGGCTCAACTTCAGCTCTGCCTTATTGTTCTGCACCTTACGGAAGTCGAGAATTTCGCCCACCAGCTGTATCAGCACCTTTGTGTTGCGCTGCACCATGAGCAACTGCTCGCGACGTCGGCCCACCAGCGTGGGGTCAGACAGCAACTGTTCGGTAGGGCCTGCTATCAGCGTGAGCGGTGTGCGCAGTTCGTGGCTCACGTTGGTAAAGAACTGCAGCTGCGTTTGTGTCATCTCGGCCATATGTTCGGTCATGCGGCGCTGCTGTTCAATGCTGTCTTTCAGTTGGCGGTTTATGCTGGCCTTCAAAAAGTAGCCACGCACGGCATAGGCACAGGCCACCACCAGCAACACCACTACCAGCAGCAGCACCAACAGGTAGGTTTGCTGCACATGCACGTCGGCGGCAGCCTTGTCTACACGGCTACGCAAGGTGGTAAGGTGGTCGCGCTGGCGCATCGTCTCGTCGTTCTGCATCAGTAGCACGCGAGCGTTGTCGGCATTGACCAGGGCCGACGACAACTGGTTCTCACGCTTAAAGGGCTTACCCTCAAGTATGTTCATGGCCAGGCGCATTACCTCGTCGCCACGTGTAGGATAGATAAACGAGGCCAGCAGTTGGCCATTGGCCACCAGCTGCATGCCGCCACCTTTCTGTGGCATGCCATCGATACCACAAAAAGATATCTTATCTACGTCGAGGCCATGTTTGGCACAAGCCTTGCGAGCACCCATAGCCATGCGGTCGTTATGGGCAAAGACACAGTTGAAGGGGGCATGAGGATGGCTCAGTAGCGAGTCGACCACGCGGTAGGCACCCTGCTCGGTCCAGTCGGCTTGCAGATGCAACGGCACCATTATGTTAGGACGGTGTTGCATCACGCTGTCAAACCCTTCGCTACGCTCAATGGCGGGCGACGAGGTAGAGAGGCCAGACAACTCAACAATGCGTGCATCGCTACCTAAGGCCGAAACCAAATATTCGGCCATAGCTGAACCTATGGCACGATTATCGGCTCCTATATGGGCGGTATATTTGTCTGAACGTGTGCGACGGTCGAGCACAATAACAGGTATGCCTTGTTCGTAAGCACAATCGATGGCGGGCGAGATGGTTACCTGTCCTGGGGCCACAATCAGCAGGTCAACCTTCTCGTCAACAAACTTGTTTATCTGTTCGGTTTGCAACCGCACATCGTCGTTGGCCGAACGTATATGCAGGTTTACATTATAATAAGAGGCTGCCGTGCGTAGCTCGTCGTTTAGCTTCTCGCGCCACGTGTCTTCTGAGCATTGCGACACGCCAATAACATAGCGTGACGTATTAGCATTGCCACACGAGCTAAGCAACACAAGCACTAACAACAATGAAAGGGCAAACGCCTTCTTTATCATGCGAACAACAGTATAACAATATCCTTTATAGATTGTTTTAAGGATAAAAGATGGTGTATTTATAATTATCATTGCTTTGATTCGTTGATAGAGGCCATTATAGGCTAAATCTTGTCATAAATAGTATGTTTGCAAATTTATGAAAAATATTTGAAAAGCGAAGAATATCACATAGTTAAAATTAAAAAGAGACCGTGAGAAGGCCATATTGCGCACATCAAGATGCCTATGTAATGCAAAGAATAAAGAAAAACGTTCATGAATTATGCAAAGAATAGAGAAAAACGTTCATGTTATTGTATTTTTGTTTCGTGAAACAAAAATGATATTATTTAGAACGATATGTAAAATAGCAGGTAAAACACTTGCAGTATCTTTGCAACAGAAAAAGATTACTGACAACGATTTTTGGTTTTATTAGTTAATAGTTTAAATTGTGTGTATCGTAGTTTCTGTTGATTAAACAGAATACAAAAACGAGGCCGTGAGGTTTCAACAAGATAACATAAAGGTATAATAAATTGTGTTTGAGAAAGAGGGTGTGTCAAAATAGAAGTTAAAAGAAGTTTGGGCTTCGCCCGAAGTTAACAGAAGTTAGCGGACATATGTATAAATTGCTGAAAATAAAGCATTTGTCTGTTAACTTCCATCCATCGTAGATGGATTAACTTCTTCTTAACTTCCTCTAACTCCTATTTTGACACACCCTCTTTTTGTTTGTATAAGATGGCGAAGCAAATAAAAAGGGGCAGATAATATTGTTATGTTTAACAATTTAATAATATATTATTGCGAGTATGTAATACGTAACTTTGCACAAGAGTATTAATTGTATCTAAACGAATGCACACTTCAAGTAGGACGGTGGCCTCCGCGCCCCGTCCTCCAGCACCCAGCGCGTCTAAATGCAGGCAGCGATAATAGCCATGCGTCTCAACAATAAAGTCGGGGTCAATATAATATCTTAAATAGTAAAAACGAAGAGTAAAGAAGGAAGAGTAAGAAAAGGAGTACTCTCACTGGGAATCGAACCCAGATCAAAGGTTTAGGAAACCTCCGTTCTATCCGTTGAACTATGAGAGCAACGCTCGCACAAAAACAACTGCTTTTGCTGACGTTGTGCAAAGGTAATGCAAAAGCTTGACATTTCAAAATATATTGAGAAATAACTCATTAAAGTTTCGCTTAGAGGGAGGTGGGGCTGTTTATCTGGGTGCTGGAGGACGGGGCGCGGAGACCACCGTCCTACTTTGATTTGCTACACTAACTTTAGTAGAACAGGGTCTCCGTGCCCTGTTCTCCAGCAAGAAGTGAGGGTATTCACTCCCCTCTCCAGCGGGGAGGGGTTGGGGTTGGGGCTATTTATTTGGGTGCTGGAGGACGGGGCACAGAGACCACCGTCCTACTTTGATTTGCTACGCTAACTATAGTAGAACAGGGTCTCCGCGCCCTGTTCTCCAGCAAGAAGCGTTATGCTAAAAAGGAACAAGGATGTGTGACGTGTTCTCCATTAGGGCGTTGTACAAGTTGTTCAGTTATTGTATAAGATATCGTTTTTCTAATCAATCCTCTAGTTTTGCATAAATATACAGAAATGAGGGAAAAGTGAATATTTATGCAGTCTCATGTTTTAAGGTTTGTTTACATAATATTATTTAAATATCTTACAATCTGCAAGCAAAAGTGTGCGCGTTGCTTTCACTTTTCAAAGTTGATACCTTTCATTTGCAAAACCCTTGGTTTTAGGTCGTGAAACCATGGGTTTTAGGCTGTGAAACCCTTGGTTTTACAACATGAAACCCATGCTTTCAGAGTGTAATTTCATGGGTTTCAGAAACTGCTCCCATGCACCCCCAAAAATGAATATTTATGCAGTTCTGGGAGGACGGGGCGTAGTTAAGTGAAAAGCTAAAAATTCATGTGATGTGCGAGGCAAATCACATGAATTCTTCGTTCTTCACTCGTCACTTAACTACGCCCCGTCCTACTTTAAGAGTGCATCTGTTCAATGTTGTTTTCTTTCATAAAATCCACAAACTACGGAATTTAAATCCACAAACCACGGAATTAAAATCCATATTTTACGGATTTGAGTGTGGGAGGACGGGGCGCGGAGACCACCGTCCTACTTTAAGAGTGTATCTGTTCTATCTGTTTAATCTGTGTTCGTTTAATAATCATCGATAATAATTCATGGATAAATTCATGGATAATTCATGATCATTCGTGTTTAAACAAAAGCGTGCGCAACGCGAAAAAGATGGTTTCGTCCACAACGATATTGTTTGAGCCATTGTTCTTTTGTTGTTCAATGTTGTTGTGTTTTTCCTGTTTTAACAAAAAAATAGGGCGACGGGCGTGGTAATGTCAGAAATATTTTGTTTATTTGCAGTAAGAAATACATCCTACTTACCGATATTAACAACGCGTGCGCCCCAAACACCCACGTGCACGCCACACAATATATTTTCATTATGGGAAAAGGAAAGAAAGGAGGCAAGCGCCTCACCAAAAAGGAACTGTCGAAAAGGCTGGTCGAGTTTTTTACCGACAATGCCGAGCGCACCCTCTCGTTTAAAGAGATTTTCCGCTCGCTGCACCTCGACACACACCCCTTGAAGATGTTGGCCATCGATATCATGGAGGAGATGGCATGGGACGATTATCTCACACGTGTGTCTGACAACCAATACCGCCTCAACACCAAGGGACAGCTGCAAGAGGGCACCTTCATACGCAAGGCAAACGGCAAAAACACCTTTACTCCCGACGATGGTAGCACACCGCTGTTTGTGGCCGAACGCAACTCGATGTATGCCCTCAATGGCGACCGTGTGCGCGTGTCGATTATGGCGCGCCGTCGCAACCACATTAAAGAGGCACAGGTGATTGAAATTCTGCAGCACGCCCGCGATACCTTTGTGGGCACCCTGCGTGTTGACAAAGAACTGGCCGTGCTCGTCACCCCTGGCACCCTCTACACCCACGACATCATCATACCGCGCAAGAAGCTACGTGGCGGAAAGACGGGCGATAAAGCAGTGGTGAAAATCACACAGTGGCCCGATGCCGACCATAAAAACGTGGTGGGCGAGGTGGTTGACGTGATAGGTCCCACAGGCGACAACGATGTTGAGATGAACACCATCTTGGCACAGTATGGCTTGCCCTATCGCTATCCGAAGAACGTTGAAGAGGCCGCCAACAAGATTACGGGCGAGATTACACCCGAAGACGAGAAGGAGCGTGAAGACTTTCGCAACGTCTTTACCTGCACCATTGACCCCCACGACGCCAAAGACTTTGACGACGCGCTCTCAATACGTCGTGCAGAAGATGGCAAGCTGTGGGAGGTGGGTGTACATATTGCCGACGTAAGCCACTATGTTACCGAGGGCTCTATCATCGACCGCGAGGCACAGAAGCGTGCCACCAGTGTGTACCTTGTCGACCGTACCATACCCATGTTGCCAGAACGCCTGTGCAACTTCATCTGCTCGTTGCGCCCCGACGAAGATAAGCTGGCCTTCAGCGTCATCTTCTTGCTCGATGAAGATGCTATGGTGCGCTCATACCGCATTGTGCACACCATCATACGCTCAAACCGTCGTTACGCCTACGAAGAGGTGCAGCAGCTACTTGAAGATAATGGTGTGGTTGATGGCACAAA
>ULQL01006712.1_pt1 | contig 10569 bp, 7 predicted proteins | sample 1954411 | NCBI WGS metagenome assembly ULQL01 (sample SAMEA4835654, study PRJEB28245) | human gut metagenome | biome: gut microbiome; material: fecal sample | place: Denmark | collected 2008 | reverse complement strand
AGACGCCCCAACATTCAACACGCGAAGAAACAGCACGGCGACGCCGTGCTGTTTCTTTATATAAACAAAAAACAAGCCGACATATGTCGGCTTGTCGTATTTTTGATTAGTGGCAGATGCACTGCTCGGTATCTTTATCGAAGATGTGAACTCTTGCGGTATCGATAGCAATTTTTATTGTATCTCCGCCACGAGCTGTGGATCTTGCGGATACACGTGCTGTGAGTTTCTGTTCGCCGGAACGGTCGATTACGACGTTCTTCTTCTTTGCAACAGCTTCGTCTATTACTACTTTGTTTGCAACGAGGTAGAGATAGATTTCAGCGCCCATAAGCTCTGTAACATCAACATAAACTTCGAAAGATGCATCTTCGAGAGCTGCGATCTGCATGGGGGTGTCAACGATAGCTTCGGGACGAACACCTGCGATAACTTCTTTTCCCATGTAGGGTTGAAGTTCGGGGAGGTTGCCTTTTTCTTCGGGGAGTTTTATCTTTACATCGCCAAAGTGGAGATATGCGTTGTTTCCTTCTTTTTCGAGCTTGCAGTTGATGAAGTTCATCTGAGGAGTGCCTATAAATCCTGCGACGAATACGTTGCAGGGATTATCGTAAAGGTTCTGAGGAGTATCTACCTGCTGGATGATACCGTCTTTCATAACAACGATACGGGTAGCCATTGTCATAGCTTCTACCTGGTCGTGCGTAACGTATACGAACGTTGCGCCGAGCGTGTTGTGAAGCTTTGTGATCTCTGTTCTCATCGCTGCACGGAGTTTTGCATCAAGGTTTGAAAGCGGTTCGTCGAGAAGGAATACCTTGGGTTCACGAACGATAGCTCGTCCGAGAGCAACACGCTGCTTCTGACCACCGGAAAGAGCCTTCGGGTATCTGTCGAGAAGGTGAGATATATCGAGTATGCGAGCTGCTTCTTCAACTTTGCGTTTGATTGTTTCTTTCGGTACTTTGCGAAGTTTAAGACCGAATGCCATGTTATCGAACACGGTCATGTGAGGATAAAGAGCATAGTTCTGGAACACCATCGCTATGTCACGGTCTTTCGGTGCGACATCGTTTACAAGACGATCGCCTATGTAAAGTTCGCCTTCTGTGATCTCTTCAAGACCTGCTATCATACGAAGCGTTGTGGATTTTCCGCAACCGGAAGGTCCTACGAAGACGATGAACTCTGTATCGCGAATTTCAAGACAGAAATCCGAAACAGCCGTAACGCCTCCGGGGTATTTTTTGTAGATGTGTCTGAGTGATAAACTTGCCATAGAAACTCCGTTCCCGGCGACAATAAGAAAGATTTTTTAACCTCCCAGTCGCCGATGAGAGGAATTTTATCGGGAAACTGTTCCCGAGTAATATTTCAAAAATTAAATAAGCATTCTATTGTCTTAAATATTATATCAGAAAACACTGTATTTTGGAAGAGTTTAAATGTCCAATTTTTCAGAAAAATATTTGGACAATTTGCACAATAAGTAAAAGGCGCGATTTTGAAATGGAGAAAACGATGATGATTTTCTAATTTATTAAAAAATTATATGCCTTTCATAGTGAGTCCGATTCTGCCTTTTGCCTTGTCGATGCTTTTTATTTTGACGCGTACTTTGTCTCCTACCGAAAGTGCTTCGGCGGGGTGTTTTATAAATTTTTCGCATATCTCGGAAACATGAACAAGACCGTCCTGATGAACGCCGATGTCGACAAAAGCGCCGAAGTCTATAACGTTTCTTACAACTCCGGAAAGGACCATGCCGACTTCAAGGTCATTCATATCAAGAATGTCGCTTCTGAGTTCGGGCATGGGCAGGTCGTCGCGTATGTCGCGGCCCGGTTTTTGAAGCTCTTTTATGATATCTTTTACGGTGGGCACGCCTGCCTCTATCTCTTTTGCGAGTTTGTCTATACCGTATATCTCCGCGGTCTTTTCAATGCCGGAAAGACGGCAGTTTTTGACGTCGTCTTCGGTGAATCCGAATTTTTCTATTATCTTTTTTGCCGCTTTATATGATTCGGGATGTATACCCGTGTTGTCGAGTATTTCCGTTGATCCCGATACTCGAAGGAAGCCTGCGCACTGTTCGAACGCTTTTGCGCCTATTTTCGGAACTTTCAGTATCTGCGCACGGCTTGTGAATTCTCCGTTTTCTTCTCTGTATTTTACTATATTTTTTGCGGCTGTTGCATTTATGCCGGCTATATGCCCGAGAAGCGCATGAGACGCTGTGTTTATATCGACTCCGACAGAGTTTACACAGTCTTCAACGACACCGGAGAGAGCTTCGTCGAGTCGCGCTTCCTTCATGTCGTGCTGGTACTGACCTACGCCTATCGATTTCGGATCGATCTTTACAAGCTCTGCCAGCGCGTCCTGTATTCTTCTAGCAATGGAAACGGCACTGCGCTGTGTTACGTCAAAATCGGGAAATTCCTCTGCGGCGAGCTTTGACGCGGAGTAGACGGAAGCGCCCGCTTCGCTCGCTATTATATACTTTGTATTTCCGCCGAGCTCTTTTAAAACATCTGCGATAAATATCTCGCTTTCCTTTGACGCGGTTCCGTTTCCTATCGATACGACGTCGACGCCGTATTTTTTAATAAGCGATTTTACCACCTTTGCGGCTTCTTCTTTTCTTTCCTGCGGTTTTGTGGGATATATTACCGCGGTATCGAGAACTTTACCCGTTTTGTCTACGACGGCGAGCTTGCAGCCCGTTCTGTATCCGGGGTCGAGACCGAGAACGGTCTTGTTTTTTATAGGGGCCTGCATGAGGAGATTTTTGAGGTTTTGAGAGAAGAGCTTTATTGCCCCCTCCGACGCTTTATCGAAAAGGTCGGAACGTATCTCTCTTTCGATAGAAGGAGCGATAAGTCTGAAATAGCTGTCCGCCATTGCGCGCATAACGTAGCGGTACGCTGGGCTTTTTGGATTTGTTACAACATTTAAGGAAAGATAATTCAGCGGAATGTCCGCGGAAATATCTATGTTTACTTTGAGAAATTCCTCTTTTTCTCCGCGGTTGAGAGCAAGAACTCGGTGAGATGGAACAGAGGATATCTTTTCGTTGTAGTCATAGTACATTTCATAGACGGATTCGCCGTCTTTTGCCTTTTTCGATGTTAAAAATCCGTATTCGTTTGTAAGCGCGCGGATCTCTTTTCTGTAATCCGCATTGTCGGAAATGTTTTCGGCTATTATATCGAGCGCTCCGTTTATCGCTGCTTTGACGTCCGGAACGCCTTTTTCTTCGTCAATATATTTTTCCGCTTCTTTTTCTATCTGTTCTGCATATTCGTCTTTCTGTTCGAAGATAAGCTCTGAAAGGGGAAGAAGTCCGCGTTCTCTTGCAACGGAAGCGCGCGTTTTTCTTTTTTGCTTATAGGGTCTGTATATATCTTCCACTTCCGCGAGTATTTCGGCGGCGACAAGAGCTTCTTCTATCTCTTCTGTCATTTTTCCTTGCTCTGTTATTGCGGCTCTTACCTCATCTTTGCGCTTTTCAAGACCGCGAAGATATGAAAGTCTTTCGTTTAAAGCGCGGAGCTGTTCGTCGTCAAGAGATCCCGTTACTTCCTTGCGGTAACGCGCTATAAACGGTATCGTATTTCCTTCGTCGATAAGTTCGACTGCCGCTTTTATCTGATTTTCTCTTATATTAAGCTCTTGCGAGAGCTTTGAAATAATGTCCATTTTTTTCTCCGTTAAATCAATATTTTTGTTTTATATGTCGTTGTTTTTGCATTTATAACCTTGACGCAAATGTCCGCGCGTCCTCTAAACGGTTTGATACCGCGGGAATAAATTCCCGCCGAACGTCTTGGGGCAAAGTTTCTTTGCGTCGTCTTAAACATATAAGAATATTTTACCATAAAACAAAGTAAAAGTAAATATTCGGCGTTCTGAAATAAATCTTTTTGCCGTGAAAAAAGAATGGAAAATTGTAGATATATTTTGAATTTTATGCTATAATAATTATAGAAAGAGCAGCTTTATATTTATAAAATCCGAAAGTCTTAAAACGGCATAGCCGATAGATAAAATGAACTGTATTTTGGAGGTGTTTCCGATGATAATAACATATACCTGCGGGAATGGGCTTTATGTCAATATGACAAACCGCTGTTCGAATGCCTGTGATTTTTGCGTGAGGTCCCACGGAGATACCGTTTACGGCAATCTGTGGCTCGACCGCGAACCCACGGTGGAGGAGATAGAAAAAAGCATTTTCGAGCGTGATCTTAACGCTTTTTCCGAGATCGTTTTTTGCGGCTACGGAGAGCCTACCGAAAGGCTTTCCGATATGCTTTCGATCTGCAAGAAAATAAGAGAAAGATCGGATATAAAAATAAGAGTCAATACAAACGGACATTCCGACCTCATAAATTCGCGTGATACTGCCGCCGAATTCAAAGGACTTGTCGACGTCGTATCGATAAGTCTTAATACATCCGACGCAGAAGAATACGAGCGTATGTGCGTTCCCGAATTCGGAAAAGAAGCTCATGCGGCTTTGATAAAATTTGCGGAAAACGTAAAGAAATATGTCGGCGAAGTCGTTCTTTCCGTTGTTGATACGACGATACCGAAAGAGGATATAGAGAAATGCCGTAAGATAGCGGAAAATACAGGCGTTTCTTTCAGACTTCGCGAATATATTTAAAAGTGATGACATAAAGCGGTAAAATTGTATTATTTTTTGTTTTTCGCACCGTACATGAATTGATTGGGCAATCTTGATTTTCAGCTTTGCAAATCCGATGTATATTGTTTAATGCGGGCTTTTTCGGATTTGCATTTTTGTGCAGGAGGAGTTATGAAAATACGCAATATTATAGATCGCAACGAGGTTATATGGTTTTCTCTGATGGCTTTACCGCTTCGCCTTGTCAGCACTTCTTTTACTAAAAAATATGAGAATTACATATTGGGCAGCGTAAAACTCAGCTACATTCTATGGGAATACAGCATATTTACAATATTCTTGATATTCGTATACGGAATAATGTTTAAAAAGACGGCGCGTGAAACTACCGGTTACGCGAAGATCGAAAGCTCTCACAAAATACCACTTCTAAAATCATTTTTTATATATCTTGGGATCGGAGAGGTTCTGAATTTTATTGCGTGCCTTATACCTTACAGCATCACGATGTTCGGTCGTTACACGGCATATCCTGCATATAGCATGTATATAATTTTTTATATAAAAAGCTATAACCGATACACTGCAATGTTTATTGAACACGCATGGACACTAAAAGATTTTCTTATGTTTATACCGTTCTATCTTATATGTGAAATATTTTTCATAATTGCTCTTATATTTGTTTTCAAAATCTGTTGCAATAGATATATGCACAAGGACAGTAAAAAGATAATGGCTTATGACAATTTTGAGTATACGGTTTATTCTTTTTTCGGCAGATTTATAGCGTTTGGTTTGTATTACTGGGCTATAAAGAATTATGTGGAAGATGTGTTTACCGTATATTCCGTTGCTGTTTCCCTGATAATTCCCATTGTGATTTTAAGATTTTATCTGAAATATTACAAAGAAAGATTTTTCGAAGCAAGAGACAACAAGAGCATTTTAAAAAGTGTTATAAAGCTTATATTGCCGGGCGAGATCTTCATGTTTTTTCTCGGTATAACTGCTTTCGGAATAGACTATGTATATCGGTTCGGTAAAGGACTCGCATATCCCGCGTATGCGCTGTATCGATTTTTATACGGTACTGTGAGCGGCAGAATGGGAGAGATAAATGCGGGAAATATTATTTTCGCCGACTATATTTTCTATATTCTTTGTTATTCGGTCTATCTTGTTTTATTTACATATCTAATGTATCTCACGGCAAAGTCTGCTATAAAAGTCAAATACAGATATGCCTGAACTATTGTAATATCATCGGAAATCGACAACAAATTTTTTAAATGCGGAGGTGCTTTTATGAAGACGAAATCGAAATGCGAGTATTGTGAATATTATGATTACGACGAATACACCGATTCCTATTACTGCACCGTTTCACTCGATGAAGATGAAAAGGAAAGATTTTTAAAAGGCTTTACAAAAGAGTGTCCGTATTATAAATTTTACGACGAGTATAAAAGCGTTCAGCATCAGAATTGAAAAATGACGGCAAAAAGTGTATTCCTTAGTGATAAAAATCAAGGAAAGACAGTCGGGTCTTTCCTTGATTTTTTAATATTGATTGGATATAATGATATTGGGTAAAGAGTAATTTAAGGAGGAGTAAAAAATGATTACGGATTCATTTGATAATATAACTCAGCCGATTTTAACTTTGAAAGATTTTTACGGTGAGCGCAAACACCTGGCGGATATATGCTTGATTACTTTTTCAAAAAATATTTCGGATTATATTCTGTCAACTTTTCGTTGTGAAAAAATAACCGTAATTAAAACCGTTAACGGAAAGTGTCCCATTTATAAATTTGCTTATCAAGGGAAAGATATAGCGTTCTATTTATCGTGTATTGGCTCTACTATGGCGTCAGAATATTTAATTGAGGCAAATTGGTTGACGGGTGTTTCAAAGTTTATAATGTTCGGTTCCGCAGGTAGCTTAGACAGCGAAAAAACTACAAATAAATATGTAATCCCTACGGAAGCATACCGCGACGAAGGAATGTCTTATCACTATGCGCCGCCGAGCGATTACATCAAAGTCAAAAATAGCGACAAAATTAAGACTTTATTTGATATGTGGAAGATCCCCAGCGTGCAGGGAAGAGTTTGGACTACGGACGCGATGTTGAGAGAAACCGTCGGACAAGTTACGTTACGCAAAAATGATGGCTGTATTGCCGTCGAAATGGAAGTTGCGGGAGTTCAGGCGGTCTGTGATTTTTACAATTTCGAACTGTATAATTTCCTTGTAACAGGCGATGTGTTGTGTGAAAATAGTTATGATAATACCAAGTTGTCGGATGCAAATCACAATCTTGATAAATTACATATTGCATTAAAACTTGCGGTGCATATATAAACCGTAAATTTCAATTTATCATTTCGGATATGAAAAGATGTAGCCCCCTATACTTCGTAAGCGAAGATAGGGGGATTATTTTAACAGGAGAAAGTCACTGTAACAGATATTGTGCCGCCATTTTTTATATCATTCGGATTTTGCGGAAAAACGGGAGAGCAGAGTGTTGATTTTTTGTCTTTTTACAAGACTTTTATATGAATTAAAAAATCAAAAACGGATTGACAAAAAAACGATTATATAATAAAATCTTATAACATAAATAAGTGGAATTCGATTAAATCGACGGTGCGGATTTTCGCAAAGTATTCTACACAAAAATGCAAAAGTGTTCCGCAGAGAAAATGAAATATCTTTTTATAGAAATCGTCGCAGGTTTAAAAATAATGCGGCTTGATAACAAAATCAAAACATATCAGTGAAAAACCAATTTATAAATATTTGTTCAGGAGAATTTTATGCCGAATTACAAAAATCCGAAGGAGAGGGCTTCTCTTTCAAGAGAAATCGCAAGAGAGGGAATAATCCTTTTGAAAAACAACGACAATATGTTGCCGTTGGGAACTGAAAATGTCGCCGTTTTCGGCAGAACTCAGATAGATACTATAAAATGCGGCACGGGTTCTGCTTTTTGCGAAAGCGAATATATGTCCGATATTCTTTCCGGCATGGAAAATGCGGGAATAAATGTGGACAAAGAGCTCGCACTTAAATATAAAAAATGGTGTGCCGAGAATCCTGTTCCTTCTTTCGGTATATGGGGCGGTGGGTCTCATATAAATCCGGAAATGCCCGTGAGTTCGGAAGAGATCGCGGAAGTTTCAAAAAGGGCGCGCAAGGCGTTTTTTGTAATAGGAAGAACAGCGGGCGAAAACGATGACAGTATAGTCGCCGAGGGAGATTATCTTCTCTCCGCGGAGGAAAAAAGGATAATTTCCGATCTTTGCGAATATTTTGACGACGTCGCGATAATTGTAAATTCGGGGAATCTTATTGATCTGTCTTTTTCCGAAAATGAAAAGATAAAGGCGCTTATACTTCTTAATTTTCCGGGAATGGAGGGGGGGAACGCTCTTGCCGATATACTTTGCGGTAAGGTCTCTCCGTCGGGTAAGCTTACCGATACTGTTGCGAAGAGTTATTCCGATTATCCGTCTTCTAAATTTTTCGGTAAAAAATCCGGAATAATACAAAATTATACGGAGGACATCTTTGTCGGATACAGATATTTCGAAACGTTCGAGGCGGCAAAAGAACGTGTGCTTTATCCTTTCGGTTACGGGCTTTCTTATACCGATTTTGAGATAGAAGCGAAATCTTTTGCGGTGGATAAAAATACAGTACGCATTTGCGTAAATGTAAAAAACAAAGGCGAAAAATATTCCGGCAAGGAAGTGGTGATGGCATTTTCTTCGACTGCTTCCGAAAAATATTGCGCGCCCAAATATGAGCTTCGCGCATTTAAAAAGACAAAGCTTCTTTCTCCCGGAGAAAATGAAGAAATAGAACTTACATTTGACACAGACGATATGGCGCTATTCGACGACACGGGAAAGTTCGGAGAAAAAAATTCATGGATACTTCCGTCGGGAAATTATAAGATTTACATAGGAAACAATGTCGAAAATCTTGCTCTCACGGGCGTTATAAAGAACGAACACGATACTGTTTTATCTACCGTTACGGAGATAAAAACAGAGCTTTCCGAAAGACTTACTTCTGTCGGAAAGACGGAAAAGCTTCCGAGCATTCCGGAAGATCCCGAAAACGGCGTGCCGATAGATCCTATAAAAAAGACAAAGATAGATGCCGGTGCCTATTTTGATAAAAAGGATAATTATACTGTATACAGACTGAACTTTTCCGCGGCGGGACTTTACAAAGTTCATTTTGAGACATCTGAAAGGAATTTTGTAAGTGTCAAAATAGGCGATTCGGAAATTTCCGATATAGAACCGTTTTTGAACGGTACAGGGGAGGATACGGTTTTCCCGTTCGGTTCAACAGATATAACATTTGTTTCCGGAAATAAAAAAGATATCCTTGTCGGTATAACCGTAGAGAAGAACGACGCGCCTATTCCCGTAAAAGATGACGGTATGTCGATAATAGAGGGCGGAAAATATGACGAGTGCGCGCTTTATGTTGTAAACAGGCGCTTTGAGGATACCGATCCCGATTCTAAACTTGCTTCGGGCAGGGGACTTTACAGAATGCACACTCCCGCACGTTATGCGCTTTATAAGCTCGATGTAAAAAAAGCGGGATATTATGATGTGAGACTTCGTTATAGCACGACGCATGAAACGAGCGTTATTTCGGATGTGTTTGCTTTCGTTGTGTCAAATGTTATACAGGATACGGAAAAGGTTTTCATTGAACATACCACCGACAATGAAAGAAAACCTGTTTTTAAAACGAGCGAGCCTGTAAGACTCTCTTTCCCGTGCGGAGAAACGTATCTTAAAATTATTTCATGCACGACAAAATCTCCGTTTTTGGCGTATCTTGAAATAAGCCCTTCTTATCGCGACGATATAAAGACAGAAAAGAGGAAAAACGAAGAAAACGTTTTTGAAAGCGGGGATGTGATTAAAAGAAGAGAACTTCCTCCTATTTCACGCGAATATGATTTCCGCAATGTTCTTGCGGGAAAAATAAGCATGGAAGAATTTGTTCGTGATCTTAATGACAGAGAGCTTGCATCTTTGACGTGCGGAAACGACAACGGACATATAGGATATTTGCCGGAACGTGGCGTTCCGGAGGCTTATTGGTCCGACGGGCCCGTAGGATTCAGACAGAATTTTAAAGTGACGGTCTATCCTTCGGCAACGATGGTTTCGAGCACGTGGAACACGGAACTTGCATATGAGTTCGGTTCGTCTGCGGGAGAGGAAGCGAAGCTTTACAATGTGGATGTATGGCTTGCTCCCGCCATGAACATACACAGAAATCCCTGTTGCGGAAGAAATTTCGAATATCATTCCGAGGACCCGTTTATAACGGCAAAAATAGTTTCGGCAATAGTAAAAGGCGTACAGGAAAAAAATGTTGCCGCGACGGTAAAGCATTTTGCCGCCAACAATACGGAATATCGCCGTCTTCGTTCCGACAGCCGCGTTTCCGCAAAAGCGCTGCGCGAGATATATATGCGCTCTTTTGAGCGTGTTATAAAAGAGGCGTCGCCTTATTCTGTAATGACTTCGTATAACTTTATAAACGGAATAAAAGTTTGCGAGGATCCGACGCTTTGCCGCGATATTCTTCATGGAGAATTCGGATTTTGCGGCGTTCTTATGACGGACTACGGTAACGATTCACTTCATGTAAAGGAGCTTGCGGCGTCTCACGATCTGAAAATGTCAAGGGGCGATGTCGAAAGCGTCGTTGCGGCGATCGAAAGCGGAGCGCTTTCGCGCACGCTCGTGAAAGAGAGCGCTATGCGTGTGCTTGAAATGATAAAAAATACCGTTTGCAAAAATTCGGAGATTTAATAGGGTTAAAAAAAAAGCACGGCAACGCCGTGCTTTTTTGTGTGGCG
>ULQL01015218.1_pt1 | contig 10581 bp, 9 predicted proteins | sample 1954411 | NCBI WGS metagenome assembly ULQL01 (sample SAMEA4835654, study PRJEB28245) | human gut metagenome | biome: gut microbiome; material: fecal sample | place: Denmark | collected 2008 | reverse complement strand
AACGCGAAAATGAGATGATCGTTATTTCACATCGCCTTTTGATGGGGAAGGGGGGGAGGCCCATAGGGCGTGCTGCCCCCTTGATTGCGGTTGAAAGCCTCGATTGAATGAGAAATGAGAAATGAGAAATGGTGGTGCGGCGCATAAAAATATAGAAGCGCCGCGGAGTATAAATAATGGCGATGCCATGAGCTGGCATTCCAGCCACTAGTCACCTGTCTCCAGTCACTCAAGGTTCCTATTTTCCCATTGACGCGCTCCATGTGCATCCTTATAATAAATAAGATATGATTTTATAAGGGTAAGGAATCGGATATGAATAACGACTATGCAAGCATTTTCTCCGGCATTTTAAGAGAGAATCAGATAAAGACAAATGAACCCATGAAGCGTCATACCACCTTTGGCATTGGTGGGCCGGCAGATTGTTTTCTGATGCCGGAAACGACAGAAGAAGTGTGCCTCATCACAAAGCTCGCACACAGGCATGCGGTGCCGCTTTTCGTACTGGGCGGCGGGGCGAACCTGCTCGTCCGGGACAAAGGCATCCGAGGGGCGGTGGTATTCACCGGTCGTCTGCACCGCATGGAAAGGAAGGAGAATCTCCTGACGGTCGCGAGCGGAGTGCCTACGGCAGCTGCTGCAAGGAAAGCATTGGAGTATGGCCTCTCCGGAATGGAATTTGCAAGCGGCATTCCCGGCAGTATTGGCGGAGCTGCTTATATGAATGCGGGGGCCTATGGCGGAGAAATGGCGAAGATCATCGTTTCTGCTACCACCTGTGATGCAAAGGGGGATATCATTGTCCACTCCATCAAGGATATGGGCTATGGGTATCGCCACAGCCCCTTCATGCAGAACGGGGAAGTCATCCTTGATATCACTCTTTCGTTAAAGCCGGGCAATCAAAAGGACATCGAAGCGCTGATGAAGGATCTCAATCAGAGAAGAGCCACGAAGCAGCCTCTTGAAAAACGAAGCGCCGGATCCACCTTTAAGCGTCCCGATGGTCATTTTGTCGGACAGATGCTCGAAGAACTGGGGCTCAAAGGATTTTCGGTGGGCGATGCACAGGTCAGCGAGAAACACGCCGGTTTCCTCATCAATAATGGCCGTGCCTCCTGCGAAGATATGCTCTCTCTCATCCATCAGGTGCAGCAGAAGGTCAAAGAGGCCTATGGCGTGGACCTGCATACCGAGGTTCAGATCGTAGGGGAAGAGTGAAAGAAGCCGAAAGGCTTCTTTTTTGTTTGTTGGTGACTGGGGACTAGGGATGAGTAGCTAGGGAAACACTGATTCAATCGTTGTCAAATTTCATTCTTGGTTTTTTATACAGAGCGAGGAATCATCTGACGCGAATAGCGAGCTATTTAAGGAAGATGATGACGAAGCTATGTATAAAAATCCGTATGAAATCTGATTCTGCGATTTAATCAGCGTTTCCCTAAGGATTAGGGATTAGGAGTGACTGGTGGCTGATGACTGGGATTCTCTGGCATCGTCATCCCGAGCGCAGCCGAGGGATCTTTACTGCACAGCGAGAATCATCGTGTATGCACCGAGGGAAAACGATGTCCTGGTGCTGACTCACATCAGGCGATGAGCGTTTTGCAATAAAGATCGAGGGCTACGGTCGAAATGACGTTGCGCACGAAGCGCTATCGAAGCTCCGCGGCGCTTCTGATTTTTATGCGCCGCATCACCATTTCTAATTTCTCATTCGAACAGAGTTTTCGTACGCAATCAAGAGGCATCCCGTCCCGTGGGCTAACCCCGAACCCTGAACCACTAACCCTTTCCCCATTTTCCTCATGACAAATTTCCCCTGAACATTTATACTAAAGAAAAACGAAAAGGAGAGCACTATGGAAGTTGTAGCTTTTTATGGACCGCCAGGCACAGGTAAGAGTGACCGTGCGCTGGTGATCGCCTATGAGAATCAATGCTCCTGCATCATTGATGATGGGATCCTGATCTATCACAACCGCATTGTCGCAGGGAAGTCAGCCAAGAGAGAAGAGAGCCGCTTGAAGGCGGTGCGCCGTGCGATTTTCTGGGATGAAGAGCAGAGAGAAGATGTGAAGAAGACGCTCCAGAAGATCCATCCGGACCGCATTCTGATCTTGGGAACGTCAGATCGTATGGTCGTGACGATCACGAAGGCACTGGATCTGCCGGAGCCCTGCAAGTATATCCGCATTGAGGATGTGGCGCGTCCTGAAGAAATGATGAAGGCGAGCGAAGCACGTCATAAGGAAGGGAAGCATGTCATCCCCGTTCCGACGATGGAGCTGAAGCCGTATTTCAAGGGGTACCTTGTCGATCCGCTGAAATTTTTCAGAAATCGGAAAAAGGAAGTGCCAAAGCGTTTCAGCGAGCAGAATGAACGCTCTGTCGTGCGTCCGGTCTTCAGTTACTATGGCAAGCTCTCCTTCTCTGACCGCGTCATCGCTTCGCTTGTCCGTTATGCGGTGAAGGGAATGAAGAAAGTCAGGATCACAGGCGTCAGCAGTGAGAAGAGTGAGAGTCAGCTGAATGGCCTCATCCTGGCACTTGACGTCTCCGTCCGCCCGGGGACGCCGCAGGAGATCAAATCGGTGATCCATACCATGCGTGACAGGATCCAGCGGGAGATCGAGCATACGACAGGCATGTCGCTCGAGACGATCCGTGTGAATGTGACAACAGATGTGGCGAGGTAAGTGACTGGCGGTCGTGGATCAGGAACGATCATAGTCTGCAAAACGAGGGGAAGGCTGATGATACCAAGGGAGGGGTTCTATGACTCAGATCAAGATCTGTGGCTTCACAGATCCGAAGGAGGCCGCATTTGTTTCCTATCCTGATGTCTCATATATGGGAATGGTGCTTTTCTTCGAGAAGAGCAAACGCAGCATTTCTCTTGAGACGGCAAAGGCCATCATGCGTGCGGCAGATCCGCGCATCCAAAAGGTGGCGGTCGTGGTGTCTCCCACACCGGCACAGGCTGAGGAGATCGAGAAGGCAGGCTTCGACTATATGCAGGTGCACGGCGTGCTTGGAGCAGAGGTACTTTCCATGACCAGGCTCCCCATCATCCGTGCGTATAATGGCAAAGCGGAGGAAGAAGAGGATCCCCGCATCTGCGCTCATCTTTTTGATGCGGCAGAGCCAGGCAGTGGGAAGGCCTTCGACTGGAAGAGGCTCGCGGAAAAGAAACGGAGGAAGCCATGGTTTCTTGCGGGCGGCCTTACGGCAGCGAATGTAGGAAGGGCGATTTCCCTCATCCATCCTGACGTCGTCGACGTATCGTCGGGTGTGGAGTATACAGACAGGAAGGGGAAGGATCCGGAGAGGATAGCGGCGTTTATTCAGGCTGTCAAAGAAAGCTGATGCTGGATGCAGAGCTTAGGAGGCATCCTTCTGCTGCCATGGGAAACATATCCTCCCTTCACGACCTGCAGGCTCCATTGTATCCTTAGAGCCCGATCCCAGCCTCACACCTTTCTTCCCATTTTGAATAAAAAACGCTTGACACAAATTCGCTTAGGGTGTATAGTAGCTTCAACTTCATAAAGGCAGTGAAGAGAAGAGTACATGAAGGACGCTGGCAAAGAGAGCTCGGGCAGGTGAAAACGAGTACAGACGAATCCATGGAAGATGGCCTCTGAGCCTGGCATGCTGAATGATGAAGCAGCCCGGGAGCTCCCGTTATAGAGATAGGGTATCAAGGCAACAGCCGGCGTACCTGATAAGGTGTTCTGGAGTGATCCGGACATAAAATTGGGTGGTAACACGAATGACGATCTCGTCCCTTTGATAGGGACGAGATTTTTTTATTGCCCAAGCATTGCCACATTTACTATGAAGGAAGAAATAGTGATTGATAGTCCAGAGAGACGCTTTCCTGCGAGCTATCAACAGCCTTTTTTTACAGGAGGAATTCATCATGGCAGACGTAAAACATTATCATTTCGAAACTCTTCAGCAGCATGCCGGCCAGGTACCGGATCCGGTGACCGGCGCCAGAGCGGTTCCGATTTACCAGACCACTTCCTATGTATTCAAGGACGCACAGCAGGCAGAAGACCGCTTCGCCCTGAAGGATGCCGGTTATATCTATAGTCGCCTGACGAATCCGACCCAGGATGTACTCGAAAAGAGACTGGCCGCTTTGGAAGGCGGTACGGCGGCTCTCGCCGTTGCTTCCGGGGCAGCTGCTGTCACCTATGCGATCCTGAACATTGCCGGTGCCGGGGATGAGATCGTTTCTGCCTCTACACTGTACGGCGGGACCTATGAGCTCTTCACCGATACCCTGCCGCAGCTCGGCATCACCACCCATTTCGTAAATCCGGATCATCCGGAAGAGATCGAAGCAGCGATCACCCCAAAGACCAAGGCAGTCTATATCGAAACGCTGGGGAATCCGGCCATCAATATCCCGGACTTCGATGCCATTCGCGACATTGCTCATGCCCATGGCCTGCCGGTCATCATTGATAATACCTTCGCGACGCCTTATCTCTTCCGTCCGCTGGAACATGGTCTGGATATCGTGGTGCACTCCACCACGAAATTCATCGGCGGTCACGGTACGACCTTGGGCGGCGCGATCGTAGAAAATGGCAAGTTCAACTGGAACCAGCCGGAAAGATACCCGCACTTCGCTTCTCCGGATGCTTCCTATCACGGCATCAACTTTGCAACTGACGTACCGGGCGCAGGCTTCGTGACCCGTATCCGTGCGAAGGTTCTCCGTGATACCGGTGCCTGCATTTCCCCGATCTCCTCCTGGTTCTTCATTCAGGGCCTCGAAACCCTGTCTCTCCGCGTAGAACGCCACGTCTACAATGCCACCAAGGTCGCAGAATTCCTCGAAAAGCACCCGAAGGTTGCTAAAGTCAACTATCCGGGCCTCGAATCTTCCCCGTACCACAAGCTGCAGCTGAAATACCTGCCAAAGGGCGCAGGCTCCATTTTCTCCATCGAACTCAAGGATGGCTTTGATGCAGCGAGAAAATTCATCGACAATCTTGAGATCTTCTCTAACTTGGCTAATGTCGGTGACTCCAAGTCTCTTGTCGTTCACCCGTCCTCCACGACACACCAGCAGCTTTCCCCGGAAGCCCAGCAGGCAGCCGGCATCACCCCGGGCACCGTCCGCATCTCCGTAGGTATCGAAAACATCGATGACCTTCTCGCAGATCTCGAGCAGGCACTCTCGAAAATCTAAAATCTTCCAATGAAAAAAGACGTAGAATCATGTATTCTACGCCTTTTTTGCATGGGACGATTGCATAAAAAAGATGGTGCTTTTGACTTTCACGCCGCATAATAAGTTTGAAAGCAGGGATGAGTGGCTAGTGACTGGTGACTGGTGACTGGTGACTGGGGATTAGTAGCTAGGGATTAGGTTGGCGATACGAGGAAATTGCTAATTTCAAATCTCCGCGGCGCTTCTAATTTTTATGCGCCGCACCACCATTTCTCATTTCTAATTTCTCATTCAAGAGAGGCTTTCATCCGCAGTCGAGGGGCAGCACGCCCAAGGGGTTAACCCCGAACCCCGAACCCTGAACCCTGAACCCCCTTAATCCTTCCATTCCCTCGGGATTTCCGGGAAATGATCCACCACCATCATTGTCGCAAGGATATTGGCCATCAGGTGGTCCTCTTCATCGAACATATCCGCCTCGATGACGATCGTAGTGCGGCCATTGTGCGTGATGCGGCTTGTGACGCGGATCGTCTCTCCCGGCTTGGCGGTGCGGATGAAATTCATCGTCATAGCGACCGTCACGACAGAGGCACCGACGGTGGCCGAGGTGACGCCCGTGACCGAGTCGGCGAGCGCTACCAGTACGCCCCCGTGCAGGCGTCCTCTGTGGTTGTTGTGCTTCAAAGGATCAGTCTTCAGGCTGACGGTCGCACTGCCGCAATGGATGTCCGTGATCTGTATATGGAAATAGTCACTCATGAAATGGTTTTTAGAATAAATGTCTAAAATGTGTGCGCGGATCTCTTCCGCCGTCTGTAATACCGATACGTCTTCGCTCATAGCTAGCCCTCTTTCGTTTTTCTCCTATCATACAGGGAATGGGGAAGGAAATCAAATAGGTTTCGGGGTAAGCTCAGGGGAGGATCAGCCCGTGGAACGGAGGGCTTATTATCTTGAGCACAGGGACAGGCACGTATTATAATGCTTACACCCCAAGCCTTAGAATGCGTGGCGTGGATTTCTAACCAACAAGCAATGAGCAAGAAGCTGCTGGCCTTAGCTTTTCTAAATTTTAAACAATTCGGGAATCGGCTGGCACGGCCTGTCTCCATGGTGTACAATGGAGAAACCAATGGCAGACGGATGATCCTATGTCCACAGGAGATCTGCTGTGTGGATCTTACGATCCTGCGAAGCGCAGCATGGCGATCCGTTTGCACCTATAGAATCTGTTGAACTTCTTTTGTATCCAAGCAAAGGGCGGTACGCTCTTTGGGCTAAATCTGAAGCCTTGACCGAAAACTTATTTCATGAAAAGGAGATATCCCATGCCCCGTATCGCTGTTCTCATTCCCTGCTGGAATGAAGCCTTGACCATTGAGAAGGTGGTGACAGATTTCCGCGCGGTACTCCCGGAGGCGGATATCTATGTCTATGACAACAATTCCACCGATGGCACTGCAGAGATTGCGAAGCGCGCGGGGGCGATCGTCGTGCATGAATACCGTCAGGGGAAGGGCAATGTGATCCGCTCCATGTTTCGCGACATCGAGGCAGACTGCTATGTGATGACTGATGGCGATGATACGTATCCCGCCGAGATGGCGCGGGAGATGGCAGAACTCGTACTTTCTCACCGTGCTGATATGGTGATCGGTGATCGTCTCTCTTCGACATACTTCGAGGAGAATAAGCGTCCTTTTCATAATTCCGGCAATGTGCTCGTCCGCCGGTTCATCAATCTTTTCTGGGGCAGGGGACGAGAGGAGATCCGAGATGTCATGACGGGCTATCGGGCTTTTTCTCCCATGTTTGTGAAAACGTTTCCGATTCTGTCAGAAGGGTTTGAGATAGAGACGGAAATGACGATCCACGCGCTGGATAAGAATCTGCTTCTCATGCAGGTGCCGGTATCCTATCGCGACCGTCCGGCGGGAAGTGTCAGCAAGCTCCATACCTTCCGAGATGGGGCGCGGGTGCTGAAAACGATTTTCATGCTCTACAAAGATTATCGCCCATTGCGGTTCTTCTTGGCGGCGGCACTCGTCCTTACACTCATTTCTCTCTCGCTCTTTCTTCCTGTTTTTCATGAGTATCTCGCAACGGGTCTTGTCCCCAAGATGCCGACGCTCGTGACCTCCGGTTTCTTCATGGTGGCCGCCGTGATTTCCACAGGCATCGGTCTTGTGCTGGATACCGAGGTCAAGAATGCCAGAAAGAATCTGGAGATCCAGATGAATATGATTCGGATGTTAATGAAATAGAAATATGATGGTAGTCAGGTTCAGGTTGATGGGTTCTAGGGAAACGCTGATTCTGCGATTGAATCAGTGCTTCCCTGGCTGCTATTTCCAAAGGAACATATTATGCTTATGCCTACATTTTTAGAGTCTCTTATTTTGAAGATCTTCCCTTCCCTGGATCGTTTCTGGGAAGTTTTTCGTTTCCTCGCTGTCGGGGGCGGATGCTTCCTCTTAGAGTATGTCCTGCTTTTTACATTGACGGAGTATGGCGGTCTTCCGCCGCTGGTCTCTGCGCCGATCGCTTTTACGATTTCCCTCCTTGTGAATTACATTCTCTGCGTCTATGTGGTCTTTCATGCAGAGAATCAGAGTACGAAACAGATGGTGCTCTTTATTGTGACGTCTCTCATGGGGCTGGGGCTGAATCAGCTTGTCATGTGGTGCTGCATCGACCTTCTTGGGATATGGTATATGTTTTCAAAGGTCGTGGCTTCCGCGATCGTGATGGTCTGGAATTATTTCACTAAGCGATTCATCCTGCACGGACATGCTTAAAAAGATAGGCGTTGCAGGGAAATCCGTATGCGTCATTTCTATCGTTAACCGTTTGTCAACTAATGGATAAAGTGAGTTGACAAACGGTTTTTCGCACTTTATAATAAGCACATCAAATATAGTTGGCAGGGATTGGGAGTGACTAGTGGCTGGTGACTGGTAGGAAAACTTTGCACCTTGCACCTTACACCTTCGGTTTCTTGTCTCGGCCAATTTCTAGGAGGTCATATCCATGAATACAAATCATTCGATCCGCATGCAGGTCCTGTGTGCGTTATTCGCTGCGGTGTGCGCGGTGTGCTCGCAGCTGACCATTCCGATCCAGCCAGTGCCGATCACGCTCGGGACTTTCGGAGTCCTGATGGCCGGTGGTTTTCTCGGGAAGCGCTATGGACTTCTCGCTCTTTTGATCTATCTCATTCTGGGGGCAGCCGGTGTGCCGGTCTTTTCGATGATGCGTGCGGGGATCTCTGTCTTGGCAGGGCCTTCGGGCGGATTCATCCTCGGCTTTGCACCGATGGCTTTCGTGGTGGGGCTGGTATCTGAAAAGCTGGGACATACCTTCAAGTCGATGCTCGCTGCGACATTGGCAGGTACGGCAGTCTGCTACGTGATGGGGATCGGCTGGTTCATGTTCCTCACCGGTACAGGCATGTGGTCAGCGATGGTGATGTGCATGTTCCCCTTCCTGCCCGGTGATCTGGCTAAGATCATCCTCGCCTCTTTCCTGGTGGCAAAGTATAGAAAGACACTGATCGAGAGAGATTAGGAATACGGGCTGGAGCTGGATCAGCGTTTCCCGGTTGTTTTGTATGATGTAAAAGCTGTGATGGCCGAGGCTGTCACAGCTTTTTTCGGAGGCTGTATGGAAGAACAGATGAGAATGCTCTGCGGCGTATGGAAAGACGCATGGCAGGGGATGGTGATGGCAGAGATCTTCTGGAAAGAAGGCACGCCGAAGGCATCCTGCGGGGTACATGTCAAGGAGGGACGGCTCATCCGCCTTTCGGCATGTACGGACGGCGGGGAGCTTTCTATGGCGCTCCTTCCTTTCCATGCGGGGAAATGTCCGCGGAAGGGACGGGAGGGAGAGCCGTGGCGGCTGTTTACCGCAGCGGAGGTCCATCACTTCAGTGATGCTTTGCGGGATCATAATGCGATCCATCAGGGACCGCAGCCGATCGTGAGTGGTTTTCAGCTGCTCGTGTCGCTCGTTGCCATGTATCCCGGGAAAGCGATCCGGCTTCGTTTCCATCATCCTGTCAGGGCAGGGGAGATGGTATACTTGAAGAAAGAGGGGGATCAGCTTCTCGGGTATACGGATACATTGTGCTTTGCCGGAGAATGGCAGCAGAAAGGAAGCAGGGAATGAGAGGTCGGGTGTATCTTCTGGGCGGGCTGCGCAGCCATATCGGTATACGATATGGCATCTTCAAGACGGTGCGGCCTGAGGTGCTGGGCGGAGAAATTCTTCACAGGGTGTGGTCGAAGTACGGGAAGTCAGCACTTCCGGATCTGGTGCTTTGCGGAAATGCGGTGGGCCCTGGCGGAAATATCGGACGCCTCACGGTACTCGAGGCGGGTCTTCCGGAAGAGGTCCCCGCTATGACGCTTGATCTCCAGTGTGCTTCTGCTTTGGCAGCGATCGACCTCTCTGCAGCAAAGATCGCCGCCGGGATGGCGGACTTCATCCTTGCAGGCGGCACCGAGAGTGCTTCGCTCGCACCGCGCCGCATCTATCAGGAATGGGATGAACGAAGCCGAAAGAGAGAGCCTGAATTCACGGCGGCACAGTTCCGGCCGGGGGAATTTAGTGATGATGCGATGCTTCTGGGCGCGGAGCGCGCGGCGAAGAAAGCAGGGATTTCCAAAGAAAAAGCGGACGAGGCAGCCCTTCTTAGCCACAAGCGGGCGAGCCGCGTAGAGAAGGAAGGCTATCTCGCGCCGTATATCGTGCCTCTCTTTGGCAGTACAAGGGATGAGGCCATCCGTCCAAGGATGAGCGAACGATTGCTGGCAAGAGCGCCGCATGTGACGAATGTACCGGATGGGATACTCACGGCGGCGAATGCCTGCACGATGAATGATGGGGCGGCTTTTGTGGCACTCGCTTCCGAGGACTGGGTGAAGGCGCACGGCGCGCATCCGATGGCGGAGATCAAGGCGGTGCGCGCGTCCGGCGGCGATGCGGCTTGCTCGCCTCTCATGGCAGATCAGGCGGTCTCTTTGCTGTTATCTCGGGAGGGGCTTTCCTATGAAGATATCGATGCCTTCGAGTACAATGAAGCCTTCGCGGTCATCAGTGCCGATTTCATGGAGCGTCATCTGTCTGTGAAGGATCGGCTGAACTGCTTCGGCGGTGCTTTGGCTTACGGACATCCCTATGGGGCATCCGGGGCGGAGATCATGATCCATCTGATGGCGATCCTCAAGCAGAAAAACGGGCGCTATGGTGTCGCCGCGATCCCGGCTGCGGGCGGCGTCGCCGAAGCGATACTGATAGAAAATAAGATGGGAAGAGACGCATAATGGTTTCAGGGGTCGTGCCGTCCCTTGACTACGTTTGAAAGCCTCGCGCTCTCT
>ULQL01074940.1_pt1 | contig 10582 bp, 7 predicted proteins | sample 1954411 | NCBI WGS metagenome assembly ULQL01 (sample SAMEA4835654, study PRJEB28245) | human gut metagenome | biome: gut microbiome; material: fecal sample | place: Denmark | collected 2008 | reverse complement strand
AGTCTGTCGAGCCACTCCTCCTTGCCGTAGAGTACGCCTACGCCCGTGGGCGCATAGACCTTGTGGCCGCTGAAAGCGAGGAATTCACAATCCAAGTCCTGCACATCGACCTTCATGTGAGGGATGCTCTGTGCACCATCGATCATCACGGGCACTCCGTGGCTGTGGGCGATGCGGATGATCTCCTTGACGGGATTGACCGTGCCCAGGACGTTGCTGACGTGCATGACGCTGACGAGCTTTGTCTTCTCGCTAAACAACTTTTCGTACTCGTCGAGGAGCAGCACACCGTCGTCGCTCATGGGAATGACCCGCAGGCGGATGTTCTTGCGTTGCTGCTGCAGTTGCCAGGGGACAATGTTGGAATGGTGCTCCATCGTGCTCACGATGACCTCGTCGCCCTCCTCCATGCAGCCCTCCACGAAGGACGAAGCTACGAGGTTCAGGCTCTCCGTTGTGCCCCGCGTAAAAACGATCTCGCTGGTGGAACGGGCGTTGACGAACTTCCTGACCGTCTCGCGGGCCGCCTCGTGGAGGTCAGTGGCCTGCTGTGAGAGCCAGTGGACACCACGGTGGACGTTGGCATTGACGTTCAAATACTCGTCGCGCATGGCATCAAGCACGCAGAGCGGCTTCTGGGTCGTGGCACCGTTGTCGAGATAGACCAGCGGGCGGCCGTAGATCTCACGGCTGAGAATGGGGAAGTCTTTCCTTATTTTTTCTATATCCAACATGGCTTTACGCTTCTTGCTTTTGATGAATGAATCCTGCCGGCCCTACTGGCACATTTTGCAGCCTACACATTTGCTCAGTTCGCCACGGAAACGCTTTTCCACCAGGTAGTGGAGACGGTCGCGCAGCGGTTCGAGGTCCATCTTGTCGATGACCTCGTTGATGAAGGCAAACTCCAGGAGCAGTTTGGCCTCCTTCTGGCTGATGCCGCGCTGCTGCATATAGAAGAGCGCAGCATCGTTGAGCTGTCCTATCGTGGATCCGTGTGCACACTTCACGTCGTCGGCATAGATTTCCAGCATCGGCTGTGTGTACATCCTTGCCGTCTTCGTGGCCACGAGATTCTGGTTGGTCTCCTGCGAGGTGGTCTTCTGTGCTCCGTGGCGTACGAGGACGCGTCCAGCGAAAGCACCCACCGCTTCGTCGTCGAGCACATACTTATAGAGCTCGTTGCTCGTGCAGTGAGGCACCTGGTGGTCGATGAGCGTATTGTTGTCCACGTGCTGTTTTCTGTCCGCGATGACGCAGCCACTGCAATAGCACTCCGCGCCCTCTCCCTTGAACACCAGGTCGAGGCGGTTGCGCGTCACGCCGTTGTGGAGCGTTATCACATTGTGGTTGACCCTACTGTCGCGCTGCTGCTCTATATAGACGTTGCTCACGCGATGGTTCTTGTAGTGGGTCTCCTCCATGCAGTAGAGGTCGAGCGATGCGTTGTCGCCGACATAGGCCTCGATGACCTGTGTGGCGAGGAAGTCGTGGTCGTCGGCGGTATGGTCGCAGAACAGGAATTTAGCCTTGGCGCCCTCCTCCATCACGATGAGTACGCGTCGGTTGACCATCATGCTCACGTCGGCGCGCAGGATGTTGATAATCTGCACACACTTTTCCATCTGCACGTTTTTCGGCACATAGATGAAGAGGCCGTCCTGGGCCAGCATCGTGTTGAGGGCAGTCACGGCATCTTCGTCGGTCTTGGCCAGTCGGGAATAGTATTTCTCTACCAATTCGGGATGTTGCTCGGCCGCCTGCTTCAGCGATCCGATGACGACTCCCTCCTCGGGTTGCACGTTGGGCAGGCGCTTCTCATAGAACGCATCGTTGACGACAAAATAGAGCAGCGTGCTCAGGTTGGGTACGTCGCAGCGGAAGGCCGCATAGGGATCGACAGGAAACTCGATGCGGTTGATGTTCAGACCGTAGTTGGGAGCGAAGATCTTCTCCATGTCGGTGTACTTATATCGCTCCACCTTCCTTGTCGGGAAGCCCTGGCGGCGGAAGTCTTCGAAGGCGCGGTCGCGGACGGCGTTCATCACCTCTGCGCTATGCTCCTTGATGGCTTCCGAGGCCTCGGTGTATAGGTCTATGTATTGCTTTTCTGCTTCGGTCATCCTTGGGTCTCCTCTCCTTTCACTTCCTCCTTGATCCAGTCGTAGCCGAGCTTTTCAATTTCCTTCGCCAGTTCCGGACCAGCAGTCTTGACGATGCGGCCCTGCCAGAGGACGTGGACCACGTCGGGCTTGATCATGTCCAGCAGTCGCTCGTAGTGGGTGATGACGATGGCGGAAGTCTCTGCCGAGTGCATCTTGTTCACGCCATTGGCGACGATGCGCATGGCATCGACATCCAGTCCAGAGTCGGTCTCGTCGAGGATGCTGAGTTTCGGTTCGAGCATGGCCATCTGGAAGATCTCGTTGCGCTTCTTCTCGCCACCGGAGAATCCCTCGTTGACGGATCGGTGGGCGAGTTTCGGGTCGAGTTCTACGATCTGGCGCTTCTCGCGCATGAGTTTCATGAAGTCGGCAGCCTTCAGCGGCTCCTTGCCCTCATACGCGCGCTTGGCGTTGATGGCCGCCTTCATGAAGTTGGTCATGCTCACGCCCGGAATCTCCACGGGGTACTGGAAAGAGAGAAACAGACCTTCGCGAGCGCGGTCCTCGGGCTTCATCTCCAGCAGGTTCTTGCCGTTGAAGAAGGCTGTTCCCTCGGTGACGGTGTAGAGCGGGTTGCCCGTCAGCACCGCGCTGAGGGTCGATTTTCCCGACCCGTTGGGTCCCATGATGGCGTGGATCTCACCGTCTCTGACCGTGAGGTTGACGCCTTTCAATATCTCTTTGCCTGCGATGGTGGCGTGCAGGTTTTTTACCTCAAGCATATCTATAAGGATTTGGTTGTCGTTTGATAGTTATAACAGGAAGATGTTGATGATGTCCTCGATGATGTCGCCGAGAATCCGCCCTTTCTTGTAGCGGTCTCTGTCGCGCCATTCGTCCTCCTGCTCGAAGAGCGAGGGTGGGTCTGGTACCCAGAAGGGCCCCACCTTGAAATGGCTCACGTCCACTTTCCGTTTGGTCTTTGCGCCGTGGAGCATGACCGACGGTGCGGTTATGGTGTCGCGCTCCACCTCCAGTTTGATGAGATACTGTCGGTAGGGCTGTGGCGTCCAGCGTGGGACGGGTGTGGAAGCCGCCGACGGCAGCAGGGCTGTCAGCAGCAGGGTGGCCGCAAGGGCCGGTCCCATGATCATCTTTCTTCTCATTGCTCCTCCTTCTTTTGTTGGTCTTGCGGCGTTGTAGCCTGTGGAAGCGTTATCCCACCGTGCCCTCCAGCGAGACGCTGAGCAACTTCTGTGCCTCGACGGCAAACTCCATCGGCAGCTTGTTGAGCACCTCCTTGGCGTAGCCGTTGACGATGAGTCCCACGGCCTCCTCCATCGGGATGCCCCGCTGGTTGCAGTAGAAGAGCTGGTCCTCCGAGATTTTGGACGTGGTCGCCTCGTGCTCGAATACTGCGGTGTCGTTGTGGGCGTCCATGTAGGGGAACGTATGCGCTCCACAGTCGCTGCCGAGCAGCAGCGAGTCGCAGCTGGAGTAGTTGCGCGCATTGTCGGCGTTGGCCGTAGCCATGACGAGGCCGCGGTAGCTGTTCTGGCTGTGTCCGGCGGAAATGCCCTTGGAGATGATGGTAGAACGCGTGTTCTTGCCGATGTGGATCATCTTTGTGCCCGTGTCTGCTTCCTGATAGTTGTTGGTCACGGCCACGCTGTAGAACTCCGCTACGGAGTCGTTGCCGCGCAGCAGACACGAGGGATATTTCCACGTGATGGCCGAACCCGTCTCCACCTGTGTCCAGGAGAGTTTGGAGTGGTCGCCGCGCAGGTCGCCACGCTTCGTCACGAGATTGAGCACGCCGCCCCGACCGTGTTCGTCGCCTGGATACCAGTTTTGGACGGTGGAGTATTTCACTTCGGCCCGGTCCATGACGATGATCTCGACGATGGCCGCATGGAGCTGGTTCTCGTCGCGCATTGGGGCCGTGCAACCCTCCAGGTAGGAGACGTAGGAGTCGTCGTCGGCCACGATGAGCGTGCGCTCAAACTGTCCCGTGTTGCGGGCGTTGATGCGGAAATAACTGCTCAGTTCCATCGGGCAGCGTACGCCCTTGGGGATATAGACGAAGGATCCGTCGGAGAACACCGCCGAGTTGAGCGCGGCAAAGAAGTTGTCGCCGTAGGGGACGACCGTGCCCAGATACTGCCTGACGAGGTCCGGGTGGGTCTGTATGGCCTCGCCGATGGAGCAGAAGATCACGCCCTTCTCCCGCAGCTTCTCCTTGAATGTGGTCTTGACCGACACGGAGTCCATGATGGCATCGACCGCCGTGCCGCTCAGTGCGAGCCGCTCCTCCAGGGGAATGCCCAGTTTGTCGAAAGTCTTCTCCAGTTCGGGGTCTATCTCCTTGTTCTGCGGCTTCTTCGCCAGCGGGTCTGCGTAGTAGGAGATGGCCTGGTAGTCGATGGGCGGGATGTGCACATGTCCCCATGTGGGCTGCTTGAGCGTCTGCCAATGGCGGAAGGCGCGCAGGCGAAACTCCAGCATCCAGTCGGGCTCGTGCTTCTTTTGTGAGATCAGGCGCACGATGTCCTCGTTGAGACCCACGGGGATGATGTCGGTCTCCACGTCGGTGGTGAAGCCGTACTCATATTTCTTGTCGGCTATCTCCCGCACCAGTGCGTTCTTCTCTTCTTTTATTTCTTCCATTGTTTGAATGGTTCTGCTTTGAAAAACAGGCCGCAAGCGGTGCACCGTCCTTTTGCGGGCGGCTGCCGTTGTGGCCATATTTTAATAAGGTAGGGGGCAGGGGCTGCCGTGGGGCGGGCCGTAGGCAGTAGCCACGGCCGTTGAGTCCCCGCAGTCGGCTTAGAGCTTCTGCTCCACCTCGATCTCAGTGAAGGTCTCCAGGATGTCTCCCGCCTCGATGTCGTTGTAGTTGACGAGCGAGATACCACACTCCAGGCCCGTTGCCACCTCCTTGGCGTCGTCCTTGTAGCGCTTGAGCGCACTGATGGCGGCGGTGTGGATGACGATACCGTCGCGGATGACGTGTGCCTTGTCCTTGTTGTGCACCTTGCCTTCGGTGACGAGACCACCGGCCACGGTGCCCACCTTGCTGATCTTGAAGACCTGGCGCACCTCCACCTGGCCCGTGACGACCTCCTTCTTGACCTTGTCGAGCATGCCGACCATGGCACTCTTGATGTCGTCGAGCGCATCGTAGATGATGGAGTAGGTGTTGATCTCCACGCCTTCGCGGTCAGCCAGTTTGCGCGCGTCGGCAGACGGGCGCACCTGGAAGCCGACGATGACGGCGTCGGAAGCCGAGGCGAGCATGACGTCGTTCTCGGAGATCTGTCCCACGGCCTTGCTGATGACGTTGACCTGCACCTTCTCCGTCGAGAGCTTGAGGAAGGAGTCGGCCAGTGCCTCCACCGATCCGTTGGTGTCGCCCTTGACGATGATGTTGAGCTCGTGGAACTCTCCGCGAGCGATGCGGTGGGAAATGTCACCCAGCGTGAGGCGCTTCTGCGTGCGGAGACCCTGCTCGCGCTGCAGCTGCTCGCGCTTGTTGGCAATCTCGCGGGCCTCCTGCTCCGTCTCGAGCACGTGGAACGTGTCGCCTGCCGTGGGCGCGCCGTTGAGTCCGAGGACGATACAGGGATCGGCGGGTCCGGCCTTCTCAATGCGCTGGTTGCGCTCATTGAAGAGAGCCTTGACCTTGCCCCATGCGGTGCCGGCGATCACGATGTCGCCCGTCTTCAGCGTGCCGTTGCTCACGAGCACCGTCGAGACGAAGCCGCGGCCCTTGTCGAGCGACGACTCGATGACCGTACCCGTGGCCTTGCGGTTGGGGTTGGCCTTCAGTTCGAGCAGGTCGGCCTCCAGGAGCACTTTGTCCATGAGCTCGTCCACGCCGATGCCCTTCTTGGCACTGATCTCCTGACACTGGTACTTGCCGCCCCACTCCTCCACCAGGAGGTTCATGTTGGCCAGGTCCTCGCGTATCTTGTCGGGGTTGGCTCCCGGCTTGTCTATCTTGTTGATGGCAAAGACCATCGGTACGCCGGCGGCCTGTGCGTGGGCGATGGCCTCCTTGGTGGTAGGCATCACCGAGTCGTCGGCGGCAATGATGATGATGGCGATATCCGTCACCTGCGCACCACGGGCACGCATGGCGGTGAAGGCCTCGTGGCCCGGCGTGTCGAGGAAGGTCACCTTGCTGCCATTCTTTAGCGTCACGCTATAGGCGCCGATGTGCTGCGTGATGCCACCGGCCTCGCCGGCGATGACGTTGGTGTTGCGGATGTGGTCGAGCAGCGAGGTCTTACCATGATCGACGTGGCCCATGACCGTGACGATCGGGGCGCGCGGCACGAGATCGTTCTCGTCGTCGGCCTCCTCGCTGACAGCCTCCTGCACCTCGGCACTGACATACTCCGTGGAGAATCCGAACTCGTCGGCCACGAGGTTGATGGTCTCAGCGTCGAGACGCTGGTTGATAGAAACCATGATGCCCACCGACATGAGCGTGGAGATGACTTTCGTCACCGGCACATCCATCATCGTGGCCAGTTCCGATACGGTCACAAACTCCGTCAGTTTCAGCGTCTTGCTCTGCTTGCGCTCGGCGCGTGCCTCCTGGTTGAGCTTCTCCTGGGCAGCGTCGCGCTTCTCCTTGCGGTACTTGGCGCCCTTCTTGTTTTGGGTCTTCGAGGTGAGGCGGGCCAAGGTCTCCTTGACCTGGCGTGCTACGGCCTCATCATCGACCTCCAGCGGTTTGTTGCTGCGTCCGCGGTTCTTCTTCTTGCGCTTTCCGCCACCGTCGGCCTGGCCCTGCTGTTGCTGCTGGCCCTGCTTCTTGCCCTGCTGGGCGGGCTGCTGGTTGGCAGCGGCATTGATATCGACGCGCTCCTTGTTGATGCGTACGCGCTTCTTCTTGCCCTGTCCGTTTTTCTCCTCGCGCTCCTTGCGTCGCTCCTCCTTGCTCTTCTTCTTCGGGCGCGTGTTTTGGTTGATGGTGCTGAGGTCGAGTTTGCCGAGCACGTTGAGCTTCGGCTGGTTGAGCAGCTTCTTCTCGTTCTGCGTCTGGAAGGGTGCGCCGCCCTCTGTCGTGGCGGGCTCCTGCTCCTTGCCCTCCTTCTGAGCGGTCTCGGTCTGGGCTGCCGTTGCGGGCTGTGGCTTCTCGCTCTTGGCGGGCTTGGCGGGTTTCTGTTCCGTCTCCACGGCCTTGGCTGCGGGCTTGGCCTGCTCCTTGTTTTCCTTCTGAGCGTTCTCCTTCTGGGCCGCGGGCTTCTGGACCACCTCCTTGTGGGCAGTCTCCTTCGGCTGCTCCTTCACGGCCGGCTTCTCGGCCTTTGGCTCTGCCTTGTGCTGGGGTGCTGCCTCCTTCTGTGCGGGTTTCGGCTGCTCCTGCTTGGACTGCTGTGGCTCCTGCTTGCGTACGGGCTTCTCCTCCTTGGCCTTGGGCTGGTCTGCCTTCGGCTTCTGGTCTGCCTTCTGTCCCGGCTTGCGGTTGAGCTGGTCGAGGTCGATCTTGCCCAGCGGCGTATAGGCCTGTATCTTTGTCAGGCCGTCGTCGCCACGCTTCACGCCTCCCTGGGACTGCTTCTTCTTGCCGCCCTCTTTCGACTTCTTGGGGAACTTCTTGTCGGCGATGGCCTTCACTTGCTTATCCTTGTTAAACTGTGTGGCCAGGGCCTCATACTGCGCATCGCTGAGCTTGAAGTTGGGGTCGCCCTTCACTTCGCCCAGATTCGGCTTCTTCTCCAGAAATTCCACAGCCGTCTGGAGCCCGATGTTCAGCTCTCTAATTGCTTTGTTTAATCTGATACTCATTAATATCTTAATAGAGGTAGGGGGTGCTGGTATTGATTTACGATGTGAGGGTGGCGCAGATGTTCCGAACATGGTGCGGACCAGTGCGGCCACACCCTATGAGCCGCTGGTCAAAACCATCACCCGCCATTACCTTTTATCGGTGGAGACTGTCGTCCTCCACCCTTTCTCTTTGCTTCTTTCCTGATGTGTTGCCCTTCCTGAGAGGATGCGCCTTGTCGGCGCGGACAGGACGGCTCCATCTTAGCTCTCAAACTCGGCCCTGAGGACCTTGATGACATTATCGACGGTCTCCTCCTCGAGGTCGGCCTTCTCGATAAGCATTTCGCGCGGAGCGTTGAGCACCTGGCGGGCCGTGTCGAGGCCTATCTTCTTGATGGCTTCGATGACCCACTGGTCGATCTCGTCGGAGAACTCGTCGAGGTAGATGTCCTCCTCGGCCTGGCTCTCGTCGAACTCGCGGAAGACGTCGATGGTGTAGCCCGTGAGCATACTTGCCAGCTTGATGTTGAGACCGCTGCGTCCGATGGCGAGGCTCACCTCCTCGGGCTTGAGATAGACCTCGGCCTTCTTGTTCTCCTCGTCGATGGTGAGCGAGCTGACGCGGGCCGGGCTGAGGGCGCGCTGGATGAAGAGTTTGGTGTTGGCCGTCCAGGAGATGACGTCGATGTTCTCGCCACCGAGCTCCTTGACGATGCCATGTACGCGGCTGCCGTGTACACCGACGCAGGCTCCCACCGGGTCGATGCGGTCGTCGTAGCTCTCCACGGCGATCTTGGCGCGGTCGCCCGGCATGCGTGCCACGCTCTTGATGGCGATCAGGCCGTCGGCAATCTCGGGCACCTCGGCCTCCAGCAGACGCTCCAGGAAGGCGGGCGCCGTGCGCGAGAGGATGATCTTCGGATTGTTGTTGGTGTTGTCCACGCGCAGGATGACGGCACGGATGGTGTCGCCCTTGTGGTAGTTGTCGCTCTGTATCTGCTCCGTCTTCGGCAGCAGCAGCTCGTTGTTCTCGTCGTCCACGAGCAGCACCTCGCGCTTCCAGACCTGATAGACCTCGGAGGAGATGACCTGGCCCACGCGGTCCTTGTACTTGTTGTAGAGCGAGTCGTGCTCCAGCTCCAGCACCTTGGCGGCCAGCGTCTGGCGCAAGTTGAGAATGGCGCGGCGGCCAAACTTCGCGAAGTCGATGCGCTCGGAGACCTCCTCGCCCACCTCGTAGTCGGGCTCGATCTTCTGAGCGTCCGTGAGCGACACCTCCTTGTACTCGTCCTTCACCTCGCCGTCGGCCACGACGATGCGGTTGCGGTATATCTCAAAGTCGCCCTTGTCGGGGTTGACGATGACGTCGAAGTTCTCGTCGGAGCCGAATATCTTCGCTATCACGCTGCGGAAGCTCTCCTCCAGCACGCTAACGAGGGTGGCACGGTCGATCTTCTTGGTGTCCTTAAACTCCTTGAAGGTCTCGATCATGTTCGGCATGTCTTCTTTTTTTCTTGCTGCCATAGCTTATTTGAAACTTATAATGTATTTCGTGTACTTTACCTCATTCATGTCGTAGTCGTAGTCCACGTCCATCATCACGGGACGCTTCTTGCCCTCTACCTTTACTTTCTCCGGCACGGAGACCGTGAAACGCGGGGTTTCCACGGCCTTGAGCGTGCCCTTCACTTTCTTGCCATCCTGTGTGAGGACCTCCACCTCGTTGCCGATGTTGTTCACATACTGCTGGGGTACCTTGAAGGGCTGGCCCAGTCCGGTGGATCCCACCTCCAGCTCGTAGTCCTCTTCGTCACGGCTCAGATGGTCCTCGATGTAGCGGCTCAGATCCGCGCAGTCGTCCACCCACACGCCGTCGGCGTGGTCTATTTCAACGACGATGCGATCGTCGGTGCCAACCTGAACATCTACGAGGAAGTATTCCTTCCCCGCAAGCCATTCCTCAACTAATCTTTTTACGACGTTCTTGTCTATCATAAACGTTTATATAAATAAAAATGAGGAGCTTCCGCAAGCCCCTCATTCCTCTGAACGGTGCAAAGGTACGAAGAAAATCGCACTTGGCCAAACTTTTCCGTTGTTTTCTGCCTCGTTTGCCTGCTTTTCAGGGTCCCCACGTGTTCGCGTGCCATTTTAGGGCCTCAGAACCCCTTGTCGGGTATCTATTTCAACGGACGCGGGAGGGTGGAAAACTGGGCACCTTCCGCGGGGTAACTTACCTATCACCCTGATGGTTGCTTGTCTCTTGCCTCGATCCTAACTTATTCCCAAAGTCGCAGTCGGTGGTCCCTATAGTTCGCTGCCTGTGGGCTTTCCTGTTCCCTGTCTGTTGGCCCTCTGGTTCGCAGCCTCCGGTTAGGTGCCCGCCCCGCATCGTAATAACATAATAACATAATAACATAATAACATAATAACATAATAACGTTTTTGTTTTGACGTGCGCTTTTTCTCGTTGTCACGTTGTCACGTTGTCACGTTGTCACGTTTTTGATTTGGCGAGAGGAATGGCTGCGACCTTACATTTTAACGTTAAACGTTAACATGTTATGATGAGCCTCCTTTTCTGTCCTCCCAGCGGCCTGCGTCTCTTCGTTTCTCCTTATTATATTGCAGAAGTTTCGCAAGTGGTTCAAGAAACGGGCTGAAGGCCCAAAAGCTCCTAGCCCAGGGCATCGCCC
>ULQL01037403.1_pt1 | contig 10597 bp, 12 predicted proteins | sample 1954411 | NCBI WGS metagenome assembly ULQL01 (sample SAMEA4835654, study PRJEB28245) | human gut metagenome | biome: gut microbiome; material: fecal sample | place: Denmark | collected 2008 | reverse complement strand
TGCGTACTACGACAAAAGCAGTTCTGGTGTCAGGTGTCAAAATAAAGAAAGGTTAATTTTATGAAATGGAAATATGTTAAAAAATGTGTAATATCTATGTTAAATAGTGATTACACAATAGATAATAAAATAGATTATATAATTAGTATATTAAGTATTTATAGGGATAGACGATATGGCAAAAGAAGATAATATGCGTGGTAAGGTGTTTTTGTTACTTTTATATCCAGATGAGGATGTAACTCATGCAAAAGCACTAGAATATATAAAAGTTAATTATGATTATGCAGCTATATGTCAAGATAAAGATACATACTTAGAAGATACAACTATAAATGATGTTCTTCATAAAGAGGGAGAACTAAAAAAAGCTCACTATCATGTGGTTGTTAGATTTAAAAATGCTAGGTGGTTAACTGCAATTGCAAAAGAGCTTGATATAGCAGAAAATTATATTAGAGTATCACATAATTTTGTTAGATCATTGTTATATTTAGTTCATTATTATGAACCAGATAAATATCAATATAATCCTAATGAAGTATTTGGGACATTAAAGCAAAGATTTAAAGAGGCCTATTCTTCAGAGGGTAAAAGCGAATCGGAAAAAGTAATGGATATATTTGCAGAAATTGATAAATGTGAATTTAAGGTTGATTTTCAAGTGTTTGTAAAGCATATTGCTGAAATCGGTTACTGGGATGTTTTAAGGCGTTCAAGTTCATTAATTTTAAGATATTTAGATTTACACAATTCAAATTATAAGGTATAATATATTTTATAAGGTAGGTGTTGCAAAAAGTTAAAATTTATGTATAATAATAACCCGAGGTGGTTATATGAGCTTTTTAGAAGCTTATGAGGAATTTAAAATATATGCTTCAAAACGGCATAAAAAACAAGGTTTTGATACAATAACTAACGATTTTAATTTGCATATTTTACCGTATTTTAATAATTGTAAATTAAGTGATATTACTAAAAAAGATATTATTAATTGGCAAGATAATATTTTAAGTAAAAATTTTAGTAATAATTATAATAATAAATTGTATTCAACTTTTTCTTCTTTTATTAAATTTAGTATTGATTGTGGTTATATTGATATTAATTATTTAAGTGAAATTGGTAGATTTAAGAAAAAAATTGAAAAAAGCAAATATGATGTGTATTCTTTAAATGAATTTAGACATTTTAGATGTGGGATTGATAATTTTGTATATAAGCAATTTTTTAATTTTATGTTCTTTTGTGGGACTAGACCTGGCGAAGCCATGGCTTTAAGGTTTAGTGACCTTAATGGACGTATTATTTCTATTAATCACACCATACATAGGCGAGGTAATCGTGAATTAGATACTCCGAAGAATCAGTCTAGTTATCGCAGTTTTAAAATTAGTTACTTAATGTTTGTTAGAATTAAGTTGTTAAGACAGTATTATGTAAAAAAATATGGTTATTGTAAAGATTATTTTATTTTTGGTGGTTTAAAGCCCTTATCTACTACAACAATTGATAGAGTAAAACATCGTGCCTGTATTAAAAAAAATATTAGGGAGATTACACAACATCAGTTTAGACATAGTTATGCAACTTATTTGATACATAAGGGTGTTCCTATTGATTATGTTTCTAAAACTATGGGACACTCGCATAATAGTACTACTCTTGATATTTATTTACATCAAGAAAAAAAGAGTAATTGGCGTTACTCTTTCTAGGCTAATAAAATTTTAATACAATAACTAACGATTTTAGCCTTTTTATAAAAACTTGGTTATAAATGCTATTCCTGCTATTATTAATGTAATTATAGAACCTAATATACATGATAATATTATTATAGGTCCAATTATTAATTTTTTTACATTTAACATTTTATAACCTCCTTTTTATCTTATGGGGCACAATAAGGGAATCGAACCCTTGCATACCGGAGCCACAATCCGGCGTGTTAACCACTTCACCAATTGCACCATGACTTGTATAACTTATATTATCAAAGATTTTTAAAAAAAGCAATACCCTAAATGTAATTTTTGTGATATTATTATATTATGGAGATGATAAAATGAATGAAGTAACAAAAATTTTATGCGAAAGACGTAGTATAAGAAAATTTAAAGATGAACAAATTCCTGTAGAAATACTTAATGAAATACTTAAATGTGGTACTTTTGCTCCGAATGGTAAAAGTAAACAAAGTGCTAGAATAGTGGTTATTCAAAATAGAGAATTAATTGAGAAAATTGCTAAAATTAATGGTAGTTTTGTTAATAAAGTAGGTTTAAATCCTTTTTATAATGCTCCGACTTTAGTAATTGTTTTTGCTGATAAAAATGTTTCAACATATGTTGAAGATGGATGTGCTGTTATATCTAATATGATAAATGCTGCATTTAGTCTAGGTGTTGATAGTTGTTGGGTTCATAGAGCTAAGGAAACATTTGAAACTGATTTTGGTAAAAATTTAATGTCTAAATGGGGACTGGGAGATGAATATGTTGGAATTGGTAATGTTGTTTTGGGTTATCGTGATATGATTTTACCACCAGCAATGCCTAGAAAAGATAATTATATAATATTTGATAAATAGGTGATTTATGAAGGAAGAAAGAAGAGTAACTGTTTTAAGTATAGGAATTAATTCTCTTATTGTTTTTATTAAAATTTATGCAGGTATGATATTTAATTCTTATACATTAATTTCTAGTGCTTATAATACTTTGTGTGATATTGTTCAAGATTTTATGGGATTTAGTGGTTCTATATTTAGAGGAAGAAGAGCAAATAGAAGAGAGCCATTTGGTTATGGTTCTTATCAAAATTATGCTACTATATTTGTGGGTGTAATTATTTCTTTATTGGGGTTATTTATAATAATTAAGTCTTTTTTCTTAAAGTTTGAATCTTCAGATTTAAAAGTGTTATTTGTCTTACTAATATTAATTTTAGTTAAAATTATATTTAGTAATTATTTATTTAAAAAAGCTAAGTTAGTTCAAAGTGATATGCTAATGACAATGGCTCATGTTTCATATTATGATGCAGTTTTAATTATTGGTAGTGTATTTTTTGTTTTTTTAGCTAGCATAATGCCTGTGTTTGATTTGATCGGAAGCTTATTTATGGGCGCCATCCTTATATATAAGGGAATAAATATTGTTATAAATAGCTTTATATCTTTAAATTGTCAAAATAATCAAAGTAAAAGAGTTATAAAAAAAATAGAAAACATTATAAGGGATGGCGATGGTATTAGTTATTCTAATTGTACTCTTATAAATGTGAAAAGCTTTTATAAAGTTGTTATTGAAATACTTATTGATGATGATGTTAGTTTGCATGATTTAATTCTTTGGGAAGAATATTTGAAAGAAAAAATTAAGTTGGGTAAGATAAATGTTAAATATGTTGATTTTTTAGTATATAAAAATTAAAATAGTACTTGATAAAGAGTAAAAAAATTGATATTATTAATAATAGGAAAGAGGTATGGATATGAAAAATAAAAAGGGTTTTACTTTAGTTGAACTTATTGCTGTTGTAGTAATTGTTGCAGTTGTAATAGGTATTGGCGTTCCAGTATTTATTAATGTTCGTAAGAATGTCTTGAACAATCAATTTGAAAATGTTAAGACAAGAATTGAAGCTGCTGCTGTAAAATATGCTAATGATACGCAAATTATTACTGTATCAGTTGGTAAGTTAATTGAAGAAGGTTATTTAACAGCTGATGATCAAAAGGCAATTTATAATCCTGTAGATAATTCAAGTCTTAATTGTAAAATTGTTGAAGTTAGCTTAAATGATGGAACTTATACTGCTAAGTTAACTGATAATGGTGAACTTGAAGATGGTACATGTAGTAATTATAATGCCACTGTTGCTAGTTTGATTAAAATCACATGTTATTCTGAAACAAATGATGAAAGTGAACTTGCAAAGTGTGAAAAAACTTTAAAGAATACTAATAATGCTTGGTATAGTGGTAGTGTTAAATTAAGTTTAGATGATAAAGTTACTAAAAATGTTAGTGATTATAGATGGCAAGGTCTAACTGGTGAATCTAGTAATGAATCAGAAATTATTGTTACTGCTGATTCTGTAAAATCAACAACATTTAGTTTATCTTTAACTTATGAAGATGGTACAAGTGAAACATCTAGTGCTGTTGTTCAAATAGATAATCAAAAACCAGTTATAATTGATATTGTAAAAGATGATAATTGGGCTGGTAGTAAAAAGAATGTTACTATAAATGCAAGTGATAGTAGTGGTAGTGGCATATTTGGTTATTATGTTGGTAAAAATGAAGCTTGTAATGGTGAATATGTTACAAATAATAAATTTGATTTAGAAGTTGGTAAGTATTATGTTTGTGTTAAAGATAATGCTGGTAATGTTAGTGATGTAAGTAGTTTTGATATTGATAAGATTGATACAACAAAACCTGTAGCTAAAGCAACTGTTAATGAATATTTTGTTACTGATTCTGAAACTAAAGGAATTACTTATTATAGTGAACTTTCTAGAAAAATAGTTTTTGAAGATGCAGATAGTGGTATAAGTGCTATTAAATATTGCTTTACTGATGGTAATACTTGTACACCAGATAAAAATGCAACTATAATGGTTGGTAATACGGCTGAAGCTATTATTAGTTATCCAACTAGTAAAAAAGCAACTAGAGTTTGTGTTAAAGCAATTGATAATGTTAATAATGAATCAGATGTTTATTGTGATAGTACTTTCTTAGTTGATACAACAAAACCTGTGAGTGTTAAAGCAGAACATAATCAAAGTAATTCTAGTTATGTAAAGGTTAGTGCAAGTGATCCTGAAAGTGGAATTTATAAATATACTTGTAGATATGGAACAAGTTCTAATAATTTAAATAAAAGTGTTGATGCAGTTGATGGCATTTGTGATTTAGGTAATTTATCAAGTGGAATTACTTATTATGTGGTAGTTGATGCTTATAATAATGCTAATTTAATGACATCAAGTAGTGCAATTAATTTTAAAGCAGAAGTTAAAATGTCAGATGCTTATACTGAAGTTTGTGGTAATGGAGAATATTGTAATAGTCCTTTATATATAAAATATAATAATAGTTTATTTGTTGTTTATAGAAATAATAATGGATATAAAGCAATATATAATGGAATATATACTGATAGTTATTTCAGATCATATTCTTGCTGTAATCAAGGTTATTGTAATTATGGTGGTACTAATTTCGTAAATGGACAAATATTTAGTGAAGCCTTGGCTCCATTCCTAAGTAGTTTAAGTAATTATAAAAATAAATTAATTTTAACAGAATGGAATACAGGAGTTTATAGTGATGTTGGTAGTAGAAAATCAACTTCATATGTTGGTTTGTTAGACTATAAAGAATATGAAAATACTCAATCAAAAATTTGGATGTATAGTAGTGCAGTTGGAAAATATTTCTGGCTAGCATCACCTCATTCTTATTCAAGTGGTAGTTATGCTAATGTTATGGCTGCGTTATATAATGGTAGTACTTTTACTTCATCTGGTTTTTCAATAAATTCTAGTTATGGTGTTAGACCTGTAGTTGTATTTAAAGGCGATATAGTATTTACTAGTGGTAATGGTACTTTAGAAAGTCCTTATGTGGTATAGGAGAATAAAATATGAAAAAGAATAATAGAATAATAATTTGTGTAGTTGGGGTTATAATCTGTGTACTTGTTATTATAGGCTTAATAGTTGGTATTAATAAACTAAGAGAAAAGAAAAAAATAGATAAAGTTAATGAAGAACTTGCAGAAATTTTTAAAAATGATGTTATTACACCAGAAGATGATGTTTATAGTAAACAAAAAGAAACTGATGTAAAAGTAAAAGAAGCTATGGATGATAAGAAATATACTTTGGAAAATCCTTATGTATTGGAAAATCCTTATTATATTTCTCCACTTACAGCATTAATTATTTTTCAAACTGATAGTGAAGAAACTGTAACTATTGAAATTAATGGTCAAAAACAGGAATTTGAAAAAAGTAAAAAACATGCTATCCCAGTTTATGGTTTAGTGGCTGGTAAGAAAAATAGTGTTAAAATAAGTGCTGGTAATAAATCAAAAACATTAGAATTAGATATGATTAATGTTAAAGATAATTTAAATTTAACTGTAAATATTGGTAAAGGTGTTAATTTAAATAATGGAATTTATTTGATTAGCACACCCCTTGATACTGGGTTATTTGGTTTTAATAGCAATGGAGAAATGGTATATAAGTTAGAAGGAAATTATAATTTAACTATTCAAACTTTAAATAATGGACATTTCTTAGTTGCAAATGAAGATTATTTATATGGTGTTTCTAGAACAGGTTTATTAGAACTGGATTATTTAGGAAAAATATATAATGTTTATGATTTAGAAGGCGGTTATGGTGGAGATGTTGCTTTATTAGATGATGAACATATTTTAGCTATCTCATCTAAAAATACTCGTAATTCAAATGATGATATTGTAGTAGAAGTTAATTTAAATGATGGTAAAATAGTTAATGAATGGGATTTAAAAAATATAGTTAATAATATAAGTAATAGATTTGTAGAAAAAATAAATCAAATTAATTGGGCATCTATTGAAAGTGTTTATTATGATAAAGCATCTAACCAAATTATATTATCGTTAAATGGAAGAAATTCTGTTGTTAGTATTGATTATACTAGTAAAAAAATTAATTGGATTTTTGGAGATATTAAATATTGGAATAGTGATTTTAGTAGTTTAATTGTTAAATATGATGGTGCTTATCCTTTAGTTTCTAATGCAGTAACTTTGAATAAAGATGGTAATGTAGTTTTATTTAACAATGGAATGGATGGTTCTATTTTTGGAGATTCTGCTTGTTCAGAAAATTTAGGAAAACATAGTAGTGGACAAATTTATAAAATTAGTAATATGACTGCAACTTTGGTTAATGAATTTAATGATAATAATTCGTTCTATAGTTATGCTGTTTCAAATTATTCAGAACTTGATAATGGTAATTATTTGTTATTTTCTGCTTGGCAATTTGGAGAAGGTACAATGCTAAAAGAAGGTTGTACTATGAATAGTAATGTTGAAAATTTGAATTCTACAATATATGAACTTGATAAAAATAATAATATTATATTTAAAGCTAATTTTTCTGGAGGTTCTTATAGAGCTTATAAAAAAGATTTTTATAGTAATTCAAATAAAAACTTTAATGTAAGTGAGTTTAAATATTATAATACATCATCTTTAGATATTTATAAGGAAATTATTAATGAAGATATTGTTGATAAATTAAAAACAGCAGAAAAGGGTGTCTATTCTGTTAATATTAGTAAAAACCTATTATCAATTAGTGCAGGATTTTTAAATGATGATGAAGTATATGTTCTTCTTGTTGGAAAGAATAATAAGGCATATAAATATTTAATTAAAACTAAAGGTAATTATTTACAACCAGTTATTAATTTAAGAAGTTTATCTGGTGAATATGCATTATTCTTAGTTGTTAATGAAGATTATTATAACTTGGATAAAACTTATAAATTTTAAAGTAATATAGAGTAATTTATATTACTTTTTTTGTTTGTGAAAGTTTTGTGAATATTTAGCACTTGTACTTGACAAGTGCTAAATATAGTAATATAATGATTGTGTTAATTGAGATAATTAACAAATAAAAAACATTTTCAAAGTATAAACATAAAGAATTTGAAAATATTAAATATGAAAGGATGATGATATTTATGTTACCAAGCAGAATGTTTTTTGATGATATGTTAAGTGATTTAGAAAAAGAAAGTAAGATGAAATGCGATATCTTTGAAAAAGATAATAAAGTCTTTATAGAAATGGATGTTCCAGGATATGACAAGAAAGATATAAAAGTAGAATGTAATAAAGGAAATATTGTTGTTAAAGCTGAACATCATGAAAAACATGAAGACAATAAAAAATATCTTCATAGAGAAAGAAAAATGTATGGTAGACTTGAAAGAAGTTTTCATTTAGATGATGTTGATGAAGAAACTATGGAAGCAGAATTTAAAGATGGTATTTTAACTATTAGTGTTTCTAAAGTCGATGAAGATAAAAATAAAAGATATATTGAAGTAAAATAATGAAAGTGCACTTAATGGTGCATTTTTTATTTGCAAAAATTGTTGGATTTTGTCAGTTTATTAGAAGTTTTGATATCATTTGTCGAAAGCCTTGAAAGTCTTAAAAATATATGTATAATAACGTCTTTGAAAGGAGCAATTATATGAATACAACTAAAAGAGAATTCGTACTTCTAACTGATAAATTTGCGAAGATACTTTTTAATACTAAAGTAGGACAAAAATATTTAACTAAACTTATAAGTTTGATTATCGATACACCAGTTGAACTTCTTGGTCAAAGTTTTATCCCATTAAATCCACATATTTCAGTGCATCCAGATGTTGTTAGTAGTGAAGCGGATTTAGTGTATGAAAATGGTGATATTTTTGTTAATTTAGAAATTAATTTTCATGATAGTTTAAAGTTAATTAATAAAAAATCAAGTTTATTTGCATCAATTAATATTAAGACAAGTGTCTTCTGATAAAGATTATACTAATATTAAAAAAGTTTTTCAAATTAATCTTAATGGTTATGATGAATTTAAACGTAATGAGTTTATCTATCGCAGTAAAGTTATTGAAGAAAAATATAATATTGAAAGATATGATAATTTAGAAATAATTGATATTAATCTTTACAAACTCTATGAAATGGATTATAATTTAGTCATGGAAGGCACAGATGAACTCAAGAAAATGTTATATCTGTTTGTATGTGATGACAATGATTTGCTAGTTCGTTTGTATGAAGGTGATAGGTTCATGAAGAAAGTTTTAAAAGAAGCTAATCGTTTAAAAGTAAATATTGATGACCTTTTACTTTATGACAAAGAAGAGATAAAACGTGATGTTTATGAGGCTGGAGTAAAAAGAAGAAATTCAATTGAAATAGCTATTAAACTTTTAAAAAATCAAAAATACACATTTGAAGAAATAGCAGATATGACTGATTTAGCATTGTATGAAGTTGAAAAACTAAAAAAGCAAATTGATGAAGGAGAAATTTAATATAGGTTAAAAAGACCTATATTTTTTTTAAAAGTTATGATAGAATAAAAATGAGGTTATTGATTATGGATGAACTAAAAAAATATGGAGATAATATTGTTATCAATGATTATGAAATTAGTGTGTTAAGTAAATGTAATATCAATGTAACTAAATGTAAAACAATAGCAGAAATACTACTTCTTATTGATAGGTATTTAGATGATGCTGATTTAGAACATGAAGAATATGAAGAAATAGATTTTGTTGCAAATAATTTGAGTGAAAGATTATATTATATGGGGAATAAATAATATGAAAAAGAATAAAAAGAGATTGTTAATTAGTATTTTAGTTTTATTTGTTGTATGGTGCGGTGTGCTTGCATATATCATTATTAGTGATAATAATAATCAAGAAGACAAAGGTGCACTTGGTATAGAAAATATTACAACACTTGATAATATTAATGTAAAAATTGGTAATGATTTTTATGTTAGGGATGAAGGTGAAAAACTAGTAGTTTATGATTTTAATAATAATTTTATTAGTGAGTATACTGATGAATATACAAGTTATGAAATATTTGATAAAAGATTAATTATTGTAACAAATAAAAATAATAAAAAAATAATTAATAAGAATAGTCATGAAATGGTTGCTGGAAGTCATGTTAAGTATTCTCAAGATAATAAGTATATTCTAGTTGATAATGCTGTGTATGATTATAATTTGCGAAAAGTTTATGTATTAGATTTTACTGGTGATTTTGAATATAGTGCAGAGTTTGCTGATGATTTATTAATTATTAATTCTTATCAAAAAAATAGTAAGAGTGTTATAGTTGATTTAAAAGAAAAAAAGGTATTATGGAGTGATTTTATTAGTTCATCTTCGTATAGTAATGAAGATGAAATGACTTATTTTAGGTTTTATCTAAATAATAAAGGCTATTTATTAGATACTAAGACTAAACAGATAGTATATGAGGATATAACTTATAAAGATGAAAGTTATATGGATTATAATACATTTACATATAAAGATAATATTATATATATTGATAATGGTGTTTTATATGGTGAAAATACTAAAATTAATAATAAATATGTAATGAAAAAAGATACATGTGAATTAGGATATAAATTAAAAGATAGTAGAAATAATATTGTTGTTAATAAATGTATGTATGCTTACAAAATATTATTTGATGATGCAATACTTGGTATTGATGAAGAAAATTATATATTATTTTATAATGATAAAGAAATTAGTGGTGGAGAAATTACTTTAGAAGGTGATTATATTAAAGTTGCAGCATTCTTGGATTTACTTGGGGATGGTACAACTTATAAATATTATGATAAGAATCTAAAACAAATAAATGTAGATGAAGATACAAATATAACTTATTTATCACATAATTTATATAGTGGTTATGATTATTCAGATTATAAAACTTCTATTTTAGATAAA
>ULQL01071180.1_pt1 | contig 10663 bp, 8 predicted proteins | sample 1954411 | NCBI WGS metagenome assembly ULQL01 (sample SAMEA4835654, study PRJEB28245) | human gut metagenome | biome: gut microbiome; material: fecal sample | place: Denmark | collected 2008 | reverse complement strand
AGGTGTGTTCTTTTGCCTACTTTTCTTATAAGAAAAGTAGGTCTGAGCGGAGTTTCTTTATTTCCGAGAGAAGCTCTCCGCATATTTTCGCGATTGCCCCGTCTTCGTAAGGAAGAATAAGTCCGGAATACTTTACGATTTCCTCGAACGTTTCTTTTCCGGCTTTGTCGACGAAGCGGAGATATTTTTCCCATGCTTTTTCACGGTCCTTTATGGAGAGGAGATAGAACTCGAATGCTATCGTCTGCGCCATGCAGTAATCTATATAGTAGAACGGATACATATAGATGTGCAGTTGTCTTTGCCAGCCTGCGCCGCGGGAATAGAAAGGAAGTGAATCGAAATCGATATACGGGCGGTATTTATTTTCAAGTTCCAGCCATGTTTTGTTTCTTTCCTCGGGGGTGAGCGTCGGATTTTCATACATTATATGCTGAAATTCGTCGACCATGCAGCCGTAAGGGATAAATATTGCGGAATCTTCTGCGTGAGAAAGTTCGTATTTTGCGGTATCATCTCCGAAAAACAGGTGATGATAAGGTGCGGTCAAAAATTCCATCGACATGGAATGGCATTCGCAGGTTTCCATTGTCGGGTTTTGGAGTTCGGCTATTATGTTCTGACGCATCGCGCGGTATCCCGCAAATGCGTGTCCCATTTCGTGAGTGAGAACATCTACGTCTCCGCTTGTTCCGTTGAAATTGGAGAAGACGAACGGCGCTTTGTAATCGCTTATCTCCGTGCAGTATCCGCCGGGGGCTTTTCCTTCCTTGGCGAGAACGTCGAAAAATTCTCCGTCATACATAAAATCGATAAATTCTTTTGTTTCGTCGGAAAGATTATGATACATTTCTTTGCCGGCGTTTAATATATCTTCGCTTGTGCCGTGAGGAGCGGGGTTGCCGTCCGTAAACATAAAGATGTCATCATAAAATTTCAGTTTGTCGACGCCGATCCTCTTTTCCTGATCCTTCTTTATATCGGCGACGATCGGCACCATGTCGGACGCTATCTGGTCGCGGAAAGCGGAAACTTTTTTGCTGTCGTAACAGTTTCTGCCGAGTCTGTCGTATCCGAGCTCTACATAGTTTTTGTATCCGAGCGCGTGCGCGATTTCAGTTCTGACGCTTATAAGCTCCGAATATATCCTGTCGAGATCCTCTCTTTTGGAATCGAAAGCTTCTCCTTCTGCGATATATGCTTTTTTTCTTATGTTTCTGTCGGGATTTTGCTTGTATGGAGAAAGCTTTGTTATCGGAAGCGTTTTGCCGTCTATTTCCGCTGTGGTCGTCGCGTAAAGTTTTTGATATTCCGAAGTAAGCGCGTTTTCTTTTTGCAAAAGCGGTATTATTTCGGGAGAGAACGTCTTTTTGGCAATCTCCATGTTTTTGAAAAGAAGAGTACCGTATTTTTCTTCAAGCTCTTTTCTGAACGGGGAATCGAGCAGCGTATTCATGAATTCCTGCGCTTTTTCCTGTATCAGCGGGGAATTGTTGTCGAAAAAGTCATTTTCCTCTTCATAAAACTTATCTCTTGTGTCTATCGTGTGCCGTATGGACGCAACGGTAGCGCTTGTGGAGAATGCGGAGGATATTTTTTCGAATTCTTCGAATATTTCGATTTGTTCTTCCGAACTTTTTGCGTTTTTCAGTTTTTCCGTGAGAGCTGCCGCTTTTTCGCATACGGCGGCGACATCGGGGCGCGTGTAAACTATTTCGGAAAATTTCATGTTTTTCTCCTTTTCTGTAATGTGTTTGCAATAAACACTTTTTGAATTTGTAATTATATTATTATTTTAACACCCGGATAATGTTTTTTCCATATTGTTTTTAAATTTTATGAAAAATAATTGCAGGAGGAGTATTCCCGTTGAAGAACGGCGGTTTTATATGGGAATAATTTGTTGAAAACGGTATCGTTTTGTGATAAAATCATCTTATCTGGTTTATTGTATTATATCAATCCGAAACGGTGATTTATTTAATAAACGACGATATAAATATGGAATTTTTGTAAAAAATGATTTGTTTATTCCATAATGCGGTGAGAAGTATAGACAAAGTGCGCGTTTTGTTTTATAATAAATATGTTACATTACAAATAATTTTATATAATTTCGGCAAAAAGCGGCGCTTATGAGTCGGGGTTTTTCGCCCTAAACCCGAATCAGATAAACTTCAAAAGCTTTATAAAAGCGTCCGTTTTTTTGTATATTTCAGAAGATTATATTGTTGTAAAGTTTTTTTGCATACTTTTCTTTCAAGAAAAGTATGTTATTTGATTCATCTTTTTTTGTAGATAAGAATTGCATTTGAAATTTGTTTATGCGTGCTCCGCCCCTTCTTCGTCGGTTTGTGATTTGATCTTTACGGGGACTGTAAGAAAGCAAAATTTACTTTTAATTTGTCTTAAAGGTGGATGTTTATGGCTAAAAGAGTTCTTTTGATTGTGAATCCCAAGTCGGGCGACGGAATTGCCGTCCGTTGGGTCGCGGATATGGTGTCCATGCTTTCAAAAAAATACGATTTTGTGACCGTATATTTCTCAAAAAAGCAGGGAGACATATTGAATATTGCGAGCGGGTATTCGGGCGAGTACGAGGCTATGGTCGTCGTGGGCGGAGACGGGTCTTTGAATGAAGCGATAGGCGGAATCCTTCTTTCCGGGACGGATATTGATCTCGGATATGTTCCGACGGGAACGGTAAACGATTTTGCCACAAGTCACGGAATACCGAAAAACATAAAGATGGCTCTTGAAAAAATTGCCGGCGGCGAACCGAAAAAGTGCGATGTCGGCTCTCTTAACGGAAGATTTTTCTCCTATGTTGCGGCTTTCGGTGCATTTACCGATGTGGCATACCTCACGTCTCAGAAGAGCAAGGAGACTTTCGGCAAGATCGCTTATGTCGCCGAGGCGGCGACAAGGATATTGAAGCTCAAACCGATAAAAATGACGTATGAGCTTGACGGAGAAAGAGTTTCCGGGGAATATATCTACGGAATGGCGTCAAATTCCAAAACGATAGGCGGTATCGTTTTTTACGGCTCGGAAGGCGAGGAATTTTTGCGTGACGGGGAACTTGAAATAACTCTTGTGAAATATCCTTTCTCGTCGTCGGAACTTTCTGCGGCGCTCGTCGGGCTTATAAATCCTTCGGCAAACACGAAACAGGTCGTAAAATTCCGCGCTTCTTCGATAAAATTCGAATTTGAAGAGGAGACTGCGTTTACGGTAGACGGCGAATTCGGCGGTTCTTTTTCGTCCGTCGATATAAAAAATATAGAAGGCGCACTATCTCTTATAGAGTAAAAATAAAAAAGAAATTAAAAATTGGGAGGCTCCCGCTGAATGATAAAAGTAGAACATCTCGTTAAAAAATACGGAGAAAGATATGCCGTAAACGACATAAGCTTTGAAGTGGAGAAAGGAGAGATCGTAGGTTTTCTCGGACCGAACGGCGCCGGAAAGACGACGACGCTCAATATTCTTACAGGTTACCTTTCTTCGACTTCCGGCAAAGCAATGGTGGACGGGCTCGATATATTGGAGCATCCGACCGAGGTCAAAAAGAAGATAGGCTTTCTTCCGGAACAGCCGCCGCTCTATCTCGATATGACGGTAAGCGAATATCTGAACTTTATATATGATCTGAGAAGATGCAAGCTCAACAGAAAAGAACATATAAAAGAGATACTCAAAGTCGTAAAACTCGAAAATGCGGAAAAGAGAATGATACGCAACCTTTCAAAGGGATACAAACAGCGTGTCGGAATAGCGGGCGCCATTGTCGGAAATCCCGAAGTAATAATCTTTGACGAACCGACAAACGGTCTTGACCCCAAGCAGATAATCGATATACGAAACCTTATAAAAGAGCTCGGACGCGACCATACGGTAATTCTCAGCACGCATATACTTTCCGAAGTAAAGACGATATGCGACAGAATACTCATAATAAACGACGGCAAGATAGTCGCGGACGAACGCACGGGAAATATCGACAAGGAGCTTCGCGGAAACCGCCGTATATCGGTAAGGATAGACGGTCCTTCGTCAAAGATCCTTCCGGAGATAAAGCGCATTACCGGAATAGTTTATGCCGCTCTTTCGGCAGAGCACGGCGACGGTTCGGCTACTTACTATATAGAAAGCCAGAACAACGTCGATATAAGAAAACCGCTTTTCTATATGCTCTCTAAAAATTCATGGCCGATACTCGCTCTCGAATTTCCGGGAGCCAACCTTGAAGACATATTTATATCTGTCGTTGACGACAGCGAAAAGACCTACGGAGGAAACAAAAAACAATGATTGCAATATACAAGCGCGAAATGCGCGCATATTTCACGACGCCGATAGGGTATATTTTCTCGGCGCTTCTTATGGCTGTCAGCGCATGGTTCTTTATGTCTTATACGCTTCAAAGAGGGGCGTCCAGCAACTATGCCACGTATTTTCAGATGATAATCATACTTTTCATAGCTATAATACCGCTTCTTACCATGAAGCTTATGAGTGAAGAGAGAAAGCTTAAAACAGAGCAGCTTCTTCTGACGGGTCCCGTTTCGCTTTCCGGCATTGTAATATCGAAATTTCTTGCCGCGCTCAGCGTTTTCGGCGGAACGTTTATAGTCGCTTCTATTATATACTTCATTCCTCTCTCCCTTTACGGAAATCCCAACGCATCAATCTATTTCAGCTGTGTTCTTGCTACGCTTCTGGTGGGTTCCGCATTTATATCGATAGGTATATTTGTTTCATCTCTCACGGAAAATCAGTTCATAGCCGCTTTCGGCACTATGGCTTTTATAATCCTTCTTGTTCTTATAAGCAACCTTAACAATTACATCAACAACGAATTTCTTCGCACGGTCCTTTCCGGATTCTCCGTAACATCGAGATATGCGTATTTTGCGTCCGGCGTGTTCGATTGGCCGTCGTTCTTGTATTATGTATCGATAAGCGGTGTGTTCCTCTTCCTTACGGTAAGAGCGCTTGAAAAGCGTCGCTGGTCTTGATTTTATATGGAGGAAGCGGAATATGAAAAAAGTTAATTTTAATAAAAGAAATCTCAAATACGGCGGTGTTGCCGTGGCTTTTACCGCCGTTGTCGTTGTGGCGGTCATAATTCTCAATGTTATAATAACATCTCTCGGATCTACTTTTTCGTGGTATACAGATCTTACGGGTTCGTCGCTTTATTCTATATCGGACTCTTTCAGAAAAGAGCTTGACAATATGCTTTCCGCAAACAAAAACGAAGATCCCGACGATGATATTTATCTGAATATAGTGCTTCTTATGGATGAGGACTCTTTCAGAAATTACGATACGTCAACTCTCTATGTTTACCGCACGATAAAGCAGATCGTTTCGGAATACGATAATATAGAGCTTGTATCTATAAATTCCACGCAATCGCCTGATTTTGTAAAAGAGCATTATATGAAGACGACGGTCGATACGCCTGCTATTACCGATGTTATAATCGAAATTGCCGACAAGGACCACAATTCTAAGAGCGAGCTCGGATACAAAAAATATTCGATACAGGCGTTCTATGCCGCAAATTCCGATTCGACAAAGCTTATAGGATACAACGCGGAAACGACGTTTCTTTCCGCCGTGGCACAGCTTACGGGAAAGGTAAATGATGAGACAGCCCCCGTTGTATATTATCTCCAAGGACACGGAGAGCCCTCTCTCGAAGAAGCTGCCGACTGGAAAGCCCTTTTTGAGGACGCGGGATTTTCCGTAAAGACGATAAATCTTTTAAGCGAAGATTTTCCGTCTCAGATATCCTACGGAAGCCTTGTATTTATAAATCTTCCGAAATCCGACCTTTATTCCGATGAAAACGGCGTAAGCGAAGTTAAAAAGATAAGAAGCTTTGCAGGCGCAAGCTACGGAAATGTAATTGTGACTGTCGATTCTTCCACGACATCGCTTCCCGCGCTCAACGATCTCATGAGCGAATGGGGCGTCGGCATCGGAGGCGCCGTAACCGACGACGAGCACTCTGTTGCGGGATCGGGAGCTATAAAAGTCCTTGCGGATTACTCTCTTACGAAGGACAGCGTTTCAAAACAGGTCATAGACAGAATAGTCGGTTCGAGCAATCCGACACCTACGCTTTTCACTTCCCCGAGAGCAATAAACGTTTATGAAGATTCCAAAATAATAGTTCCCGCAAACGGTAAAGCGCATTCCGCGGTCCTTCTTGCGCCTTATTCCACGGCTAAGATAGACGGGGAAGCACAAGGGGCGGAAGACGCAGGTCTTGCCACTATAACGACGATAATCGGGGACGTAAACGAAGAGACGGCTACAACGCATTTTGTCGTCTGCCTCGGTTCGTCCGACTTTGTAAATAAAAATCTCGATACTTCAAATGCCAACAAAACGCTCATTTATTACTTGCTCGAACGTATGTGGAGCGGAAGTATCACATTCGAAAATATAAAATACAAGCCTTTTGACGACAATGCGCTTACGGTTACAACGGCGCAGACGAATACATGGACTGTTGTCTGCGTAGCCGTAATACCTCTTGCTCTTATAGCTGCGGGCGTGATCGTATGGATAAGGAGACGCCACTCATGAAAAGAAATTCCACAAAGGAAAATGTTGCAACGGCGCACGTCGAAAAGACCACGCTTCAAAAACAGTACATCTTTATCATCATTGCGGCGTGTCTTCTCGTCCTGTTTTTGATATTTTACTTCGCAATATATCCTCTTTTGAAGAAGAGTACAAATAATCTCACATACCTCTATGACGGGGAAGCGATAGACAAATACGGTCAGCTTTGTATCGTAACCCCGCATGAGAGAAAAGAGATTTCCAAAATAGAAGTCAAAAACGAACACGGCATATACACTTTGAACGCTTATACCGCAAACAACGGCGGAAGAGACTATAAGCTCGAAGGCGGCGGCAAGGTTGTGCTCGACGCCGCGTCTGTTGCCGGCGTTGTAACCTCCGCGGGACAGCCGCTTGCGGTTTCCGCGGACAAAACGCACTATCGCGCGGACGAATATGCAACAAAAGAAGACCTTAAAAAATACGGTCTTGACGAAGAATCCGATCCGTCCTGGACACGTGTTACTCTCGATAACGGAACATCGTACCGTTTGATGATAGGAAATGCGCTTCCCGCAGGAAACGGATACTACGCCATGCTTGACGATGAGACAAGAAGGAATGTAGTAGAGAACGAAGACGGCACGGTAAGCGAATATTATATCATATATATTCTCGAAGCAACGACATCAAAAACGCTTCTTTCCGGTGATACCGCTATCGTATCTTTGCAGCTCGGAGACAATGTCGGCACGGGAATATATTCCACAAAAGAATTCCGTATAGACCGTATTATCGACGGTAAAAGAGATGTCGTTATAAATATAAAGGCGAACGAGGGCGTCTCCGATACGGGAATGAGCACATATAAGCTCATATATCCCGCGGGGTACATGCTGAATGAGGACAATTTCTATGACAGCGTTCTCGCATATCTTGCCAATATACAGGCAGAGCTAATCGTCACTATGGGCGACAAGATATACAGCCCGGAAGTCTATGAGGAGTACGGACTCGATCTCGACCGCGCAAGGCTTGAATCGGGTGAAGACAAAAACTACGCGGTTTTGTATTATAAATGTCTTGACGGTTCCAATAAGAACGACTACGAGAATAAACTTTATTTCAGCGAAAGAAAACTCCTTTCGGACGGAACATATTGCTACTATGTATATGTACCGGAATATGACGTTATAGCGCTTGTAAGACCGGAAAATTTCGATTTTATATCGTGGGCGTCGATGAAATATACGGATGCAAGAATTTTCTTCTCTGCAATAGGCTCGCTTGATTACTTTTCGCTTCTTTCGTCTGACGGCAAGACCGACGTCAGATTTTCCCTTACAGGTACGGCGTACACTTATCATGTCGATGTTACAAATGCCATCGGAAACAGACCTCTTACCGGAAATGACGGAAAGAGCCTTGTTTACGATGTGCAGTTTACGGATAACGGCATTCAGAAGACATTCGAAGGTCCGTTTGAAAATTTCAGGGACCTTTACTATGTCCTTATAACAAGAACGCTTGACACATCCGAGAATTTAAAGAAACTTGAAGAGGGTGAAAAACCTGTCTATACAATAGAGGCGCAGACTGTTTTGAGAGACCGTTCCGAACAGTATTACAAGTACGAAAACGACCAGAGAGTTATCGAAAACAAGAGATATGTAACTGTGGAATACGACGGCGGATATGTTTTGGTAAACAATCTCAAAGGAATATCTCCTAACGGATATGAGCTCACGTATGAGAATGCTTACTACGATGAAAAGTCCGGAAAGTATTTTGTGAAAGCGGAAGATACCGCGGACGGCGAAATGAAGCCGAGAAACTACAAATATGAAGACGGAAAACTTATTCCCGTATTTCTTAACATAAGTAACGCTACGGCGGAGTATACTGTAAGTAAGTACGGATACGAAATCTATAATATGTACAACGAAGTGAAGAACGCCGACGGCACCGTTACAAAGACGTTGAGCCAGGCATATATGATGGTCGTTCCCACAGTGACGGAGAGCGTTTACCGCATAGAAGCCGACGGAACAAGAACGCTTATAAGCTCCGTTACGAGCGAAAATGACGGTTTTGCTTCCGTTATAAGAAAAACATCCATAGAGAAGCTCTTCTCCGACACTGCAAAAGTCCTTGCGGGACAGAGCATAGACAGAACGGCAATAGACTGATAATCTTTTTTACTTGGAGGCAAGAATGGGAAAAAAGAGAAGAAAAACAGAGAATATTATATTAAATGACACGGAAAAAAGCCAGAAAAAGATAAGTAAAGTAAATATAGTAATCTATGTTTTGATTCGTTTGATCTTCATACTTGCGGCGGTAACAGCCGTCATGAACAGAGATTACCTTACCGCATTCCAATGCGGTCTTGCGCTTCTTGTGTTTCTCTTGCCTGTTTTTATAGACAAAAAGTTCAATATAGAACTTCCGAATATTCTCGAAATTTCGATAGTGATATTTACTTTTATGTCTATCCTCGGCGGGGAACTCGGACATTTCTATGCTCAATATCCGCTATGGGATAAAATTGTTCATACGACGAGCGGTTTTATGATAGCGTCGATAGGTCTTGCGCTTATAGATTTTCTTAATAAGCGCAAGATAGCCGTTGCAAATCTTTCTCCTATTTTTATGGTGGCGTTTGCGTTTTGCTTTGCGCTGTCGATAGAAACTCTGTGGGAATTTTTTGAGTTTGCCGTAGACAAATTTTCGGGAACGACGGATATGCAGGCGGATTATTTTGTATCTTCCTTTGCTTCGAAAATTGCGGGAGGCGCCAAAAATCCCAAGCCCGTCGTGGTAAACAATATAGAGAGCATAATTATAAACTTTAATGGCGAGCGTGAGGCTCTGACTCTGCCCGGGTATATCGATATCGGAAACAAGGATACGATGTACGATCTTATGGTCGGGGCTATCGGAGCATTTGCATTCTGCGTAGTTGTGTTTATTGCAATGACAAAGAGAAATGCGCATATGCAGAAGATCGCAAACGGATTTGTTATGAAAAAACGCCGTGGTAATACCGAAAAAGCGGCAAATGAGATAGAACTGATGGCTCTTGATGCGTTGCACTCCAAGGTGGAAGAACTTTCTTCTTCCGAAAAGAGCGACGACGGAAATGCAGAAGAGGAAAATCCCGAAAATAAGAAATGATATTTTATATCTTTTAAAAGCAGTATTAAAATAAAATCACAAAAACGACCGTGAATGATATCCCGGTCGTTTTGGGTTTGAGGAGGATTTTTATGGAGAAAATTTGCGAAAGTGTAAGGGAGAGGCTATTTTCTCTTGCAGACAGCAAATATAAGGATTTTAATTCAAAACTTATACCGAATGTTGATCCCGAGAAGGTTATCGGCGTAAGAATGCCCGATATAAAGAAGCTTGCAAAATCTATTGTAAAAAATGAGGACGCGGAAGCATTTCTTTCGGATCTTCCTCATTTTTATCATGAAGAAGATCTTCTTCACGGATTTATTGTTGCGGAAGGGAAAAATTTTGAAAAAACTCTCGCCGATACCGAAAAGTTTTTGCCGTATATAAATAATTGGGCTGTATGCGACACATTTTCTCCGAAAATTTTTGCAAAAAACAAGGATATTCTTTACGGTAAAATACTCGAATGGCTCCGCTCCTCTCATCCTTATACCGTAAGATACGGCATAGGAATGTCTATGAGATATTTTCTCGACGGTGAGTATTTTGACGGGGAAAAACTTTCCGATGTCGCCGCTGTTAAAAGCGAGGAATATTATGTGAATATGATGATAGCATGGTATTTTGCGACAGCCCTTGCAAAAAGATACGATGAGACGTTTCCCTATATAAAAGATAACAGGCTTGATAAATGGGTTCATAATAAAACGATACAGAAGGCTTCCGAAAGTTTCAGGGTTTCCGATGAGCAGAAAGAGGAACTTCGGGCTTTGAGAAGAAAATGAACGAGGGGAGTACGACCAAAGGACTTTTCGTAAAAAGTCCTTTGGAATCTCAAAAGCTTTCGCCAAAATTAAGTGGTGTTTTTGAGCAAAGTTCTTTGGCACACCTTTCTCCG
>ULQL01012666.1_pt1 | contig 10691 bp, 10 predicted proteins | sample 1954411 | NCBI WGS metagenome assembly ULQL01 (sample SAMEA4835654, study PRJEB28245) | human gut metagenome | biome: gut microbiome; material: fecal sample | place: Denmark | collected 2008 | reverse complement strand
TTTTGTTTATTTAAGCCATTTTATTTTTCATGCGTAACTACTAATCTAAAATGAGATGTTATATTCCTTTAAACAAATTCGTCTAAAAAGATTTGGGCACTTTCCTGCAAAAAAGACAAATCTATATCCCACATATTATACCTTTCTTTATGATATGCAAAAGAGGCACATAAAATGCCTCTTTTGGATGAGCGTTGTCCCTGTATTGCTTTTTTTAAAGGGCCCAGGGTGACGATGGCGTCATCAGCGCTCCAAGGCTTCATTCGATGTCAATCAAATGTTCCTCGCCTTTATTGTGTATATATCATACCACATAAATCTAAACACAATTTCAAACTTTTCAGTTTTAATAACATAATAAACCCCATACTTGACTATCAATTGCGTTTAAATCAGATTGTATATTTATACCCACAAGTCTTACTCACCCCAAATACAATACATACAATCACTTTTTTGTTGAATATCCTCTAAGATAAAGATCCATTTGGCACAAGATTTAAGATTTTGTTCTCGATTCTTTACTTCAATAATGGTCTCAATAGACATCTGTAGTAGTCTTCTTTCAAAATCTTCGTACGATTTATTTTGTACGTCTAATCCAAACATTTCATACATCATTGAAAATTCGTTATCTTTTACTACATTCAAATCCACTATAATCTTACGCATAGCTTAAGCCTCTTCAAATTGTGCATTATACAACTTCGTATAGAAACCATTACGCTTCATCAATTCATCATGGCTTCCCACTTCGACAATGTCACCATGATCCATAACGATAATATTATCCGCATCACGAATCGTAGATAGGCGGTGCGCAATCACAAAGCTCGTACGACCCTTCATCAACTCATCCATTCCCTTTTGAATCAAGACTTCTGTACGTGTATCCACACTGCTTGTCGCCTCATCTAAAATCAAGATTTTAGGATCTGCCAAGAAGGCACGGGCAATCGTTAATAATTGTCGTTGTCCTTGACTAATATTACTAGAAGCTTCATTCAGTACGGTATCATAGCCATGATCTAATGTACGAATAAAATGATCGACATGCGCAGCTTTGGCAGCTTTCATAACCTCTTCATCAGTTGCGTTGGGTCTTCCAAATCGTAAGTTTTCTAGAATGCTTCCCTCAAACAGCCAAGCATCTTGTAATACCATACCGACCATATTACGCAAATCACTTCTTGTGTAGTCCGTAATATTATGGCCATCAATATAAATAGCGCCTGCATTTAATTCATAGAAACGCATCAATAATTTGACAATCGTTGTTTTACCTGCACCTGTAGGACCTACAATAGCGGTTGTTTGGCCTGGCTTGATATACATCGAAAAATCGTTAATAACAATCTTACTTGGATCATATCCAAAACATACATTCTCAAAAGTTACTTGGCCTTGTACATCTTCGTATACAACTGGATTTTGTACTTCAGCAACCTCTTCTTCACTTGCCAAGAATTCAAAGACACGCTCTGCAGCAGCTGCCGTACTCTGTAACATATTCATAGATTGTGAGATTTGTGAGATTGGTTGCGTAAAGTTACGTGTATACGTAATAAACGATTGAATATCACCCACCGCAATTTCACCATGAATCGTTAAGTACCCTCCTAGAATACATACGCCGACATAGCCAATATTACCAATCAAGTTTGTCAATGGCATCATTAAACCTGACAGGAACTGTGATTTCCATGCACTTGTATACAATTGATTATTATAGTCTTTAAACGATTTTAAAGAATCTTCTTCCCCATTAAAAGCTTTCACAATTGTATGTGCTGCATACATCTCTTCAATATGTCCATTGACTAAACCTAATGATTTTTGTTGCGCCTTAAAGTAGCGTTGACTCTTTTTCACCACAACCATCACTAGAATCATACTGAGTGGAATCACTACAAGAGCCATTAATGTCATTTTCCAAGATATACTTAACATCATCACTAGAAAGCCAATGATTTGTACAATGCTTGATACCATCGTGGATAAAGATTGGTTTAAAGATTGAACTAGCGTATCTACATCATTAGTAAAGCGAGACAAAATGTCTCCATGACTATTTTTATCAAAGTAAGATAGTGGAAGCCTATCAATCTTTTGGTTCATTTCCTTACGAAGCTGATATCCCATTTTATTGGATACACCACTCATCAACCAGCCTTGAAGATATGAGAAGGCCGTACTCATGGCATAGATAGCTAATAATAAGGCACACGTCTTTTTGATCGCATCAAAATCAATGCCACCCTTGCCTTGTACTTTATTCATAAAGCCTTCGGCTATTTCTGTAATAATATTTCCTTGAATCTTAGGTCCAATGACCATAATACATACGGAGACAATGGCACAAACAATTCCAATTAGGAAAGTAAATTTAAAAGGTTTGATATAATTGAACAACTTCTTCATTGTACCTTTGAAATCTTTTGCCTTTTCACCGCCACCACGCATACCACGGCCCATTGGACCTCTTGGACGATTGTTTTGTTTCTGATTAGACATTGGCAAGTTCCTCCTTTGTCAACTGGCTCGATGCGATTTGTTGATACACATCACAAGATTCCATCAATTCAGCATGTGTTCCTTTTCCAACCATTTTCCCTTCATCCAGTACAATGATTTGATCGGCATGTAAAATACTTGAAATACGTTGGGCTACAAGGAGTACCGTACTCTTCGTTTCTTTACAAGAAGCAGCTAAAGCTTCTCTAAGTTTGGCATCCGTTTTAAAGTCTAAAGCACTAAAGCTATCATCAAAAATATAGATTTCAGGCTTACGCACAATGGCACGCGCAATCGATAGTCTTTGTCTTTGTCCACCCGATACGTTTGTACCACCCTGACTGATTTCAGAGTGGATGCCTTCTGGTTTTTTAGAAACAAACTCCGTACTTTGAGAAATAGATAAAGCAGACTCGATGTCTTTTGCATTGGCATCTTTCTTTGAATATAATAAGTTGGATTCAATATCTCCTGATAGTAACATACCTTTTTGTGGAACATAGCCAATGCGACTTCTTAAATCCGCTTGTTTGACATCTCGAATATCAACACCATCCACACAAATAGATCCACTTGTCACATCATAGAATCTTGGTACTAAGTTGATCAATGTCGACTTACCAGATCCTGTACTTCCAATAAAGGCAGTCGTTTCTCCTGGTTTTGTTTCAAAACTAATATGGCTTAAAACATCTTCATCGGCACCTGGATATCTAAAAGATACGTTTTTAAAGGATACAACACCTCGCATATTGGATGAGAAATCTTTCGTATTCTCTTTATCTTTTACTGTAATATCACTACTTAATACTTCATGAATACGTAAAGCACTGACATTGGCACGAGGAAGCATAATCGCAACCATGGTGATCATTAAGAAGGCCATAATGACTTGCATCGCATACTGCATAAAGGCCATGATACTACCAACTTGAATGATGCCGGCATCCACTTGTTTGGATCCAAACCATAGAATCATAAGTGTAGTACCGTTCATTAAAAACATCATGATTGGCATCATAAATGCCATAGCTCGTGTTGTAAATAAAGAAATAGAAGTAATGTCTTTATTGGCTTTATCAAATTTAGCTTCTTCAAGATGCTCATTGTTGAACGCACGAATCACTAACATTCCATCTAATAATTCTCGTACAACACTATTCATCTTATCGATCATTTTCTGCATGATCTTAAATTTTGGCATAACAATCATAAAGATCGCAAATACAACGCTTAAAATAATCACGACACATAAAGCTAGAATCCAAGTCATATTCGCTCCAGACTCAATGACGTGTAGTATGGCTCCAACACCAATAATAGGTGCATACATGACAATTCTTAAAAACATTGCCACCGTCATCTGTAGTTGTTGAATATCATTTGTGGTACGTGTAATCAAACTGGATGTGCTAAATGTATTTAGATTTTCATTCGAGAAATGCGTCACTTTTTCAAATACGGCTTCACGCAAATCTTTAGAGAAGCCTGCCGCAATACGACTTGCCAAGAATCCGACTAATATCGCACATATAGCACTGCCTAAGGCATAGCCTAACATCTTAAGTCCTGAATAGATAATATAGTCTTGTTGGATCTTTTCCATATCCATACCTAGATCACTATATTCTTTCTTTAAAAATTGTGAGCTCATGCTTGTTACTGTCGAATCGCCGAGTTTAGAAATCTCGGATTTTGCAGCTTTTCTATATGTATCCATACCATTCATCATCAGTAGTTGAGGTATTTGTACATTGTTTTCTTTAGCTTCTTTACTTACTTCTACCATTGTCATTTGAAGTAGAGTCAAAGTGGAAGAAAGCTTTTCTTCCTTTTCTTCACTGATATCTTTTAATAGATATACATTCTCTGTTTTCAAAGCTGGAATTCTCTTTTTTTCTTCATTAGTTGCCTTACTTGGTGTAACCACCTTATAAGAAGATGTCATTAAATCTTTTTCGGAATCGGTTGCGAACATTACATACGAATTGAATGTACTTTCACGAACCTGTTCATACACACCACTTTCAATACCTCCGTTTTGAATACCTGTATTGACAATATCTTGCATATAATCCGGCATTGTCAGTTCGCATGTGGCTTGTCCAAACAACAAACCAAGGGCAAGGACAATGGATAGCCAATATGGCTTTAAATATTTCATAATCTTTGTCATTCTTTATTTTCCTCCATATAATGAGCTGTTTTCACTAAAATATCTCTTAAATGCGCACAGTCAGATGGCCCAAGATAATCTAAATATGAATAAACATTAGCTATATGGGAGTCCATACGCTTTTGAAACATGTCGATTGCCTCTGGAACAATTTGAATATAGACCGTTCTACGATCCGTATTCGAATGCACCCTTTGAAGCAGACCCTTCTTTTCAAATCCAGCAATCATCTGCGATACAGCTGCTGGAGATACACCGAGAATATTTGCCAGTTCACTCATTGTGATCTGATGATTCTCTGCTTTATAAATCGTTTTAAACAACATCACATCTTTGATTCTAGGCCCATCTTTACAATGACGGTTATTTCGAACAAAGTTCGTGACTTTATATGTTAGATCAAACAATAAATCTAGTACTTCATCTTGAACTTCCATAAGAACCTCCAATTTATTTAAGTAGCTTAACTATATACCTACTTAACTATTTAGTCAATAAAAAAAAGATATGCACAAAACATATCTTTTAAACGGATCTATGAAACCCTTTAATCGAAAGCCAAAAGATTTAAAGAGAGATTCCAAAACTTTTATACCACGTCAAAACAATAATACATCCATTTATTTTGCGGCTTCCTTTAATTTTCTCAACACTTCACATGCATATCCTGCACCATCTCGATGAACTCCAATTTTAACTTCACCATAAACCGTATCCAATATTAAAGCACCTCTTGATGCAGTACTATTGTAGAATATATGCTTAATTTCATTCCAATTTCGTTCTTCAATTTTATACCCAAACATTTTCTTAGTGCATTTTATCAAACGCTTTTCCGTTGCCACATAACACCTTCCAAATGTAGATATAAAAGGTAAATTGATTCTATCATCCGAATCCATAATTGCGATTATCTGTTCATAGCATTTAACTGCATTTTTCTGGGATATTCCACCAAATAATTTATGATTATATGCATAGAAATACGCTTCCATAGCAAGTTCATGATTCTTCATCTTTTTAATTTTCTCTTGATCATACATAATAGGTTCCCTTTCATTTAGTCAGTAATTCCCCAAACATTTATTATCAATAATATTATTAACACAATTGATTCGAAGAATATATAGTGAGTTGCACAATTAAGAAAATATGGTATATTAATTAGGACGAAGGTGACGCAAGAGGTGCACGCCCAGCTTCTGTACGCAGAGGCTGGTTTTTTTATTTTCAGATTCTCAAAATCAAAAATCGAGGCATAACCTGCATAGATGCACATCATACCTCGCTAAAAGCTTCTTAGCTTTTGTTCCTAATGTTAGTTTACACTTCAATCCAATAGACAGTCAATCATTAAAACAAACATCTTACTCAATATCATCTAAGTCCGATCTTAAAGTAGTCTTAGATGCACGGATATATACAAAATAGTAGAGAATTGCCAATATACCTGTTAATGCGGTTTCTTCCAAATCATGCTGCAAAGAAGACTGTACCGTTTGAATCAAGAATGCCAATGTAATTAAGCCAAGAGCAAATCTTTGTCGCTTTCTTGTTTTGGAGAATGTACAAGGCACTCCAATACTTACTAAAAGAACAAGTATAATACGAATCAAATTCAAGTTTAACACCTCATTTTTACCAATCAAGTATACTAAGTTTCTAATAAGAGCTTAATTAAATAAAGTCTTAGTTTCTTTTCTACCAAATAACTTAAAAGTAAAATACAACAATACTCTTTGAAAATACAATCGACCTTATAATACATTTAAAGATATGAATAATATAAACTTTAATAAACCAGCCGTTGTAAGATACAACGCAAAATCAAATTGCAAATTTACTAAAGGCAAATTGTATGAAGCCTACTTTATCGAATATTGGGAAGGCAAACGTACTAGCCTACATGTAAGAGGTAATGATAGTACGATTACCGATTTTAATCATTTAGAAGATTTCGAAATTATAAGTGATGAAGGCAATCTTCTAAACAATTATGAAGCCACTGTCCAATGTATTACACATGAATATGATCATTTAATTTGTGGAATCACATTTGGAAAAGAATATAAAGTAATTGGTAGAGATAAAAATGGACTTCTTTTAGTCATGGATGATTCTTATAGTTGCTACTTCTATCCTAATGATGTATTTAAAATCATTGATGATCCATATGGAACATTAAAAAAAACTTGTGTTTATTATAATTTTCGTGGTGGATACAATTTTGATTAAACAGTTAAAAATGAACACAAAACTCATTTTATGTTACAACTACACGTCTATTCCCTTTTCTCTAACAAACTCTGTAATATCTTCAACCAAATATTCTTTTCCTAACGTATGCAAAACATCATAGCATTTAATAATGTAATCATCTAATATTCCAGTTGAATTCAATATGTCATACACTTCAGGCGTTGTCATATTCCAATGTTGGCCAAGAGCATGAAGAACGAATACCACAAATGTTAATTCCTTTTTTTCAATCATGAGATAGACCACCTTTCAGTTTCTTAGGCACTATTTTTATTGGAAGTTTTCATTAATTTAGCTTTGTGTTATATGTGCCGTTCATCAACAAAGCTCAACTATTCCGTTGTTTGCTCAATCAGTATTAATTTTAAATTTTGTAAAGTTGACACTTCCTTTTCTTAAAGAAAGGTCATTTTCATTGACATACTAAGATTTAATTGTGCCAACACTTTTAGTAACTCCATTGAGTTCATAACAAAATATGTGTATAATTTTGTTATGAATAAGGAGGTGCTTTTATGCCGAAAATCAAATCAAGTGCTGATTTAAGGAACAATTACAATGAAATTTCTACATTTTGTCATAATTATCCAGAACCAGTTTTTATTACGAAAAATGGAAAAGGCGACCTTGCAGTTATGAGTATTGAAGCCTACGAAGATCTTACCAGCCGCTTTGAGCTATACAGCCAAATTAAGGAAGGAATGGATGATGTTGCATCAGGTAATACCCAACCTTTCTCTAAAGCTATGGCAGATATCAGGAGTCGCCGAACACGATGAGTTATCAGCTTCATATCACATCCACCGCAAAGCATGATATTATGCGTGCTGTGGATTACATCGAATTTGTACTAAAAAATCCTCAAGCTGCTGACAATCTGTTAGATACTGTCACAAAGCAGATAGGAACATTATCCGATTTTCCTCAAAAGTTCCATATTGTCGATGATCCAGTTTTAGCCAGTTGGGAAATTCGTTTTATAATAATCAATAATTACCTTGCCTTTTATACTATTAATGAAGAAAAGCAAACCGTTATAGTAGTCCGTTTTCTCTATAAGAAAAGCAACTGGTGTTCCATTCTTCGACAGGGATTTTCCCTGGTTTAAGGAATCTGTTTTTGCAGATTCTTTTAATTTTTTTGAACCTTTCATCACTGAAGTGACGAGATTCTTGGGAACAGGCTTCTTTTGAAACCTTTCTTACCAAGCTATCCCCGCAGTTTCTGCGGTTCTTTTTTATTTTTAGCTAATCAGCTAAAATGCCTTGCATCAACATCTTGATAGATGCATCATCTTTCTTACCTATTTTAATTGAAGATAAATATAATACGATCCCATTGATTAAAAGAAGTGGATATTTTTATTTCACATCATTAACTCAGAACACAAACGCAGAGATTTAATAATGTATTATAAAAGTCAAAAGACGCACAAAATCGTACGCCTTAAGGAACTCTTCTACTCTAGTAGATGAGCTGTTTAAATCTAGTTGCATTATAGGTACTGCACTTTTTCTTGTCAACAAAACCTATAAAAGAGACATGTATAAACATATCTTTTCGAAAAACAATAAAATCTCTTTTCGCAGACCCAGTTATTTAGAAAGAAATTCCAGAATTTTATCCAGTAATGATTATACTACATAAAGAAAATAAAGATAAAGATTCAGTAATCACTAAACTTATTTATTTGGCTTCTCTCTTTAATTTTCTCAATATTTCGCCATCAAATTCAGCGTCAGCTCGATGAACACCAATTTTAACTTCGCCATTAACTGTATTCAGTATCAAAGTTCCTGTAAACCCTCTTTTTAAGTAGTTTATAGATTTAATCTGATCCCATTTCCACTCTTTAAATTTAAATCCAAAAAGTTTTTTAGAACATTTGATTATACGATGCTGAGTTGCATAGTAACATGAACCAGGTGTGTCAATAAAAGGTAATTGAATACTTTCACCTGGTTCTAACATCTAAACTAACTGATCAAAACACTTAATTGCATTTCTTTCAGTAATAAAGCCATTGAGATTATTGTTGATTGAAAAATAATAAGTATCCTTCGCAATTTCATTGATATCCATAGCATTCCCTTTCTTCCTAGTTACAACTTAAAAGTTTTATAAATGCATAAAACAAATTTGACATTTAAATAAAAGCTTGATAATATTTCGTATCATTATTGATTTTTGACAAGATTTAAGTTATTATTTCTATGACAAATCTGTCATCTGTGATAAAAAAGAACACTAAAGAAAAGGTATGAACCTTCTATTGTGAAGAACACCTTATTAGTGTTCTTTTTTATTTTCTATCAAATCTATTACACAAACTATTTTTGTTAAATGTGTAAGACTGTTGAGTTCATTTTTTCTAGGCCATATAGATTTTATATATTCTTTTACTTCTGTAATATCTAGTTTTCTTAGTGAAAAATAAATATTATCAATTATTTTATTTAAATCATGATCCGGTTCAATAATTGTATTCAATTTAGTTATTGGATCCATATAAAGTCGAGTTTTTCTTTCTTGTCTATTATAAACATCGTCAATTTTATTAATAATGCATTTATTGTGAGTATAAAAAGCATCCAATTCACCATCATATTTTGATAAGTATTTATGCAATGGTATTTTACTTCTACTGAAGAAACCTTTTTGAGTTAAAATAGTATTATTAATAATACCCTCAGCATCATAACACTTATTATTAAATAATACATCTTCACAAATGTTTATAAGACGTATAGCAGAGTAACCTAAGTTAAATACAGATGTTTCATGACCAATATATACAGCTAAATTTTCTGAAGTTAGTTCTTTGTTTTCTAAACCTGTTGCATAAACTCTTTCGACAGATTTGTCCGAACTTTGAACTAGTTGTGTGATTTTATCTTCAAGTAAACGCAACGTGCTAACATCAATAGTGTCTAAGACATTGTCAAAAGCTTTATACAGTAGATTGTAATCATATAATTTAATCTTTTGCATTCTTACACCTGCTATTTCTACTTCAATAACTCCTTGTTCTTCAATCGTATTAACATTCTCTACAAATATCATTTTATTTGATATTTTATCTTCTGTTTCTCGATTTAAACATAGCTTTATGTCACTTAAAATAGCCTTAATGTTTACATCGTTTATTCCATATCCTAAAAACACAATAGGATATTCAATAAACAACGTTAATAATTTTGCAGATAAAAATTTAGATGTCTTATTAAACTCTAGATAATCTTCATATGTAATAACAATACTATCTGGGAATTCAATTGATCCATGGATTTTAAAAATATTTCCAATTGAAGATGTTTTATTATTAAAAACATATCCCTGTCCAATTAATGGATTGTAATTAATGAATAAATTTTCTAAAAACGTATCGTAATTTGTAGTTATTATGTTTGAAACTCTATTTATCATGGAAGACAAATTCCTAATTTCATCCTTTAATGTTGGAGTCTCTCTAACTTCGTTGCATAAAAATTCACACACAGCAGCTTTGAAGGGGCTGGTTCCATTTTGTATGTCATTTTGATAATTGATTTTAATATTTACTTCGAAATTTGAATTTTGAAAGAATAGATCATTATATTTTCTTTCAATCAATGTAGCAATGTAAGGAAATATATAATCATCAGCAAGTTTATTTTCATCCACGAAGTTTTTCGCTTTATTAAATAAATATTGAAAAGCAAATGTGTTATTTGGATCTATGATTTGTGAGAAATATTTCAGC
>ULQL01037915.1_pt1 | contig 10699 bp, 5 predicted proteins | sample 1954411 | NCBI WGS metagenome assembly ULQL01 (sample SAMEA4835654, study PRJEB28245) | human gut metagenome | biome: gut microbiome; material: fecal sample | place: Denmark | collected 2008 | reverse complement strand
GAAGAGCACTTTTCAGCTTTTCGGCGCCCTGAATCCCTGGAAGTTTTCAGGCGACAAGAAATTGCGCTACTGGAACGTAATGCCAGAGTACCGCTGGTACACCTGCCAGAAATTTGGAGGCCACTTTTTCGGCATCCATGCCCTTGGAGGTGAATACAACGTAAAAAATGTGGACCTGCCTTTCGGCATCTTGCCAAAGACAGAGAAAGGAAGACATTACGAAGGCTGGTATGTCGGTGGTGGTCTCACCTACGGATACCAATGGCTGCTGTCTGAGCACCTCAATCTCGAAGGATCCATCGGATTAGGATACATCTACAGCCCATACAAGCTCTACGGAAGATGTGACAAATGTCTTGACAAGGACCATCGCAACTATGTAGGTCCTACTAAAGCTGCCCTCTCCCTGATATACGCATTCTAGGAACGATATCACCGAGATAGCAAAAACCAAAATCAAACCCTCTTTTACAAGATGAAGAATATGAAGAAAATGAAGCTTTATGCGGTCATTTCGCCCCTTTGCATTCTGTTTGCACAGAGCGTACTGACTGTCCAAGCCCAGAAGATAGATGATTCGCAGCTACGGTTGGCTGGAGGCAAGATTCTGATAGACAGCGTCTTGACACAGAAGAAGAGCGACAGTCTCAAGGTTGCTTTCCGACTCCATCTCGATAGTCTGCAGCTCAAATCAGAGCAACAGCTGGTTTTCACTCCACTTATTGCCGGAGAAGATACCATCGCCCTGAATCCCATTATCATCAATGGCAAAAACCAGAACATCAGATACCTGCGCAAAAGCAGCAAACTGAAAAACAGCCAGGCAGTGGTAGTGAGACGCAGGAATGATACCGAACAGCAGGTGCTCTTCTCACAGACCCTTCCCTACAGGAAGTGGATGAAGGCTTTCAACCTCTCCATGACGGAAGACCTCTGCGGATGCGGCAACCTGATGGATCAGGATACCACCCAGATGGCGGTCATCAACCCAATACCCAAGATTGGTCGCGACCATTACGTGAAGCCAAAGGCTGAAGCCATCAAGGTGAGAGCCGAAAAGGGTGAAGCTTACCTGAGCTTCAAGCTCAACAAGAGCGATATCCTTGCCGATTTCCGTGAGAATGCCACAGAGCTGAGAAAGATTACATCCACCATCGACCTCGTGAAGAACGACAAGGATGTGAGCATCACCAATATCGATATTCATGGCTATGCGTCGCCGGATGGTCCTTACGCCAACAACGTACGACTCGCCAACAACCGTGCGGCTGCCCTGCGCAATTATGTATGCAATCTCTACACTATCGATAAAAAGCTCTTCACCTATCACGCCACCCCAGAAGACTGGGAGGGATTCAAGAAGAAGGTGGAAGCAAGCAACTTAGCCGATAAGTCAGCCATCCTTGCCGTTGCCAACTCATCATTGGCGCCCGATGCAAAGGACCAGAAAATCAAGAAGCTTTATCCGGCTAGCTATCGCTACATCATGAGTGAGATTTATCCTCGTTTGCGCCACAGCGACTATACGGTAACCTATACCGTTCGTCCTTTCGACATTGAGGAGGCAAAGGTTATCCTGAAGACCAAGCCTCAGCAGTTGTCATTACAGGAGATGTATCTGGTGGCACAGACCTATGAGCCTGGTTCTCCAGAGTTCAACGAGGTATTTGATATTGCCGTCCGTCTCTTCCCTGATGATGAGACTGCCAATCTCAATGCCGCCTGCACAGATTTGCAGAAGGGCGACCTCGTAACTGCCGAGAAACATCTTGCCAAGGCAGGAAACTCGAAGGAAGCTGAACGCATCAGAAAGATTTACGAGGAAATGAAGGCGGAACAATAAAAGATATAATTAACATTAAAATCATATAGATTATGAGAATTAAACATTTCTTTGGATTGGCAGTTTTGGCTGCTATGACTGCCAGCTGCTCTAGCAACAACGAGTTAGTAAATGGTGGTAATGGCTCTGGTGAGGTTGAGAATGGTACTGCGTATGCTTCATTCAAGATCAATCTGCCTACAACAACAGGTGGTACACGTGCTGATGATCCAACACAAGGTACACCATCATTTGAACATGGTACTGCTGCTGAGTATGAGGTTAAGAATGGTACCATCCTTATCTTCGATGCTACTACTGATAAGTTTGTTACAAGTGCCGAGCTTGGAACCATGAACCCTTGGACCGACGTTAAGGCAGATGGTGTTACAACAGCGGCTATTGCTACTGTAAAGCTTTCGAATGTATCAATAAGTGGCAACTATAACGCACTGGTGCTCCTCAACAATAATACTACTGATAATGCTACCAAGAAGGTAACATTGCCTTCTACTGCCGATACTTATGCAACTTGGAGCAAGGATGCTTCAAAGGCTAATGCTACCAATTACGTCTCTACAGACGGCATCTTTATGGCAAATGCTCCGATGTATAGTGCAACATCCGAGCCTACAACTCTTGTAAAGATTAATCATGTTTGCGCTTCACCAGAGGAAGCACAGGCAAAGGCTGCTACTGTGGTTTACGTAGAGCGTGGCTTGGCTAAGGTTACAATGAAAGACTTTACTGCAAGTGGTTACCCTATTGCTGATGGAACATACGCAGGCGGCAAAGTGGAAATAAAGAATTGGCAGCTCGACGTAACCAATGGCTCTACATTCCCGGTTCATCAGACCAGTGGTTTGAAGACAGCTTGGAATCAGATATGGAATACACCTCGTTTCCATGATCAAACAAGTACAGCCTTCAAGCGTGTATATTGGGGCGAAGATCCTAACTACAATAATTCTGATTATCAGACTTTGGAAAACTGCAAGACTGCCTTCAACATGATTAAAAATAAAGAAGTTACGGGCGACGCAGGTGAAGCCAATCCTCAGTATTGCCTTGAGAACACCTTCGACCTTGACAACATGAAGCAGGGTCAGACCACACGTGTTGTGTTTAAGGCTGTCTTCACTCCTAAGGACTTTACAGGTACAGATAAGACTTTCTATAAAATTGGTAACAATACCGCTATTTGGAAAGAAGCAGATCTTAAACAACAGATTAAGACAGTTGCTCTCACAGCTATGGGTATTACAAATGCTGAAGAGCAGGCAAAGTATGATGTAGACCTTACTAAGGGTACAAACATCAGCGGTAAGGCTGGTCAGCATCTTATTAAGGCAGATAACATTACCTACTCAGGCGAAGCTGCTTTATCAAAGGTTAATGAGGATGTTGTTAACGCAATCAACGAAAAGCTTGGTTTGTCAGATGCAGCCGGTATCTCTACATATCTCAACGGCGAGGCTTACTACATCGCCCGCATCAAGCACTTCAACGAGTTGACTTCTTGGACACCTGGTACTGGTTATGGTACAGACAACGCAGCATTCCTCGGTCGTTACGGTGTGCTCCGCAACAACTGGTACGAGCTTTCTGTAAACAAGGTAAGCGGTCTTGGCTATCCTGACGTTCCAGAGGTTAAGCCTACTGTTCCAGACGACGAGAACGATCAGTACATCAACGTCAGCGTGAAGATCCTCGACTGGGCTAAGCGTTCTCAGAGCATTGATTTGTAATAGCGTAATAACTACGAAAGGCGGAGCTTAGGCTCCCGCCTTCGTTAAAACATACGAGTTGTGTTTTCTGCTTCACCATAGTGGAAGCTAGAAACACAACCTGATATTCTGAAACATTATATTGATAATAACCAAAAAGCATCATGGCAAACAATAAGTTACATAGTTGGATCAGGAAGATACGCATGGAATGGGGATTCGACAGCTTGGCAGCAATCAGCCGATTGACCGCCATCAGCCGCACGACAGCATTCAGCAGCATCGTCGCTCTCGGCAGCATGCTCAGCAGCTGCAACGACTTGATGCACGACGACCTCCCTCCTTGCGATATGGGAGTTGACTTGCAGTTCAAGTACGACTACAACGTCCAGCGCGCTGATATGTTCAACGATCATGTAGGCGGCGTCTGCGTGTTCGTCTTCGATGAGCAGGGCAACCTAGTGGCTCGCCAGGATGCAGCCAACGAGGGAAAATCCCAACCCCTCAAAGACCCTAACTATGCCATGCGCATAGACTTGCAACCTGGCAAATACCGCTTCGCCACCTTCGCCTTCCAGAAGAAATACGAAGAGGCACAGTCACAAGCTGGTGCCAAATTCCACATCGAAGCTCCAGCAGCAGGAGAAAGCATCGAAAAACTCCGTACCCGACTCGACAGAAATGCCGGAAAGGTAGAAAACCAGGCACTTCCGCTTGATACCCTCTGGCAGGGATTGAGCAACGAAACCGTAGAGGTGAAGAATCTTCAGGTTACCCACCATACCATCAGTCTCATCAGAGACACCAAGCAGCTCACCATCAGTCTGCATCAGCTGGACGAACCAGCCGACATCCACGCCGAAGACTTCAGTTATCAGATAACTGATGCCAATGGCTACATCAATTACGACAATTCTCTCCTCCCAGACGAGGAGTTGACATACACCCCATACAAGATCTGGACCACCGAGTTCACCACTCCGGAGGGTACCGTACAGGAGCGTACCGCTCACGCCGCCCTGATGTTCTCCCGCCTCGTGTTGCATCCAGCAACCGAGAACGACAAGAATGCGATACTGAGCATCTGGAACAAGAAGACGGGCGAAGAAGTGGTCCGCATCAATCTAGCCGATTTTCTGGCACAGGGCCGTGGAGCATTCGAAGCAATGAACTATTCGGCACAGGAGTTCCTGGACAGAGAATACGACTACAAGCTGGACTTTTTCCTGAAAGGCGACAAGTGGCAATACGTTAAGTTGGGCATCTCCATCCTCGATTGGAGCAAGCGCATACAGCGAGCCGACTTATAATCTGATTCCACTTTGTCGAAATTAAACTATTGATATTAGTAAAGTAAAAGACAAAGTTATCATGAGAAGATTTCATATCTATATAGGTTTCATAGTTTGGTTGTTGACTAGTCTATTTGCAGTTAGTTGTAATGATGAGTTGGAGGGTAACGGATATACCCCCAACTCATCAAGCAACCTGCACGTGCTGGTACCAACCGTGCTCAGTGCGAACGGCACCCGTACCGACGATGCTTCCGGTCTTCCTACCTATAATGCTACGGTAGATGAATGCCAGATCAACGACCTGACCCTCTATGCTTTCCCTGTAGGAAATGAAGGCAAGCTCCTGGTAGAGACGCTCCCTGCCCCATTGGCTTCGATGATGCTGGAGCAGCATGTAGCTAACTATCAGCTCAATATCGAGCCGGGCACTTACCATATTTATGTGGTTGCCAACATGAACAAGGTGTTGAGTGGTAAGACTATCCAAACTGAAGATGATCTCAAAAAAATAGTACTGGGTTATGGCGTTGGAACAGAACCGGGAATGCCGGTTTCTACAAACATCCCGATGATTTATGAGCCAAAGGATGTGAACGGTAATATCATCATAGAAAAAAGAGGTAAGAAATATACCGAGGTGGCAGCTAACCTGAAGTTTACATGCGTAAAGGTTAAGCTGAATATTATCTTCGATTCAAGTATCGCAGAATTCGGAGGCAAGACCTTTAGCATTAACAGTATTTTAGCCAAGAAACTCTCTCCTTTTACCCATCTCTATTGGGGAGGTAAATTCGAGACTCCAATTTGGCCAAATAATGAAGATAAAGAAGCATACAAGGAGGGTAGTCCAAGTACTCCGTATGAGGCATCATCTGGAGCTGCCGTATACTATGCCGATTGGACAGACAACAGATCTGCGTCAGCAACAAATAACAATGATGATATTAAAGGAACCGGAACAGTAACAAAGTATCCGGTAAATGCTGCTGGCAAATGGCTTTTCCAGCAGACCTATTATCTCCCAGAGCGATATATCTCATCAGTATCCGACTGCAGTTATCTTACCATCAATGGTAATGTAGGTGGTTCTGTAGACAACAATTATCGTATCAATCTGGGGCATAAGAAGGATGAAACCAGCACCGTACCCGTATTCCCTCGCGGTACCTTCTATGAGATTACCGGTGCTATCAAGACCCTCGGTAATATGGATCTGGATTGCAAGGTAAGTGTGAAGCCCTGGGAAATGGAGACTATTTCTGCCGACTTCAACCATACTACTTTGTGGGTAAGCAAGGCGAACGCGAGCGTAACATCTACCACGACAGACTCCATCGACTATGAGTCGAACGTAATGCTGACAGAGGCAGATTTCGGTTGCGATGAAAAGGTAACAACATCCAGTGGTGAAAAAGAAATTGTGTTGACCAAGCTAGATGCAGTGAAACATAGAATCACATTCAACATCAACAAGGACATTAAGTTCTCCGAATATAATGGAAAGTACAAGGGTACGGCAAAGGTTTGGATTAAGGCTGGCAACATCAAGAAGTATCTCAATGTAGCCTATGATGCCTCTCCTTATTTTGAGGTAAATCCACAGGAAGTAACCATCTATTGGGGTAGCGACAACAATACCAAATTGGTACAGTTTAAGACCAACCTGGGCGGTTTGGCTTTCACCAATAACGGAACCTCTTCCACCGTAGGTAAGTCAACCATTCAGGCATCTTGCGATAATCCTGATACTCCAGAAGGAACCTTCAAGATTGTGGCAACCAGTGACCCTGTTACCACGACAGTACATTACCTCACCGTGCAGCCAAAGGAATCTGCAAAAGGCTTCAACTTTGTGAAGATAATCAAGGTAACGGTAAAGCCTGCAATGGGTAACTATCGTATCAACTTCCGTGCCATCAACGACCGCGCACATTATAAAGGAGATAATAGAACTGATAATTATGAGGGTACACTTGAAGAAAAAAACGAAGGGAATTTTAATGGAACTAATGGAAATACCAACTGGGCAGATGGATGGTTTGAATCTGCATGGGATGTGAACCGAATTTACACATCTCAACCAGCCAATCATTATGTCTATGTCTATACCCAGATTGGTGAGACAACTGGAACTCAAGCCAACTCTCCTGTTTGGAAATTTACAGGAAACTGGCCTGGTGATAAAATGAATCCGGATAATACGAATGTAGGGTGGTATTACAAGGACTTCAAGAAGGATGTCAAGGCGGAAAAAACAGATTTTGGAGCTACGGGAACAAAGCCCATCAAGCCTGGTGAAACATTGATTATGTTCAGTAACAATCGCAATACGAACGTAGGTTATACGCTTCATCGTTGCCCTCACCACTTGGAACCAGGTATTCCTCTCTTCGACTATGAGGATCGAGAGGGTTGGATTGTCTATGATCCAACATCAGATCCTACTTGGAACATATATGATGCCATGCCAACTATTGAGAACATCAACTTTACCATTTACACCAGATTCCGGACTTACGGATGGTTCAAGGTATATGGTGTCGCCAATGGCAAAAATGGTAATGACGATAATAAAGAGCGCGAGTCTTTTACCATCTATGATAAAGCGGGTAGAAGTTGGTCATGCGATAAATTGAATGATGATTGGTATAAGACTGTGATTACCCTCAAGGCTGTTAAGGGAGACCACGAGAAGGCCATCAGAATTATGAAAGATAATCAAATCTCTGACGACAATTCCATTCTCCTTTTCAATGGCAACAGCTATGAGAAGTATAATGACATAGGCTATTACGATGGCTCTTGGCACTTTGGCAAACCATCTGGTGTGAATTAAATAAGATTAGAATCAGATTTGAACACTGTTATAAATCAGTTTAAGCAATGAAGAAGATCAAACTTTTAATGATATGGATTGGATTGCTCCTAAGCCTTGTTTCCTGCAAGGATACAATGGAGACTATCGGACTCGGCGGGGATGAAATCCCTGCTGAGGGACTTGTCTTGAACCTTCAATTGACCAACTTCACCAAGCAACAGATTGGTACTAGAGCGGAATCCTCGGAGAAATTCAATTCGCTCTGCGCTGTATTCTATGGAGATAATAACGAATACTTAGACAAGGCAGATTGCAATTCTACCTTATCACAGCAGTCTGAAGGCAGCTACAAGGTAAAGATAACCAATGTACCTGCTGGTACCAAGAATGTACATCTTGTAGCCAATGCCAGCGACATGACGGAGAGCGAGGCACAAGACTTGCAGTCTCTCACTGCTGCTAAGGAGAGAGACCCTCAGCTTGATGCCCCTATCTGCTGGGGTGAAATTTCAATAGATAAACTTTTGGAAGCTAATCCTTCAGTGACGATGTTGCGCCAATGCGCCAAGATTAGTTTGGAGATAGACAAAGGCATCCAGAGTAATTTCACCAATGCAGGCTTGTACGTCTATAACATGGCAAACAAGGCAGCCATAGCTCCTGCCAATTATAATACCGAGCAAAAAACCAATGACTTGGCGGAATCTACCGCTCTCAGAACGGAAGATAACCCATTGGGCGGCGGTACCGCAACCACCGTGGCAGTAAATGAAACTTCCGCAGGCAAGGCAATGGTGATCATCAAGGCGAAATATAAGAAAAGTGAAGAAGACGATTATAGAGAAGGATATTATAAGGTGGCACTCTACAAGAATGACAAAAAGGCCCAATATGCCTTGCTCCGCAACCACCATTATACCATCAAGGTAACCAAGGTAAACGACTATGGCTTCTCTACGATTGATGAGGCTAAGAAGAGTCAGCCAGAGAATAGACTGGAAGTAGAGGTGCGGGACGATAATCCTGAAATCACCAGAATGATAGCTTGCAAAGACTATGAACTGGGAGTGAGCGATGATCAGGAGATAAATGCAAACACAACAGAGGCTACCGTAACCATTGTTACTACCTTGCCAACGGCAACGAGTAGTGATGGTAAGCTATATGGTGTCAAGGAAAATAATGATTGGATAACCGCTTGGCAGCAAGAGACCGAGAATGATATATCAGAGACAAGCAGTTCTTCTAAAGGCAAGAAATATACCTTGAAGCTTACGCTTAAAAAGAATAACCAATCAGAGACTCCACGTACAGGAATCATCACCGTTACTTCTGGCGACCTTTCTCTTGATATAACCATCAAGCAGACGGGCTTCGATTTCAGAAAAAAAGATCCTGATAGAACCGTTACCATGCAGTATAATAACTCCACCGTAGCTGCCAACTATTTCAAATGGTTGGACGAGGATGTGCAAGGCATCACTCCTACAGATATGCAAGGGGCTGTGAGAAATGATGGTTTGCATTTCTGCGTGGGAACAGCAAATATCACGTATCTTATCCCTAAACTTGATGATGATAAGTATTTTATCGAGGATAAAAGTAAAATCAAAGTGGAAGAAGATAATGGCAAATGGAAGGTAAGCCTTACCAATACTACGGCAAACAAGGAGTTGTGGAAGTCTTCATTTACCATCATCAACAAGGCTGGCATCATGATCAACTATCCTGTTTATCATACTGGTATCTTCCATAAGATAGATGAGTCTTCCAAGATATATACTGATTATCAGCTGGCAAAAAACGGGGATAACACGAAGAAGGTGAAGGGCTGGTTCTATTATGGTGTGGTAAAGGTAGTGGGAAAGAAGGCCGATGGAACCACCACTACTTATTATATGTTAGACCGCAATCTAGGTGCATCCAACAATGGTTACTATGCCCCAGATGTGGTGGCACTGAAAAAGAACAAGAAAGCCATTGGTGGCTATTTCTGTATCTCTGAAAAAAAGAGCACCAGCGATGCCAATCAGGATCTCTCCAGCGTCTTGGCACCAGAAGGCTATACCATTCCAACTGATGCCGTGTTCGAAGAGTTAGTTAATGCTGGCAATCTGGAGGTGGTACAGCAGTCCACATCGTTAGGAGAAACCTACAACTGCGTGCGTATCAAGACGGTGCATTCCAGGTTGCCATACATCTATCTGCCTATGGGTGGATTCTTGGAGGGCGAGAACCATAAGAACCCTATCCATGTAAATCTCTGGACCAAGACTTTGCTGTCAGGTACGCAGGGCTTCAGTACCGACAGTCCTGAATATGGTTTCTGGTATAGATACTTTGATGTTTACAACAAGAGGAAAGGATTATCCAATATGAGATTCGTGAGTGGTAGCAACGGCAAGAACAATGGCCGCTACAGGGCGATGCCAATACGCCTGATTCTGAAATAAACATCAGATAAGTGATAAATATAATAACATCATTTACTTATATATAATTAAAGTATAAAAACAGCTGTTTTAAAAAGAAGGGTTGGGTTTTCGTGAGAAAGTCCAGCCCTTCTTTTTGTCAGGATACTCCTGACAAGGGGTCAAGGTGTCACTGAGAGGTCATCATGATAGTACTGACGGATGGTAAAGACGCTTCCAGCGCTTATTGCCTCACTACGGCATTATATTGCCCTTTACCAGGGCAATATCGTGCCATTGCCAGGCACAAAACGATACGTCGGGAGAGAAAAAATCCCCACATTCTTTTTTACTCTTCACTCTTCACCAAATCGGCTGAAACCCCGATAAACACTGGGGTTCCGAGAGGTGAAGAGTGGCGCACCACTCTTCACCACTCGCAACCCACTCTTCACCTGGATATTTTTTCATCGGATTACGCTGAATTAACAGAGCATTCTTGCTCCACGGATTACGCACGGATTCGTCAGGCGTCTGTCTTCCGTCAGGCGTCTGTCTTCCGTGAGGCGTCCCAGCGGATTTGCGTAACTACTCAGCACCCCTATAGAAAACTTCTCGTTAATAAA